>Ga0208736_1000473_pt1 | contig 11509 bp, 6 predicted proteins | sample AntDryMetagUQ255_FD_188090 | JGI IMG/M metagenome (GOLD analysis project Ga0208736, IMG submission 188090) | Polar desert microbial communities from Antarctic Dry Valleys - UQ255 (SPAdes) | ecosystem: Environmental > Terrestrial > Soil > Desert | place: Antarctic Dry Valleys | collected 2008-12-31 | reverse complement strand
ATGAGGTCGTCGAGCCCCGCGATGGCGATCGAGATCCCTCCCAGCTCGACGACAAGCGCGCGAGCGCGCAGGTCCGGGTAGCTCGGAGCACCGGGGACATCGCGGAGGATGTGAAACTCGCCGTGACGCGTCGTCAGCGGCGGTACGACCGCGGCCGTGGCGAGCTGTTCGACCGTCGGCGGGCCGCTGCTCGGGATGTCCCGCGGCCGCGCCTCAAGCTCTGCCAGGGCGTCGGTTAGGCGCTCGAGGTTTGCGCGTCCCGGCGCTGGGATGACGTCCAGATCCATGGTCGTGCGGCGATGGCCGTGGACCTGAACCGCCACGCCGCCGATCACGGTGTACTCGACCGCGTGCCGGTCGAGCGTGGCCAGCAGCGCGCGCAGGTCCAACGCGGCCACCGGCGGGCCCGCGGTCATCCCGGGCGACGCGATCGCACCGCCGCACCCGCGAGTTCCAGTTGCGTAACGAGGAGATTCCAGGACGCCGATTCAAGGAGCCGCTGCTCCGCGGTCATCCGGCGGCTATGCGCGAGTTCAGCCGGATCGAGATCGAGCTCTAGCGGCGCGATCTGAAGGACTGGTCGCTCGCCGAGGACGAGGAGGAGCTGCGTGAAGCGCTCGAAGCTCGGTGATTCCGACCCAGACTCGATGCGGCTGATCGCAGCCTGTGTCGTGCCCGCACGCCGGGCGAGCGAACGTTGCGTGACGCCATGGCGCAGCCGTACCGCATGAAGCTGGTCGCCGAGGACTGACATCTCGCAAGTATATCGTATCCGATGTCAAGGGAGGTGTCTAACGACCGCGCAGCGCGCGAAGCTCGGCGCGCAGCTGGACGAGCTGTTCCTCGATGCGAGCGACGCGTGCCTCCAGCGGGATCTCGACATGCTGAACCTCCGGTGCCGGCGGCATCGCTCGGCCGGGAGCGGGAACCGCTGGTGCGGCGGGGGCCGGGGCGCCGGCCGCCGGACCCTCGGCGTCCTCGTCGCTGAGACGGTGCGCGTAGCGCTCCTCCTTCTGCCCTGGACGGCGCGCGAGCTCGGCGACCAGTCCGCGCTCGGTCAGGCGGTCGAGCGTTTCGTGCACGGCCGCGAGGTCGGCGAACGGATGCAGCCGGTCGCTGCGCTGCTTGAGCTCGCCCGGCGTCTGCGGGCCGCGCAGCATCAGCACGCAGAGGACGGCCTGCTCGCCGGGCGCGCGCGTGAGCGCTTCGTCGAGCAGGTGGCGGAACTTCGGCGCGCGGCTACCGGCGCCACTCGTCAGGCGCGCCCAGCGGCGACGGCTCAAGCGCGTCATCGCGTCGCGAACCGTCGCGTCGTCGTAGGCGACGACAGGGTCGCGGTTCGTCGACTGGTTGCAGGCCGCGCGCAGCGCGTTGAGCGTCAGCGGATACGTGTCAGGCGTGGTGCGCTGCTTCTCCAGCAGGCAGCCGAGGACGCGAACTTCTGGAGCGGTGAGATCCATATGTGACGTCGCCGGGAGGTCGCCGGTTCCGGCGACCGTACGGCGAAACTACTTCTTCTCCGAGTCATCGAGGTTGCGCAGCCACTCACCGAGCCGCTGGCCGGCGTCGTTGACCTGCCCGCCGGCGTCCTTGAAGAGCTCGCGGAAGCGCTCGCCGTAGTGCGACGCCGCCGCCCCGGCCGCCTCGCGCGCCGGGGGCTCCTGGCCGCGGCGGATGTACTCGCCGCCGACGATCCGGTCGTACTCGCCGTCGCGCACCCATGCCAGCAGCTCTGCGACGCGCTTGACCGGCAGCGCGTGGTCGAGGCGCAGGTCGGTCAACAGGCGCTGCAGCCGGTCAAAGCCCTCGCCGCTCTCGGTGTACTCCATCGCCTGGCGCATGAACGCGTCGAGGTTGAGGTCAGCGGCCTTCGCGCCGCCGGACATCGTCATCAGCATCTTGCAGACCACGCGCGGGTCGCGCGTGACGATCGCCGCCGCACGATCGCACGTCAGCTCGGTCGCCCGCGCCCATTCCAGCAGCGCATACTGGACGGCGGCCAGCGGCACGCCGGCCGCGATCGGCAGGCGGCGCGTGCTGCCGATGCGCAGCAGGATCTCCAGCGCCGTGCGGTAGAGCACGTGCTCGGAGAGGATGTGGGCGACCTCGTGGGCGATGACGGCCTCGAGCTGCGCGTTGTCCAGCAGCGAGACCGTGGCGCTGTTGAGCACCACGATCGGGCGCTCGGCGCCGACGGTCATCGCGTTGGCCATCGGCTGCTGGGTGATGTAGAGGTCGTGCTCGTCGGGCACGTCGAGCACGCCCAGCACGTGCTGGTAGAGCGTCCAGATCTCGGGCAGCTGGTCGGTTCCCAGCCGCACCGAAGCGCCGAGATAGGTCTGGCGCAGCGCGCGCTCATAGCCGAACTCGATCAGCTTGCGCACGACGAGGTCGAGCATCGGTATCGAGGCCAGCGCCGCCGTCGCGGCACGATCGGCCGGATGCTCGTAGGCCTTCGGCGAGATGTTGGTCAGCCGGTAGGCCTGCGCTGGCACCGTCACACGGCCAGCTTAGTGCCCTAGAGTCCGCGACGTGCGTGCTGCCACGATCCGCGACGGCGAGGTTCTCGTCGAGGAGCATCCGGACCCCGAGCCGGGGAGCGGGGAGCTGCTCATCCGGGTTCGCGGCGCCGGCGTGAACGGCGCCGACATGCTCCAGCGCCGGGGCCGCTACCCGGCGCCGCCGGGCAGCCCGCCGGACATTCCCGGGCTCGAGCTGGCCGGCGAGGTCGCGGCGGTCGGCCCAGCAGCAACGCGCTTCTCGGAGGGGGAGCGCGTGATGGGCATCGTCGGCGGTGGCGGGCAGGGCGAGCTCGTGGTCGTCCACGAGCGCCAGCTGATGGCCGTCCCCGACGCGGTCGACTTTCCGGCCGCGGGCGGGCTGCCGGAGGTCTTCACGACGGCGCACGACGCGGTCTTCACTCAAGGCCTGCTGCGTCCCGGCGAGCGGCTGCTCGTCCACGGCGGGGCGGGCGGGGTCGGAACCGCCGCGATCCAGCTCGCGCGAGCCACCGGCGCACGCGTCACCGCGACCGTCCGCAATCCCGACCTGCGTGACGCCGTCGCCGAGCTCGGTGCCCACGACGTGATCGACCCCGAGGGCTTCGAGGAGCGCGGTCCGTTCGACGTCATCCTCGAGCTCGTCGGCGCGCCGAACCTCGGCGCCAACATCAAGGCGCTCTCGACCGGCGGGCGGATCGTGGTGATCGGCATCGGCGCGGGCGCCAAGGCCGAGCTGAACCTCGCGGCCCTGATGGGTAAGCGCGGGCGCATCATGGCCTCGACGCTGCGCGCGCGCTCGCTGGAGGGCAAGGCGGCGACGGCACGAGCGATGGAGCGCGAGGTGCTCCCGCTGTTCGACAGCGGCGCCCTCCGCGTGCCGGTCGCCGACACGTTCGCGCTCGACGACGTCGAAGCGGCCTACGAGCGCTTCGCGGGCGGCGGCAAGCTCGGCAAGGTCATCATCGAGCCGTAGGGAGCGTCGCGCGGTGGGAGTTCCAGGATTGTCGCGAGCGATGCCCGGGACGGCCCTCTTGTCGGCCGTGTTGTCGGCCTTGGCGCTGGTGGCGCCCGCCTCCGCCGAGCCCCCCGTGCCCGCTGGCCCGCAGATCGTCCAGTCGCGGGTGGCACCCGCGCACGCGTTCTTCGGCGGGCGGACCGTTCGCGTCGAGTTTCGCTTCGCCGCCGGCGGGCCGCTGGACCTCCAGGTCGAGATCGTCAGGCAGGCCAGCGGCAGGGTTGCGCGGCGCTACGCACTGCCGCTGGCAGTTCCGCAGCAGCCCCAGCGCATCGACTGGGACGGGCTCACTGACGCCGGCCGCGTCGCGCGCAACGGCCGCTACCGCGTGCGGATCGCAGCGCCCGGCGGGCGTGCGCGGCTGGCCGGTGCGCTGACCTTGCACGGCCACATCTTCCCCATCCGCGGGCGCCACGCCGACCGCGGGCCGATCGGCGCGTTCGGAGTGCCGCGCTCCGGCGGGCGCAGGCATGACGGCTTCGACGTCAACGCGGCGTGCGGCACGCCGCTCGTCGCGGCCCGTACCGGCCGCGTGCGTCGCAGGGCCTACGACCCGGCGCTGTACGGCCACTACGTGATCATCCGCGGCCGCCTCACGCAGCGCGACTACTGGTACGTGCATCTCCAGCGCCCGGCGCCCGTGCGCGTCGGCCAGCAGGTCAGCACCGGCCAGCGCATCGGGCGCGTCGGCGACACCGGCAACGCGCGCACAACCGGTTGCCACCTGCACTTCGAGCTGCGCGTTCGCGGGCGCCCGATCGATCCCCGGCCGGAGCTGGATGCGTGGGACCGCTGGAGCTAGCAAAACCGGCTGTCTCGGAGCGCGAAGACAGGCCGCGGGGTGAGTGTCCGGGCGCCCCGAATGTGAACGCCGTGTGAAATTAGGGCCGCTTTGCGCTCTTCGAGTGCTGCTGGCGTGCAGCGTTCAGGTCAAATGAACAACGTTCATTCGCCCCGCACGCCGAAGGAGAGACGAAAGGCTAGGGACAGCCACCCGGTCCAGAGAGGACGCCTCTTCCCCGTGGCGTCCTCTCTTTTTTCCCGCTCGGTTTCCCAAAGCCTGTCGCCCCAAACTCAGAAAGCGAGATCCTGCCTCGTCGCCGGCGACGTGCGCTCAGGCAGCCGAGAAGATCGACAGCGGCACCGTGACGTTCTTGAAGCTGCGCGCCCCGCGGTCTGCGATCGTCAGCCCGTCGCGCGCGGCGAGGCAGGTGCGCGTCGCCGCGCTGATGAGCACCTCGCCGGCACCGGCCGCGTCCGCCAGGCGGGCGGCGACGTTGACGGTCGCGCCGTACCAGTCGGTGCCCCTGCGCACCGCCGTGCCGGAATGCACGCCCATGCGCAACGGGGGGCACCAGGCCTCTTCCGACAGCTCGCGTGCGATCTGCAGCGCCAGGCCGACGACGTGTGCGGCGTCCTCGCCGCGCACCATCACCGCGTCGCCAAGGTTCTTGATGACCTCGCAGTCGAAGTCGGAGGCCATGTGGGCGGCCGCGGCCTGGAAGGCGACCGCGACGTCGGCGGCCGCATCGTCGCCGACGCGCTCGGTGAACGCCGTGTAGCCGACCAGGTCGGCAAACAAGAACGTGTGCTGTACCCCATCCTCCATGCACTTCTGGCGTGACGAATGCATGAACGTCGTACAGCCGTGCGCATTGGCTGCGTTCCAGCCGATGGAACGTCTGGGTGTCGTCTAGCGCCCGTTGTGCTCGATCTGCCAGCGCACGGCCCGGCCCCGCTCGGGCCGGTAGGCGCAATAGGTGCCCGTCTGAACCGTTTGCTCCAGATCGCGGCCGAGCTGCTCGTCGTAGCCCCCGATCCGCTTCAGCGTCGCGCGGATTGCGCGCGTGACGTTGACCCGTGCCCGCTCGGCATGCGAGCCGCTGTGGCGGTCGCGACCGCCGATGCCGGTCGCGCGCGCGAGCTCGCGGCTGACGAACTCGAGCTCGGCTCGCGCACGGTCGGCGCGCCGCGAGTCTCCGGCCGCCTGTGCCTCGGCGAGCTCTGAGCCGAGCGTTTCGATGCGGGCTCGGTATTCCTTCTTGGCCTGCGCGTCGAGCGATGGCCCAACGCTGCCTTGAAGGTTGGCACGGCTGGTCGTCTGCGGCGCGCCGCCGGCGCCGAGCGCGATGCTCGCCGTCGCGTCGCCCTCGACCGCCGCGACGAGATCGAGGCTGTGGATCTCCAGCCCCGGGCGCTCGAGCAACAGCGCGAGCAGGCGCACGCCGCGGCCATCGTTGAGGTGCAACGTGCGTCGTTCGACGGTGATCGTCCAGATGTCTCCGGCGAGGCGCAGCGTTGCCACCGGCGGTCCCGCGGAACCCGTCCCGGCCGGCTCGCGCATTCGTGGCACCGGGCGAGTCCCGCACGCGCGCCCGCGCAGCGCCGCGACGCGCGCTCCCAGCCAGTCCAGGCTGAGCTCGTCGCAGGTGGTGGCCGCCTCCTCGAGCAGGCTGGCGGCGCGCTCCAGCTCGTCCGCGCCGCCCGCGTCGGCGAGGATCGTCGCTTCCTCGACGGCGATCCGTACAAGGGCCGTGCGCGCGCCGTGACGCTTGGCCGCCGCGCGCGCCGCGGTCAGCCGCAGCAGCGCCTCGTCGTGCTCGCCGGCGACGCGCGCGAGGATCCCCAGCCACATGTCGGCCGGCCCCAGGAAGGCGGCCGTCGGCAGCACCAGGTTGCGCCCGCTGAACGGTGCCAGCAGCGCGTGCAGCTCGCGCGCCCGGTCGCGCTCCTGCAACGGACCGGCGGCCTCGGCGAGCAGCGCGATCGCGACGAACCACAGGTTGTCGCGCGGAAGCGAGCTGAAGCCGCCCGTTGCGATGCGGTCGAACTCCCAGCGCGCCTCGTCCAAGCGCCCCTGCGCCGCCAGCGCGGCCGCCAGGCCGGCACGCCAGATCGGCATCGCCGGCACGGCATCGGCATAGGCGCGCACCTGCGCCCCGATCTCGCCCGGCCCGCATTGAATCCACGTCAGGGCGACGCGCTGCGAGGCGACGGTGATCGGGATCGTCGAGCCCGACGGCTCCTCGGCGCATTTGGCCACCGCGTCGATCAGCTCGTGCGCCTCCTCGAAGCGGTCCTCGATCGCGGCGCGGCGCGCGCGGTGCAGCGGGACGTAGGCGGCTGCACGTCGGTCGCGCGCCAGCGTCGCGACGCGGTCGAGCGTCTCGATCGCGACGTCGGCACCGGCGAGGTCGTCCATCTCGAGCAGCAGGTCGATGTGGCGGCTGTGGGCGGCGAGCGTCATCGTCGACTCGCCGCCGCGCTGCGTGAGCCCGAACAGCCGGCGCATCCACTCCAGCCCCTGCCGGGTACTGTCGGGCCCGCAGGTCGCAAGCTGAACCGACGACAGCGCGAAGGCGAGCGTCTCGTCGTCATCGAGGCGCTCGGCCATTGCCAGCGCCTCACGGCCGAGCTCCGCGCGCCGCGGCGCGGCATCGGACCAGTACAGCGCGACCGCCAGCGAGCTGAGCAGCCGCACGCGCAGCGGGTCGTCGCTCGGGCCGATTCGCTGCAGCGCCTCGACGAGCAGCGCGACGTGCTCGGCGTCGATGAAGCCGGGCGTCAGGGCGAAGGGGGCGATGCCGAGCGCCGCGCGGGCGAAGCTGTCGTCGTCTCCGATCGAGCGTGCGACGGCGACGGCGGTCTCGTACGTCGCTCGTGCGGCCGGCCGCCCGGCCCGTGACTGGGCACCTGCAAGGCCCAGCAGGAGCTGCGCGCGACGGCGCGGATCGGGCTCGAGCAGCCCGAGTGCCTCGAGGCCGCGCGCGAACAGGTCGGCCGCCTGCTCGTAGCCGAGGTGCTCGAGCGCGTGGTGCGCGGCGCGCTCGGCGTAGTCGACGGCCTTGCCGAGATCGCCGCGCGGCGCGGCAGACAGGAAGTGGTGCGCGAGCTCGGGCAGGTGCGCATCGATCGTGGCGCCGTAGACGTGCTCGAGCGCAAGGCCGACGGCGCGGTGGCCGGCCATGCGTGCCGACGCCGGCATGTTCGCCAGCAGCGTCTCGCGGATCAGACCGTGACCGAAGCGGTACTGGGAAAGCGTCGCCGGCAGCTCGACGACGAGACCCAGCTCGGACGCTTGCTCGAGCGCGGTCAGCACGCAGTCGCGGTCCAGCTCGGAGGTGTGCTCGAGGGCGGCGAGCTGGAAGGTCCGACCCAGGATCGCCGCCAGCTCGAGCGTCTTGACGGCGGGCGGCGCGAGCGGCTCCAAGCGGCGGCGGATCGTCTCGCGGACGCCTTCGGGCAGGGGCAGCTCGTCGGGCGGATCCTCGAGGCGCCCCTCGGCGAGCAGCAGCGCGACGATCTCGCGCGCGAAGAACGGGTTGCCCTCGGTGACCGTGTGGATCGCTTGCGCGAGTCGTGCGCGCGGCTCGCCACCGCTCGCCAGCGCGATCAGTCGCATGATGTCCTCGGCCGTCAGCCCCCCAAGCACGAGCCGTCGACCCGCGCGCGCGATGTTGCCCAACGCAGTCTGCTCCTCGGGCGAGCGCTCGGGCACGCGCTCATGCATCGTCACGACGAGCAGCACGGCGGCGTCCCTGAGCATCCGCGAGACGAAGTCCAGCGCCACGAGCGAGCCCTCGTCGACCGCCTGCAGGTCGTCCATGAGCACGACGACCGGCGCGTCGGCACTGCGGGTACGCAGCAGCGAGACGAGGGCGTCGAAGAGCGAGAAGCGGGCGATATCCGAGCTTTCGGCTCCGGGCGCGAGATCGCGCGGAGGCTGCGCACCGGGCAGCCGCGCGGCCAGCTCGGGGGCGAGCCGCAGCAGCTCGTCGGCCGCCGGGCCCAGCTCGTGGCGCAGTGCGGCGCCGTCGACCTGCAGGCAGAGGCTGCGCACGACCTCGACCCACGGCCAGTAGGCGGGCGAGGCACGTCCCCAGCCGCGCGTCCACACGACGGCCGCACCGCGCGCCGTGGCGTGGTCGGCGAGTGCGGACGCGAGCCGGGTCTTGCCGACGCCGGGGTCGCCGAGGATCAGATGCACGCCACCGCGCCCGGCGCGTGCGTGCTCGAATGCGTCCGTGAGCTCCGCGAGCTCGCGCGCGCGCCCGACCAGCGGCCCTTCGCTCGCCGAAACTCCTTCCGGCGGCATGAAATCATCTCCCATATGACGACCCCTCAGCTGAGGACCCTACTAGTGCTCCGTCTCGTAACTACCGACCGGAAATGGCGGCCGTCGATCACCCGACCGGCGGCGTCCTCGGTCGCGGCAATGGCGCTGCCATTGCACGCTCCCTGCGTCCTTGCCGGATCGGCGCCGCCGACCACCCTTTCCGGCCGCCAGTTACGAGACGGACCACTACTAGGGGACAGCAAGCCGTTCTGACCAGTCAGCAGCGAACGTCCCAGTCCACCGGCATGCCGGGATCCGGTTCGTAGGAGCAGAGGGCTCCCGTGCGCACGCCGCTCTGGAGCAGCGCGCCGAGCTCGGCGTCGTGGTCGGCGATGCGTCGCAGCGCTGCGCGGATCGAGCGCGTGACGTTGATGCGAGCGCGCTCGACGGCCGCGCCCTTCGGTTCCGGCAGCGCCGCGAGCTCGGTCGCAAGCGACTCCAGCTGCTCCAGGGCGAGCACGACACGTTCGGGTTCGTTGAAGGCCTGCGCTTCGGCCAGCTCCTCCCGCAGATCGGCGGCTCGGGCGCGGTAGTCGGCGGACGGTCCGGCCGCGAAGGCGGCTGTGCCCGGCGGGTCGCCGGAATCGTTCTCGCTCGCGGCCGCGAGCGAGACGGCGGCGACGCGCGTGTCGGGCTGCGACAACAGCGTGGCGAGATGGCGCATGCCCTTGGCGTCCTGCAGGCAGAAGTCGCGCCCGCCGTAGCCGAGGAACCACACGCCCTGGTCGCGCGACAGCGTCGCGCGCTGTGGCCGGCGCGCGGTGGCGGCCTCGAGTGCGTCGAAGCGCTCGCGCAGCTGCGTGATGCGCGTCAGCGCGCCGTCCATCTGCTGCTGCGCCGCGTCCCGGGCGACGCGCTCGGCGAGCGCCCGGCCGCGCTGTCCGTCGCCCACCGCACCGCGGCGGGCGAGCACCTCCGCCGCATCCAGAGCCGTCAGCACGACCGTCGGGCGAGCGCCCATCCGCTCGGCCGCCGAACGGGCGGTCTCCAGGTGGGCGAGCGCGCGCTCGCACTCGCCGGTCGTCATCGCCAGCAGGCCGAGGTAGCGGGCCACCGGACCGAGGTACGCGGCACCCAGGAAGACGACGTTGCGCCCCTCGTAGGCAATCATCAGCCCGTAGAGCCGCTGCGCGCGGCGCGTATCGCCCAGCAGCGCGCACAGCTCGGCCAGCAGCGACATCGCCACGAGCCACAGCGCATCGCGTGGGATGTCGTCGAAGTCGGCGGCGGCGAGGTGCTCGAGCTCGCGCCGTGCCTCCTCCTCGCGCCCGAGGTCGGCGAGCACGAGCGCCAGGCCGCAGCGCCACAAGCGCATCGCGGGCAGCCGGCCGGCGGCATCGCGTACGAGCGGCTCGAGGTCGAGATGGCGCCCCTGCGTGCGGCGCACGAGAAACGTCTGCGCGTCCGCGATGATCGGGCCGATCGAGCCGCGGACGTCACGCGACTGGGTGACCGCCCGGGCCGTGAAGTGCTCGGCGGCGACGAAGTCGCCGTGCAGGTGCGCCTGCATCGCGCGGTGCAGCGGGTCGTGGACGAGCATGCGCGGCTGCCCCAGCCGGCGGGCGATCGTTCCGAAGGCCTCGATCTCCTGCTCGGCGCGCACCGGATCGTCGAGCTCAAGTAGCAGGCCGATCCGCCACAGGCGCACCTGCATGGCGAGCTCGGCATCGCTCGTGCGCTCGCACAGCTCCAGCACCTCGACCGAGATCGGCAACCCGCGGGCGATCGTGTCCGGTCCCCACACGGCGGCGAATCCCTGCGCGAGCGCGAACGCGAGCGTGCGGTCGGCAGCTCGCCGCTGGGCGGGCGAGGCCTGCGCCGCCTCGCCCGCGAATGTCGCGCGCGCAAGCATGAGCGCCTCGTCGACGAGGCGCTCGCGACGCTTGTGCTCGCGCGACCAGTACAGCGCCAGCGCAAGCTGGACACGCAGCCGGCAGCGCAGGTCGTCGACGGTGGCCCGGGCTGCCGGATCATCGGCGGCGACAGCATCCATCTCTGTGAGCGCTTCCTCGAGCGTCGCAACGAGCTCGGCCTCGACGACTCCCGGCGAGAAGCCGCCCAGCGTGCTGGCCAGGGCCGACCAGGCGAGTCGCTGGGGGTCGGCTAAGCGGCGTGCATGCGCGGCGGCGGCGTGCAGCGCGCGCCGCGCGGCCTCGCTGTCGCCCGCGCGCATCAGCGTCTCGCCCAGGCGCTGGCGAAGCTGCCAGGCGCGCCCCTCGTCGGCGGGCAAGGTCTCGGCGACATCGATTGCGCGCTCGTACAGTCGCGCCGCCTCCTCGTAGGAGAACAGCTCCACCGCGCGCTGCGCCGCGCGCGCCGCGTAGTCCACGGCCCGCTCGGCGCCGCCCTCGGTCGCGGCCCGCAGGAAGTGGTGGGCGATCTCGGCCAGGCGCGGCTCGGGGTCGTCGCGGTAGAGCCGTTCGAGTGTCTCGGCAGCGACGCGGTGAAGCCTCGCGCGGCGCGTCGAGCCAAGGCTCTCCAGCAGCGTCTCGCGCACAAGCGCGTGGACGAAGGCGAACCGACCCGGGTCACTCTGGGCGGTCACGAGGCCGGCGCGCAGGGGCGCGTCGAGGCGCTCGAGCAGGGCGGGAGCGGAGCTGTCGAGGATGCCGGCAAGCGTTGCGAGCCGGAACTCGCCGCCGATCACGGCAGCCGCGCCGAGCGCTTCCCTCGTCGATTCATCCAACGGCGCCAGCCGGCGGCGGATCGCGTCGCGAACGCCGCCGGGCAGCGGCAGCGGGCGCCGGCCGGTCTCGCGATCGCTCAGCCGGCCCTGCGAGACGAGCAGCTGGACGAGCTCGTCGACGAAGAAGGGGTTGCCTGCACTCGCGCGGTGCAGCGCCTCGACGAGGCCCGCTGCAATGAACTCGGGCTCTT
>Ga0208736_1000471_pt1 | contig 11536 bp, 13 predicted proteins | sample AntDryMetagUQ255_FD_188090 | JGI IMG/M metagenome (GOLD analysis project Ga0208736, IMG submission 188090) | Polar desert microbial communities from Antarctic Dry Valleys - UQ255 (SPAdes) | ecosystem: Environmental > Terrestrial > Soil > Desert | place: Antarctic Dry Valleys | collected 2008-12-31 | reverse complement strand
CGTCCTCCTTGGACAGTCCGCGCTCGGCGAGCTTCCGAAGGGCTTCGAGGTTGAACTCGAGTGAGAGGAACGGCACCAGCCGAACCTACGAGGCGAATCAGATGATCGACGATGGGCGGCGGGTTTCGAACCTGCGACCTCTCGCGTGTGAAGCGAGTTGGTGTGAACGTCGTAAGCGCGAATCGATGGATGCCCGAAGGCGTCGCAGATCGGCCGATGCGGTGTCGGCCTTGGACGGGTCGTCTCAAGCGTCGGTGAGCTTGGCCTTGTCCAGGGTTGCGATGAATGTTGGTCGGCGACGGTGGACCTCGCGCAGCCGAGCGACGTTGGCCGCGAATGCGTCGGTCTCGCCCGCGGCCTGTGCCGCCGCGCGGGCCTGTTTGAGGATCTGTACGGCGCGCCGGTAGGCGCGGCGATCGGTCTCGACGAGGATCTCGTCGACCACGCGCGTGTAGACCGTGAGTGCTTCGGAAGGATGGCTCGACTGGCGACGGTCGGCCAGCCGCAGCAGCAGCTCCTGGCCGATCTCGGCGTACACGGATCTGCTGGCGGCTTCCCAGGCAAGCTCATCGTCGCCGTCGTCCAGGAGCACCGAGACGAAGGCCCGCCGGTCTGAGCGCTCGAGCGCCTGGCGAGCCGCGTCGCGTTCGAGATGCCACGCGTCGCACGCGCCGGCTGCCGATCGCAGGGCTCCGTAGGTCGACCCGGAAGGGGAGCGCTCGTGGTGGGCGCGGCGCAGCCGTAGCGCCTCGCTGGGTGTGCCGGCCCGGACGTGAAGCTTGCAGGCGAGGTCATAGAGGTTGGCGATCTGCCAGCCGCTCGTCTTCTCGATGCCGCGTGTCGCCCAGTCAAGCGCGAGGTCGGGCCGGTCGAGTTCCACCATCGCCTCGGCCACCCGCTGGAACTGGTGCGCTCCGGACAGATCGCCGCCCAGGAGCCGCACGAGTTCGTCGATGTCACCGTCGAGGATGGCCAGCCGCTCGTGCGCGTATCGAGCGGCGAAGGAACGCGGGCTGGCGCTCTCGGCGACGGCCTGGCGGTACGCCCGCAGGCCGTGCTCGCCCAGCGCATCTGCGTAGCGCACAGGGTCGACCTCGAAGAAGTCCTGATCCTTGAACCGGAAGCGGATCATCCACCGCGCGAGCTTGGCCGGATCGGCGACCCCGGCATCGCACGCCTTGGCATGGACGCGCAGCAGCTCGAGCGCGACGTCGCCGATCAATCCTGAGGAATCGTCGGCATGCATGATCACCTTGACGACCTGGCCGATCGCTCGCTGCACGAGCTCGACTAGCTCGCGCGATGGGGCATCGACGGCCACCTTGTCCAATTCGGCGACGACCGGCCGCGCGGCATGCGCCCAGGCCATGCTCTCGCGGTAGTCGAGGAAGCGACGGGTGCGAAGCCCTTGGTCGACCGCGGTGCGCAGTGCAGCAAGGTCTCCGTCGGCGCGTGCCGCGACGAGTCGCACCACGCGCTCGACGTCGCTGTGACGCTCGGTTGCCGTGCTGATCACTTCGACCAGTTGCGCCTTGTCGAGCCGGACGATGACTTGCTCGATCGGCGTCTCGGCCGAGCGGCCACGCTTCGGGGATGACACGGCTTCGAGTGTCGCACAGAGCATCGTCGTTCCCCGCGCGGCCGGGTTGGACGGGATAGGAGAAGATCGGTGGGGCGTTGGTGGGGCGCGCGCTTGATCTGCGAGGTACGATCGGGTCCATCATGACCAGCATTCATCGGACTTCCCGGACTCCGGGGTATCCGGTGAAGCCCCCCGGCGTCGATGGTAAGGAAGGGGTCTCCGGTTCGAGTCCGGAAGAGGGCTCTCCGATGCTTCGCAGATGCGGGCTTTCGTCGTTTGCAGGGTTAGGTTCCGCCGCTCGTCGCACGGTCCGCCGGATCGTGCCCGCTGGCGCGAGCGAGCCGGATCCTCTGCTGTGCCGACACTCCGGCGCTTTCTTGAGGAGCGGTTCTGTAGGCATCGCTTTACGTATGGCATGATGTATGGCATACGACGCACGACGATCTATCTGCCGGATGAACTCAAGCTCGCGCTCGAGCGCACCGCAGCGGCGCAAGGCACCAGCGAGGCCGAAGTCGTGCGCCACGCCCTGATCGCAGCAACCACCGAGTCATCCGCCCCGACGCTGCGTATCCCGCTGTTTGATAGCGGCGATGCGACCTTGGCCGAGCGCGTCGACGACGAGCTCGCCGCCGGCTTCGGCGAGTGATCCTCGTCGACACGAGCGGTCTGCTCGCCGCGCTGGATGCCGCGCAGCGACTGCACCGCGAGGCCGCGGCAAGCCTGGCAGCGGCCTCGCCGCCGCTGCTGTTGTCCCCGTTCGTGTTGGCGGAGCTTGACTACCTCGTCGCGACGCGCGTGGGCCTCGCGGCACGCATGAGTCTGCTGGGCGAGGTGCAGCGTGGAGCGCTGCACCTCGAAACGTTCTCGGCGTCCGACGTACGAGCCGCGGTCGCGATCATCGAACGCCACGCTGATCTGGCGATCAGCCTCGCGGACGCCTCGATCGTCGTCCTCGCCTCCCGCCACAAGATCCAGGACGTCCTGACGCTCGACCAGCGCCACTTCCGCCTGCTTGCGGCCAACGACAAGCCGTTTCGTCTGCTCCCCGCCGATAACTGAACCCCGCAAACCGGACGTTCGCAATGCGCGAGGACAAGCGCTCTGGCCAGGCCGGCCTGGCCGCTTCTGTTCGTCCGGTTGCGGTAGTGGCTGGGGATGCTGGAGTGGACGCCGCAGGTCCGACCTTCGGTGACGCACGCTCAGCCACCGACTCGATGGCGCATGTGCCGCCCCGCGGGCTGGCGTGATGGGGAGCGGCAGATTCCTCTGCACTGACCGGTACGGATCGTCGCGGCGTCTTCTCGAGGACGCGTGTACCAGCGGCATGCGTTCGAGGTTCGTGACAAGCGGCCCACGCAGATCCGGTCAGTCCGCCACGAACAGGCGGGCGCTCATCTGTTCGTCGTCTTGCGGGTTGAAGTCCCACAGGCCCTTGAGCTGGGCGCGCAGGTCGTCAGGGAGGCGGTCGACTCCGTGGTGGTCGATCTCGACGAGATTGCCGGCGGGGTCGCGGACGTAGAGCTGAACGACGTCACCCGGGAGCTCGACAAGGCGATTGCGGAAGGCGTCGTCGTCGAAGGCGTTCCAGCGCTCTGCGGCGCGGTAGACGGGCTCGACGTCGTCGACCGTGACGCCGAAGTGGTGGTGGCTGGTCGGCAGCAGGTCTCGCTCGAAGATGTACAGCTGGGTGCGACCCACGGCGAGCCACTGGACCGGGATGCCGAAGTTGGGCGTCGCGATCGGCTCTGCGCCGAGCAGCTCGACACGCCCACCGACCGCTCATCGTCGAGGCGGTCGTGTCGATCGACCACGGTCTCGGCACACTCACGATCGCGGGTAGGGTGGGCGGACGATGCCTCGCGCACCCGACCCCGCATGATCGGCCTGCCACGACTCGCCGAGGCGATCGGCAAGGGTCTCGTCGCCGGATTTGCCGGAACCGCCGCGATGACGCTCTCGAGCACGCTCGAGATGAAGCTGCGCGGCCGGGCCGCCAGCTCGGCGCCGGCCGACGCCACCGCGAAGGTGCTCGGCATCGCGGGCTTCGCCGACGACGCCGCGAAGGCGCGCTTCGGCACGCTCGTGCATTGGGGCTACGGCACTGGGTGGGGGGTCGTGCGGGCGCTGCTCGGGCTCGCCGGGCTCACACCGGCACAGGCGACCGCTGCCCACCTCGCAGCGGTCTGGGGCAACGAGGCCGCGATGCTCCCTGCGCTGGACGTCGCGCCGCCGTTCTGGACCTGGGGCGCCGAGGAGGTCGCGATCGACGTCCTGCACCACGTCGTCTACGCGGCTGCCACCGGCCTCGCCTACGAGCTGCTCGACTGATCCCCACGCGCGCCACGAATCACCACGGCGCCGGTTCGAAGTCCTTCAGGAAGCAGCCGTAGAGGTCTTCGCCGGCTTCGCCGCGGACGATCGGGTCATAGACGCGCGCGGCGCCGTCGACGAGGTCCAGGGGTGCATGGAAGCCCTCCCCGGCAAGGCGCATCTTCGTCGGGTGCGGCCGTTCGTCGGTGATCCAGCCCGTGTCGACGCTCGTCATCAGGATCCCGTCGCCCAGCAGCTCGTGCGCGCTCGTGCGCGTGAGCATGTTGAGCGCGGCCTTGGACATGTTCGTATGGGGATGGCCGGGGCCCTTGTACCCGCGATGAAACTGCCCCTCGATCGCAGAGACGTTGACGATGTACGTCCTGCGGGCCGGCGACGCGGCGAGCGCCGCCCGCAGCCGGCCGACGAGGATGAACGGTGCTGTCTGATTGCACAGCTGCACCTCGAGCAGCTCGATCGGGTCGACCTCCTGGACGTGGTGGCTCCAGCTGTTGGCCGCGTCGAGATCGGGCACGAGGCCCCCGGCGTCGATCGCCTGCGCGGCCGCGAGCCGCTCCGGCGCGGCGGACCCGGCCTGCAGCGCGAGGGCACTCAGCGCGGCCGGCGTCGGCGTCCAGTGCGGTCGCGCGGGCGCGTCGCCGGCGGGCGCCGGCAGGCCTTCGAGGGTGGCGGGGCCGAACGTGTGGATCGGCGGCAGCCGCCCCGGGGGCAGGGGCGCCGCCTCGGCCTGGGCGAGCAGGCTGTAGCCCGCCGCGGAACGGCGGACGGTCTGGGCGGCGTTGTTGACCAGGATGTCCAGGCGTCCCTCCGCGGCGACCTCGTCGGCGAGCGCAACGACCTGCGCGGGGTTGCGCAGGTCGATGCCCACGATCCGCAGCCGGTGCAGCCAGGCCTCGCTGTCGGCCATCGCGGCGAAGCGGCGCGCGGCGTCGCGGGGAAAGCGCGTCGTGATCGTCGTCTCGGCGCCGTCGCGCAGCAGTCGCAGGGCAATGTACATGCCGATCTTCGCGCGGCCGCCGGTGAGCAGCGCGCGGCGTCCGCGCAGATCGGTGCGCGCGTCTCGGCGCGAGCGGTTGTGCGCCGCGCAGTGCGCGCAGAGCTGGTGGTAGAAGGCGTCGAGCTCGGTGTAGCGCCGCTTGCAGACGTAGCACGCGCGCGCCTGCACGAGCGTGCCCGCGGTCGCCCCGCCGCTGGCGGATCGCAGCGCCAGGCCCGCCGTCTCGTCGTCGATGCGCCCGCGCGCGCCGGTGGCCGTCCGCGCCGTCGCGGCCGCGTCGGCGGCGAGCACCTGCGCGCGGCGCTCGGCGCGGCGGCGCAGCTTGACGGACTTGTACAGCCCCCCCGTGGCGCGCCGGACGGCGACGGCGTCGGGGTGCTCGATGGGCAATGCCTGGACCTCGCCCAGCACGCGCAGGCAGACCTCCAGCTCGGCCGGATCGATGTCCTCCACGTTCAGAAGTCTAGGTCCGGCTTGGCGACCCGGCCTGCCGGGTAGGGCGACGCGTATGAACGGTGGATTGATCACGATCGTGTACATCATCATCGGTGCGTTCGTCGCGGCCGCGAACAAGTACTTCTCGCGCGTGGACGACATCGAAGGCATCGCCTCGGCGATCATCGCGATCTTGTTGTGGCCGCTGATCCTGATCGGGATCGACATCCGGATCGACTAGACGAACGTTCGCCGCGACGCGGTGGACAGGGCCCCGCCGTTGGGTGGAGAATGGGGCCGCCATGGAGGAGACGCGCGACGACGCCGTGCTGCCCGCGATGCGGATCGTGGCGCTCGTGGTGGTCGCGGTCCTGCTGCCCGCGCTGGTGATCCTGTGGAGCCTGCCGGGCGAGACGGCTGACCTCTGGGCATGGACGATCAAGCCGGACCTGACGCCGATCTTCATGGGCGCGGGCTACGGCGCGGGCGCGTACTTCTTCATCCGCGTGTACCTGGCGCGTCGCTGGCACGAAGTGTCCGTCGGCGTGCTCTCCGCGGCGGTCTTCGCGCTGCTGATGCTCGCCACCACGTTGGTCCACTACGACAAGTTCAACCACGGCGACGCCCCGACGCTCGCCGCGATCGCGTTCTACGGCTGGACGAGCGTGTACGTCGTCTCGCCGTTTCTCGTCGGCTGGCTGTGGCTGCGCAACCAGCGCCGTGACCCCGGCGTGCCCGCTGACGACGACGCCCTCGTACCGTGCGGCTCGCGGCACGCGGCGTCGCGATCGGCGCGCTGTTGGCGGCCGCCGTCGTGCTCGCGGCGCCGAGCGTTGCGATCGACGGCTGGGGATGGGATCTCACCCCCCTGACCGCGCGCGTGCTGGCGTGCTTCACGGCACAGGTCGGCACCGGCTTCCTGCTGCTCTCGCGCGACCCTCGCTGGAGCAGCTGGCGCGTGCTCGTGCAGACGTTCCTGCTCGCCGTCGCGCTGCTGCTCGCCGGCGCGGCGCGCGCGTGGGAGGCCTTCGACCAGAACGCGCCGCTGACCTGGGCCTACCTCGCGGGGCTGGCGGGCGGCGCGTTCGCGCTCGTGGCGCTGTACCGCTTCACGGAGAGGTCCGCCCGCGACGTCACACGCTGACCGCTGCCGGGTGCTCCATCTCGCAACCGGTCAGCCGATCGCCCGGCGCAGGTCCGCCACGAGATCCTCGGCCGCCTCTATCCCGCACGACAGCCGCACGAGGTCGGCCGGCACCGCCGCGTCGGAGCCCTCCACGGACTGGTGGGTCATCGCCTGCGGCACCTCGATCAGCGACTCGACGCCGCCGAGCGACTCGGCGAGCGTGAAGATCTTCGTCGAGCTCGCGATCCGCACGGCATCGGGGTGGCGGAAGGAGACCATCCCGCCGAAGCCCGGCCAGCGAACGTCCTCGACGTCCGGGGCGCCGCGCAGGGCTTCGCTGACGGCCGAGCCGTTGACCGCGTGCGCCTGCATCCGCAGGTGCAGGGTGCGCAGGCCGCGGTGCACGAGGAAGCAGTCCATCGGGCCGGGGACGGCGCCGATCGCGTTCTGGACGAAGCGCACCTGCTCGTGCAGCGCCTCGTCGCGCACGACGACCGCTCCGCCGACGGTGTCGCTGTGGCCGCCGAGGTACTTCGTCGTCGAGTGCACGACGGCGTCGGCGCCGAGCGCCAGCGGCTGCTGGTTGGCCGGTGTCGCGAACGTGTTGTCGACCGCCACGAGCGCGCCGCCCCTGCGAGCGACGACTCCCTCGACGTCGACGACGTTCAGCAGCGGGTTGGTCGGGGTCTCGACCCAGATCAGGCGCGTGTCCTCGCGCACCGCGGCCGCGACGGCGTCGAGGTCGGTCTGGTCGACCATCGTGTACCGCAGGCCCCAGCGCGTCAGGACCTTGTCGACGAGCCGGTAGGTGCCGCCGTAGAGATCGGACGGGATCACGATGTGCCCGCCGGCCTCGGCGACGACCGTGATCAGCGCGTGCGTCGCGGCCATGCCGCTCGAGAACGCGCTCCCCAGGCCGCCCTCGAGCTCGCCCAGCGCACGTTCGAGGGCCGCGCGCGTCGGATTCGCCGAGCGTGAGTAGTCGAAGTCCTCGACGAACGCGCCGGGCGCGCTCTGGGCGTACGTCGAGGTCTGGTGGATCGCGGGGATGACCGAGCCGAAGTGCGGGTCGGGGTCCAGGCCGGCATGAACGGCGCGGGTGGCGAACGCGGCGTCGCGCGGGACCCTGCTCATCGTGCCAGCGCCTCGAGCAGGTCCGCGCGGGTGAGGATGCCCGCGGGCCGCCCGTCGAGCGTCACGAGCAGCGCCTCGCGGTCGCCCGCCAGCAGCGCGACCGCCTCCTGGATGAGGTCGGAGGCCGCGACGGCCGGAAAGGGGGCGCCCATCATGTCGACGACCTGCGCGCCGAGCAGCGCCGGGTCCTCGATGACGTGCTTGAGCAGCCCGCGCTCGGAGATCGAGCCGACGACGGCAGACGCGTCGTGGGCCGAGACGACCGGCAGCTGCGAGACGCGGTGCTCGTTGAGCAACCCGACGGCCTCGCGGACCTCGTCGTGCGCGCCGACCGTGACGAGGTGGGGGATGTCGCTGCCGGCCTGCTTGCGGGCGAGGACGTCGGCGACCGTCACGTTCTCGGTGCGCTCGATGAAGCCGTACTGCGTCATCCAGGCGTCGTTGTAGATCTTCGAGAGGTACGAGCGGCCGCCGTCGGGGAGGATCACGACCATCAGCGCCGCGGGGTCGTCGATCTCGCGCGCGACCTCGAGCGCCGCGACGCACGCCAGCCCGCACGAGCCTCCGGTCAGGATGCCCTCCTTCATCGCGAGCCTGCGCGTCATCAGGAACGCGTCGCGGTCGGACACCTTCACGTAGCGGTCGACGATCGCCGGATCGAACGTGTCGGGCCAGAAGTCCTCGCCGACGCCCTCCACGAGGTACTGCTTGGGGCCCTCGGGGCCGGCCGTGTAGATCGAGCCGGCGGGGTCCGCGCCGATGATCTCGATCGCGGGGTTGCGCTCCTTGAGGTAGCGCCCTGTGCCGGTGATCGTGCCGCCGGTGCCGACACCGACGACGAGGTGCGTGATCGCACCGGCGGTCTGCTCCCACAGCTCGGGTCCCGTCGTCGCGTAGTGCGCGTCGGGGTTGGCGTCGTTGGAGTACTGGTTGGGCCGAAACCCGCCCGGGATCTCGCTCGCCAGCCGCTCGGCGACCTTGTAGTAGGACTCCGGCGACTCCGGTGGCACGTCGGTGGGGGCGACCACGACCTCGGCACCGTAGGCACGCAGCAGGTCCATCTTCTCCTTCGACTGCTTGTCGGGCATGACCGCGATCACGCGGTAGCCCTTCAGCCGCGCGGCGATCGCCAGGCCCGTGCCGGTGTTGCCCGACGTCGGCTCGACGATCGTCCCACCGGGCTTGAGCCTGCCGTCGCGCTCGGCCGCCTCGATCATCGCGACCGCGACGCGGTCCTTGATCGAGCCGCCGGGATTGAGGTACTCGACCTTCGCGACGACCTGTGGCGTGAGGCCGGCCGCCAGCCGCGACAGCCGCACGAGCGGGGTGCGCCCGACGGCATCGAGGATCGAGTCGTCGATCTGCTGAGCCGACGGAGCCTGCTGCTGTGCGCGCGTCATGGCTTGGACTCTACGGGCGCCGCGGGGAGGTCATGCGTCAGGCGCCGTGGCAGCGCTTGTACTTCCTGGCGCTGCCGCACGGACACGGGTCGTTGCGTGCCGGGGCGTCGCCGACGAGCCGTGGCGGCTGCGGCGCGAAGTCCGGCTCGGGAAGCTTGTTGATGCGCATCGCCGCCTTGTCGATCGCGCGCCAGCCGGCCGGGTTGGACTCCCGCGCGTGCGCGAGGCGCTCGGCGTTGACGGCCTTCGCCGCGGCCTTGTGCGCTGCGCAGAAGTCCTCGCGCGCGTTCTCCAGGCCGGAGGGGAAGGTGAAGCTCTTGCCCTCGCAGGCCGCGCAGTCGGGGTAGGACGGCGTGACGGCGTCGAGCGTGACCTTGCTGCGGTCCAGCGCCACCGAGCCGAAGGCCTCCTGGACGAGGTCCTGCAGCGCGCCGAGGCCGACCGATCCCCACGTCTGGCGCACCTGGATCGCCGGCGACCCGAAGGCTCCCCGGTCGCCGCCGGCATCCTCGAGCAGGCGTGGCAGCCTGCCCGCGACGGCGCGATCGTGGTAGTCGCCCGCGGCCAGCACGAGCTCGTACTTCAGGCCGGCCAGCATCGCGGGCGCGGCCCAGTGGCCGACCGCCGCGCCGAGGTCGTCGCCGTGGCGCTCGAGCTCGCTGCGCAGGGCTGCCAGCGTGACGTAGACGTCGAGCTCGAGCACGTCATCGCTGACGGTGGTCGCCGCCCATGCCTCGCCGCGGTCGGCGATCCACCCCAGCGGATCGTCGGTGATGACGAAGAAGCGCAGCCAGAGTTGCAGCTTCTTGGGATGGATGTCGAGGTCGTAGGGCCAGTCCAGGCGCAGCTCGAGCAGCGCGAACTCGTCCTCGGGGGCGCCCTGCAGCAGCGCGAGGGGGTCCAGATCTTCCGGGGCTTCGGTCTGCATCGCCGTGTTGAGGCTAACCAACGCGCTGTGCGGGTAGCGCGTCTGGCGCCGTGCGACTCGCCGACGTCTTCCAGTCCGGGCATCCGGACGCCGCAACGGAGCTCTCCGACGGCGACTTCCTGCTGACCTGCACGTGCGGCCTCGAGCAGCGCCTGGACACGATGACCGTCGACGAGGACGACGGCCTCACGCTCTATGACTGCGCACGCTGTGAGAACAACAGCGTCGTCGGACTCATGCGAGACGACGCCGCGACCGAGCTCTGGACCTCCACGAGCGCGATGACGCGCCGTCAGGAGCTCGGCGGCCACCGGCGCAACGGCTACATCGTCGGCTCGCGCGTCGACGTCTCGCTGCGGCCGCCGGACGCGGCCGGCGACGTGCAGCTGATACCGGCGACGCCGAACTTCTTTCTCGCGCTGCGTAACCTGTAGCGCCGCAGCGACATGGCCACCAACGACGCCTACGATGCTCGTCCGCGAGACCACGAGCCGGAGAGGAACCCCGATGGCCGATCTGACCGAGACCGACGAGCAGCTGTGCGAGACGTCTCGATGGGACTTCTCGGATCTGCACGCGCTGTACGTCAACTGCACGCTGAAGCGCTCGCCGGAGATCTCCCACACGCAGGCGCTCGGCGACCGCTCGATCGCGATCATGCGCCGCAACGGCGTGACCGTCGATGTCGTGCGCGCCGTCGACCACGAGATCGCGACCGGCGTGCAGCCCGACATGACCGAGCACGGCTGGACGCAGGACGAGTGGCCCGCGATCTTCGAGCGGGTGATGACCGCCGACATCCTCGTCCTGCTGTCACCGATCTGGCTGGGAGAGAAGTCGTCGGTCTGCACGAGGGTCGTCGAGCGCCTCTACGGCAACAGCGCCATCCTCAACGAGTCCGGCCAGTACGCCTACTACGGCCGTGCGGGCGGCTGCATCATCACGGGCAACGAGGACGGCGCCAAGCACTGCTCGATGAACATCCTCTACTCGCTGCAGCACCTCGGCTACACGATCCCGCCGCAGGCCGACTCGGCCTGGATGGGCGAGGCCGGCCCCGGCCCGAGCTACCTCGACCCCGGCTCCGGCGGTCCCGAGAACGACTTCACGAACCGCAATACGGCCTTCATGACGTGGAACCTGCTGCACGTCGCGCGCATGCTCAAGAACGCAAGCGGGATCCCCGCGCACGGCAACCAGCCCAAGGTGTGGGATGCCGGATGCCATCCCGGCCATCCCAACCCCGAGCACCGCGCCTGACGCCGCGCGTGCTCGAGCACTACTCGGCCTGGCGGCCGAGGATCACGACGAAGCGCTCGACGCGCCGGCGCTCCTCCTCGCTCAGCGGCCGGTCGGCCTCGACGAGCAGGGTCATCGGCCCGCGCTCACGCGCCCAGCTCGCCGCCTGCTCACCGAACGAGCCCGCGACCCAGACGAGCGCCTTCGCACCGGCATAGCGCATGACCGTGTGCTCCTGCTGCTGCGCCGTCTGCTCCGTGCGCAGCAAGGGGACGGTCACGAGGTCCAGCGCGTGGGCGACCGCCGAGACCGCGTCGAGACCGCCGTCGTCGACGAGCAGCGCGAGCTCGCCCTCCTCGAG
>Ga0208736_1000469_pt1 | contig 11543 bp, 10 predicted proteins | sample AntDryMetagUQ255_FD_188090 | JGI IMG/M metagenome (GOLD analysis project Ga0208736, IMG submission 188090) | Polar desert microbial communities from Antarctic Dry Valleys - UQ255 (SPAdes) | ecosystem: Environmental > Terrestrial > Soil > Desert | place: Antarctic Dry Valleys | collected 2008-12-31 | reverse complement strand
CAATTCCGATGAAATAGACGGCCCCCTGCCCTCCGCCAAGTGGCGGAGAACTTAGATCTAATATTTCATTATTTTTTTTCAAACTTGTTTTATTCTACTCTTTTTAAATCTGATTATAAAATATTAGATTTTTTTGACTCACCCCCACGCAGCAAGCTGCGTGTCCCCTCTCTGCATTGGCAGAGAGGGGTGTCATGCAAAGCATGACGGGGGGCGAGGTTTTCCAATTTGTATTTACATCAATTTTTATGTTTGATTGCTTGTAAAATTTCTTTGGCAATATGTTCATCCGCATTTATAATCGCATATTGACTGATATTATGTTTTAAATGTTGCTGTTGTTGCTCATTTTGCATTATTTCAATTGCCAGCGGTATAGCTTTTACACTTGCTTCATCGTCCCTCACCATACAGGCAGCGCCTTTTTGCACCAGGGTTTTTGCATTCACCGTTTGATGATCTTCTGCTGCAAATGGGTAAGGCACAAATACAACAGGCTTTTGTACTACACATAATTCCGCAACCGTCATGGCGCCTGCCCTCGATATTACAATGTCTGCTGCGGCGTAGGCATATTCCATTTGTGTAATAAAATCAGAAACCCAAATGTTAGGTTTACCCTTTGCGTATTCTTTCCACTTTGCTGCCTCTGTTTTACCGGTTTGCCAAATTAATTGCATATCGTATTTCTTAATCTCATCAAGGTTTGTCGCAATGGCTTCGTTTATTGATTTAGCTCCTAAACTCCCACCAACTGCCAGCATAGTTTTTTTGCCTTCTTTCAATCCAAAATGATCTAATGCTTCCTTTTTTGACAGGTACGAAACATTTGCAATGCCAGGTCTAATGGGATTTCCGGTAACAATGATTTTACTGGCTGTGAAAAATTTTGACATGCCATCTGTAGCCACAAAAACTTTTTTTGCTTTTTTACCTAAAAGAATATTTGATTTTCCTGCAAACGAATTAGCCTCATGGATAAAAGTTGGTATACCTATTAACTGTGCATAACGCAATACAGGAAAAGATGAATAGCCACCTACACCCACCACCGCATCCGGTTTAAAGCCATTAAAAATCCGGCGCACCTGCAAAAAACTTTTTGCCAGTTTATAAGGCAACCCGATATTTTTTATCAAAGAACTTCTGTTAAACCCTGCTATATCAAGACCTTCTATTTTGTATCCCGCCAGGGGTACTTTTTCCATTTCCATTTTTCCCTTTGCACCTACAAACAAGATCTCATTTTCTGCATTAATTTTTTTTAAAGCATTGGCAATAGCAATAGCAGGAAAAATATGGCCCCCCGTTCCACCACCAGCAATAATAATTCGTTGTTTTCTCTGCGCGTTGGTAGAGAAATTTTCCTTTATATTGCCTTCTTCGTTGCCATTCATTTTAAAATAATTACGCTTCTACTCCTCTTCCACATTTTCCAATTCTTCTACATCTTCCTCCACTTCATCTTTTTTATCAAGCGCTTCTTTTTGTCTTTTCCCTTCTAATTGCTCTACATTTCTTGATACGCTTAAAATAATTCCTATAGATAAACAGGTGAATAAAAAGCTGCTGCCCCCCATGCTAACCAATGGAAGTGTGACACCGGTAACCGGAAATAAATTCACATTAACCGCCATGTTTGCCATGGCCTGAAGCACTAATGTAAAACTTAAGCCTATAGCCAGAAAGGCACCAAAAGCATACGGGCAACGCTTAAACAATCGTATGCTTCTGAATAAAAAAACGAGATAAATAAATATAATGAATGCCCCACCCATTAATCCATATTCTTCAATAATAATGGCATAAATAAAATCATTGTAAGCTTGTGGTAAAAAGTTTCTTTGTTCACTATTACCTGGACCAACTCCCATCAATCCGCCTTTTGCAATGGCGATCTTAGCCTGGTTGGTTTGATACATATTATCATTGTCAGCTTCTTTACCTCCGTAAATAAATTGTTCAACCCGGCTAACCCATGTAGTTACACGTGCTGTTATTTTAGATGACTTTTCTTTTGTAAGGGCCACTTCATCTTCCCCAGTTGTTTTATGATTTATTACTGCTGCCATTATAAGAAACACAACCGGAATAAACGCCGCCCCAATAGTTATTAATAAATGCTTTGTGCGAACCCTGCCGATAAAAAGTAAAACCATGCAACTTGCACCTAATAATAAAGCTGTGGATAAATTGGCAGGGGCAATAAGCAAACAAGTAATGACTACAGGAATGATAACTGGCAAAAAACCTTTTTTAAAATCTTTAATTTTATTTTGCTTTCTACTTAGCAAACGGGCAAGAAACATAAACAAACCAAGCTTGGCCAGATCAGAAGTCTGCATAGTCATGTTTATAATTGGGAGTTTGATCCAGCGGCTGCCTTCATTTAATGTAACACCAAAAAATAAGGTATAAAATAATAGGGGTATACAAAACAAGAAGAGGATTTTAGCAACTTTTGAGTAAATAGTATAGTTCACCCGGTGGGCAAAATAGATAACACAAAAACCAATAACAATAAAAGCAACCTGTTTAAATAAATATACTTCTGTATTGCCTTTATATAATTTATACGCCAGGGACCCTGTAGCACTATATACTACTAATAATGATGAAAGCACCAACAATATAACCGTACCCCATATGACGCGGTCGCCTTTTGTATTTGACCTGAGGTCTCTTATAGAATTTTGTATGTTATATGTTTCTGTCATTTATTCCGCAACTATTATTATGTCAAACGTGAAACGTCAAACATCAAAAGCTAAGTCCCTTTTTCACTCTTCACTTTTCACAAGCAGTATTTTACACACTATTTCCTGTTGTCAATTACAAATTCTTAACTGCTTCTTTAAATTGTGTTCCCCTGTCCTCATAATTATTGAACAAATCAAAAGAGGCACAGGCGGGGCTTAACAAAACAGCATCGCCAACAGTTGATAAATCAAAGGCAGCTTTCACAGCATTTTCGGCACTGCCGGTATCAATCAACTTTATCTCACCATCAAATGCCTCGTGAATTTTTTTATTATCCACACCCATGCATACAATGGCTTTTACTTTTTCCTTTACCAATTCTTTTATTAATTTATAATCATTTCCCTTGTCTATACCACCAAGGATCAGTACAGTGGGCTTTATCATACTTTCCAATGCATACCAGGTAGAATTTATATTTGTGGCTTTGCTATCATTAATAAATTCAACACCCCGTATAGTTAAAACTGTTTCAAGCCTGTGTTCTAAACTTTGAAAGGTTTGTACAGCTTCGCGGATCTTTTCTTTTCGAATATCCATTGTTAACGTTGCCACACATGCGGCCATCGTATTATATTGATTATGTTTTCCTTTTAATGCAAAATCAAATACGCTCATAGATGTTTGTTCCAGGCCCAGGTTAATATGCATACTATCGTCTTTTATATATGCCCCTTTCTTTACTTCCTGCTTCATACTGATTGGTATTTGTTTAGCTTTGGTTTTATATTCATTTAAATGCTTTATAATTACTTCATCGTCCAGGTTATAAATAAAATAATCTTCTAAAGCCTGGTTCATTGTTATACGGAATTTGCTCCGGATATATTTTTCAAATTGATAATCATATCTATCTAAATGGTCTTCTGTAATATTTATTAGTATTGATATATCCGGTCTGAATGTTACAACATCATCCAATTGAAAAGAACTGATCTCGATCACATACACCTCTTTTGGATCTTCCACTATTTGTTTGGCAAATGAATAGCCGATATTGCCAACCAATGCACAGTTCAAACCTGCGTACCTGCATATGTGAAATATCATTGCTGTTATTGTTGATTTACCATTACTACCTGTAATAGCAATTATTTTACTACTGCCTTTATAGCGATAAGCAAATTCAATTTCACTAATGATTGCTATACCTTTTGACCTGATCTTTTTGACCCAACTGTTTGTTTCAGCTATGCCAGGGCTTTTCACCACTTCATCTGCATGAAAGATCATTTCTTCATGAACATCTTCTTCTGCGAAAGCAATCTCTGCCTGTAATAATTCGTTGCGATAACCTTCTTTCAAAGAACTTTCATCAAATAAAAACACATCATAGCCATTTTGCTTTCCCAACAAAGCAGCCCCTACTCCACTTTCTCCTCCACCTAATATGACCAATCGCTTGCTCATCTCCTAACTATTGTCTCGTCTATTTTGCTGTAAAGAGACTAACCCAAAATATTTCATCAAGCTTTGTCCTAACATCTTAGCTAAATTCAAATTGTACATTTTTACAAAAAGTACGGTGTGGTTTTTCATCTGCATTGTAATTTTTGATTTTATATCTAATCTTCGTTTTCACAGGCTAATTCGGCCGGTGGTTTTTCAACAATAATTTTTTAATCTCATCCGCCCCTCCGAGCTACGCTCCCAACCCTGCGGTTGCCTTCTCCAAAGGAGAAGGAAACCAGAAATAATCCTATTAAGAGAGGCCCCTTTTTTAATATTTTTTGAGCTTTTATTAACTTGTCTTCTCAACTCATCCGCCCTTCGGGCACCTTCTCCAAAATAGAAGGAAACTTAGCTCTATCTCAATTTTAATGTTACTATCGACATGATAACACACAATAAAGTCACTATCCAAAATCGTGTTGCAATTTTGGATTCGTGATAGCCTAATTTTTGATAATGATGGTGCAGCGGGCTCATTAAAAAAACACGCCTTCCCGTACCATACTTTCTTTTCGTGTATTTGAAATAACCGACCTGTATCATTACACTTAAATTCTCTACTAAAAAGACCCCGCAAAAAATAGGTATCAATAATTCTTTGTGCACTATTATGGCAAGGGCGGCTATAATTCCGCCAAGCATTAAACTCCCCGTATCACCCATGAAAACCTGTGCCGGGTAAGAGTTGTACCATAAAAATCCAACACAGGCACCCACCATTGCTCCAATGAAAATGGAGAGTTCCCCGAGGTTGGGTATATACATTATATTTAAATAATCTGCAAACAACAGGCTTCCACTTGCATACGCAAACACCCCCAGACAAATACCGATTATAGCGGAAGTACCTGTTGCTAAACCATCCAAACCATCTGTTATATTAGAACCGTTGGAAACGGCAGTAATAATAAAAATGACTATCAGTATATATAATAGCCAGGTATAGTCTCTTAAGGATGCAGGCAATAACTTGGAGTAATTAAATTCATGGGTTTTTACAAATGGAATGGTAGTGATAGGTTCTTTTGCTTCAACAAAATATTTCATTCTTCCATTAAATTCTCTTGCAAAAACAGTGGAATCTCCCGTTCTTGGTATGCCCTGGTATTCACGCCATGTTTTTACGTTATCATTAAAATAAAGTGTAGCGCCAATAATAACTCCCAATACCACTTGTCCAAATATTTTAAACTTTCCGGCTAATCCATCCGCATCTCCTTTTTTATATTTCTCTCCTTTTTCCTGTGCTAATTTCCTTGCACGAATCTTCAAATAATCATCAATAAATCCAATTACACCTAACCAAATTGTGCTTAATATCATCAACCGTATATACACTTTCCCCAGGTTAGCCAATAACAAGGTTGGAATTAAAATTGCCAGTATTATAATAATGCCACCCATAGTTGGGGTACCTTTTTTACTTTGCTCACCTGCTAATCCAAGATCTCGAACAGATTCACCAATTTGTTTGTGTTTTAGAATATTGATAATTTTTTTTCCAATCAGTGTAGAAACAAGCAAAGACAACAAAACCGCCAGCAGCACCCTGAATGTAATAAAACCGAACAACGCACTTCCCGGGAAGCGTATTTCTTCAGTTTTAAACCATTCAAATAAGTGATACAACATGTTCTATTTCAGATTTACGATTTTAGATTTCAGATTTATGTTACAAGCTTTTTACTACTATGATCTTTTGTTGCGTCGCACTCTTGTACTATTGTAATTCTATTCTGCCGGTACATCGTTTATAGTTCATAGATCATAGGCAACCTCCAAACTATCATCTATCAACTGTCATCTATCAACTGTCAACTGTCATCTATCAACTCTCACTTCCCCAGCAATTCAAACATTTCTTTCAGCACTTTTTTATCATCAAAAGAGTGTTTAACTCCGTTGATCTCCTGGTATTTTTCATGCCCCTTGCCCGCAATTAAAAGAATGTCTTTGGGTTGTGCCATAATTACTGCTGTTTTTATTGCTTGTTTACGGTCAGGCATGGAAACATATTTTTTTTTTGCCGACGTGTTTAAGCCCGCTTCCATATCTGCCAAAATTTGCATGGGATCTTCTGACCGCGGGTTATCGCTGGTGAATATTACTTTATCACTATGTTTACAAACTACTTCTGCCATGACTGGTCTTTTCGTTTTATCTCTGTCACCGCCACAGCCAACTACAGTAATTACCTGCTCTTCGCCTTTTTTTAATTTTTTTATAGTGCCTAATACATTTATCAATGCATCAGGAGTATGTGCATAATCAACAATACCGATAATGTTTTCCCTGGGAGAAATTGTGTAATCAAATCGCCCCTCTGCACTAGTAGTGTCACTTAATTTTTGTAAAATGTGTTGCTTATTTTCTCCCAGGCAAATAGCGGCTGCATATACGGCCAATAAATTATACGCATTAAACTCGCCTATCAACCTGAAATGTACTTCCTGGTCATTTACAAGCATGACCAAACCAGTCAGGCTATTTTCTAATATCTTTCCTTTGAAATCAGCTAAGGTTTTCAACCCGTAGCTAAATTTTTTTGCGCCTGTGTTTTGCAACATCACCATCCCTCTTTTATCATCTACATTGGTAATGGCAAAAGCGGAAGAAGTCAACTTGTCGAAAAAGCCTTTTTTAGCTTTGATATATTCGTCAAATGTTTTATGATAATCTAAATGATCGTGTGTGATATTGCTGAAAAGCCCGCCGGCAAATTGCAAACCGGCTATACGTTGCTGATGTACGGCATGAGAGCTTACTTCCATAAATACATGACTGCAACCCTCTTTATGCATTTGCTCCAACAATGCATTTAAACTTATAGCATCGGGAGTAGTATGCGTAGAGGGAATTACCTTTCCGGCAATAAGATTTTCTACTGTACTTACCAAACCACATGTATGACCTAAGCTGCTAAATAATTTATATAAAAGTGTAGCAATGGTAGTTTTGCCATTTGTACCTGTTACACCAACCAGCTTGAATTTAGCAGAAGGCTGATCATAAAAATTATGCGCTATCAAGCCTGCTGCCTCTGCGCTATTTGCTGTTTGAACATACGTAATGTCTTCATGTTTTTCAAGGGGTAATATCTCACATACAATTGCAAGTGCACCCTGTTCTATAGCCTTTTGTACAAAATGATGGCCATCAGATGTCGAGCCTTTTACGGCAACAAATAAACTACCAGGCACCACTTGCCGCGAATCAATTTGCACATTTGCTATAACAACATCAGTATTACCTGTTACTGCTGTTATAGGCACCTTATATAATATTTCCGATAGTTTTTTCAATTAATTTAATAATAGTGTTATCCTTTGATCTTTATTAATGGAAGCTCCCGGGAGCACGTCCTGCATCAGCACTTTTCCTCTTCCCTGTACTGTAACTTTTAAATTCATATTTTCCAGTACATAAAGTGCATCACGTAATGTCATATAACGCACATCAGGCATCTTTTTTTTACTAACAACATTTGACCTGACTACTGTTTTACTGTTATTAGCATTAATAAATCCCCATATTCTATTTTGTGCCGAATCTGTGTATTGCATATCTAAAGCACCAAATACTTTTTTTACTTCTGTAATTTTTCCGGCATAGATGTGTGGCAAACTGTCTGCAACAAAATCCAGGGGCACTAATCTTTTCTTTCGCACATACATAGCATATATTTTATTAGCCACTTCTTTAAATACCGGAGCAGCCAATTGTCCGCCATAGTGCAAGGGAGCATGTGGTTTTGTTTTTATTACAACAATGCAAGTGTATTCTGGTTGATCTGCGGGAAAATACCCAACAAATGATGCCTGGTAAACACCATCATGATATTTTACTTTGCCACCTGCAACATGTGCTGTACCTGTTTTTCCTGCAACAGGAAAAGTTGAACCGGCAAATACAGCTTTCGCAGTTCCTTCTGTCACCACTGCTTCCATACATTGACGTGCTGCCGTTACTACTGATGGTTTACAAATATTTTTATCGAGTACGACCGGGGCAAATTCTTCAATCACCACACCATTATTTTTGATGCTGTTCACTAAATAAGGTTTCATGAGTTCACCATCATTTGCAATGGCATTATAAAGCATCAGTGTGTGTAGGGGGCTTACTTCGATGGCGTACCCAAAACTCATGGTAAGCATGGCATGCAAACCTTCTTTATTTTTTTTCCAGCGGGGCAATACAGGTACTTCTTCTCCAATCAATCCAACACCCGTTCTTTTATCCAATTGGAACTTGTGCAGATACTTTTTAAATGCATCTGGGTTATTGGCAAAAGCTTTATGAGCCAATTTGCTCATTCCCACATTTGAGCTATGTGCAAAACACTCCTTTACAGTCAGGACAGGTTTTGGAGAACGTTCTGCATCTGTTACATTCCGAACACCCACATATTGATGGCCCGCTGATCCGACATGTACTAAATCATCTACCTTACTGCTACCTGCATCTAATACAGCAAGCAAGGTGGCTAATTTTATAGTTGAACCCGGCTCTGTAGTTTGTAAAGCGTAATTAAGGTTTTCATCATAAGTTCCATTTTTACCGGCACCCAAATTGGCGATAGCTTTGATCTTGCCGGTTTTTGTTTCCATCACAATACAGGTTCCATATTGCGACTCGCTTTGAACTACCATTTTCATCAAAGCATTTTCAGCAATGTCCTGCATTGTAACATCAAGTGTAGTGATCACATCTTTCCCATTTTCGGGATCTATTTCGTATCCTTCTACCGGCACGTAAGCGCCTCCTGTAATAAAACGAACCAAACGTGTCCCTTTCGTCCCTTTTAATAAAGTATCATAGGTTCTTTCAAGGCCTACATTTTGTGCATTTTCTCTCGATAAACCAATAGTTCTTCTTGCAAGCAAACCAAAAGGATTCAGGCGCCTTGGTTTTACTTCTACAATAACGCCGCTTTTATTTCTGCCCAATCTTGCAAGAGGAAATTCTCTGAACACTTTATATTGCTCAAATGAAATGCCTTTTTTAAGCAGGTAATAACGATCCTTTTTGTTATAGGCAAGCTTTAAATTTTTTTTATATGTTGCTTTTGATTTATCCCTAAAATAATTGGAGAGTGCATAAGAAAAAGAATCAATATTCTCTATAAAACGTTTGCCGCTTTTATCCCTTAAACCTTCTGCTGCAAAATCAATATAAATATCAAAAAAAGGAATAGATGTACTTAACATCTGGCCATCTTCGCTATATATAGTTCCCCGCTCTGCTTCGAGAGGAACAATTTTCTGATGCATACTATCACTCATGCTACGCCAGTGATCTCCCTGAAATTTTTGAATATAGAAAGCCCGGCCTAATACTATAAAACTTAATAGTACAATACCGATGAAACTCAGGTAAACTCTCCACAGTATGTCGCGTTTTATTTCCAATGCAGTTTATTTTGGTTTTTTAAGTTGATATTTTTAATAATTATTTGTTTTACTGTCCACTGATAATACAACCGGTGATTCGATTAATTCTTTTAACTGCAGTGGTTCAACGGCTTTAAGTAATTCACTTTGTTTGCTTCTGAATAATGCTTCACCTTTTACGTTTTTGTATTCGTACTGTAGTTCTTTTAATTCTTTGGTTGTTTTTACGATATCGCGGCTTAGTTTATCAGCATTATGTCCATTATATATATAAACAACAGCTAACAAAGCGAGGAAAAGAAAGAATGGCATTTGCCTGACTATCGACTGATAATTAAGCATACGTTTCCAGCGAAAACGCAGGCCCTTCAGATTTTTTACAGTTGGCTCCATACTACTGATGTAGGTTTATAATGGTTATCAAAGGATATTATAATTTAACTGTGGTCGTTCATACTTTTTCGGCCACACGTAACCTGGCGCTGCGTGCCCTCGAATTCCTTCCGATCTCTTCTTCTGTTGCTTCTATTGGTTTTTTATTGATTGCTTTCAAAGGATTGGATATTTTATCCATCACAAATGGATTCTCTTCTTTTACCTTAAAAGTTCCTTCTCTAAAAAACATTTTAACGATCCTGTCTTCTAAAGAATGAAAAGTAATCACGGCTATTCTCCCACCCTTTTTTAATAATTGCGGCACTTGTTCTAACATTTCTTTTAATGCGCCAAACTCATCATTCACTTCAATACGTAATGCCTGGAAAACCTGGGCAAAATACTTATGGGGGTTACCTTTTACAACGCTGCTCACTGCTTCTTTAAAGCCATTTGTGGTTAACAATGACGTTGTTTTTCTAACCTCAACTATTGTTCTTGCCAGTGTTTTAGAATTAGTGACCTCCCCATATTGTTCAAATATCTTATGCAGCTCAGTTTCTGAATAATCATTCAAAACATTTACTGCAGTCAGTGATTGGCGCCGATCCATTCGCATATCCAGTTTAGCATCGAAGCGTGTAGAAAAACCTCTATCTCTTTCATCAAATTGGTGGCTGCTTACGCCTAAATCGGCCAAAATACCGTCAACTTCCCTAATTCCATGCAATTGCAAAAAGCGTTTGATATGGCGAAAATTGTGTGGAATAAATAATAGCTTATCATCATTTGGAAGATTTTGCCTGGCGGCTTCATCCTGGTCAAAAGCCACTACGCGTCCTTCACTTGTAAGTTTTTCTAAAATAGCCTTACTATGGCCGCCCCCTCCAAATGTGCAATCCACATAAATTCCACCAGTTTTTACATCTAAGAGCTCAAGGGTTTCTTCTATTAAAACAGGAACATGATAACTATATTCTTCTGTTTTGAGCATTAGATGTCATTGCCTTTTACCATTACTGATTGTGCCAGTTTACTAAAGTCTTCAGGTGAATATGATTCAAAGAACTGTTGGTGTTTTTGTTTATCCCAAATTTCAATTTTATTAACTGCTGCAGCCAAAACGATATCTTTTCCCAAACCCGCATACTCTTTTAGATTAGGTGGAATTAAAATTCTCCCGGCCACATCAATTTCAATATATGTAGCTCCATTTAAAAAATATCTTCTAAATTCCCTGACTTGTGGATCAAAATCATTTAGTATGCTTATTTGATCATAAAGAGGCGTCCAGCTTTGAATGGGATAAAGTGTTAAGCATTTTTCAAATCCCCTGTTGATAACAAAAGATGTAGTTTCGCCTTCCGGTAATTGACGTTTCAAGCCAACCGGTAAAAGGAATCTTCCTTTTGAGTCGATGGTTGCTTCAAACTCACCCAGAAAGCTTATCATTATCAATTAATTAGGTGTCAAAAATAATATTGACACAAAATAACACTTTTTACCACTTTTAAGACAAACTTTTATCACTATCTTTTTTCCACATATCAAAACCTACGGAAA
>Ga0208736_1000467_pt1 | contig 11573 bp, 13 predicted proteins | sample AntDryMetagUQ255_FD_188090 | JGI IMG/M metagenome (GOLD analysis project Ga0208736, IMG submission 188090) | Polar desert microbial communities from Antarctic Dry Valleys - UQ255 (SPAdes) | ecosystem: Environmental > Terrestrial > Soil > Desert | place: Antarctic Dry Valleys | collected 2008-12-31 | reverse complement strand
CCCCGCGAACGCGCAGGCTCTCTATGACGTCCTCGTGATCGGCTGCCGAACCCCGCGAGCGGTCGAGAAAGTGCTGGCCAACCTGGACGAGCTCGGGATCCCCACCGGGCACCTGTCACACAAGAACGAGCCAGCACCCTTCGCGTGACGTAGAATGGACAACGCGTTATGTGACGACCTGCGCGGGCGACTGAAACCGATGGCGGGCCGTCACGTAATCGAACGTATACGTGACAAGGAGAAGGATCGCGTGCTGGTCGGCTACATGTGTGATCTTCAGAGCTAAGTGGCGTGACTCTCGCCGCGCTTTTTGGCGGTCGACCTATCTGAGGCCTACAGAGAGTTGGTGCGAAAACGAGGGCTAAGCAGCATGCGGCGCCGGCGCAGCGCGCTATCGGATTGCGTGGAAACCAGCACTCTCGGCCGTGCAGCCGCTCGCTGCCCAAGCCAGGCGAAGCAGCGGCCCGGGCCACCCAAGATGATCGCGGTGTCGAGGCCCGGAACGACGGCTGCGAGAGTTCTCGCCCGTGTCCCAGGGCATCATCACCGGCGACGTTGCGCTCGGTCAGGGTGACGTGCAGCGCAACGTACGGATCGCTCGTCTGGCCGAGGGGCTGGTGAAGTCCGCGGGACTGCGCAGGTTGTAGCTGGCGATCACGCTTCTGACAGCGCTGACAAGTATTCGCGGGTGGCGCAGGTACGGATGTTCGATGAACTCGTTCTTACCCGCTCGCTTCGTCAGAGGGCGGATCCGTACCTGCACGCGCTCGCCCGGTCGTTTCCTGTCCAGAATGTGCGCCGGCGCGGGGTCCTCAGCACCCTTGCCCTCGATCACGCCGGCAAAGCAATGTGCGCCGCGCCGCCCGAACACAAGGGGGTCCAGCGTTGTGCCTGCGATCTCGAACCAGCCGTAGCTGCGGCCGTTGCGTACCGCCTTATAGCCGCGGCTGAGCCGGAAGATCAGCACGTAGCGCGTCTGCGGCGAACTGTCGGTCTTCGTGGGCGTCGGCGTTCCCGTGAGCCGGATCAGCACGGGACCCGCGGTCAAGCGCGTCGGCTCCGGATCATCACGGGGGGCGCCTCGCGAGGACGTCGGAGCGGGGTCCGCACCTCCCGTCGGCCTGCTCGGAACGGTCGTCGAGCTGCTGCCCGGTTCGGACGTCGGCGCTTGCCGATCACCGGTGCCGCACGCGCTCAGCAGCAGCGCGCCAGAGATCACGAGGAAGAGCCGCATCAGATCAACAACGACATCCGGCAGGGAAAGGTGCGAGCCGATCTCCGGAGCGCTGCTCGGGACGTGGACCGGCAGCGCGGGCGGCCGCTCCCAGGCGGAAGCAGCAAACGACGGAGTACCTTGGCGACACAGATGTACGCGGACAACGAGGAGCAACCGGAGCCACTCTCTCTTGGTTCGGTTGTTGAGCCGTCGATGGACAACAAGCCATGGCGAGAAGCGATTCGTGCGCTCTCGGTTGGGGTCGCAGATGCTCGTCAGGCCAAGCAGGTACCGCTCAACCTGAACGTGGTGTTCCATGTGCCCGGAAGGCAGTTCAAACCCGAGTTCAGCGGCGTCAGGACTGGCCGCTACTCGGCGAAGGATCGGCTTCTGATGGTCCAAGTCGCCGTCCCTGAAACCGTGCCGGAGGACCCGAACGTTTACGTCCGCGATGCAGTCGATCTAGCGATCGACGAGGCAACGCGATGGGCCGCACGCAAGAAGATCGAGATCGACAGCGACACGCTCCGGATGATCCTCGACGCTGCGTAGCCACTCCTGGAGCAGGAGCCAGGGGCCCGCGCACGGCCGGTCAGACGGCTGGAACGTCCGCCTGAGCAGGGAAGATCGCGGTATCTAGTCGTCGATCGGTTTGCTCAGGGGGTGCACCATGCGGGTGCTTGGACGTTCCAAGTCTCAGAAGATAGAAGTCGTGGCGGACGCGTCGGGATTGACGTCGCGTGCGGGCACCGTGCTGCTGGCGGGGTTCTGTCAGCGCATCGGGCTGACTGATCTGTTGTGCGCAACCCGAACCGCCTCGCGAATCTCGTTGGCATGGACCAGCCGACGCATCGAGCTGTCACTGGAGGGTGGAACGCTTGGCGACGGGGTCTTGGGGGAGCGACCCCCACTCCAGCTCAGGTGATGCGACAGGCACTTACCGTCGACCGGCAATCCAGCACTTCGATGAGGTTCGCGAAGTGAACGACGTCGACCTGCAAGAGGTTCTCGCATTGCTCGCGCGAGCCCCGAAGCCTCCGGAGGCGCCCCTGCCAACTGGGGCGAACCCGGGACAGATCGCAAGCCTGGAACGGAACTTGGGCCACCCGATTCCTGCTGGTCTTCGGCGTTGGCTCAGCGTCTGCAACGGCTATATGGCTGGCCCGGGCGGACTGTACGGGGCAGAGGTGGACCGTGCTTCGTTGGACATCAATCAGGCAAGCTGGCCTGAATGGCGTGCGTTGGGCTGGATTCCCATTGCTGGCGACGGTAACGGCAACGCGTACGTGGTCCCGGCGCTGCCGCAGAAGGACGACGAGCCCGTGTATTTCGTGGATTGCGCTGGCGACCCGTCGAGCCTTGCCTACATCGTGGCTTCGTCGATTCCACAGTTCCTTACGTTCCTACTCCGGCGTGACATGGGCGAGCCTGGATGGCCGTTCGATCGTGACTACGTTCTTGATCGAGACCCTCTCATCGCTGACGTTGATGCCGACCGATTGCCGTGGGCTGGATGAAGCGCAGCGGCCCCTTCGGGTGATGGTGAGCGGAATGGCCGGCCGCATGGTAGGAAGCAGAACCAGAGCGACCGGCAGTGCCGCTCTGGACGAACAGCAGAAGCGCCGGCGGTGGCTGCTGCTGTTCAAGACGCGACGCGCCCGCCTCGCCTGTGCCGCCGCGAGCGCCACGTGCCAGCAGCGCCACCAAGGAAGAACGCCGCCACCCCCAAGGCGGCGGTCAGACTCACCGGCGCGCCTGGCCCGTCGGGCGCCTGCCCCTCGGGCGACGTTGAGTGGGTCGTGGGGGCCCCTCGCCGCTCGGTTTCCGCGACAACGGCGCCTGTGTCCTTGTCGTCCCAGTCGGTCACGTGAAGGTAGTCCCATGTGTTGTGCGCGCCCGCCTCGTCGCCGTCGAAGATGAGAACCATGTAGACGCCCGGCAATGTGCTCGTGGGGACGCGGAACCGTCCCCGACGCGTCGGGCTGTGCCGTGACCGTGACAAGACCGTCGTGGTCGCCGCGTCAGCCCTGTACGCGCTCGCGAGGTACATCGGAGCGATGCCGAGGTCGGTTGGTCGTGGGTTGAAGACGACCCGGTAGGCGGGATAGCCCGTGTCGCCATCTTGCTGACCGGCGCCGTCCGTGAGACGCACTTCGCTGCCGGCCTGCACGATCCTCGGGTCGAGGCATCCGCAGGGGCCATGTCCAGCAGCCGTCGCTGGAAGCCACAGCGCGGCCAGCAGGAGCGTCATCCCGAACGTCGTGGCACCGTTCCTCATGCCCGAACGCTATGTCGGCACGTGCGGCGCGTCTACCAAAGGCCGCTGCATTGAGGCAGATCCGGTAGTGCCCAGCGAGTGCCGGTATGGACGAGGACCGGCAGCGCCCGGCGGCCGCTCCCAGCGAAAGCGGAAGCGCGCTCTACTCGCCCCGATAGGGCTGGTAGTCCTCGAACTCCCAGTACATGAAGCGATTGAGCTTCGTAGCCAACTCCTCCCAGTCCGCCCCTGAGAGGGATCGCACATACTGCATTAGCGCCGCTTCGACGGCGCCCCAGTCGAAACGGCGAACGATCAGAGTGCCCGTGCCCCAGTACGGCCTTCCGTCGCTGTCGAACCGATGGGCGAGGCCGCTGGGTGTACAGACTTCGAAGTTGAACGTGTCTGCCCCTTCCTCGCCGACTGGGCCGACGTCGGCCTGCATCAGCACGCGGCAGTTCTCAGGGTCGGGGGGGATGGACTTGGCGTCCGGTAGGTCCAGACTCCAAAACCGCTTGACCTCAGCACGCATCGGAGCAGCGTAAGGGGTGCGACTGCGCCTTTGAGGCGCGAGCAGCAGCCAAAGGGCCGCTGAGTGGGCCGGCTCGCCAGCGCAACTGCGGCAAGCCGCAGCCGTTGAAAGGACATGCGGGCCGCCGGCATCCTGATCTGCGTCGTGCTTGCGGCCTCGGCGCCGGACCTGGCGACCGCCGCGCCCGTGTTCACGGTGCCCTTTGCGGTCATGGGCACCGAGAGTGGTGTCGCCGTTTACCCGTCGGCGCTGTACACGATCGAGGGGGGGCGGCGGACACTCGTGCGCACGGACGCGCGCGGGCGTCGCCGGCCGATGCGCCAGTTCGATCGCCTGATCCGGTTCGGCGATCGCGAGATGGACCGGGGCGATCTGACCAGCTACTCGATCGCCGCCTCGGCTCGCTGGCTCGTGGTGGCGCTGCATCGCGAGGACGCCAACCAGGACGTGCGCACGATCCTGCGGGTCGTTCGTCGCAGCGGCGGCCGCGCGCGCACGCTCGTACGCTGCCCACGCAGCAGTACCGGGCCGCTGGCGCTGCGCGGCAGCCTGCTCGCGCACCCCTCCTGCGACGGAGCCAGCACGATCGTCTCCGATCTGGACCGCCCAGCCCGGCGACTGCACCTGCCCACCCGCGGCGACGAAGCCGCGTTCGCGGGCGCGCGCATCGTGGTCTTCGATGCGCCGGCCATGTTCGGGGGTTCAGGCGCGCTGGGCGTCTACGAGCTCGCAGACGGCCGGCCCGTCCTGTCGGCGACAGACACCTACAAGCAGTACAGCGCGACGTCCGACGGCAGGGTGCTGCTGCGCCGGGCCGGCTCCTGCGACAGCTCACCAGCCGTCCTGCTCGAGGCCGGGACCACCGAGCCACGGCCGCTGCCAGGGATCTGCGCCGGCTGGCTGACCGGCGATCACGTGCTGGGCACAGATGACGCGGTGCCACTGGCAGGAGGCGCGGCGCGGCCACTGCGTCTGAACGGGTGGCTGGTCGACGCGGTCGTTCCGAGCGGACTGGTCCGTCTCATCGACGAGCAGTGCGAATTTACGGGCGAGCGCTACACGTTCGTGGCGCTGAGGCTCCTGCTCGCCGACGGCCCGGCCGCACCGCCACGTTGCAGCCGCCGCTAGCGCTCTAGTCGATTATCCGGATATGCACGGACTCTCGGAGTTTTCCGAGGACCGTAATGGTCGGTGCGCGCGTATGGGTTGCGAGGACTCCGCAGCGATTGTACGGTTCGTCACGAGGTAACGATGAATAAGCGAGCGGCGATGGGTGTGGTCTGTGCCTGGGTGGCCTTCGGCGGCTGCGGGGGGTCCTCCGACCGTGCGTCCAGCGGTTCCGGCGACGGAGACCTCAGCGCCGCCTCTTTCCAGGCGTGCCCATCAACCGCATGGACTGGCGGTGGAGGGGAGGACTGGGAGGTCCGCGGTGTGACGTGCGAAGCGGTCGGACGGTTCGTCTTTCGCCACTTCGAGCCTCATCCCGGCGGCACCACACAGACCGCTGCGGGGTTCAACTGCGACGTTCAGCAGTACGAAGGCGAGTATTCGCCCCTGCACGTCAGGTGCAGTGCCGACGATGGCCGGGCGTTCCGGTTCGTCTTCAGCTGACGCGACGAAGGAGCGCCATCCCAGTGGGGTGACGAGCGACGGGTTGCTCTTGGTCGTTGTGTGGGCGCTGCTTGAGCTGGGGCTGCCCCATGATGGCCTTCGAGTAGATGCGGGCGGCACGACGCACGAGCGGCAGCGATCGGCCGGTGCCCCGTTGGACGAGGACCAGCAGCGCCGGCGGCCGCTCCCAGGCGAAGCAACCGCCCAAGGATCAGCGTCCTTCTGTCCAGGTGATGCAAGCGTGAAGCAACTATTGGCCGCGCAGCGCGTTGCGGTTGTCATGCGAACGAGCGCCGCGCTCCTGCTCGTCGGCCTGACTGGTGCTCTCGCGGCATCCGCGTCGGCGCAGACCAATGACCCCTCAAACCCGACCGCTCCTGGACCGGTGCCGCCGTCGGTCAACGCCCTGTTCCCGCCTGCCGGCGCTGGCTGCGGCGAGAACGGCCTTACGCGCAGCCAGAACCGTCCGACCGTGAGATTGACGTCGACCACCTTCCCCGTGCGTGGGACGAACACCGGCGTGGGGGGCAGGGTTCGCATCCCCATTCGCGCTACCCAAACCGCGGCTTCGAACGTGAAGATCGCGCAGGTCGGCGGCAAGCGTGTCGGCGGCACCATCGGCGGCTACATCTGCACCGAACCCACGAAGCGCACAGCGTCTGTCGCGGTCAACGGCTATGGCGCCAAGCTCGTAAAGCGGCACGGTCGCTTGGCAGTGAAGGTCACCTTCCGGCTCATCAACGGGTCAGGCGTCACGCACACCCGCGTCTGGTCGGGCGTCATCCGCCCTGAGAAAGGGCTCCCCCCACTTCCGCGCTAGGCAGATCCGGCAGCGCTCAGCCAGTGCCGCTCTGGACGAAATCCAGGCGTCCGACGGGGTCGTGGACGAAACGCTCGATATACGACCGCAACGTCCAAGACCCCCTCGCCCGCACCGGCGTGGGCGCGCCAGCGATGTCGCGTGTAGCCGTGCAAGGGACGAGCAGCGGGAGCGCGCAGGCGGCCGCCCTGTCCCAGGAAAGCGCTAGACGCTGCAGCACCTTCATGACGCATATCTAGTATCGGCGCGGTGTCGCGACTTCGTACCAGCGGTTCGTGCCCTGTCTGGAAGCCGAACCCACGCGGGCAGCCGATAACGCGGACGAGACGTCGGCTGGTCGCATGTCTCGGGTCGAGCCTCCTGATGCTGGCAGCGGCGAGCCTTGGCGGATGCCTGGGCGCGCGTGACGAAAACGATCCGCCCAAGCCGCCCACGGCGGCCAAGCTGTCGCGGATCGCCGCGGCGACCCAACAGCCGGCGTACTGGCTTGGTCCCTCATTCCAAGGCCTGGACATCAGTGCCGCGACCGCCACACGAAAGAGGGTCGGCTTCACCTACGGCCCTTGGACGTGTGACTCAGGCTGCAACCCCTCGGGCGGCGTCTTCACGTCGCGCCGAAACGTTCTGCTGACGCGCGAGGACTTCAGCGACCGCGCGAATACAAGAAACTGCTGGACACGGATTGCCCAAGCGGTTGCCGTCCTGATCGGCTGTCGCCCCGACCTCTATGAACAGGAGCTGGTCATCTTCTTGGGCGACCGGGAGATCTCGATCAGCAGTCTGTACACAGCCGACGGTCAGGGCGACATCCCGGTTCGCGCGATCGTGCCTCGGCTACGCCCGCTCAACGCCAACGCGCCGTGGCCGCTGCCTCGCCCGAAGCGGCTGACCTGCCGTCAGCTCAAGCGCATAGATGAGCGGTACCAACGTCACATGCCGCAAACACTGAGGCCCCGCCTCGCCTGCTGACGCTCTCCGGGGGGAGCGCCGAGCCAGTGCCGGATCGGACGACAAGCGGTCCTCCGGCTGCCTGAGTAGCTGTACCCTTAGTTCGCTTCAGGAAACGGCCCTTCTGGGAAGGGAAGCGAACGGATGAGCGGCCAGGCGGTATCGCGGAGTAGCCAAGATCGCATCAGATTGCCTTCACGAAAGGCGGTCGCGCTGGTTACGGCCGGCGTCGAGGTCTCCGATTCGGTGGCTGCGTGGACGGTCCGCTACCTCGACCTGGCTGTCCGCGGAGTGCGCTCTGCGGAGGTCGCCAGCAAGATCGCCGCGCACCTCGCGCGGTTCGGCGAGTACGTCATGGACGCCTACGGTCACGATCGACTGTCGGCGCTCGTGCGCCGCGACGTCGTCGGCTGGCGTGACCATCTCGCGGGCGCGGGGGCTCTTGCACCGGCGACGGTGAACGCGCATCTGGCGTCGCTGTCGGCGTTCACGACGTGGGTCGATGCGCAGAACGCGACGGCGTTACCGCATGGCGATCCGACGACCGGCGTTCGGGGGCTGGCGCTCCCAGCGCTTGAGCCGCGGGCGTTGACGGAGGCGCAGGTGCGGTCGCTGAAGAGCGTGCTTGATCGCCTGGGCCCGCACTACCAGCTGAAGGGGCGTCGCCGAGCGAGCGAGGACGTCCACGGTCACGGTCGCCCGTGTCGCGATCGCGCGATCGTCTATCTGTTGCTGTCGACCGGGCTGCGTCGCGAAGAGCTCGTTCGCCTGAACCTGACGCAGGTCACACCGGACACCCCGGGCGAGCTGCGCGCCGCGAAGCGCGTGCGGATAAGCGGGGTGCGAGGCAAGGGGGCCACGAGCCGACACGTGTTTGTTTCCTCCGACGCGCGCGCCGCGTTGGCGGACTACCTTGAGCGGGAGCGACCACGAGACGCCGACGCCGCATCTGACGCCGTGTTCTTGTCCGCCGCCTCGATCGCGAGCCGACGGGCCGGCGGCCGGCTGTCGCCTCGGTCGATCAACACGATCTGTGAGCAGATCGGGCGCTGGCACGACGCCGAGCACGCCGACCCCGTTCGGCACGTCAGCCCGCTGCGCCCGCATGACCTGCGTCACACGTTCGCGTTTCGGTTGGCCGCCGAGACCGGCGCTGATGCCTACGAGCTTCAGCGCCGCCTCGGCCACGCGTCGGGGCGCTACATCGACCGCTACACCAACCCGCCCGAACAGATCGCCGCCGGATACATCGAGCGGATGTGACAGCCAGCGAGCGTCAGCCACCGTTAGCCGAGCTGAGCGAAGCGGCGAGAGCCGACGCGCTGGCGCGCTGGCGCGTGCTGCGCCCGCACCTGCACGACGGGGTGCCGCTGGCTCGAGCGGCGCGCGATGCCGGCGTCGCGCTGCGCACCGCGCAGCGCTGGCTCGGCCGCTACCGCACCGATGGTCTGGCCGGACTGGCTCGCGCGCAACGCACGGACCGCGGACAGCGGCGCACGCAGCCCGAGCTCGTCGCGCTGGTCGAAGGGCTCGCGCTGCGACGGCCGCGGCCGTCGGTGGCCACGATCGTCAGGCGCGCCGGGCAGTCCGCGACGGAACATGGCTGGCCGATCCCGGCCTACAGCACGGTCCACGCGATCGTCGCGGCGCTTGATCCTGCGCTGGTCACGCTCGCACACGACGGGCCCGAGGCGTTGCGCGACCGCTTCGAGCTGGTCTACCGTCGCCGCGCGGAGCGCCCCAACGACATCTGGCAGGCCGACCACACCGAGCTCGACATCCTCGTCGTGGACGCCGACGGTAGCCCTGCCCGCCCGTGGTTGACGCTCGTGCTCGACGATCACTCACGTGCCGTCGCGGGCTACTCGCTGTTTCTCGGCGCGCCGTCCGCGCTGAACCTGTCGCTGGCGTTGCGTCAGGCGATCTGGCGCAAGGCCGATCCCGCCTGGGCGGTCCATGGGCTGCCCGACGTGCTGCACGTCGACCATGGCAGCGACTTCACCAGCCACCACATCGTGCAGGTCGCGGCCGACCTGCACGTCCAGTTGGTGCATTCCAGCGTCGCGCGCCCGCAGGGCCGTGGCAAAGTCGAGCGGCTCTTCGGCACGATCACCACCGAGCTACTTCCCGAGTTGCCCGGCCATCTCGTGCGCGGCACCGCGGCAAGCGCGCCGCGGCTGACGCTTCCCGAGCTCGACGCCGCGATTCACGCCTGGATCGTCGACACCTACCACCCGCGCCGCCACAGCGAGATCGGCGCAGCCCCCCAACAGGCGTGGCTCGCCGACGGCTGGTTGCCACGCACCCCGCTTAGCCTCGAAGCACTCGACCTGTTGCTCGTCATGGTCGCCAAACCACGCGTGGTGCGCCGTGACGGCATCCGCTTCGAGGGCTTTCGCTACCTCGATCCGACCCTCGCCTCGTACGTCGGTCGGTCCGTCACGATCCGCTATGACCCGCGCGACATCACGCAGATCCGCGTCTTCTTGCGCGACCGCTTCCTGTGTCGCGCCGTGAGCCCCGAGCACGCCGGCGAGGCGATCACCCTCAAGGACATCCAGGCCGCTCGGAGCGCGCACCGTCGCGCCCTGCGCGCGCAGATCGCGACCGGCCGCAGCGCCGTCGCAGAGTTCCTGCCGACGCACGCCCCCGAAGCCGCGCCTCCCGCCGCTGTCCCGCAACCGCGAGCCAGCTCGCCATCAGGCCGATCCGACCCATCCGCAGCTGAGCCGCGGCGGGCGCTCCATGTCTATTACGAGGATCTCGAGCACCCGTCCGAGAGCGAGCCCCCGGAGGACAGGCGGTGAGCGAAACCGGTGCTCGGCGCGGCCGGCGCTCGGGTCCGTTCATCGTGACCAAGGAACATCGCCGCTTCGTCGAGCTCGCAGACGCGGTGCGCCGCGAGGGGTACATCGGCGTGTGCTACGGCCCAGCCGGCGTCGGCAAGACGCTCTCCGCGCGCCGCTACGCGCACTGGGACACCGCCGAGCATCTGCTCCAAAGCTGGGGACCACGAGAAGACAGCGACGCGCAGGTCTACGCCGCGCTCGCCCGCTCGCGGACGGTCTTCTACACCCCCGTCGTCAAGGGCACGCACAAGCAATTCGTCAGCGAGCTCGACGAGCTGATCCAGCGCGTCGACATCTGCATCGATCAGCACGTCAGACCGCGTGGCGTCATGCGTCGCGGGCGGTCCGAGTACGTTCAACTCATCGTCGTCGACGAAGCGGATCGCCTCTCCCCGACCGCCTTTGAACACCTGCGCGACCGATTTGACCGACGCCACCTCGGGCTGCTGCTCATCGGCATGCCAGGCCTCGAGAAACGCCTCGCCGTCTTCCCCCAGCTCTACAGCCGTATCGGCTTCGCCCACAAGTACCAGCCCCTGACCGACGACGAGCTCGCCTTCGTCCTCACCCGCCACTGGCGACGCATCGGGCTCACGCTCGACCTCGACGACTTCACCGACGCTCAGGCCGTCGCCGCCGTCAGCCGCATCACCCGCGGCAACTTCCGTCTCCTGCACCGCCTCTTCACCCAGATCGAGCGCATCCTCAAGATCAACGGGCTCAGCGTCATCACCAACGACGTCATTGAAGCCGCCCGAAGCACCCTCGTGATCGGCGCCGAATAAGGCCGACAGAACCACGCCACCTACCGCTGGAGATCACAGCTACATGCGGGTCTCGAAAGCGGACGGGTCCCAGACCGTCGAGCTGCAACGCGACGCACTGCTCGCCGCCGGCATCGACGCCGCCCACCTCTACGACGACCACGCCTCCGGGCGCAGCGATGACCGACCCGGCCTCACCTCATGCCTGAAGGCGCTTCGTGACGGCGACACCTTGGTCGTGTGGAAGCTCGACCGGCTCGGCCGCAACCTGCACCACCTCGTCAACACCGTCCACGACCTGACCGCCCGCGGCGTCGGTCTGAAGGTCCTTACCGGGCAGGGCGCAGCGATCGACACGACGACGCCCGCCGGGAAGCTGATCTTCGGGATCTTCGCTGCGCTTGCCGAGTTCGAGCGCGAGCTCATCTCTGAGCGCACGTACGCCGGGCTAGCTTCAGCCCGCGCGCGAGGCCGCAAAGGCGGACGGCCTTACAAGATGACAGCCGCAAAGCTACGTCTGGCCACCGCCTCCATGGGGCGACCCGACACCAAGATCAGCGAGCTCTGCACCGAGCT
>Ga0208736_1000466_pt1 | contig 11574 bp, 10 predicted proteins | sample AntDryMetagUQ255_FD_188090 | JGI IMG/M metagenome (GOLD analysis project Ga0208736, IMG submission 188090) | Polar desert microbial communities from Antarctic Dry Valleys - UQ255 (SPAdes) | ecosystem: Environmental > Terrestrial > Soil > Desert | place: Antarctic Dry Valleys | collected 2008-12-31 | reverse complement strand
AGCCAGTAAACTAAATGTTTCGCCAAGACGAAGTTCCGGAAGAAAGTATTTCAGGATTTTTATGATCGTTTTATTCCTGATTCTCGCTGGATTTCTTTACTGGCAATATTTTTTTACCTACAGCAATGGCAATCGTTACGGCCTGCTTCAAAAATTTTCTCACAAAGGCAATCTTTTTAAAACCTACGAAGGCGAAATGATATTAAGCAGTGTTCGCAGTAATAATAATGTACCCCTCGCTTCTGAAAAATTTTTCTTTTCTGTCACAAATAAAAATGTAGCAAACCAGTTAATGAATGTACAAGGGAAATTTCTCACCGTGCATTATAAAGAAAAAAAAGGTACACTTTCTTTTCGCGGAGACTCTAAATATATTGTGGATAGTATAAAAGTGGAACAGCCTTAATGATTTAAAGTTTGCGGTTTAAAATTTAAGGGTTAAGGTTTTTTAGATCAGGAAAATTATAGGTTAAACCACCTCCATTTGGGGTATTATTTTTTTTGATTTAATTCTCCCCTGCCAGCATCCTGTAGTCCATTAAAAGAGCATGGATCAAAACATATAAGCCAATTAAGAAATAGATTGCAAAGCCAACAATATATTTTGTATCCCTTGCTTTAATGTTTTGGTATAATGCAATTGCGCTATGCACTACTAAAAACAAACCAAGGAGATTTATAAGTATAACAATAAACATCTGAATTGTCTTTGTACTTAAAACAGGAATTTTTCATTCTTATTGGAACAGCATATTACATTGGTTTCGTAGATTACCATTACTTTTCCCCCATTATTTTTTAAAAAAGCATTCTAAATAATTGTTCTAAATATTTATCAGGGCCTTTTAACCATATAAATCTTACATTAGTTCTACCATGAAAAGTCTTTTGATAGCTTTATCATTGCTTGTCGCATTCGTAAGTCCATCCAGTAGGTTTAAAAAAATATTTAACGGGAAAGATCTTTCAGGTTGGACAGTACACGGAACTGAAAAATGGTATGTGGAAAATGGAGAGCTTGTTTGTGAGAGCGGTGCTGATAAACAATATGGTTACCTGTCTACCAATAAATCATACAATAATTTTATACTAAACCTAAAATTTAAACTGGAAGCAAATGGTAACAGTGGCGTATTCATTCGTTCAGGTATTGAGGGAACAAAGATCAGTGGTTGGCAGGTAGAGGTGGCTCCTCCCAATAAAAGTACAGGTGGCATTTATGAATCGTATGGAAGAGGGTGGTTAATAAAACCAAAGCCTGAAGATGAAAAAAATCTGAAAGCAAATGAGTGGAACGATATGCGCATACAGGTTATTAATAACGAAGTAACTACCTGGTTAAACGGCAGGAAAATGGTTTATTTAAAAGATGAAAAAATTGGTGCAGGAAAAGGTTTTATTGCACTGCAAATTCATGACGGTGGCGGCATAAAAGTGCGCTGGAAAAATCTGCGCATTAAAGAATTGAAGTAAATATGTCAAACGTGAAACGGCAGACGTCAGAAATCTTACGTCTCACGTAGTGACAAGTCTGTTAGATCAAAAAATCTTAAATTTTTTTATGAAAAATAATTCCGGATCATCACGTAGACATTTCATTAAAAATCTTGCGGCTTCCACTGCAGCGGTCGCTGTTGGCTCAAATGTATTTGCTTCAGATAGCAAGAATAATTATTTAGAATTTCTAAAAAGGCAACAAACCAGTGCAAACGATAATTTAAACATTGCCTTGATTGGAACTGGTGGCATGGGTGTACAGGATACACTCACAGCGCTACAAGTTCCTGGAACAAAGTTAATAGCAGCTTGCGATCTTTATGACGGACGATTAAAAGAAGCAAAAAGCCGGTGGGGTGCTGACCTTTTTACTACACGTAGCTACAAAGAAATATTAAATCGTAAGGATGTTGATGCTGTAATTATTGCCACACCCGATCATTGGCATCAACAAATATCAATAGATGCCATGCGGGCCGGCAAACACGTCTATTGCGAAAAGCCAATGGTTCATTCTATTATGGAAGGCCCTGCTGTTATCAAGGCACAAGCAGAAACAGGAAAGATCTTTCAGGTAGGCAGCCAGGGCGTTTCTTCATTGGGCAATGAAAAAGCAAAGCAATTATTAAAAGATGGTGCAATAGGTGAATTAAATTATGCAGAAGGTTTCTGGGCACGTCATTCTCCCACCGGGGCCTGGCAATATCCAATACCTGCGGATGCATCTCCAGCTAATGTTGATTGGGAAACTTATATAAGTAATACCACAAAACGACCTTTTGATGCAACACGTTTTTTCAGGTGGAGAAATTATCGTGATTATGGAACCGGAATGTCCGGAGATCTTTTTGTACATCTTTTTTCCAGTTTACATTTTGTTACCAATTCTTTTGGTCCAAACAAAGTTTACGCAGCAGGGGGTCTGCGTTATTGGAAAGATGGCCGTGAAGTTCCGGATGTTTTATTAGGCACTTTCGACTACCCGAAGAGTGCTGCTCACCCCGCATTCAATCTTTCATTAAGATGCAATTTTGTGGATGGCACCAGTGGCACAACTTATTTAAAATTAGTTGGCAGTGAAGGCTCTATGGATGTAACATGGGACAGTGTTACATTAAAAAGAAATAAAACCATGGCTTCTGATGATCCGTTTTATCTTGAGCAAATGAAAAAGGCGGGTACACCCGTTTCTGATCGCAAAAGAATTTTAGCGCCGGAAGAATATACTTTCGCAGCGGAGAAAGGTTACCTCGGCGGACCTTATGATCATTTTGTAAATTTTTTAAGTGCTATCAGAAAGGGTGGGAAAGTTACTGAAGATGCTGTATTTGGATACCGGGCAGCCGCTCCGGCTCTTTTGTGCAACGACAGTTACAATAAGGATACTGCTATTTCATGGAATCCTGAAAAAATGCAATTGGTAAAAATATAGATCAATTTAATTTTATGAAAGAACTTTTTAAAAACGCCGGCTTTGTATTATTAATTATTTGCTTTTCATCATGTTCAGATCAAGGCACCACGACAACGGCAACAACAGATTCAACTCATTCTGATACGGCAAATAAAATGAAAGATCAAAATGGAAAATGGATCAGCTTGTTTGATGGCAAAACTTTTAATGGCTGGCATGCGTTTAATAAACCCGGTGAAATTAAAAACTGGACAATTGAGGACAGTGCACTGGTTTGTCTTGGGGCAGCAAAGGGTGATACCGGTGGTGATATTGTTTCGGATAATGAATATGAAGATTTCGAGTTAACCTGGGAATGGAAAATTACTAAGGGGGGTAATAGTGGTGTAATGTATCATGTCGTTGAAGATTCTAAATATAAAGGACCGTATGAAACTGGCCCCGAATACCAGTTGATTGATGACATTGGTTTCCCTGGTAAGCTTGAAGAGTGGCAAAAGACCGGTGCTGATTATGCAATGAATGTAACAAATGATAAGAAAAAAATTAAACCCGTCGGCGAATGGAATACAAGTAAAATTGTTTTTAATAATGCTCATGTTGAACATTGGTTAAATGGAGAAAAAGTAGTTGATTTCGAGGCATGGAATGATGCCTGGAACAAAGAAAAAAAGGAAGGTAAGTGGAAAGATTTTGCAGATTATGGCATTGCCAAAAAAGGCAGGATCGCTTTGCAGGATCATGGAAACAAAGCGTACTTTAAAAATATTATGATAAGAGAGTTATGAGGCAAAAAAAATTTAGGTTTATATCTTTCTCGAATTTTTATAATCATTTTTTATTAACCACTGTAATATTTTTTCCCTTTGATCACCCTGAATAATAATCTCACCATCTTTTACTGAACCTCCGGTACCACAAAAGTTTTTTAACGCTTTACCTAGTGTCTGCAAGTCTTCTTCTTTTCCAAAAAAACCTTCTATAAGTGTAACCGCTTTTCCACCGCGATGTTTTGTCTCCAACTTTACTTTTAGTTTTTGTTGCTGCGGTGTTAAAGTCACTGGTTCAGGTATTTCATCTTCCTGGAAATTAAAATCTGGATCAGTGCTAAAAACAAATCCATTCCTATCTTTTTTATTTTTCTTGTTCATGAGTTTTAGAATTTCACGTAAAAATCAAAATAAAATAAACTAACTCAATTCCTTTTTATCAATGTAATTATCCGTAACTCTTACAAATCCATAAATCCTCCAAATCTTAGTTTAAACAATTACAGCCTTCAGACTCAGGTCAACACTACGGGCCTGGTGTATTATTCCGCCGACACTTACATAATCCACTCCCGTTTCAGCATATCGCTGAATCGTATCAAGTGAAATGCCACCACTGGCTTCTGTTTCAAAATGGCCATCAATCAATTTCACACCATCACCTACTTGTACATCTGTAAAATTGTCCAGCATGATACGATGCACTTTGTCCCGGCCAACATCCATCACCTTTTTTACATCCTCCAGGCTTCTTGCTTCCACTTCTATTTTCAAATGAGGTTTGTATCTCTGCACATAATTATAAGCCCTATCAATTGCCTGTTCAAGACCACCGCAATAATCAATATGGTTATCTTTTAGCATGATCATATCATATAAACCAAAACGGTGATTAAAGCCACCACCGATTTTTACTGCTTCCTTCTCCAACAATCTAAAATTTGGTGTGGTCTTTCTAGTATCCAGCAACTTTGTTTTATAACCTTTTAACTTATCGGTATATTGCTTTGTCAACGTTGCAATACCGCTCATGCGTTGCATACAATTCAACACGAGACGTTCACATTGCAAAATGGTATGAACAAATGTTTCTACTTCAAATGCAATTTCTCCAAACTTCATTTCATCACCATCGTTCTTATGCTGAACAAAATTGGAGGAAGGCTTTTTATACTTAAATATTTTTTTTGCAATATCAATACCGGCCAACACACCATCCTGTTTGATTTTTAAAATGGCTTTCCCTTTTGCATCTGCCGGAATACAACATAAGGTAGAATGGTCGCCATCACCAACATCTTCCAGTAATGCGGCATCAACAAGTTTTTGTAGCTGTGCATCAAATTCACTCATAAAAACAAAGATAAAACGCTGCTATATAAAATCTCTGAAACTAATTAAACAGGACTGCCTATAAGGCCCTCTCCGCGAGGAGAGGGGTTGGGGTGAGACGAATTAAGCTGGTCAAGGATTTGATTAACTTAACGGGACAGCAAACTTATCTTTACTTAATTTTTTCATGACAGAATATTTTAAAATAGGAAAGATCGTTGCCAGCTTTGGTTTGAAAGGCGAGGTAATTCTAAAACATAATTTAGGAAAAAAAACATCCTTAAAAGGTTTACAAACTATTTTTATAGAAGAAAGAAAACAAGGTTTTTTACCCTGGTTTATTGAAACCACTAAAATCAAAAATGAAGAAGAACTTTATTTAAAACTTGAGGGAATAGATGTCCGCGAACAAGCCATATCACTTACTCAGAAAGAAATATGGATACCGGAAAACGATTTCAAAAAATTTTCAGCTAAATCTTCTCCTATTAATTTGCTTGGTTACGAGGTAGTAGAAAATGAAAATATATTAGGGACAATACTTGAAGTGATAGAACAGCCACACCAGCTATTATGCCGCATAGAGGTGGCTGAAAAAGAAGTACTCATTCCTTTGCACGAAGGAACAATAAAAAAAATTGACAGACAAAATAACCGGGTTATTGTTGAACTACCTGAAGGATTACTGGAAATTTATCTGTAGCCACCCCAGTAGATTTAAGTGTATTGCGGGCCTGTATCATGTGCCGTTGTTCATGTGCAATTAGAAACCGGAAAATGTCTCCCAATTTTAATTTAATCATTTTTGTTAATGTAATAGGTATGCGTATTGAGTTGAGATCTCTGTCATTTGCAGTATCTAATAAATGCTGCAATCTGATCTTTTGATCAATATATTCCTTCATTACAGTATCTACATTCAGACTATTGGGAAAAGTAAACCTTTTCATCGTCTTCATCTTGTTTTTGATGTCGAAGACATTTTTTGGCTTCATAGACTTTGTAAAATAGTCGCCTAAAAAGCCGGAGTTAAACCAGGCGTTTTTTTCGCCGGTTTTTACGGTGATAGCTTTTTCAATAGCAGGTAAATAAAATCGCCCGAATTCATTAAGGTGTTCTAAACACTGAACCACACTCCATTTGCCGTCATTTTCTACAAATACAAGTTTGCTTTTTTCTGTATTCTTTAGGTGATCTGCAGCCGCTTGCAGGCGTTGCACATCTTCTTTTAATTCTTTGATGAGGTCTTCACTTTTAAATTTTGCCATGATCAAATTTATTATTTGCAAAGCTACTGCACCACCTGCGAAATCTTTGCTTGTCTATTAAATGCTTAATATTTTACAAGCCAACAAAGGTAATGGCATTGGATAAAAGTTTATGAATAAAGTAAAGTATGTAGGTGTTTAGTAAACTAATTTTGAGTTATTGAAGGAGCAGCAAAGACATATTGCGCATTTTGACCTGGACGCATTTTTCGTATCTGTAGAATGCTTAAAAAATCCAGCTTTAAAAGGTAAGCCTTTAATTGTGGGAGGCGATGGGCAACGGGGTATTGTTGCTGCATGTAGTTATGAGGCCAGGAAGTTTGGAATAGAAAGTGCTATGCCTGCCCTTGCAGCCAAAAGACTTTGTCCACATGCTATTTTTTTAAAGGGAAGTTATGGGGAGTACAGCACTTATTCCCGAATGGTTACATCAATTATTGCCTCAAAAGTGCCCCTTTTTGAAAAGGCATCTATTGATGAATTTTATATTGACCTTACCGGAATGGATAAGTTTTTTGGTGTCAGTAATTATACACGGGAATTAAGAGAAACCATTATCCGGGAAACCGGTTTGCCCATTTCATGCGGATTATCTGCAAATAAGCTGGTAAGCAAAATGGCTACAAATGAGGCAAAGCCCAATGGATATTTAGAAGTGCCACCCGGAAGAGAAACAGCTTTTTTGTGGCCATTAACAGTGGATAAAATCCCGATGGTTGGAAAACAAACACAAGCTCAATTATTCAATATGGGTATTAAAACGATTGAACAATTAGCACATACACCATATGAAACACTGGAAAAAACATTTGGAAAATGGGGCACAGCTTTATGGAATAAAGCACATGGTATTTCAGATTCGATTGTTAAACAATACAGTGAACAAAAATCTATCTCGCACGAAAACACTTTTAACGAGGATACTACAGACCTCGTTTTTTTAAATAAAGAATTAGTACGGCTTACGGAGCAAACAGCTTACGACTTGCGTGATGAAAAAAAATTAACGGGTTGCGTAACCGTAAAAATAAAATATGCTGATTTTGAAAAAACTACCCGCCAGGAAATTATTGACTACACTGCACTGGATGATGTATTACTCACCAAGGTCAAAAGTCTTTTTCAAAAATTGTATAAAAAAGGTGAGAAGATCAGGTTACTTGGTGTACGGTTTAGCCAGCTAATACCCTTTACCATGCAAATGAATTTATTTGATGATTCTCAGGAAAGATTACATCTGTACCAGGCGATAGACGGAATAAAAAACCAGTTTGGAAAAAATTTTGTAACAAAAGCTTCTGTTATTAAGAGTAAGGAAACGAATGATTAGAAATAAAAGGGTTGACTGCAGCACATCGCTAATCAAAGAAATAAAGTACAAAAGTGTCCTCAGCTAAACTCAGAATAAATTTGCCGCTAAAGTTTATTAGAATGCCATACCAGGTTACACATTCTATCACTATTGTCAGACAAATATTAAAAGAGTGAGGCTAAAAAGAGCCACCCTTTTTTAGTTGTTTGGTTTACACAACGCCTCAACTATAAATAAAATAAGTCATTTCGGACAGCCCGTTTTATCACAAATACTTTTTTGCATTCCCGCTGCGCAGAATATCCCACGGTAACATTAAGATAACATTCCCGTCATGTTTTGGTAACGTTGCCATAACATAGGAATAACCTCCGGAGACCATCTTTGCTGAAATTTCAGCTATGTATTTCAAGCAGATTCTTGTAATGGTTATTTTTTGTTTTGGGATTAATTCTTTTGCCCAATCTCAGACATTAACACTTACGGGAAAAGTTCTAAATGAAAAAAACGAACCACTCCAGGGAGTTTCCATAAAAATAAATGAAACATCAGGCACAACTACTGATATTGAAGGACGTTACAGGCTTGTACTTACAAAAGGAGTAAAGCATACATTAACTATATCAGCAGTTGGCTATGCATCTAAAACAATAACTGACGTAGAAATTGGTTCAGGACTTGAAAATGAACTCAATATTGTGTTGCTGGTAAGTGTGCAGGATTTAGGCGGCGTTACAGTGAGAGCCAGTTCTCGCCGGCAAGAGAGTACCGCTGCTTTACTGAACTTACAAAAAAATAATACTGCACTTTCCAGTGGATTAGCGGCAGATTTCATTAGACGTACACCAGACAGAAATACAGGCGAGGTACTTAAAAGAGTGAGTGGAACGAGTATCCAGGACAATAAGTTTGTTGTTGTTCGTGGATTAAGCGATCGCTATAATGCTGCCCAGATCAACAATGCACAGTTCCCGAGCACAGAACCAGATAAAAAAGCATTTTCATTTGATGTGATCCCTTCCATATTAGTTGACAATATCATTATTAATAAAACGGCGACCCCTGAATTTACAGGTGAATTTGCCGGGGGATTAGTTCAAATACAAACTAAAGACATTCCCACACGCAACATTTTGAGTGTAGGTATAAGTTTCGGCTTTAACACTAACTCGGTATTTCAGAATTTTTACAGCAATAAGAGAAACAAATGGGATTGGTTGGGTTTTGATGATGGCACAAGAAGTATTCCTTCAGGATTCCCTGTTACTGCCCAGGCATACCGGGCATTGGGAGCAACATCAGAAGGCAGGAATAAACAAATAGAATTGAGTAAGCTTTTTAGTGGCGATGTATATGAGCAACAAAAAACTACTGCTCCTCCAACACATGCTTATAATATAGTATGGGGTAATACCAGAAGATTTGATAATGATGCAAGCTTTGGATCTGTTGTTTCTCTGACCTATAGAAATAGTAAGTTGAAATATGATGTAGAAAGAAGACTGCACCAGGATGACGGCGATGTAATCGTACAGCTTGATGATGAGCAAAACAGGTATGGTGTTAATGTCGGAGCCTTAGCAAATTTTACCTATGTAAAAGGCAAGCATAAAATATCCTTTAAAAACTTATTTAATCAATTATACGAAGATAATTATTACACGAGATTCGGAAATTCCATAGACCGTCTCCAGGATATTAGTTTTAATTCTTCAGGTTTAAACCAGCGTAGTTTATATAGCGGGCAATTAGAGGGAGAACACCAGCTCAGCCAAAGTGGGATCAAATTAAGATGGAATGGAAATGCAGCTTTTAACTGGAAAATACAGCCTGATCTTCGTACTTCTGCTTATTTCAAATCAACGGGTTCAAGCGAAGAATTTGAATTCAATGACGACGACACCCGGCGATTTGATAGTGATTTGAAAGATTATAGCTATGGTGCAAACGGCAGCCTTTCCTTTCCTTTTAAACTTAATAATGAAAATCAAACTTTTAAAACCGGTGCTTCAACCCTTATACGCATACGTGATTTCAGAAGCCGGATATTCAGATATGAACCGGCAAACAGTTCACAATTTGATGAATCAAAATCTTTCCTGCCTTACGACCAGATTTTTGCATCAGAAAATATAGCACTGGATGGTTTTATAATAAATGACTTTACCAACAACCAGGACAAATATTTTGGTGTTTCCATATTAAATGGAATGTACGGCATGTTTGATAATAAGTTTGGAGAAAAAACACGGCTCGTATGGGGCGCCCGGGTTGAAAATTTTCAACAGTTCCTTACTACAAAAAATGTATCGGCAAAACGAGTGGTGGTAAACACAGAAAAATGGGATGTTTTACCTTCTTTTAATTTAACCTTTAGTCCTACTATAAAACAGAATATTCGTTTGGCAGGCAGCCGTACGGTGAGCAGGCCCGAGTTCAGGGAAATTGCACCTTTTGCATTCTTTGACTATGAATTGAATTATGCTATAAATGGTAATCCTGATTTAAAGCGTGGGTCTATATTAAACGGAGACATCAGGTATGAGCTATATCCAAAAGGCGGAGAATCAGTTTCTATTGGAGCTTTTTATAAACAATTTAAAGATCCTATTGAGTTCAGGCTAAATCCTTCCAGCGTATTGGACAGGCGAAATTATGAGTATCAAAATGCTGATAAAGCTTATTCTATTGGTGCAGAATTTGAAATAAGAAAAACGCTCGATTTATTAAATGACGACTCCGATGCATTTGGAGTTTTTGCCAACTTAACATATATATATTCAAAGGTTACATTAGCAACCACGTCAGGAACTGGAACGGCTACTACCAGTGACAGGCCATTACAAGGACAATCGCCTTACCTTGTCAATGCCGGGCTTCAATACAACAGCAATAATAGCTACTGGAACAGCTCTTTGCTTTATAACCGGATAGGTGAAAGGGTCGCATTGGTTGGAATAAATGATCTTGGGTTTCCTGATATATATGAAAGACCACGCAACCAGTTAGATGTTCAGGTGTCGCGGAAAATATTAAAAAAGCAGGGAGAATTGAAGCTTACTGTAGGGGATGTATTAAACTCTCCATATTACTTCTACGAGAATGTAGATGGAAAAAATTCTTACAAAAGCAGCATTGACCGTTTGTTTAATTCATATAAACCAGGAACAACCTTTACCCTTGGATTCACTTACGATTTTAAATTATAAATCCGTTTATAAAAAATTAAAAGAATATAAAAAGCAAAACATGAAAAAAGTTTTTTTTGGAGCATTTGTTATAACACTGATAAGTGTTAGTTCCTGTGTAAAAGTAAATTTTGACGAAGGTGGTTCTGAAAACATAATTGATACCACAGGAAATATTAATCGTACGATTTCGGGTACTGTACCAACCAGCAGGTTTTACCCTAAAGGCACTTATACCTTACGCGGGTATGTTTATGTGACTGATGGAGCAACACTCACTTTTGAGGCTGGTAGCATTATTAAAAGTGACATTACCGAAAAAGGTGCTTTAATTATCGAACGTGGGGCTAAATTGATCGCAGACGGTAGGGCAAACAATCCGATTGTATTTACAAGCGGCAAGCCGGCAGGTCAACGGGCACCTGGAGATTGGGGAGGCATTATTTTGCTGGGTAAAGCACCTACCAATCGCCCTCTTGATCCAGGGCCAACAATTGAAGGAGGTGTGGGTCGTAAATATGGCGGCACAGATCCAAATGATGAAAGCGGTATTTTACGGTATGTACGTATCGAATATGCGGGAATAGCAGCGGAACCCGGCTCAGAGATCAATGGTTTAACAATGGGTGGAGTGGGTGCAGGTACTATTATAGAAAATGTGCAGGTGTCATTTGGTAATGATGATGCTTACGAATTTTTTGGTGGTACTGTCAACGCAAAGAATTTGATAGCTTTTGCAACAGCCGATGATGATTTTGATTTTGATTTTGGCTACATCGGCAAAATTCAATTC
>Ga0208736_1000465_pt1 | contig 11595 bp, 8 predicted proteins | sample AntDryMetagUQ255_FD_188090 | JGI IMG/M metagenome (GOLD analysis project Ga0208736, IMG submission 188090) | Polar desert microbial communities from Antarctic Dry Valleys - UQ255 (SPAdes) | ecosystem: Environmental > Terrestrial > Soil > Desert | place: Antarctic Dry Valleys | collected 2008-12-31 | reverse complement strand
CGAATTAATGCCGTAAATGCAACGGTTTTATAGAAATAATAAATTTCGCCTGAAGTGTATTAAGACACCTCTCTGTATCGAATACAGGCAAAAAAAGCCCATACTATTAAGACAAATTTTTCTAAACTTATCTAAACAGATGTGAGATAATCGTCTTAACTAAAATACGGAAAATCATTTCTTGAAAATATTCGGCAATTCGGTATATCTAGCCATACAAGCGATGAGCGGAAATAATCTCAGGAAACCTCTGAAAAAAAGCGCGAAGAGTTTGCCTTTACATCTCATAATGAATACGGACGAGCAGACGACAGATTATAATCAAGATAACTCATTAGACGAATTAGCAGACAAAAGCGGTCTGGCAATTGTCTTGGCGGATGAGAGTTCTCCTGCTTTAAGTAAATCGAATAATAATTCAATGTGCGAAATTCTTTATAATTCCGAGGAGTTTGCTCCCGAATGTGATAAATTTTGCGGCAAAGCTTTTGACTGGGCGATAAGAGCCGGAAAAACAGTCGGTTATAAATGTTATGCGGGTTTGAATTGTTTGGCTGTTCCCTTGAAAGAAGAAAGACCATTGGTCGCCATCGTCGGCAGAGCATTTACGAAAGCTGACGATTATCGCAACGCGACCGCGCGCGCTATCGAAGGTGATTGGCGACAGTTTCCGGCGAATGAATTTTTCGAGAATTTGCTGCTGAGCAATTCAAACGAAAATCTGGAAAAGCTGGCTCGTCAAATCCAAAATCCAAAAGCCCAAGTTTCAAGTCAGGAAGATTTCCCAACCGACAAAGAACGACGAACGAACGACGAGAGGCAATCCGCGACAGACATAAGAAGTCCGAAGTCTATACATTGGCGTTCGCTGCTCGGTTCCTTGCTCGATTTGAGTTATCGGCAGGCGTGTTTTTTAATTTTGCAGTTTGTCGCCGACCGTTACGCGGTCGAACACCTCGCGTGGCTCGAACGCCGGGACAATCGGCTCGAAATGATTTTCGCCAAAGGAGATTTAAAGAAGAGCGAAATACAACTCAGCATCGCGGCGGACGACGGACGGCTGTTTGAGGCGGCGAAAACTGAAACGTCGCTCGAACTGCGCGAACGGCAGACTGATGAGAGCGGTAAAAAACTACAGACGATTCGCCTTTTTCCGATTTCCGTTGGCGGCGAAATTCGGAGCGCGTTAGTCATCGGCGTTGAAATCGAAAGCAAGGAAATCAAAAGCAAAGAAAAACCGATTGCGCGGCTTTGCCGGAACCTCGCTTCGGATTTGGAAATTTTGCGCCTGCGAGAACAATTAGTCAAACGCGGATTGCTGGCACGCGCCGTCGGGAAATTTAACGAGAGTTTGAAAAGCATTGACTCGGAGGATTTCTGGACTCAACTGACGAACATCTCCGCCGAGCTTTTAAAAGCCGAGCGCAGCTCGTTGCTCGTTTACGATGAAAAAACCGGCGCGTTTGTCGCAAAGGCGGCGACGGGCATTAAATCGGATTTCATCAAAAAGACGAAAGGAAATTTGGGCGAAAGAGTGGCGAAAAATGTTTTAATCGAAGGCGCGGCGGCGGTTGTCGAAGACATTACCAAAATCAATTTACAGTCCGCGCCCACTGATTGGCTCTATAAATCCGCCTCTTTTATCAGTTACCCGATTGCCATCGGCGACCGGAAAATCGGCGTTCTGAACTTAACCGACCGCGCCGATGGCGACGTTTACAGTAATTTCGATTTGGAATTGCTCGACGCGATTGTGCCGCAGCTCGCCGTGGCGATTGACCGCGCCGAATTGAAGCACAAAGCCGGAGAATTCGAACAGCTTTCCCTGACGGACGCGCTGACCGGACTGCTCAATCGAAGGTATCTGGAAGAACGCCTGACCGAAGAAATCAAACGTTCTAACCGTCACAAATTTACCTTAAGTTTTATGATGATTGACGTGGACGACTTCAAGTCATACAACGACAGTTTCGGACATATGGAAGGCGACAAGGCTTTGCAAATCGTCGGCAATTGTTTGAAAGAAAATTTGCGCGGCGCGGACGTGGCGGCGCGTTACGGCGGCGAAGAGTTTTCGATTCTGTTGCCGCAAACGAATTCCTCCGAAGCCGTAATCATTGCCAATCGCATTCGTAACCGAGTCGAAACGGAATTCTTCCCGAACCGGCAAGTAACCATCAGCATCGGTATTGCGAGCGGTTCTTTAAGTTTGAATACGGCGAGAGATTTGGTTTCGGCGGCAGACAAAGCACTTTACGAAGCCAAAAGACGCGGTAAAAATAACGTGCAGATTTACGAAGATTTAAAGAAATAACTTCACCAGTCAAGCAAAAATTTAAATGCGACGGACAAGATAATTTAATGAAAATGATTTATTCTGTAAATCCTGTCCCTGGTGTTTAAATTCGCTTTCAGATTCGAGCGGCTTCTTTATTGAGAAATGAACGAAAAAATTTTAGCGACAGTTTCGGCGAACGATTACATCAGCAGAACGAGTGAGATGGAAACGCTTTTGCGACACGCGAGAGGCGAAACCAAATCGCGCGGGCTGCTGCTTTTGTCGGCACCCGCGACAGGAGCGTCGGAACTTCTTAAACAAATTTACGACCGGCTTTTTTCCGTGCAGAGCGCGGCGATTCCGTTTTACTTCGCCGTTAAAGAATCGGACAAAACGGTGAAGAATTGCGCCGCTCGATTTTTGCAAACCTTCATCGCGCAAACCGTCGCTTTTCGCCATCAAAATAAAAAAATCTTTGATGTTTCTCCCGACATTTCCGAACTCGCCGAACTCGCCGTTCCTGATGACAAGCTTTGGATTGACCGTCTTATTGCCGTTTCCCAAAGCGAAAGCCGATTGAATGACGAACGCGCTTTTATCAAAAGCTGTTTGAGCGCGCCGCTTCGCGCCGCCGCGTACGGAGCGACTTCTTTCGTGATGATAGACAATTTGGACGGAGCCGATTCATTTTCTGGCGACGCTGACTTTATTGAGGAACTAAAAGAAATTTTTAATCGTTCAACCGTTCCGTTCGTTCTGGCGGGCAGAAGACGTTTTCTATTGAACGCGGCGCGGATGGGAAACACGAAATTGAGTGAGGCGGAAATTTTGCGAATCGAACCGCTCGACTTTACCGACGCGGGATTGCTGGCGGAAAATCTGGCAGAAAAATACGCGGTGAAAATCAACGAGCAAACCAGAGATTTAATCGCGCGGCAATTTGACGGAAACCCGGCGTTCATAAAATTTTTGCTGCAAGCCTCGAACGAAAAGCAAACGGATTTAGATTCTTTTCAGCGCGTCCAGCAAGTTTACACGGACGAACTTTTTGGCGGTAGAATAGGGAAATTTTACGACACGGTTTTTCAAAAAATCGCGCCGAACGTCGAAACGCAAAAGAATCTCGCCGGCTTTCTGCACGACGCGCTGACGGTTGAGATTGAACCGGAGCCGCGTCACTTCAATGATATTTTCAAGAATTGGCGGGATGACGCGGTTTCGTCTCACGATGATTTTTACCGTCTGATGTCGCTTTTAAATGCTCACGAAATCGTTCGTCTGTCTTCAAATTTAATCGAACCGATGAACGATAACGACATTTTGAACGATTATCTCAAGGCGCGTTTTCGGCTGGAAACGGCGGGTGAAAATCGCGCTCAGGTGGTCGGCGAAATGTTGTCCGGTTTTATGAAGCGCGCGCCGCAAACGATGGCGAAATTTTACCGGAGTAAATCATCAATTAATTTGCGCGAAGTTCTTTCGGCTTTCAATTGTCAGGAAACGCCCGCCAGTTTTTTTGACTATTCGATTTTTAAAGACCGGCAGAAAGATGCGAACGAAGCCGAAATTGTCGAGACTGAAAAAATTCGTCTGCCGCAAATTATTTACACCGCGCACACGTTCGCTTTTTACCCGGCGATCAGTCAGGTCGCGGAAAAAACCAGTTCGGTGGTCGCGGTCGGTTTTGAAGAACGCTCCTACACCGACGCGGACGAAACGATTTGGATTGCGGCGGAGATTGGCTCGAAGCTCGAAGCGTCAAGCGATGCGGCGGAGTTTTGGTGCGATAGATTGGAGATGGTCGCGCTGACGTGCAACTTCTCAAAATATAAAATCTGGCTCGTCGCGCCCGAAGGTTTTACAACCGAAGCAATGGAAATTTTGCGGCAGAGAAACGCGTACGGCTCAAGCCGCAAACAGGTCGAATCGCTGGCAAAATTTCTGAAATCCGAAACTACGGTCGGCGAAAAAAAACCGGCGAACGAATACGAAATCATTGTGCCGATGGGCGAAGACACCGAGCTTATCGCCGCTAACACGATTGAAGAAATTGCCCGCCGCCATCACTTCGAGCCGAAAGCCATAAATCAAATTAAAACCGCGCTGGTCGAAGCCTGCGTCAACGCCGCCGAACATTCTTTGAGTCCCGACCGCAAAATTTATCAGAAATTTACGGTTGAAGCGGACAAAATTATCATCACAATTTCTAATCGAGGCTTGCGCCTAACGGATGTAAAAGTCAAAGAATTCGAGCCGGTCGAAGGTCGGCGCGGTTGGGGATTAAAGTTGATGCAATCTTTGATGGACGAAGTTAAATTTGAACAGGTTGATGACGGAACGAGGATCTCGATGACGAAATACCTCAAAAAATAGTTAATATTACCGCGTCAAGAATCTAATTCAAGTTTCAATATAATATTGATGGGTTTGGGTTAGAAGTTCACGCTATTGATAAAAGCCATTCTTCGGCTGCTTTGACATCACCACATATCTTTCCGAAAAATCCGCGATTGGTCGCCACCAATGCGCCGAATTTATTTAACTCTCTTTGGCTTATATAGCGGTCAACAAACGCGACGCGGATGCCGGAAAAGCCAATTTCCATTATTTCCGACGTAAACCGATACATTTCAGTCATGGACATTTCATCATCAATGTCTTCTTCGATAAGGACTTTTTGGCGGGTTGCGCGACGACACTCGTTTGCCACTTCGCTCCAGTATTGCCGCGATATTTCATAGCTGTCCTTTTCTCCTTGCACAAATGCGTAAAGATATTCAGGACGTTTTTCAAACTGAAGCGTGAACGGTTTCACGCGATTTGCATCTTGACCAACCATATTACTCCTCAAAAAATTAAATTGAATGCAAGTATTGATTCATACGAGGAATTTTTCAAGCAGCGGCTAACGTCGTTAACAACAAATTTTACTGTTTTTTTATAGATAAACTTTAACAAACAATCTGAATAGATGGTAATTCATTCCAGACAATCTTTATTTAGATGTTCGACGAATTGTTTTCGAGCAGTTGAACGAATTTTTTTGCCGCAATCGAAAGCGTGCGGTCAGTGCGATAAACAACTCCGACGGGGCGAATCCAATCTTTTTCGGCAAGCTCGACGACGGCGAGTTGATTGGTTCGCTCCTCGTCCATCACTGACGGATGCGGCACGATTGCCACGCCGAAGCCGACTTCGACCGAGCGTTTGATAGTTTCGATGTTGTCGAACTCGGCGACTTTGCGAATCTCCACGCCGTAGGATTTTAGGATTTTATCGGTCGCTTTGCGCGTCGGAATATCGCGCTCGAAAAGAACAAAATCTTGATCTTTTAATTCGATAGCTTTAATTTGCGTTCGCTCGGCAAATTCGTGATCGGGCGGACAAATCAAAACCAGCCGGTCGCTCGCCATCGGCACGACCGTCAAACCGCGGCGCGGTTCGGGAAACGCGACCACGCCGAGTTCGACCGTGCCGTCCAAAACATCGCGGACGACGCGCGTGGTGCGCGAATACTCCAGGTCAATTTTCGCGTGGGGAAATTTCGACATAAATTCCCTGACCTTCGGCGGCAATTCGTGCAGCCCGACCGAGTAAACCGTGGCGACTTTTACCGTTCCGCTGATTTTTCCGACCAGCCCGTGCATACTTTCATTCAATTCATCGTAGCTCGCCAGAACATTTTTACATTCGCGGTAAAAAATCTCGCCCGCCGCCGTTAACTTAACTTCGCGTCGCCCGCGCACGCGCTCTAAAAGACGACGTTTGAATTTATCTTCAAGCGTGCGGATTTGCTGGCTGACCGCCGATTGCGTAATAAAGTTTCGCTCTGCCGCGAGCGAAAAACTCTGCATATCAACCAGGTCAATAAATACTTTTAAGGTTTCGATGTGCATTTTATTTGTCAGTAGTCAGTCGTCTGTTGTCCGTCGCTAGTCGAGTTCAAATGAACAAAATCGCTAAAGTTCAACGGGCGACGGACGACTGACTACTGACTAATTAGTTTTCCTACACAATTTGTGCAAGAAAATTCATTTTATCTTATCAATAAAAATTCGTAATATACTAACGTGCGAATTACAGATTGCCGATTTGCGAAATTAGACTTAAGATTTCACAATATAAATCGTAAATCTAAAACTGAAAATTTCATATGGCTATCAAAATCAGCAGAAGTTTCCTGATGCGAAAACTGCATCAATTGACGGGCATTGTGCCTTTGGGCGCATTCTTTTTCGTACATATGTTCACGAACTCAAAGGCAATGAGCGGCGATAAAGTTTTCAATGACGCGGTTGCCGACATTCACCATATTCCCTATCTGCTGTTCGTCGAGATTTTCGGTATTTTTCTGCCGCTGCTGTTTCATTCGGTATACGGAATTTTCATTTCGGCGGAAGCGCGTTCAAATGCTCTGAATTACGGTTACGGGCGCAACTGGTTTTATGTTTTTCAGCGCGTGACCGGTATTTTTCTTTTTTTCTTTCTGCTGTTTCATATTTTGAATTTTCGTTTTGGAATGATTCCCGGATTAAATTTAACGCCGATTGCGGGTAATGCTGATTTAGCTTTTAAAATTGTCGCCGCTGAGTTTCAAATCACTTGGGTTTTCCTATTGTATGTTTTGGGCGTGACAGCGACAGCGTGGCATCTGGCTTATGGCTTCTTTCTATTCGCGGTTGACTGGGGGATTTTGATCGGCGAAAAAGCGCAGAAGATGGCTCTTTACGCCTGCGTCGGACTAGCATTTTTTCTTTCGGCGGTCGGCATCAACGCGATGGTCGCGTTTAATAAAAAATGCGGCTTACTGCCGTCGGCATTGTGCGAGGAAGCCGAGAAAAAAGGCGTGGTCGAGCCGGACGGTTCAAGAAAATTTTAGATTTTTGGGTTATTAGAACATTATGGCAACACGTATCAAAATAGCGGTCGTCGGCGGCGGTTTGGCAGGACTTGCGGCAGCGATGAAAATCGCCGAAGCCGGACACGACGTTGATTTATTGTCGGTCGTCCCCGTGAAACGCTCGCATTCGGTTTGCGCTCAGGGCGGAATCAACGGCGCGGTTAACACAAAGGGCGAAGGCGATTCGCCCGCCAAGCATTTCGACGACACGGTTTACGGCGGCGACTTTTTGGCGAACCAGCCGCCCGTCGAAAAAATGTGCGAAATGGCTCCGGCGATTATTTATTTGTTCGACCGAATGGGCGTTCCGTTTTCGCGCACGAGCGAAGGTTTGCTTGATTTCCGTAGATTCGGCGGAACGCTTCATCACCGCACCGCATTTGCCGGCGCGTCAACCGGACAGCAGCTTCTTTACGCTTTGGACGAACAAGTCAGGCGTTTTGAGACGGGCGGAAAGGTTAATAAATACGAAGGTTGGGAAATGATGTCGCTCGTTTTGGACGACCATCAAGTTTGTCGCGGGCTGATTGCGATGAATTTGCAAACGCTCGAACTCAAATCTTTTGAAGCCGACGCAGTGATTATGGCGACCGGCGGACCGGGACTTATTTTCGGCAAATCCACGAATTCACAAGTTTGCACGGGCAGCGCGGTTTCGATTTGCTATCAGCAGGGCGCGAAATACGCGAACGGCGAATTCATTCAGGTTCACCCGACTTCGATTCCGGGCGAAGACAAATTACGCCTGATGTCGGAATCGGCTCGCGGCGAAGGCGGACGCGTTTGGGTTCCGCGCGATCCGCAGGACAAACGCAATGCGAAAGACATTCCCGAAGGCGAGCGCAATTATTTTCTCGAAGAAAAATATCCGGCTTACGGCAATCTCGTGCCGCGCGACATTGCGACGCGCGAGATTTTTCAGGTTTGCATCGAAGGTGGCGGCGTCGGCGGCGAAAATCAGGTTTATCTAGATTTGACGCACATTCCGGCGGAAACTTTAACCAGAAAACTCGGCGCGATTCTGGAAATTTACGAAATGTTTGTCGGCGACGACCCGCGCCACGTTCCGATGCGAATCTTTCCCGGCGTTCATTATTCGATGGGCGGATTATGGGTTGATTTTGAACAACGCACAAATATCCCGGGACTTTTTGCGGCGGGCGAGTGCGATTATTCGATTCACGGCGCGAATCGTCTCGGCGCGAATTCGCTTGTTTCGTGCGTGTATGGCGGATTCGTCGCCGCGCCGTCGGCGATTGATTACGCGAAAAACGTCGAACGCGGAAAGTCGGAAACAAACGGTATTCACGCGGCTGAACTGAAACGTCAGCAGGAAATCAATGACAGTCTGATTCGACAAACGGGAACGGAAAATCAATATCAAATTCACGAGGAAATGGGCAAATGGATGACCGATAACGTCACCGTCGTCCGTTACAACGACCGTTTAAAAGCGACCGACGATAAATTGCTCGAACTGCAAGAGCGCTTGAAACGCATTTCGATAAACGACTCGAATCTGTGGGCGACGCAAGCCGTCCCGCAAGCCAGACAACTTAAAAATATGCTCGAATTAGCGCGGGTCATAACGCTCGGCGCGCTCAACCGCGACGAATCGCGCGGCGCACATTACAAACCGGATTTCCCTGAACGCAACGACGACCGTTTTATGAAAACCACGATTGCCGAATGGTCAGCCGAGTCGCCGATTATAAGTTATGAGGCGGTTGATGTCGGTCTAATCGAGCCGCGAAAACGCGATTACACGAGCGGCAAAGCAAAATCGGCAGTCGCCCAACAAGCGGAAAAATCCGGCTTGCCTTTGAAAGACGGCGCGCCGCAGGTGCCTGAACCATACACGGCGCAAAAACCGGAAAACACAGACCGACAGAATACCGTCCGCGAGAGAGACGCGCAGATTAAGGACGGCGAATCATTTAAGGAAATTCACGAAGACGGTGAAGAAGCGTAGAAATGACGGCGCAACCGGAAAAAAAGAAATTCACTCCCGCCGAATATCTGGCTTTGGAAGAAGCGGCTGAATCGAAAAGCGAATATTGGAACGGCGAAATCGTCGCTATGTCCGGCGCGAGGATTGACCAGCAACAAATTGTGTCGAATCTAACGGTTCTGCTGGCGAATGATTTGAAAGGTCGCTGTCGTGTGTTTCCGTCAGAAATGAAAGTTTGGGTGAAAAAACGCAACAAGTTTTTCTATCCCGATTTGACGATAATTTGCGATAAACCGAATTTTTATAAAAATCGCCGCGACACGATTGATAATCCGAGTTTGATTATTGAAGTTCTTTCAAAAAGCACGGCGAGCTTTGACCGCGCCGAAAAGTTTTTGTCGTATCAAACGCTCGAATCGCTTGATGAATACGTTTTGGTTTCGCAGGACAAGGCTTTGGTCGAGCAATATATCAAGCGCGAAGACGGTAATTGGATTTATAAAGCGACCCTCGGACTTGAAAGTTTAGTCGAATTTGCCTCGGTCAAATCGGCATTGAGTTTGAAAGAGATTTACGATTTAGTTGAATTTGAAGAAGAAAGTTTATGAATGAAGCAAACGTAGAAAAAAAACGATTGGAAAATCCGCCGCAGACAGTTGATTTTCGCATCTCGCGCCGCGAAAAATTAGACGCGACCCAATACACGGAAACTTTTACCGTTCCGTATCGTCGAAATTTGAATGTGATTTCCGCGCTAATGGAAATCCGCAAAAATCCCGTCACGAAAGACGGCAAACGAACTACGCCGCCGGTTTGGAGTATGAATTGTTTGGAGCAGGTTTGCGGCATCTGCACGATGGTCATTAACGGGCGCGTGCGGCAATCGTGTTCGGCGCTGGTTGACGATCTGTTGCTGGCAGGTGGCGGAAATACGATTACTTTAGAACCGATGTCGAAGTTTCCGAACGTGCGCGATTTAACGGTTGACCGCACGGCGATGTTTGACCATCTCAAACGGACCAAGGTTTGGATTGAACTCGACGGCACTCACGATATAGGTCCGGGACCGCGAATGTCGCAGGAAGATGTTCAGGAACGCTACGCTTATTCGCGTTGTATGACGTGCGGCTGTTGTCTCGAAGCGTGTCCGCAATATCACGATGATAATTACATTGGACCGCAGGCAATCGCGCAGGTTCGTTATCAAAATATGCACCCGTCCGGCAAAATGACGCGCGACGCGCGGCTCGAAGTATTAATGGATGACGACGGCATTCAAAACTGCGGCAACGCGCAAAACTGCGTGCAAGTTTGTCCGATGAGCATACCTTTAACCAGAGCGATTTATGAAACGAACCGCGAAGTGACGATTCACGGGCTTTTCGGTTGGCTGAGAAAATAAGTGAGAGTTGAGAAGCGCGAATTAAAAACCGAAAGTGTTCTTAATTCTCACTTTTCTATTGAACCATCATCACCACCGAAACGTCTTCAAATTCGCTTTCAGGAACAACTTGTCTAAGTCCGATCTTTTCGTTGAGAAATTGCTGCAAGTCTTCAAAATTCATCGGTTGGGAGAAATAATAGCCTTGCGCGCCTTCGCAGTTGAGTTTTTTCAATTGCTCGACCTGCGCTCTGGTTTCGACTCCTTCGGCGATAACCTTCATTCCCAAATTCCGCGCGAGCAGAACGATTGTTTCGACGATTTCCGTATTGCCGCCGTCTTCGGTAATCGGGCTGATAAAAGAGCGGTCAATCTTTAGAGTGGAAATCGGCAACTGCATCAGATAGCTTAAATTAGAATAGCCCGTTCCGAAGTCGTCAATATACATCTCGATACCGAACTCACTCAATTGACGAAGCATCTCAACCGCTTTTTCGCGGTGTTCAAAAAAAACGGTTTCGGTTATTTCGAGTTTAAGACGGCTCGGCGAAAAATTGGTTTCGCCGAGTATCTGCTTTATTTTCCGAACGAGCTGCGGTTGGGCGAACTGTTTGCACGAAAGATTGACGCTCAACGTTAAGGGCAAATCGGCGAAAGCAGCATCGTTGAAAAAATCCATCTGCGAACATGCCCGTCGCAAAATCTGTTCGCCGAGCGCGTCAATCAATCCGATTTCTTCCGCCAGAGGAATAAATTTGTCAGGCGACAAAATGCCGAACTCGCGGTGCTGCCACCGCGCCAGAGCTTCAAAGCCTTGTAGTTCGCCGTTTTCAAGCGAATGAATCGGCTGATAAAAAACGCTCAACTCGTTGCGTTCAATCGCCCGCCGCAAATCGGTTTCGAGCTGCAAAGTTTTTTTCACGGCTTCGTGCATATTCTCGTTGAAAACTTCGTGACAGGCTTTGCCGGCGCGTTTCGCCTGATACATCGCCGTGTCCGCGTCGCGCATAATATCTTCGGGCGCGAGATGCTTTTCCGAAGCGTGCAAAATGCCGATGCTCGCCGAGCTGTAAATTTCGTGTCCG
>Ga0208736_1000463_pt1 | contig 11623 bp, 8 predicted proteins | sample AntDryMetagUQ255_FD_188090 | JGI IMG/M metagenome (GOLD analysis project Ga0208736, IMG submission 188090) | Polar desert microbial communities from Antarctic Dry Valleys - UQ255 (SPAdes) | ecosystem: Environmental > Terrestrial > Soil > Desert | place: Antarctic Dry Valleys | collected 2008-12-31 | reverse complement strand
GTACAGTTATGATCAATACAGACAAAATATTTTCTGTTGCAACCTATGATATTCCAGGAAAAAAATTTATCAGTTCGTATGGTGGAACCTGGAGAGTGGATGGTAACAATCTGGTTAAAAAAATTGAAAGGAATTCTATGGACAGTGCACAGGTTGGCAAAGAAATAACTGCGAATGTGCAAATAAAAAATGGGAAGCTTCTAGTTCAGCAGAAGAACGAAACATGGAATCGAATGGATGATGGTAAACCCGGCGAACTTATGGGAGCCTGGATTATTACGGGCAGTTTTGCAAACGATACTCCATCAAAGAGATCAAGCCCGTTTTATCCGCGAAGAACAATGAAGGTGCTTTCGGGAAAATATTTTCAATGGATAGCATATAATGTAGCTACCAAAACCTTTATGAATGCCGGTGGAGGCACTTATACTACTGCTAATGGCAAATACACTGAAAACATCGAGTTCTTTACAAAAACTTCAGAGAGTGTTGGCAAAACCCTTGTCTTTGATTATTCATTTGTGAATGGCGACTGGCGGCATAAAGGTCAAAAATCTACTGGCGGGCCAATGGATGAATGCTGGTCACAGCGGGAAACTTTGGAAAAAACTCTTTAATATTGAAGCACGGGAAATGGCGCTGAGCTTTGTAGAAAATTCCGAAGACTAAAAAGTAGACGTCAAAAAAAATTACTTTTTGAGCGCAGCAGCAAGATTCTGACTATAAGCTTCGCTCACAGGTATTTTTATATTGTTTATCGTTACCTGGTGTCTTTCAACCTTATCAATTTTATTAATTGCAACAAGGTACGAGCGGTGGACTCTAACAAACTTATCAGTAGGGAGGAGGTTTATCACTTCGAGAAGCGTACTACGCGAAAGAATATTTTTATCTTTAAAAGTGAATGTAACATAATTTCCTGCTGCCTCCAGGTAAAGTATATCCTCATACAAAACCTTTAGCTGTTCATACCCGGTTTTAATATATAAATGATCCGAAGTTTCTGCAGCATTTCTAAAATTGTATAATTCAAAAGCTTTATTACATCCTTTAATAAAACGAGCAAGTGAAAATGGTTTTAAAAGATAATCTACCGCATCCATTTCAAAACTTGTTGCCGCATGTTCTGAGTAAGCAGTAGTAAATATTACCAAAGGTTTTCTGCTTAAGCTGTTAAAAAACTCTATGCCCGAAATATCGGGCATTTTTATGTCAAGAAATATTAAGTCAACACTTTCTTTTTGTAAATACTCCAAAGCTTTAAAAGCATCCGTGAATTCTGCCTTCAGCTCGAGGAAAGGAACTTTAGAAGCATGCGACCTCACAATATCTAAAGCTATTGGTTCATCATCAATGGCGATTGCTTTCATGGAAAAATGTTAAGCGAATTTCGCCAATTGTATAGTAACGTGAACGAAAAATTCTTTTGTGGTATCACGAATTATTAATTCATGTTTGTTTGGATACAAAAGCCTTAATCGTTGCTTTACATTTTCTAAACCAATACCGCTTTTATCTTTCTCAGGATCACTTTCCTGCCTGTTATGCTTGCTATTATATACATCAAAATAAAGCGTATTATCTTTTATTTCTAAGGTCACTTTTATATGTGATGGTTCCCTGAAACTGATGCCATGCTTAAATGCATTTTCAACAAAAGGAATTAATAACATGGGTGCTATCTGGAAGATGTTTTCCCGGTCTTGAATTGACGTTTGAATCTGTACAATCGGGTTACTATCAGTACGTAATCTTTGTAAGCTGATGTAGTTATTCAGGTAATCAATTTCACGGGCCAAAGAAATTTTATCCTGCATGTTTTCCTGCAACATAAAACGCATCATGTCACCTAACTTTTGAATTCCTTCACTGGTTCGTTCAGCATTCTCCTGGATGGCTGTGCCATAAAGCGTGTTAAGTGCATTAAACAAAAAGTGCGGGTTTATTTGTGAGCGGAGGAAATCAATGTTTGCACTTGACTGCTTTAGTTCTTTTTGCAAAACATTTATTTCTTCATTTCCTTTTAAATGCCTTTTATAAAGTACCCAGGTAATTGGTACAGTAACGAAAAGCTGAAAGAATGAATTGAAAGCACTATACCCTGCCCCTGCGTCATCATCGCCGTTTATAATTATGAATAAGAGATAAATTGCGAAAAAAGCCATAAATAATATAGCAGCGCTTTTAAGCACATAAAAAAAGAATTGGTAATTATTGTGCGCTAATGAACGTGGAATCAATCTATGAAAAGACGCCAGGTAAAGAAGTATTGCTGATGGAACTACGATTAGCCATCCTATTAAAAGTTCATTATCTGCCAGGGCGAATATTAAAAACAGTAAACCTACCAACCAGATAACAGTAGCAACAATTGCCTCACGTCTGATGAACTTGTACTTTGATTCAATGGTTTCTGAAATGGCCAGCAGGTAGATGCCTGCATATTTTATCCCCGTATAAATAGCCAGTATAAAAACTAACTGGAGTGCATCTCCAAAACCATCCTGGAATATCAATCGATCAGTTTCGTTCCCGCTATGAGAAGCATAGAGGTACCCACGTAAATAGGTACCTGTAATACCGAACATTAATACCAAAGCGATAAAGACTAATACAAATAGCCCAACATTACGCAGCAATGATTGCTTCTTCAGCAGCTTTGGAATAATAATAAAGTTGAGAATAACCAAAGCGAAATACAACGTAAGGTGCCTGATAAGCTGGGGTATGAAATAATTCTCATAAAAGCGAAAAGGGACATTTACCTCTTCAAAGTATCTTTTATATGGAAAGCTTTCATAATCGCTATCTGTTATAAAGAATATTACAAAAGCAAATATTGTCGTAATGGCCCAAAACTCAATCCTCGTAAAGATTGTAGTTTTTTTAAATAGTTCTTTCATTGTATATAATAATGCAATGGTAGTTTATAAGATATAGAGCGATGCACTAAAAGTGACGGAACCATTAGAAAATGTGACAAAACTAAAACGGTAGTTTTGAAAAGGGCTTCCCCACCCCTCACTGGCGACTTTCGATCTTAATAAAAAAAATTATTGGTGTCCGAATAAAACTGTAAAAACTCTTTACCAGCCTGTATCGCCTAACCCCAACCCCAGCCTCATCCGCCCGCCTGAGGCGGGCACCTTCTCCAAAGGAGAAGGAAAGCGGAACTAATCTAATTTGCGGAGAGGAGCTAAAACCTGCTATGAGAAGTAGCTTCAACTGATTTATAAAATTTTAACCGGGGAACAATGTAAAAAAATCTTGAATTAATGGCAGAACATAAAAATAATGGAGATAATATTCAATGAAGAATAAAATGCATCTATCGTTCACAACTTATTCGTGGCCTTTATGAAATCTACAACCGGGCAATTGCCAGTTCTATGAGATAAACTATTGTCAAACTCCTGAAAAAAATATAAATAAAGTTTGGAGATAAATTCTATTTATATTTACTTTGTAATTCAAAGTACTTTTCATATTTAAGTACTTTTCAGATTTGGATTAAGCAATAAGCATTTCAATAAAATATGATTTAGAGATGTCAGGAAGGAATCCGTCACATATTTATTGGGTTTCAACACATACGAAATATGCGAGTGTTTATGTTGCCTAATCTTGCCTCATAATTATCAAAGCAAAAAATTACAACGATGAATATTTTGAAGGTTTCAATTTTAGTAGCATCATTTCTCCTGGTTATTTCAACAGCAATTGCACAAAATGCAGGCAAAATTTCAGGAAGTATTACAAGTAAAAATGCAAAAGCAGTTGAAGGCGCAACAGTAAGCCTGCTACGTGCTAAAGACTCCGCAATGGTAAAACTTTCTGCAGCAAATAAAGAAGGTGTTTTTGCTTTTGAAGTAGCTGATGGAACGTATGTAGTTTCTGTAACTGCAGTCGGGCATCAAAAAAGATATTCAGGCATTATTGAAATTAATCCTCAGCAACAAACTATACAGGTTCCTGCTCTTGAATTAGTACCTGTAAGTAAAAGTTTAGCAGGTGTGACGGTTACTGCGAGCAGACCACTCATAGAACAAAGGATTGACAGAACCATTGTAAATGTAGATGCATCCGTTACAAATATTGGTACTTCGGCATTAGAAGTATTGGAGAAATCTCCCGGCATAACCGTAGATAGAGATGGTAATATTAGTTTGAAGGGAAAAGAAGGTGTATTGGTTATGATTGACGGCCGCCCAACACAATTAGGTGGTGCAGACCTTGCCAACCTGTTACGTAATATGAGTTCAAATCAAATGGACCAGGTGGAGATAATGACAAACCCACCTGCACGTTATGATGCAGCAGGCAATGCCGGTATTATCAATATAAAAACAAAGAAAACAAGTACTGCCGGTTATAACGGTTCAGCAACAGTAGGGTATGCACAAGGGCGGTATGCAAGAACTAATGAGGGTTTTAATTTCAACTACAGAGAAGGAAAAGTAAACCTGTTTACTAATCTAAGCCATAACTATGGTAAGAATTTTGGAAGGCTTACCATTCAAAGGAATATACGTAACAGCAATACCAATGAATTAGAAAAGTACTTCGATCAACATGGAGAAAGAATCGGCGAGAGGAACTCTTACAATGCGAAAGTCGGTCTTGATTATTTTGTAACTAAGAAAACTACTTTTGGTATTGTAGTCAATGGTACTTCAAGCCCTTCTACAAATACCAATCAAAACACAACAAGCATTTCAACGCCATCAAAAGAGTTGGAAAGTGTTACCAAAGCAACGGTTGATAATACTTCTGACTGGAAAAGCTTTAGTGCTAACCTCAACTTCCGAACATTACTCGATAAGAAAGGCAAGGAGCTTACTTCAGATATTGACTTCATTACGTATGGTTCCACCAACAAACAATTCATGGTGAATTCTTATTTTGATGCAACAGGCAATGCTTTTATAAAGGCAGATACACTACAAGGGAGGTTACCTCAAAACATAAAAGTATATAGCGGCAGAGTTGATTACCTGCATCCTCTGAAAAAGAACGCAAGATTTGAAGCCGGCATAAAGAGTAGTATTGTAAGAACAGATAACAATGCCAGCTACGATAGCATCCAGTATGGAAATATAGTTCATGACTTCAACCGCAGTAATCATTTTAATTACGAAGAAAATGTAAATGCGGCCTACGTGAATTTAAGTACATCATTATCTAAAAAAATAAGTGCACAATTAGGTTTACGGCTTGAGAACACGAATGCAAAGGGCAATCAATTAACGACAGGCGAAAAGTTTGTAAGAGATTACACGCAGCTATTTCCAACAGCCTATTTCCAATACAAAGCAAATGACAAAAACAATTTCGGGTTAAATTTTGGACGAAGAATTCGCCGCCCGAATTATGAGAGCCTGAATCCTTTTATACGGTTTATTGACCGGTACACTTATAGCCAGGGCAACCCGGATCTAAAACCACAATTCAGCAATAATATTGAATTGACACATACTCATGCTAACTTTTTAACAACCACGCTCAACTACACGGCTACAAATGATATCATTCAGCAAGTGATTGAACAGAAAGGGGAAGAGGCCTATGCCAGGCAAGCAAACATTGCTTCACTTAAGCAATTTGGTATCGCCATTAGTGCCAATAAATCCATGAATAAGTGGTGGACAAATAGCATCAACATAAATGTTTTCAAAAACAGTTATAAAGGAATAGTCAATAATGCATATATCTCCCTTAGTACAACCAGTTTTATATTAAACGGTACGCAACAATTTAAACTATCAGAAACATTAACCGCGGAATTAAATGGACGGTATAGAAACGGTTGGCTTGAAGGTGTAATGAGGGCTAAGCCGGTTGGTTTTATAGGTGCAGGACTGAGCAAGCAGGTAATGAAAAATAAAGGAACTCTTCGTTTAACAGCCCGTGATATTTTTCACACACAAAAGTTTAGGGGTATAGTCAAATATGGAAATGTGGATTTTAATCTACAGGAAGTAAATGATTCTCAAGTCGTGTCTATCGGCTTTACCTATCGCTTCAGTAAAGGAAAAAAGATTGCACCTACTAAGAGAACTTCAGGCAGTGCGAATGAAGAACAGGAACGCATAGGGAATTAATAAAAAAATACTATGCCGGCAAAAAACTAGCTAGAAGTTAAATCCTTAACTGTAAAGATTTTCAACCTCCTCTCCGCAAATTAGATTAGTTCCGCTTTCCTTCTCCTTTGGAGAAGGTGGCCGAAGGCCGGATGAGGCTGGGGTTGGGGTGAGGTCCTAATCAATTGGCAGCTTTTGTCTTCATTAATAATTGCATTCAAAAATCTAACACGTTTAAACAAAAGTATAAATGGATAATGCATCCGTAATAAAAACTACCGGCCTTTCTTATCACTATTCAAAAGATGTAAAAACATTATCTGGTATAAATCTGCAGGTAGAGCAGGGGAGCATTTATGGCTTTCTCGGCCCCAATGGCTCTGGTAAAACAACAACCTTAAGCTTGCTGCTTGGCTTATTAAATAACCAGGAAGGCAGCATTGAAATCTTTGGCCAACATCTGCATTCAAACAGAATTGACATTTTAAAAAAGATAGGTTCCCTGATTGAAGTTCCTTCCTTGTATGGCCACCTTACCGCAAAAGAAAATCTTGAAGTGTACAGGCCGGTTTATGGGGCCCCAAAGGCCAGGGTAAATGAAGTTTTGAAAATTGTAGGCCTGGAGGATACAGGAAAGAAGACCGCAAAAAAATTTTCCTTAGGAATGAAGCAGCGCTTATCTATTGCACTGGCACTTTTACCTAATCCCGAATTGCTGATACTTGATGAGCCATCAAACGGATTAGATCCAGGTGGTATTATTGAGCTGCGCCAATTGATAAAGAAGCTGAACAAAGCACACGGTATGACCATACTTATATCAAGTCATTTGCTTGCTGAAGTAGAAAAAATGGTTACCCATGTCGGCATCATTTATAAAGGAAGTATGCTCTTCCAGGGTTCATTACCTGAGTTGCATCAATTCCAGCAGAAAGGCTCAAAGTTATTCATTAAGACTTCAGATAATGAAGCTGCTATGAAATTGCTGCAGGAGCATAATCCAGAGAGAGCAGGAGGCACACTTTCTATTGAATTCCGGGATAAGAGCCAGGTAGCTACAATCAACAGAACGCTTACCAAAAATGATCTTGATGTTTACCTTCTTCATCCAAAGGCAAATGATCTTGAACAATTATTTATTGACCTTACATCTGCCCAGTCATGAACCTGCTAATAACACTCCGTTCCGAAATATTAAAATCAAAACGAACGGCATCGCTTTACCTGACAATTATAGCAGCGGCTTTAATTCCCTTCATATTCCTGTTAGATGTAATGTTCGATGGTATATCAGCAGAGCATAAAAAAGACCCGTTTAATGCAATTTTTAGAGAAGGATTTATAAATACGGGCTTTGTTATTTTTCCATTGTTTATTATACTCATCTCAACATTGTTGCCACAAATCGAATTTAAAAACAATGCATGGAAACAAGTATTGGCATCACCTCAAACAAAGCTGAATGTTTTTATGGCAAAGTACCTGAATATTCATTTGCTTATAGTAATCTTCCTGGTTGCGCACAACATATGTATGTTACTGGCAGCAATTGCCATGCACTTTTTTGAGCCAACATTAAACCTGATAAATCAACCTTTGGATGTGTACACAGTTGTAGCAAACAATTTAAATACTTATGTTACGCTTCTTTCCATGGGCGCAATACAATTCTGGATGGGATTAGGGTTTAAGAATTTCATCTTTCCTGTTGCAATTGGTTTTGCATTGTGGTTCATGGGTTCTATTATGGAATTAGAGTATCACTGGAGCATGGGAAAGTACTTTCCATATAGCTTCCATATATACAGCATTTTCGAAAATCGTAAACCTCAACTGCCAACCATCCATTTAATGTCTCTTATTTATACAGCAGTGTTTTTGGTTCTTGGTTTCATAGATTTTAAAAGAAGAAGAATGAGTTGATGCCTATCATTGATTAGCTATTATTCGGTTGCTTGACAGAAACTGTAGCATTGTTTTATTCAACAGAAGATGTGCCTGCCTAATCAAGAAAATTATTTTCAATTAACTACTAACCCCTTATGAGCTTACTTATATCTCTTCGCTCCGAATTAATAAAAATCAAAAGAACGGCATCGCTGAAATTGTGTTTTATCACTGCCGCTTTAATACCGGCAATCTTATTTTTAGAATCTTTAGAGTTAAGCTCCGACGGTCGAAAGGGTCTTCCCTGGAGTCAACATTTCCTTGGAGGGAGTGAACAAATTAACCTCGCTATCCTGCCACTGTTTATCATTCTTATCAGCACATTATTATTACAAACAGAGTATAGGGATAAAACATGGAAGCAGGTGTTTAGTTCACCTCAGAAATTGATCAATGTATTTCTGGCAAAATTCATAATACTTCATTTGCTTATACTCCTGTTTTTACTTTCATACAATCTCTATTTAATTATTACAGGTGTGAGTATTGAACTTCTTCATCCCGAACTTTTTGACCGGGGTTTTAATTTGCCAGGTTTATTAATTGCAAATGCTCAAACCTATTTTCTAATATTCGGTATAAGCGCTATACAGTTCTGGCTTTCACTGAGATTTAAAAACTTTATTGCGCCCATTGCTATTGGGTTTGTCTTATGGTTTATGGCTCCAATGATGATTTTTGAATTGAAATGGGCTATTGCTGATAAGTATCCTTACTCATTTTCAATCCTGAGTATGCATCCAAAGTATAAGGCCAATATTTCTACCTATCAATGGTACTCTTTAGCGAATGCTGTTTTTTTTCTTGCAATTGCTTTTGTTGATTTTAAAGTGAAGAGAATAAAAGTATAAATATTTTTATTCTGATTCATGAACTGTACATAGCGGGTATATTTTCGATCGGGATGATTTTGTCGCTCATATTACAGGTACGCTTGTGATTACTTGTTTTTTACGATTCTCTTGTTTAGTTAATTTATTTTTTATTCCATTTTATATTGAATCATTTTATAAGCTTCCAAAATATAGAGCCCCGTAATAACGAGGCTCGCAATGGCATCGTACCTACAAATGCACATGAGTATTTTAAAGATGCGTTTCCCTGCTTATTTAATAGTAGAGATTTTATTTTAAAAACTGTTTATTTCTTCATCCAGGTTTCAGCAATATATTTTCCAAGTTCTTTTCCCATGCGAAGCGCTATTTCATTATCTGACTTAAAATGTATGCCCGCATAGAACCGGGAATCTGCACAATCCTGGGCCAGTTGGTTAAACTGTTTAGCATCGGCGGGAAAAAAATATTCCAATACAGCGGCTGAAGTTCCGGCACCTGCGGCATGACCTGAAGGATAGGCGGGGAATGGTGGCGTCATTATTAAAGGCTTATAAGTGGTGTCGTACTGACTTGGCCTGATGCCCCAATATGCATACTTCGCATCAAAGACTGCAATGGCCATATCATGAAATGCTGTATTCAATATTGTATATACACGTGCTACTGCAGGAGCATCATCTGACATGCGGCTTTCAAACATTTTCTGGCTGACCAGGTCGTTCCATAGTTCAGGACCTGTGCTCGCCCAGAAATATGCCAAATGGCGTGATCTAAAAGTTTGCTTGAAATCTTTTAGTTCTTTCATTTCAGCTGCAAAATCCGGAGGTGGTGGCGGTCTGAACTGGTCAACTGAACGTATAGCTAGTGGTGTCATTAAAGGGAGTTTTATACCCATTGCAAAACCCCCGGTCCATTTTTTTGGATCCTTGTTCATTTGACCCTCATAAACTTTTGTAGAGCCATCATTTTTTGCTTTTTCTATGATCTCTTTAGCTACCTGCTCGCCCAGTTTCCAGCCTGCTTCTGCATCACTTGGAAATTGTACACCTGCATCAATACGGGATTGTGAAGCGGCACGTGCGAGTCGTAGAATCGAATCTCCTTTTGCAGGCATAAAATAAGCAATTACGGTAGCAGCAGCAGCGGCCGTTACTGAATGTTCACATGGATATGAATAAGTCAGCGGCGCATTGACCACAGTCTTCAGCGACGGATCCATTTCGTGCGGACGTTTCCTTTTATACTTGATCTTTTCTTTCCATGCTAATATCGTCGCATCATAAATAGCAAGATTTACCCATGCCTGTGGCGTGCGAAGTATCAGGTCCGGGTTATCCCATGTTATCGCCTTGAGTAAAATTTGGTTCCAGCGGTAGGAAGGAGCGCCGGCATTCCAATATTTAATTCCCTCCAATTTTTTTTCATCAACCAACTTCATTCCTTGTTTGATGGCTTGTAACTCAGTTTTTGATTGAGCAGCTGTTGGAGGAGCAACAACAATAATTTGCTGCGGGTTATCTACAATCTTTGTTTTCCAGTTAGCAGCTTCATAATTGGCTGACTGGCGGGCAGCACTCATTTGAGCAGTTGTTACAACTGAACTCAAAGTAATTACAAGTGAAAGAATGATCTGTTTCATAACCAGGTGTTGTTGATTTAGGGTGTTCATTTTAGCTGATTTTATCATGTTTAATAAGCATTTTGTATTTCTAATACAAGAGTATCTAATTAATAAAAGCAGTGAAAGCAGGAGTCAACAAACAGCAGGTTAGTGTAAACAAACGACAAAGTTGTGCCAATGACAGAATTAAGATGTGTAAACAAATACGATAGTAAGGACTTATCATTTTAATTTTTTTGATGTCTTTCTGTAGTGGTCATTGCTTCACAAGGGATGATGATTTCTAAATAAGAAATGGGTCAAATAAGTAAAGATCACTGCAAACGAAAAGTAGCAGAAAATAGAGATGTGTTGCGGATTGTAGAAAAGAAATAAAATCGTTGGTCAGGAGACCAGCGACAATTAGGGGGCGTTCGGTTTTGTCTGTTAAGTTCTATTTTCAATCCCCTTTTAGTCAGTTTTAAGTATCCATAGCCAGGCATCGCCAATTTCATCGTCTTGCACTATTTCAGAAAACTCAAAACCATTGTTTTGTAAAATCTTTGTCGAAGCATTGTGCTCGGGTGCTGTTTTTGCAGTTATAGTTATTGTAGGGTCAGTTTTTTTTGAAATTGAGATAAGTTCTTTACAGGCAAAAGAAGCAATTCCTTGTCCTTCAAATTCTTTAAACGTCCCGTATGCAATTTCAACTTTTCCGTCTTTGGGTTGTCCTGTGAAACCACCAGCCCCAACAACCTGATTGTTATTAAAAACGAAGTAACCAACCCAAGGCTTGTTGAAACCGATTTTTGGATAATATTCGTTCATTGAATTGATTAATTGTTGGCAGTCAGTCGAGGAATAAATTTTATTAGTCTTGTCCTCGTTAGTATTTATAATCTTTAATTCCATTTTTGACTCTTGTTAATCTTGTCGGTGTGTCGCTTTATGCTGACCGCTAACACATAAAATTTATGGCACTCAAATCAGCATTTCAAAAAAACCCTTTTTTTCTCAGACGAGTCTCCCGCTTCATATTCATCGAATATAAATAAAACTTGTTGAGGAGACTCGTCGTTGGTGATGCAACGACAAGTTCTAAAAAATGCGGTTGCTTATTCAATTAGCTTGCTATGGGAGGCTCGCCTGAGAATGAGAAA
>Ga0208736_1000461_pt1 | contig 11642 bp, 12 predicted proteins | sample AntDryMetagUQ255_FD_188090 | JGI IMG/M metagenome (GOLD analysis project Ga0208736, IMG submission 188090) | Polar desert microbial communities from Antarctic Dry Valleys - UQ255 (SPAdes) | ecosystem: Environmental > Terrestrial > Soil > Desert | place: Antarctic Dry Valleys | collected 2008-12-31 | reverse complement strand
ATCGTGGATCCAGGAGGTCCTACCCGGCGAGCCGGTCCAGCAGGCCCGGGCTGACGTAGACCTCGACGAACGCCGCGGCCACGAGCACGGGGACCGCGAGCAGCACCGTGACGATCGTCGCGGCGAGCAGCTCGTGCCAGTCCTTCCGGCGGCTGGCGATCATCCACGCCGCGAGCGGCAGGAAGAGCGCGACGAGCTCGGGCAGCGCGTGGGGCAGCAGCCCGAGCAGCAGCATCCCCGGGCCGATATCGAGCTGGGAGGCCAGCGAGGCGGTTCCGCCGCCGAGAACGAGGGCCTGCGTCACGAGCGAGAACGCCGTCGCGGCGATCACGAAGGCGATCGCCAGCGGCCCGGCCTTCTCGTGGATCCAGCGCCACGCGCCGCTGCGCTGCTCGGCCTCGAGGGGCAGCGAGCTGCCGGCGATGAACCCCGCCACGCAGGCCATCGCATGCAGCGCCAGGACGAGCGCGTTGCGCCCGATGACGTGGATGACCTGGCCCGTGCTGGCCTGGTCGTCGAGGCTGAGGAAGCCGGCGGTCGGATCGGGCACGGAGACCGTCGCGATGAGCCACACCGCGAACAGCAGCCCGACCGCGATCGCGAACGACGCGGCCACCCAACCCTTGACGACGGCGCCGGGGCGCTCGTTCCATTCATCCAGCGTCGCGCGCGTGTCGGCGAGCCCGCGCACGAGCGTGAGGTCGGATGTCTGCACCGAGCCCGCATCGGCGCCGGCGGCGGCGCCCCCGCTCAGCGCCCGCGGCGGTGGCCGGATGTGCGAGCCAAGCGCAGCCGCGGCACGAGCCAGGCAGCCTCGCCGGCGATCCGCCACGACATCTTCGAGCGCCCGAGCCGGCGATCGCGGAAGACGATCGGCAGCTCGACGACGCGAAAGCCGGCGTGGATCGCGCGGTCGGTGAGCTCGACCTGGAAGGCGTAGCCGCGGGAGCGCACCGTCGGCAGGTCGATCGACTCGAGCACCTCGCGGCGGAAGCACTTGAAGCCACCGGTCAGGTCGCGGACCTCGAGGCCGAGGACGATGCGGGCGTACCACGAGCCGCCGCGGCTTACGAAGCGGCGCACGCGCCCCCAGTCGGTGACGCCGCCGCCGGCGACGTAGCGTGAGCCGAGCGCGACGTCGGCGTCAGCGATGGCCGCGATCAGGCGCGCGAGGTCGGCCGGGTCGTGGGAGAAGTCGGAGTCCATCTCGAGGATGAGCTGCGCACCACCGTCGAGCGCGCGGGCGAAGCCAGCGAGGTACGCCGGCCCGAGGCCCTCGCGGATCGTGCGGTGCAGGACCTCGACGTCGTCGTGCTCGGCGGCGAGGCGGTCGGCGATCTCGCCGGTGCCGTCGGGGGAGCCGTCGTCGACGACGAGGATCCGGTGGTCGCCCGGGACGGCCTGCCCGAGCACCTCGCGCGCGGCGGCGACGATCGCCGCGATGTTCTCGGCCTCGTCGTACGTGGGCAGGATCAGCCAGGCGGCGGCGGGCATCGGCGCGACTACCCTACGGGTCCGATGCCGCCGGACCCCTCGAACCTTCACATCGCGGCAGCATTCGACGAACTCGCGGATCTCTACGAGCTCGACGGCGCGATCGTCCACCGGGTGCTCGCCTACCGCTCGGCGGCGAAGGCCGCGCGCGAGGCGACGGTGTCGGTGGCGGCGCTCGCCCGCAAGGGGACGGTGACCTCCCTCCCGGGCATCGGCAGGACGCTCGAGGAGAAGATCGTCGCGCTGCTCGACAGCGGTGACATCCCGGCGGCGGTCAAGCTGCGCGCGAAGTACCCGGCCGGCCTGCTGGACATGACGCGCCTGCCGGGCCTGGGCCCCAAGCGCGCACGCAAGCTCTTCGAGGAGCTCGGCATCGACTCCCTCGACGCCCTGCGCGCCGCCGCAGAGAGCCAGGGGCTGCGCGACGTCAAGGGCTTCGGGCCGAAGTTCGAGGCGTCGGTGCTCTCGTCGCTGGAGGCGGGCATCGGCGAGCGGCCCGCCCAGCGCGTGCTGCTGCACCGCGCCCTGACGATCGGCGAGCAGATCGTCGCCGCGCTGCGCGAGCATCCCGCCGCCGAGCGCGTCGAGCTCGCGGGATCGGCCCGCCGCCAGGCCGATTCCGTCAAGGACCTCGACATCATCGCCACGGCGAGCGATCCGGGCGCGCTGGCCCGCGCACTCGGCGACCTCGAGCTCATCGAGTCGGCCTCGGCCCCCAACGAGAACGCCGCGCGCGGGCGGACCCACACGGGCCTGCCGGTCGACCTGCGCGTCGTGGCGCCCGAGAACTTCGGCAACCTGCTGCAGCACTTCACGGGGTCCGGAGCGCACAACGTCGCGCTGCGCGAGGCGGCGGTGCGGCGCGGGCTGCACGTCAGCGAGTACGGGATCCTCGACGACGAGACCGGCGAGACGCTGCGCTGCGCGACCGAGGAGGCGGTCTACGAGCGCCTCGGGCTGACCTATCCCGAGCCGGAACTGCGCGAGAACCGCGGCGAGCTGTCGCCCGGGTTCGTCGCGCCGCAGCTCGTCACGGTGCAGGACCTGCGCGGCGACCTGCACATGCACACGCGGGCCTCCGACGGGCGCGACACGATCGAGGAGATGGCACGGGCGGCCCTGGCCCGCGGCTACGAGTACGTCGCGATCACCGACCACTCGGCGACGCACGGCTTCGGCGACCACGTCACCCCCGACGAGCTCGAGCGCCAGATCGAGCGCGTCGCGGCGGCCAACGAGGTGGTCGAGGGCATCACGATCCTCGCCGGGACCGAGACGAACATCCTGCCGAACGGCTCGCCGGACTACGGCGACGAGCTGCTCGCCCGGCTGGACTGGGTGATCGGCTCGGTGCACACCTCCTTCGGCATGCCGGCCGCCGACATGACCAAGCGCATGGTCGCCGCCATCGAGCATCCCTGGATCGACGCGATCGGCCACCCCACGGGGCGCAAGATCTCCTCGCGCCAGCCCTATGCCCTGGATCTCGACGCGGTCATCGCCGCCGCGGCACGGACTCACACGATGCTCGAGATCAACTCCGCGCCCGACCGCCGCGACCTCGACGACGTCAACGCTCGCGCGGCCGCCGAGAACGGGGTGCTGCTGCTCGTCGACTCCGACGCCCACGGCGCCGAGCGCCTGGCGCACGTGCGCTGGGGGATCGCCACGGCGCGCCGCGCGTGGCTGACCGCCGAGCACGTGGCGAACACGCGGCCGTGGGAGCAGTTCGCCGCGCTGCGCAAGCGCACCCGCTCGCGCGCTTCCTGACGGCGCGGCCTATATCGTCTCGGGAGATGGCTGAGCTGGCTCTCACCCCCAGTTCCGGCGACCGCCGTCGCTACGACCTGGATGGTGTCGGAACGCTGCGCCTGGGCGGCTGGGCGTCGCGCTGGGCGACGGCCGAGGCCGGCGAGCGGAGCTGGGGCCTCGCGCGGCGCGGGTTCTGGCGGTCGAGGGTCGAGGCCACCGATGCGGCGGGCGCCGTCGTCGGGATCTACGAGGGCCGCTCGCTCAAGCGCGGAGGCACCCTGCGCTGGGATGGCGGCGAGTACGTGCTCAAGCCCGACAGCAACTCACAGGAGCGCTACGCGCTGCTCGACGGCGACCGCCGGCTCGCCCTGCTGGAGGGCAAGGGCTGGGGCAAGCGCCCGGTTCGCGTCGACCTCGACGACGAGGCCACGATCGATCCCGGCCTGCTGCTGTTCACCGCCTTCGTGGTGCGGGCGCTGGCGGAGGACGCCTCGGCCGCGGCCAGCGGGGCCGGCGCCGGCGCAGTGGGCGGCTCCTAGCGGGTTCACGGACCGAGCAGGCGCGGCAGCAGTAGGTGTCGCACCACCGCGTCGACCGCCGCGGGGGAGAACGGGGCGAGCGCGGCGCTCGCGCGTTGCGCGTAGTCCGCTGCTGGAGCGGTGAGCGCGCAGCGCAGCGCCGCGGCGAGGCCGGCGTCGCCGGTCACGAGGCGCGGGTCGAGCGCCCGCGCGAGCGGCAGGGCGGCGTAGGGGCCCGGCGCGGCGGTCGTCACGAGCAGGCAGCCGTCGGCGAGCGCCTCGAGCTGGGCGATGCCGAAGTCCTCGCGCCGTGGGGCCGTGACGAATACGCGGGAGCGGCGCAGGAGCGCGCGGTACTCCGCCGGAGGCAGGCGGCCGGCCACGCGCACGCCGGGCACGTCCACGCGCAGGTCGGCGCCGGCGACGACGAGCTCCTCGTCGGCGTTGCGCGCCTGCGCCCAGGCGGCGAGCACGCGATCCAGGCCCTTCTTCTGCGGGTTGGCGGCGTAGGTGATCGCCGCGATGTCGCGCGCTGTGTGAGTCGGTGCGGACGGCGTGACGGCGATCGGCACGACGATGGCGTCGGCGTGCGGGCGCGGCGTCTCGGCGAGCGAGCCCGCGTCCCACGGCACGAGCAGCGGCGCCGCGCGCAGCCGGCGGCGCTCGAGCGGGCGTTGCCAGACACCGTCGTGTCCGGGCCGGTTGGCGGCCGCCGGGGCGTCATAGCGGATCGCGCCGGGGCGCGGCCACAGCAGCGCTGCCGTCGTCGTGGAGTAGACGATGCAGCGCGGGGCGTGCTCGGCGATCCCGGCGCGCGCGGCGTTCCGCGCGGCACGCGCCCAGGCGAGGTCCGTCAGCGCGAACGTGCGCAGCTCGCGCGGCGCCCGCGCGGTGGCGATCTCGACGTGCGCGCCCGCTCGCCGCAGCGCCCCGGCGAGGTCCGCGTCGGCGGCGCGCAGACCGCCTGTCGAGCCGAGCGAGACGATCAGGACGTCGGCGGCGGCCGGCCGTCGGCTCACCGCACCGTCCCGTTGACCGAGACGAGGTCGTCGCGGCGAAAGCCGGGCGCGCGGATGAGCTTGATCGGCTTCAGCGGCGAGGTGGGCTCGACGTAGAAGGCGACGCCGTCGCGCTCCTCGATCGCCGTCACGGCCGCTTCCTGGCGGCGCCAGGCGAGCGCGCCGATGATCGCGAAGCCGCAGGCGATCGCCGGGATCTGCGGCGCGAAGAACCCGAGCGCGAGCGCCAGGACGGTCGACACGAGCAGCGGCCACAGCCGGTTGAGCAGCAGGCTGCCCGCGCGGTGCTCGGGCAGGGCCTTCGTCGACTTCGCCGCCGCCAGCAGCCGGGCGATCGGCGAATTGGTGTCCGCGCGCCGCCCGAGCCACATGCCGATCATCGCCGCGGCCACCCACCAACCGATGATGAACCCGTACAGCACCGAGTCGTCCTCGTTGCCCGCCGTGAGGACCGTGATCGTCGCCAGCGCGGTCGCCGACCCGCCACAGAGCAGAACCGCCGCGCGAAGGAAGTCGACGAAGCGCATCAGAAGCCCCGTTTACGTCGCCAGCACTCGCAGCAGCCCAACCACGCCGCCGGGCCCGTCGACAAGCAGGTCGGAGCCCTCCTCGAGCGCAGGCGGCGTCTCGTCGGAGCGCACGCCGACGCAGACCGCGGCGCCGAGCGCGCCCTCCTTCACAAGGTCGTGCAGGCCGCCGAACGCGTCGAGGTCGGTCATGTCGTCGCCGACGTAGAGACCGACGGCCAGATCGCGTCCGTCGAGCAGGCGTCGCACGCCGCGGCCCTTGTGGATCTCGACCGGTGGTCGCACCTCGAGCACCTTGCGTCCCCAGTGGATGGCGAGGCCGGCCTCCTGCGCCTGCTCGGCGATCGCCCGCACGGCGCGCTCGGCGGCCTCGTCGTCCGGCGCGCCGCGCCAGTGGAAGCCGGCGATCGCCTGCTTGTCCTCGCTGCGCACCCGCAGGCGCTGCAGCTCGGGCGTGTAGACAGCGGCGGCGAACGTGCGCACGGCGGGCGCGTGAGCGGCGATCTCGGGGTCGATCTCCACGTCGCTGCTGCCGGGGAGCAGCAGCTCGGAGCCGTGGTTGCCCGCGTAGGCGATCGAGCCGATGCCGACCATCTGACGCGCCGTGGTCGAGCGCCGGCCGCTGATGCAGCCGACGACCGCATAGCGCTTGGCGAGGGTGATGAGCAGGGCGCGGGTGGGCTCGGGGACGGCCGCGTCGTCGGCGTGGCGCACGATCGGCGCGAGGGTCCCGTCGATGTCGAGCAGGATCGCCGCGCGGGCCGGATCGGAGCGCAGGGGCGCGAGCGCCTCGGCGAGCGTGGCGGCGGCTGACATGGCCCGTAGTATGGCGCGCATGGCAGGACGCCGAACGCTCACGCTGGCGGCGATCGGGACCGCGGCCGGGCTGTTCAGCGGGCTCTTCGGCGTCGGCGGCGGCGTTCTCATCGTGCCGCTGCTCGTGCTGTGGTGCGGGTTCGGCGAGCGCCTGGCGACCGGCACGTCGCTGGCGGCGATCGTGATCATCGCCGCAGCCGCGACAGCGGTCCACGGCGTCTACGGCAACGTGCACCTGCGTGAGGGGCTGCTCGTCGGAGTGCCGGCGGTGGCCGGCGTCCTGCTCGGGACAGAGCTGCAGCAGCGCATCTCGTCGCGGGCGATCTCCCTGATCTTCGCGGGGGTGCTCACGATCGTGGCGATCGACCTGCTCGCCGGCCTGTGATCGAGGCGGTCGTCATCGGGCTGGTGGCCGGCGTCGTCGCGGGGCTGCTCGGCGTCGGCGGCGGCGCGCTGTTCGTGCCGGCGCTGACGATCGGCCTGGGGTTGAGCCAGCTCGACGCGGAGGCGACCTCCCTGCTGGCGATCATCCCGGTGGCTTTCGTGGGTGCGGTGCGCCAGCGATCGCACGGCAACGTCGATGTCCGGACGGGGGTGGTGCTCGGTGTGGTGGCCGTGGCCGGCGCCGTGGCGGGTGTGGCCATCGCCAACGCGGTGCCGGAGCGTGGGTTGGAGGTCGGGTTCGGGCTGTTTCTGCTGTTCGTGGCGGGGCAGTTGGTGTGGCGGGATTTCCGTGGTGATCGTGGGTCGGGGGCTGAGGTCGGCCAGGGTGCCGGCGAACGGCATCTTTGAGGGGGTCAGTTGGCTCAGGTCGCGGCGTTCTTCCGGGGCCGGCGCGGAGCGTCGCCGGGGGTCTTGCGAATTACGAGCCGCATAGGCCCGCAAGTCGCAAGACCCCTCTACGGCAGGCCGTGCTCGAGCGCGCCCTTGATCGAGGCGTCGAGCACGTTCAAGCGATGCAGCGCCAGCGCCTCGGCTGACCCGAAGCGCCGGCCCGGTGCCGGATCGGGCCCGTGGTGGCACAGCACGCAGTGCTCCAGGGCGAGCCGGCGGTCATCGCTCAGCGCCGGCACGCGCGCCGCGCGCTCGCGCAGCAGCGTGAGCCCCAGCTCGATGTGGCCAAGCAGGCGGCCGGCCTCGGTCAGGCCGATCTCCGCGCCGTAGGTGAACTCGCGGGTGCGGCCGAGGTCATGGACGAGCGCCGCGGTCATCAGCAGGTCGCTGTCCAGACGCGGATGCAGGATGCACGTCTCCTGCACCAGCGTGCCGACGGCGACCGTGTGCTCCAGCAGCCCGCCGAGGTACGCGTGGTGGCCGTTGCGCGTGCAGGGCGCGCGGCGCCAGTCGGCACGCAGCGACGCGTCGCCGAGCAGCACGGACAGCAGCGCCTTCAGGCCCGGGTCGTGCACCTCGCGCGCGAGGTGCTCGAGGAAGCCGTCGAGCTCGTCGAGGTCGCGGTAGGCGACGGGCAGGAAGGCCGCGGGGTCGGCCTCGCCGTCAGGCGCGCGGCCGATCGAGCGCAGCTCGACCTGCAGCTCGTCGCGGAAGCGCTCGACGCGGCCGGCCACCCGCACGAGGTCGCCGCGCTCGAACCGGCCGGCCAGGACGTCGGCGTCGCGAAAGGCGCGGCCCTGCATCGCGCCCGTGCGGTCGCGCAGCTCGACGGCGAGGTACGGGGTGCCGGAGCGCGACAGCAGCCGGTCCTTGCGGGTGCACGCAAAGACGCCGTCGACCTCCTGCCCGGCGCGTAGGGTCGCGATGGTCACTCATGCATGATGTACCTTCAATCGGATGCAGCCCCTGATCTGGGAGAGCCGTCCCGACGGCCTGCGAGCCCCCGCGATGATCGTCGCCTTCAGCGGTTGGAACGACGCCGGCGACGCCGCCTCGGCAGCCCTGACGTTCCTGGGGGAGTCGCTCGGCGCCGAGCGCTTCGCACGCCTGGACCCCGAGGAGTTCTACGACTTTCAGTCCACGCGGCCGCACATCGGCTTCACCGACGAGCGCACGCGGGAGATCACCTGGCCGGGCATCGAGATCTTCGCCGCGCGCGTGCCGCGCGCCCAGCGCGACCTCATCCTCGTCCAGGGACCCGAGCCGTCGATGCGCTGGAAGACCTTCTGCCAGAACCTCATCGACCTCGCCGAGGCGCTGGGCACGCAGCTCGTCGTCACGATGGGCGCCCTGCTGGCCGACGTGCCGCACACCCATCCGGTCTCGATCACGGGCCTCGCGTCCGACGCGGCCCTCGCCGAGAAGGTCAGCGTCAAGGAGACGACGTACGAGGGCCCGACCGGGATCGTCGGCGTCCTGCACACCGCGTGCATGGAGGCCGGCCTGCCGGCGGCGAGCCTGTGGGCCGCCGTGCCGCACTACGTCGCCGCCGCTCCGAACCCGAAGGCCGCGCTCGCCCTCGTGCGCAAGATCGAGAGCCTCGTCGCCGTCACGGTCGACGCGACCGACCTGGAGACCGCGACCGAGGAGTACGAGCGCCAGGTCGGTCTCGCCGTCCAGTCCGACCCCGACGTGCAGGCGTTCGTCGAACGTCTCGAGCAGGCCGCCGAGCGCGACACGTCACCGCTCGGCCCGGGCGACCTGCCCTCCGGCGACACGATCGCCAGCGAGTTCCAGCGGTTCCTGCGCCAGCAGGGCCCGCCCGATCGCTGAGCCGATGAGCGGCGGGACCGGCGGCACCCGCGGCGAGGTCACCGCCGTCAGCGTCAGCGCGACGCACACGATGACCAAGCCGCCCGCCGACAGCATCACGCTGCTCGAGGGCCTCGGCGTCGAGGGCGACGCGCATCACGGCGTGACCGTCAAGCACCGCTCGCACGTCCGGCGCGATCCCACGAAGCCCAACCTGCGCCAGGTGCACCTCATCCACTCCGAGCTGCACGACGAGCTCGCCAGCCGTGGCTTCCCGGGCCTGCAGCCCGGTCAGATGGGCGAGAACGTCACGACGAAGGGCGTCGACCTGCTCGGCCTGCCGGTCGGCACGAAGCTGCGCCTCGGCGACGAGGCGGTCGTCGAGGTCACCGGACTGCGCAACCCATGCGTGCAGCTCGACGGCATCCAGCCGGACCTGATGAAGGCGACGCTCGACCGCGACGACGACGGCAACGTCGTCATGAAGTCCGGGATCATGGGCGTGGTCCACGCCGGCGGCGAGGTGCGCCCCGGCGATCCGATCGGCGTCGAGCTTCCGCCCGAGCCGCACGTCCGGATGCAGAAGGTCTAGGCCGCTCAGCTCATCGCTCCGCCGCCGGGCAGGCGATGCGGTAGTCGCACATCGAGCAGACCGTATAGGACGGGGTGGGCTCGAAGTCCTGGGCGAGGATCCCGCCCGCAACCTCGTCGACGGTGTCGGCGATCCAGCCCGCGTCGATCTCCGAGCTGGGAACGCGGACCTTCTCGTCGTCGAGCACGTAGAGGTAGGACTGCTGCGTCGCGTCCAGCTGCCAGGCCTCGCGCGCGCCGACGGCGTACAGCGACAGCTGCACGTCCTCGCGCAGCGCCGCCGCCGAGCGCGGCCGCCCGGTCTTGTAGTCGATGAGCTCATAGCCGCCGCCGGCGAGGCGGTCGACGCGATCGACGCGGCCGCGCAGCGTGTGGGCGCCCATCCGGAAGGAGAACGCGCGCTCGAACCAGACCGGCTGCACGGGCTCCTCGACCACCCGCTGGAAGTAGCGGCGCAGGGCGGCCGCTGCTTTCGCGCGCAGCTGGCGCTCCTCGTCGGAGTCGCCGAAGCCGCCGCGCCGCCAGCCCCAGTCGAGCAGGTTGAGCAGTTCGTCGAGCGACTCGACGGTCGCCTGGTGGTAGCGCTCGAGGACCTGATGGACGAGGATCCCGAAGCGCTGGTTGAGCGTCGGCTCCTGCGGCACCCGCAGCACGCGCGCGAACTTGTAGCGCAGCGGGCACGAGCGGTAGGTCTCGATGTCCGACGCCGACAAGGCCAGCCCATCGCCCCGGCGCGGCAGAAACGCCTCCAGCGACGGCTCGGTGCGCGCCGCGCGCGCCGCCGCACGGGCGCGGTCGTCGCGCTCGGCGTCGAGCAGCAGCGCATCCAGCGGCGACGTCGCGAGCACCTCGCGCTGCAACGGCGAGAGCTCCGTGCTCAGACGCTGGTTGACCGGCCCGAGCGCGTCGGCCACGGACTGGCCCTCCGGGCGCTCGATGAGCGCCGCGAGCTTGACGAGCTCGAGGTAGCGGGTGACCGCGTGGGTGACGTCGAGGTCGGTGTCGAAGCGCAGCTCCCCCAGCCCCTTGCCGACGCGCGCGACGTCTGAGAGCAGCTCGTCGCGCAGCGCCTGGAAGGTCGCGTGGAGCGCCTCCTCAGGGCCGAACAGCTCCTCCTCGAGCACCTCCCACTGCGCGCCCAGCGCCGCCCGCGCCTCCTCGGCGAACGGCGACGGCGGTTGCGCCACGCCGCCGGCGGACAGCGCCGGGTAGGCGAGCACGAGGCCCTGCGATGCGCGCGTCATCGCGACGTGCGCCAGGCGCCGCATCGAGGCCACGTGGGCGGCGCGGTCGTCGGGCCCGAGCGTCTCCTTGAGCAACGCGTCGGGCACCATCTCGCCGGCGCGCAGGCGCGGGCCGGGCATCCGCGCGGAGGTCAGGCCCAGCACGAAGACCCAGTCCAGGTCGCGGCCGGCGGTCGCGTCGAGCGCCATGAGCTGCACGGCGCCGGCCGGTGGCGGCGGGCCGGCACCGTCCTCCTCGCGCAGGCCGGCGTCGGCGACCGCGGCGGCGTAGCGGGCGAAGTCGCGCGGCGTCGCATGCGGCGCGCGCTGGGCGTAGGAGCTCGCCAGCTCGCCGAGCCGGGCCAGGTTGACGAGCCGCTCGACGACATCGGCCTGGGCGGAGAAGACCTGCTGGCGGCGCAGCCCGAGGCGGTCGACGAGGCGGTGCACGAAGAGGTCCGGGCGCGCGCTGTCCAGCGACCCGGCGGCCTCGCGGTACAGGCGCAGGAAGGTGTGGATGTGCTCGCGCGCCTCGGGCGGAAGCTGCGGCGACTCGGTCGCCGCGCGCAGCGCCGAGACCATGTCGAGCTTGCGCCGCCGGGCGATCTGCACGCACCGCGCGATGTCGACGGAGCGCAGCGCGACCGGCGGCCGGGCCAGCGCGCGCACCACCGCACCGGCGTCCGACGGGTCGGCGAGCAGGCGCAGCCAGGCCAGGACGTCGCGGACCTCGGCCTGGGCGAAGAAGTCGGCCTCGCCGACGGCCCGCAGCGCGATCGCGCGCTCCTCGAAGGCGAGCGTGACCTGGCGGCCCTCGTCACGCGGGGAGCGCACGATGACGCCGATCCGCTCGGGTCTCACGCCGCCGCGCACGAGCCGCTCGACCTCCGCCGCGACGGCCTGCGCCTGCGCCCGCTCGTCCGCGGCGCACCAGAAGCGGACCGGGGCGGGGTCGGGCCGTTCCGGCCCCTCGGGTGATTCCCGGATCCAGTCCATGCCGTGGGCGGGATGGAACCGATCCCGCCCATCGGGTGATTTCCGGCTCGGGCCCATCCC
>Ga0208736_1000460_pt1 | contig 11646 bp, 13 predicted proteins | sample AntDryMetagUQ255_FD_188090 | JGI IMG/M metagenome (GOLD analysis project Ga0208736, IMG submission 188090) | Polar desert microbial communities from Antarctic Dry Valleys - UQ255 (SPAdes) | ecosystem: Environmental > Terrestrial > Soil > Desert | place: Antarctic Dry Valleys | collected 2008-12-31 | reverse complement strand
CGGCGAGGCGGCCGCCCTGCAGCGGTCCCTCGTCTGCTCTGTACTGGGCTGTGGCCACTTTCTCGGGGTACCTTTCGTCTACTGAGGAGGCGTGTTGGCGGTGCCGCCCCCCGGCGTGCCGCTCTCGAATCGGCGTCGCTGCTCGACGAGCGCGCGCGTGGCAGCGTCGATTTCGGCCCGCTGGCGGGCCACCCAGGCCCGGTAGGCGTCCGGTGAGACGGCCTTGACCGCGCCGATCATCTGGGCGTGGTTCTCGCCACAGAGCTCGGCGCAGTTGCCGCGGTAGGTGCCCTCCTCGGTGACCTTGAACCACATGTCGTTGGTCAGGCCGGGCACCGCATCTGCCTTGCCGAAGAGCTCCGGGATCCAGAACGAGTGGATGACGTCGGCCGAGGTGATGTCGAGCGTGACCGTGGTGTTGGTGGGCACGACCATCGTGTGGTAGGCGAAGAGCCGTCCCGGCCCGGGGTAGTCGTAGCGCCACAGGTACTGCTGGCCGACCACGCGGACCTTGAGCTCCTCGCCGCCCGGGACAGTCGGCTGGCCGGTCGCGGCGAACTGGACCGCTCCGGCCTGCTCGGCTCCGCTGGGCTCGGGGTCGCGGATGCCCGGCAGGAGGGCGAAGGTGATCCCGGTGAGGACCACGAGGATCAGCGTGGCGCCGACCGTCCAGCCGATCTCGAGTCGCGTGTTCCCCCGGACCTGCGCCGGCTGGGGCGCTCCGCGCCGGAAGCGGTCGCGCACCAGCGTGAAGATGAGGACCCCCTCGACCAGCAGGAAGATCGGGATCGCCATGTACAAGGTGATCTTGTAGAGCGTGTCGATGCGCCCGGCCTGCGGGGAGCCGCCGCCGTCCTCGGGCGTGAGGAGGTCGGCGAACGCGCCGGCGGGGGCGAGCAGGGCGACGGAGACAACGAGCAGCCCGAGCAGGGCCGCGAGCAGACGTCGGTCGATCGGGGGCCGGGGGGCCAAGGCGGGCTGCATGATACCCGCGCCGCTACGCGCTTCGAGGGTCAAGTCCACGCAGCCGGCGCGGCGCCATCACCGCGCCGCGGTCTAGGCGCCCTCGAACGCGGCGGGCCGCTTCTGGGCGAAGGCCATCACGCCTTCGGTGAAGTCCCTCGTGCGGGCGAGCTCGTGTTGAAGCTCGGCCTCGAGCCCGAGCTGGCCGTCGAGGTCGCCGAACAGCGACCGGTTGAGGGCGCGCTTCGTGCCGGCGTAAGAGCGCGTCGGGCCGGCGGCGAGCCGCTCGGTGAGCGCCCCGGCCTCCGTCGGCAGGCTCTCGTCGGGATGCACGGCGTTGATAAGGCCCCACTCGAGCGCGCGCGCGGGCGATAGCCGCTCGGCCAGCAGGCTGAGCTCGAAGGCGCGCGCCTTGCCAATCGCCGCGGGCAGCAGCGCTGTCGAGCCGCCGTCGGGCATCAGGCCAACGTTGGCGAAGGCCAGCTGGAAGAAGGCCGACTCGGCGGCGAGCACGAGGTCGCAGGCCAAGGCCAGCGAGGCCCCGATGCCGACCGCGGGCCCGTTCACCGCGGCGACCACCGGCTTCTCGAGCGCCCGCACCGCCGTGATGACGGGGTGGTAGACGCCGACGAGCTCGCTGCGGACGTCCGGCATGCCGTCGTCGGCGATCTCGAAGCCGGCGCGCAGGTCCACGCCCGAGGAGAAGCCGCGTCCCGCGCCGGTCAGGAGCACCGCTCGCACGGACCGCTCGGTGGCCTCAACGGTCAGGGTGCGCACGAGCTCGCGGCCGAAGGGGATCGTCCAGGCGTTGAGCGAGCTCGGGCGGTTGAGGGTGACCCGTCCCACCCCGCCGTCGCGCTCCCACAGAACCATGCTCTCCTCGGTCTCGCCCATCACTCCTCCTCGTTGGCCGCCGGCTCCGAGCGCCGTATCCTGCCCGGATGCTGATCGATGCGCTCGAGTGGCTCGGTCATTCCGGTTTTCGGGTGCGTATCGGAGGGCCGCGCGGCCCCGTGGTCTACATCGATCCCTACCGCGCCCCGGACGGCCCGAAGGCCGATCTCATCGTCGTCACCCACGGGCACTACGACCACTTCTCCCCTCAGGACGTGGAGCGCCTCGCGCACGCGCGCACGTGGCTCGTGGCCCCCGCCGCGGTGGTCGAGCGGCTCTCGGGTCGCGTGCTCTCGATCGCGCCCGGAGAGAGCCTTCGCCCCGACGGCGTGCGCGGGGTCGAAGTGAGCGCGGTCGCGGCCTACAACACCTCGAAGCGCGACGGCGAGGGGCGCGTCTTTCACTCGCGCGAGGCGGGCGGGCTGGGCTACGAGCTGAACCTGCGCGGCGAGCGCCTCTACCATTCGGGCGACACCGACGTGATCCCCGAGATGGACGCCGTCGCGGGCTGCGACGTCGCCCTGCTGGCGGTGAGCGGGACCTACGTCATGACCGCCCCCGAGGCCGCCGAGGCCGCGCGGCGGATCGCACCGCGGCTCGCGGTCCCGATGCACTGGGGCGACCACATCGGCACCCGCGCCGATGCCGAGAAGTTCGCCCGGCTCGCGCCCGGGGAGGTGCGGATAATGGCGCCGGTCGGGCGTGGCTAGGTTGCGGCGCCGCGTCGCTCGATCCCGTCGGGCCCGCACCGGCGTCTACGATTCCGGCACGACGACGCGCTTTGTGATCATGCCCTCCACCCCCATCGTCACCTTGGGCTTGCGCGCCCGCTTCGGGTCCATCGCGGAGCCCTCCCGATGAGCGCTCGCAGGCCGGAGGAGGAACGGCCCGAGCACGCCGCGGCCGTGCGGGCACCGGAGCCATCCGGGCGCGGATCGGAGGAGGACGGCTTTGGGAGCGTGGCGGCTACACGGCAGTCCGAGGCCCCCGCGTCCGAGCGCTCCCGCGATGACCACGGCGGCGCACTCGCGGTGCTCCAGAACCGCAGGCGCCTGGCCGTGGGGGTGCTCGGGATGGTGCTCGCGGTCGTCGCGATCTACATCCTCCTGCCCCAGGTGATCGGGCTCGACGAGGCTCTCGCGCGGCTCGGCAGCGCCTCGCCGCTCTGGCTCGCCGTCGCCGTCGTGTTCATGGTCGCCTCCTTTGCGGCCTACGTCGCCCTCTTCCGCGGTGTCCTCGGCGGCACCCGGGCGGACGCGGTCCGCCGCCGCCTCGACATGAAGGCCTCCTACGAGATCTCCGTGGCGGGGTTCGCCGCCACCCGCGTGTTCTCGGCCGGTGGTGCGGGCGGGATCGCGCTGACCTACTGGGCGCTGCGCAGGGCGGGCATGGAGCGACGTCAGGCGGCGTGTCGCATGTTCGCCTTCCTGGTGCTCCTGTACTCGCTCTATCTGGTCGCGCTCGTGCTCTTCGGGATCCTCATGCGCACCGGGGTGCTTCCGGGCCCCGCGCCGTTCGGAGGGACGATCATCCCCGCCTCGGTGGCCGGCATCCTGCTCGCGCTCATCGGTCTGATCGCGCTCATCCCGGGCGACGTCGAGCGCCGGCTCGCCCGCCTGAGCGGAAGCCATCGACGCCTCGGGCGCCTGCTCGGCCGGCTCGCCACCGGTCCGGCGACGCTCGCCACCGGAGTGCGCACCGCCATCGACTACCTGCGCCACCCCCGCCGCGGCGCGCTCGCCGTGGCCGGCGGCCTGGGCTACTGGGCGGCACAGATCGGCATCCTGTGGGCGAGCTTCGAGGCCTTCGGTGGCGACGTCGCCTTCGCCGTGCTCGTGCAGGGCTTCTTCGTGGGCATGGTCGCCAACCTGCTGCCCTCGCCCGCGGGCGGGGTCGGGACCATCGACGCCGGCATGATCGGCGCCTTCCTGCTCTTCGGGCAGCCCGCCGAGGTCATCTTCCCGGCCGTGCTCGCCTTCCGCACGATCGCCTTCTGGCTACCCATTCCGCCGGGCATCGTGGCTTACTTCGGACTGCGGCGGACGGTGGCGGGCTGGGAGGACGAGCCCGAGGGCGGCTATACTTCACAAAGTAAAGTAACCGTGGAGGCCACGTGAGCGAGCTTGAAGACAACGTAGAGGACGTCATCATCGTCGGGAGCGGACCGGCGGGCTACACCGCCGCGCTCTACACCTCCCGGGCCGACCTGCGGCCGCTGGTAATCGAGGGCTTCCTGTGGGGCGGCCTGCTCCAGCAGACCACCGAGGTCGAGAACTATCCGGGCTTTAGCGACGGCATCATGGGCCCGGCGCTCATGAGCGAGCTGCGGGCCCAGGCCGAGCGCTTCGGCACCCGTTTCATCACCGACGAGGCCAGTCGCGTCGAGCTCTCGCGCGACGGCGGGGACCACCGCGTCTGGGTGGGCGACCGCGAGATCCGGGCCCGCACGGTGATCCTCGCCATGGGCGCTGAGCCGCGCAAGCTCGGCGTGCCGGGTGAGCAGGAGCTGGCGGCGCGCGGGGTCTCCTACTGCGCCACCTGCGACGCGGCCTTCTTCCGCGACAAGCCGACCATGATCATCGGCGGAGGCGACAGCGCCATGGAGGAGGCGATCTTCCTGTCGAAGTTCGCCAGCGAGGTCAAGCTCGTCCACCGCCGCGACGACTTCCGCGCCTCGCAGATCATGCTCGACCGCGCGCGCGGGATCGAGAACATCGAGTTCCTGACCCCGTACGTGGTCGACCGCTTCGAGGACGGTGGCAACGGGTCGCTGGCTCGCGCCGTGCTCCGCCACGCCAACGGCGGCGTCCCCGCCGCGAGCGACCACGACGACGACGCCGCGACTGCGGGCGAGCACGAGGGTGCGGCGACCGAGGTCGAGGTCGAGGGGGCGTTTATCGCCGTCGGCCATCGCCCGAACTCTCACCTGGTCGAGGGCCAGGTCGAGACCGACGAGGACGGCTACGTGCTCACCGAGAACAAGTCGACGCGCACCAACGTGGACGGGGTCTTCGCCGCCGGAGACCTCGTCGACCACACCTACCGCCAGGCCGTCACCGCGGCCGGCACCGGCTGCCAGGCCGCGCTCGACGCCGAGCGCTGGCTGCGCGACACGCCCCTGAGCGCCGAGGCGCACTGGGTCTCGCACGACGAGGTCGAGGCGGCGCTCGAGGGCGAGGGCGCGGAGGTCGCGGCTCCGTAGCTCAGCCATCCGGCGCTCGTCGGGCGCTGGCGCCCGGCGAGCGGCCCGTAGGCTGGAGGAGTGCGTTACCGCGACCTGCTCCGGTTCGAGGGGACGTGCTCGATCGTCCTCGGGCTGGCGCTCGCCACCCTCGCCTTCCCGGGTTGGCTGGTCTCCTACCCGGCGGCCTGGGCCGGCCTTCTGTTCGTGCCCGCCGTCCTGCTCGCGCTGGGCGCCTTCGCCGTCGTCCGTCGCGGCGCCTCGCCGCGACGACCCTCGCAGTGGCTGACCCTCCGCCCGCTCTCGACCGCGACGAGCGCCCGTAGCGCCCTGCCCGCACCGCCGCTGCGGCGACGGCTGCTGGTCGAGACGGCGATCTGGATCGTCGCCGCCGGCGCCTGGATCGTCCTGGCCCGCTCGAGCGGCCTGCTCTTCTTCGGGACGGGCCTCGCCAGCGCCGCCTACGGGGTGCTCCAGGCCCTGCCCTCGGCTCGGCGGGTGGCGGCGGTCGAGGCGTCCTCGGGCGAGACCTTCGTGGTCGCTCGCCGCCCCGGCTTCGGGGCCCCGGAGCTCGGTGCGATCGGGCGCCTCGAGCCGCCGGGCGGCCACGACGGCGCGCAGGGTGCGACGCGTGACGGCCGGTGGCCGACCGCAACCCGGCCACCGGCGCGCCGGTAGCCTGCCGCGGCCGTGACCATCACCCACCACGAGCTCTGCTTCGGCTGTGGGATCGCCAACCTGTTCGGCCTCCAGATGGAGGCCGAGCCCTCCGCCGACGCGGACGGGGTGAGCGGGCGGTTCTTCGTCAAGCAGGACCACCAGGGGCCGCCGGGCTTCGCCCATGGCGGCGTGATCGCCTGCGCCCTCGACGAGGTCATGGCGCTGTGCGTCCACGACGAGGGCCGGCTCGCCATGACCGGCCGGCTCGAGGTCGACTTCCGCGCGCCCGCGCCGGTGGGCACGTTCGTGCGCGTGGCAGCCCGCGTCGAGGGTGGCGAGGGGCGAACGCTCGAGCTGAGCGCCGAGGCGCGCGGAGTGGGAGGGGAACGTCCGTTGATCGCCGAGGCCCGCGCCCGGTTCGTGCGCGCCGCCGACGACGGCGACGAGGGCCCGGCCGCCGGCTGATCGCGCCGGCGCGCGGGCGGGCGGAACTCCCCGCGCCGGACGCGCGATAGCTTGTCGGTCAGCGCCCAGACCGCGGGAGAAGAAGAGGTCCGATGCCGGAGAACCTGACACGCCAGATCCTCAGGGAGCACCTCGTCGAGGGCGAGCTCCGGCCGGGCTCGCCGATCTCGCTCAAGATCGACCAGACGCTGCTCCAGGACGCGACGGGCACGATGGCGCTGATGCAGTTCGAGCAGCTCGGCTTGGCGAGGGTGGCCGTCGATCGGGCGGTCCAGTACATCGACCACAACGTCGTCCAGCTCGACTTCAAGAACCCCGACGACCACCGCATGCTCCAAGCGCTCGCGAGCAAGTACGGGATCCACTTCTCGCGCGCGGGCAACGGCATCAGCCACTACATCTCGATCGAGCGCTTCGCCAAGCCGGGCCACATCATGGTCGGCGCCGACTCGCACACGACGACGAGCGGGGCGCTCGGGATGATCGCCATCGGCGCCGGCGGGCTCGATGTCGCCGTGGCCATGGGCGGCTACCCCTACGAGATCGCCTGTCCCGCCGTGGTTCAGGTTCAACTGGAGGGTGAGCTTCAGCGTCCGTGGGTCCAGTCGAAGGACATCATCCTCGAGCTCCTGCGCCAGCTCTCGGCGAGCGGCGGCAAGGGCAAGGTGTTCGAGTTCACCGGGCCCGGGGCGGCGGACCTCTCGATCCCCGAGCGCTCGACGATCGCCAACATGATCGCCGAGCTCGGCGCGACCTCGGCGGTCTTCCCGCCCGACGAGAACACCCGCGAATGGCTGCGCAGCCAGGCCCGTGAGAACGACTTCTCGCAGATGGGACCGGAGAACGACTGCTCCTACGACGAACGGGTGAACATCGACCTCGACGAGCTCGGGCCGCTCGTGGCCAAGCCCTCGAACCCCGACAACGTCGTCGCGATCGAGGAGGTGGCCGGAACCGACCTGGCCCAGGTGTGCTTCGGCTCCTCGGTCAACTCCTCCTATCTCGACCTCGCGCTGCCGGGCGCCGTGCTCGACGACAGGGGCGGTCAGATCGTCCATCCCTCGCTGGCCGCGACGGCCACGCCGGGCTCGCGCCAGATCCTCACCGCGATCGCCGAATCGGGCGTTTACCGCCAGCTCGTCCAGGGCGGCGTGCGGATGCTCGAGCCGGTCTGCGGGCCGTGCGTGGGGATGGGCATGGCGCCGCCGTCGAACGCGAACTCGCTGCGGACCTTCAACCGCAACTTCCCGGGCCGCTCGGGCACAGCCGAGGACTCCGTCTTCCTGTGCTCGCCGGCGGTGGCAGCGGTGTCGATGCTGAGCGGCAAGATCTCGGACCCGCGCGAGTACGGCGACGCGCCCGCGCTCCTGCCCATGCCGGCGCTCAAGCCCTACATCGAGGACGTCCACATCTTCGCGCCGGCCGACCCGCAGGAGGCCGAGAAGATCGAGATCCCGCGCGGTCCGAACATCAAGACGCCCCCCGAGCACACGCCGATCGAGGATGCGATCGAGGCCAAGATCGCCACGGTGCAGCCCGATGACATCTCGACGGGCGACCTCGCCCCCGATGGTGTCGAGGTCATGAGCTACCGCTCGAACATTCCGGCCATCGCCGAGTTCACCTTCCGCCACCGCGACCCCGAGTTCCGCGGCCGGCTCAAGGAGTGGGGCGAGGGCTTCATCGTCGGCGGCGACAACTACGGGCAGGGATCCTCGCGCGAGCACGCGGCGCTGGCGCCGCTCCAGCTCGGCGTCAAGGCGGTGTTCGCGAAGTCGTTCGCGCGCATCCACCGGCGCAACCTGGTGGCCCAGGGCATCCTCGCGCTGCTGTTCAAGGACGACGCCGACTACGACCGCGCCGAGGTCGCACAGACGTGGTCGCTGCCGAACGTCAAGCAGGAGCTCGAGCACGGCTCCGAGGACATCACCGTGCGCATCGAGGAGTCGGGCGAGACGTTCACGGTCACCCATGACTTCGCCCCGACCGAGCGCGAGATGCTCGTGCTCGGCGGGCTGCTGAACTACCTCAAGGAGAAAGGCGAGCGGGTGGGCGGCAACGGTGCGAGGCCGAACGCCAAGGCGGCGGGAGTCGGCCAGGACAGGGAACAGGAGGGCGAGGCCGTCGAGGAAGGGGTCGGCGGGCAGTCCGAGAGCGGCACCGAGATCATCGACGTTGAGGAGTGCGCGTGAGGAGAAGGTCGGTCAGAGCGGTCGTCGGAGGCCTTCTGGTGCTGGCGCTCGTGGTGCCCGCGGCGCTCGCCGGGGCAAGCGAGCTACGCCAGACGGCGAAGCTCTCGTTCACGGCGAATCAGCCGGGGTCGTCGTCCGGCGCATCGATCCTGATCGACTAGGACTCGCGCGGTCGCGCTCCCGGTCGCGTCGATGGCCACCGCCGACTTCACGGTCATCGGACTCGGCCGGCCCGAGGCGGGCGCGTCTTTCTACCTGGCCGAGATCCGCCGGCGCCTCGAGGCGCAGGACCGGGTCGGCTTCCGCATGCACGCGATGGGCACCTCGCTCGAGGGTGAGGTCGCCGACATCCTGGCCGTGGTCGGCGAGATGCACGCCGTGCCGCTCGAGCTCGGCCTGCCGCGCGCCTACACCGTGCTCAAGCTCGACGAGCGCCGCGACAAGCCGGGGCAGACCCTGGCCGACAAGGAGCGCTCGGTGGAGGAGCGGCTGCGCAGAGGGGACTGAGTCCCGGCGAGGGGGACCATGGGTGAGACCGTTCCCAGCGAGCGGTCTCGCGGATCAGGCGCTGCTCGTCGGTGGGCTCGGAAGTCGATCGTCTCTCGTGCGCCGCTCGGCGGGCGCGGATTATCTCGCCTCGGGCCTTGTCCGCCCCGGGTAGCATCGATCATCCACGGGAGAGGAGAGGGAGATGCTCGAGGGACTGATGCAGCACGATTATCCGCTGACGCTGGGACACGTGCTCGAGCGGATGCGCGGTATGAACGGCGACGGGGAGGTCGTCACCCTGACCGACGACGGCCTGCGCCGCGCGCGCTACGCGGAGGTGGCCGAGCGCGTCGACCGGCTGTGCGCCGGCCTGAGGGAGCTCGGCATCGAGGAGGGCGACCGGGTCGCGACCTTCTCGTGGAACACCCAGGAGCACCTCGAGGCCTATCTGGCCGCGCCGTGCATGGGGGCCGTGCTCCACACGCTCAACATCCGACTCTTCCCGGAGCAGCTCGAGTACATCGTCAACCACGCCGAGGACCAGGTCATCCTCGTGGACTCGTCGCTCGTCTCCGCGCTCGAGGAGCTCGCGCCGAAGTTCGAGACCGTCCGCCACTTTGTCGTGATCGGCGACGGCGACGCCGGCTCGCTGCCCAGCGTGGTCCGCTACGAGGAGCTGCTGGCCGCCCAGTCGCCCGGCTTCGCCTACCCCCGCCTCGACGAGCGTGCCGCCGCCGGGCTCTGCTACACGAGCGGTACCACCGGCAACCCGAAGGGCGTCCTCTACTCACACCGCTCGAACGTTCTGCATGCCCTCGGCGCGTGTCTGGCCGATTCGCTCGGCGTCTCGCGCGAGGACCGCGTGCTGCCGGTCGTACCGATGTTCCACGCCAACGCGTGGGGACTGCCCTACGCCTCGGCGCTGGCCGGCGCCGACCTCGTCATGCCCTCGCGCTTCCTCCAGCCCGAGCCGCTCTCCCGCCTGATCGAGGGTGAGCGCGTGACCGTCGCCGGCGCGGTGCCGACGCTCTGGCTCGACCTCCTGCGCTACGCCGACGAGCACGAGCCCGACCTGTCGAGCATCCGGCTGGTGGCCTGCGGCGGCGCGGCGGTCCCGCGCTCGCTCATGGAGGCCTTTGAGGAGCGCCACGGCATGCGGATCGTCCAGGCCTGGGGCATGACGGAGACCAGCCCGCTCGGCTCGGTGGCCCACCCACCCTCCGAGGCCGAGGGCGAGGAGCGCTGGGGCTACCGCTCGACGGCGGGCCGCCTGATGCCGCTGGTCGAGGCGCGGATCGTCTCCGACGAGGGCGAGGAGATGCCCTGGGACGGCGAGGCCACCGGCGAGCTCGAGGTGCGGGGCCCGTGGATCGCCCGCTCTTACTACGAGGATCCCTCGACCGACGAGAGGTTCCACGACGGATGGCTGCGTACCGGCGACGTGGCCGCGATCGACGCCAAGGGCTACATCCGCATCACCGACCGGGCCAAGGACGTGATCAAGTCGGGCGGCGAGTGGATCTCCTCGGTCGACCTCGAGGGCGAGCTGATGGCTCACGACGCCGTCTCCGAGGCGGCGGTCATCGCGCGGCCCGACGAGCGCTGGTCCGAGCGGCCGCTGGCCTGCGTGGTGCTGGAGGACGGCGGATCGGCGAGCGTGGAGGACCTGCGCGAGCACCTGAGCGATCGCGTGGCCAAGTGGTGGATCCCGAGCGAGTTCGCCTTCATCGACGAGGTCCCGAAGACGAGCGTCGGCAAGTTCGACAAGAAGGTGCTGCGCCGGCGCCTCGAGGAGGGCGAGCTCGAGGTCGCGGGCGAGGAGGTCACGGCCTCCTAGGGCGGGCTGCGAGGCTGCGCCGGTGACCGACTCCCTGCGCGGACAGCTCCTGATCGCCTCCCCGGCGCTGCCCGACCCCTTCGCGCGGACGGTGGTGCTCGTCGTCGAGCACGGCGCCGAGGGCGCGATGGGCGTCGTCCTCAACCGCCCGTCCGAGCATCGCGTGGCCGAGGTCGTCCCGCCGCTCGCCGCGCTCGCGGATGCGGACGACCTCGTCTACGCCGGCGGTCCGGTCGGGGCGAACGCCATCGTCGCCCTCGGCGAGTTCGCCGACCGGACCGACGCGGCGAGCCTGCTCGTCGGCGACCTCGGGCTGCTCGATCCGGACGCCGAGAGCCCGTCCCTGCGCCGCCTGCGCGTCTACTCGGGCTACGCCGGCTGGGCCCCTGCGCAGCTCGAGTCCGAGCTCGAGCGGGAGGGGTGGATCCTCGAGCCCGCCCACCCCGACGATCCCTTCCGCGAAGACGACCTGTGGGCGGCCGCGCTCACGCGCAAGGGCGGGTCCTACGCGCTGGTGGCGCGGATGCCGCCCGACCCGTCGCTCAACTGAGCTTGCCGGGCGCGGTTACCTAGACTCGCCCGGGATGGAGTTCGGGCTGTTCGTGCTGGGGGGCTTCGCGATCCTGATCGCCATGCTGCTGGCCATCGGCCGCCTCTACCCCGGAACGGGGGCGGAGCAGCTCGACTGGAAGCCGACGCGCTCCTACGAGGACGAGATCCAGCTCGAGCTCGACGACATCCAGCAGATGCTCGAGCTTCAGAACGAGCGCCGGCGCCGGCGCGGGACCCCGGAGCTGACCGAGGACCAGGTCCGCCTCGAGGTCGAGGCGCAGGAGCGCGAGCGGCGGGCGCGCTCGGAGCGCTACCGCGCCGGGGGCTTAGGGCCCGGCGCCGCCGGGCCGGGCTGAGCGGCCCGCGCGCGTGGCCCGGATCCTCATCGTCGGGTGCGGCTGCCGCGGGCGCGA
>Ga0208736_1000459_pt1 | contig 11657 bp, 11 predicted proteins | sample AntDryMetagUQ255_FD_188090 | JGI IMG/M metagenome (GOLD analysis project Ga0208736, IMG submission 188090) | Polar desert microbial communities from Antarctic Dry Valleys - UQ255 (SPAdes) | ecosystem: Environmental > Terrestrial > Soil > Desert | place: Antarctic Dry Valleys | collected 2008-12-31 | reverse complement strand
TAGCAGGTGGCCTCCTGGGCGCCCCGCTTGAGCTGGGTCAGCTCCTTGCGGGTGGTGATGCACCGGCCGTGGGCCGGCAGACGGGCGCCGAAGGCGAAGGAGACCAGGGTGAGCGCCGGCTGGTCGCAGATGGGGCAGTCCTCGCTCCGGGCCTCGCCGACGTTGCGGGCGGCCCGGAGGAGCTCGGGATGGGCGTCGCACACGTCGAGGCGGCTGAGCCGGCCCCGGCGGAACTCATCGAGGGTGTGCTTGCGGACGAGGCGGTAGTCGACCTCACCCGGGCGGGCGGCCTGGCCCGCTCCTCGCGCCTGCAGCGACTCCGGCCCGAAGGTCACGGTCCCGAGGGTAGCGCCGCCTCCGACGGAGGTTCACGCAGGTGGCTTGCCAAGCGTAGGCATGTTGCGCATACTGGTGCCGATATATCGAGTCGATATGTCGAACCGACAGACTGTGCTCACCGAGGGCAGTGCTGAAAGGCAGCGTCGATGCTGGAACTGGCCATCCTGGGATTGCTGAAGGAGCAGGAGCTCCACGGCTATGAGCTGAAGAAGCGGCTCACCGACGCCCTCGGCGCGTTCTCTAGCGTCTCGTTCGGATCGCTCTACCCGGCGCTCGCCCGTCTCGAGGCCGCCGGAGCGTTGCGCGTCGTGGCCCTCACCGCGCCGGCGGCCGCCCCGCCCTCGCCCGTGGTGCCCATGACCGGGTCGATCGCCGGTGAGGCCGCCGCCTTCCGGAACCGCCGGGCCGCAGCCCGTCCGGCCCGCCCGTCGCGTACCCGCAAGGTCTACGCCATCACCGATCGGGGGGAGCAGCTCTTCGAGGAGCTGCTCGAGACCGACTCCGCGAGCATGGACGACGACCGGTCCTTCAACCTCAAGCTCGCCTTTTGTCGCCACCTGCCACCTGAACGACGCCTCGGGCTCTTCGAGCAGCGCCGGGCCCTTCTGGTCGACCGACTGGCCAAGGCCCGCACCAACCACCGCAGTCGCAAGGAACGCATGGACCTGTACACCCAGTCGTTGGTCGACCACGGCACCGAGACCACCGAGGCCGACATCTCGTGGCTCGACCGCCTCATCGCCATCGAACGCAAGGGAGGAAACCCCTCATGACATTGTCCACCCGATCGGCACCGATCCGCCTGGCCATCGCCGGCGTCGGGAACTGCGCCAGCTCGCTGGTGCAGGGCCTGACCTACTACCGCGACGCCGACCCGGCCGACGCCGTGCCCGGGCTCATGCACGTCGTCCTCGGCGGCTACCACGTGCGTGACGTGGAGGTCGTGGCCGCGTTCGACGTCGACGCGGCCAAGGTCGGCCTCGACATCGGCAAGGCCATCTTCTCGGGCCAGAACAACACCGTGCGCTTCGCCGCGGTCGGCGAGCTGGGCGTCACCGTCCAGCGGGCCCCCACCTTCGACGGGCTGGGCAAGTACTACCGCCAGACGGTGGAGGAGAGCCTCGACGAGCCGGTCGACGTCGCCGAGGCCCTGCGGGCATCGGGGGCCGAGGTGCTGGTCTCCTACCTGCCCGTGGGCTCGGAGGTGGCCCAGAAGCACTACGCCACCGCCTGCCTCGAGGCCGGCGTTGCCTTCGTCAACGCCATCCCCGTCTTCATCGCCTCCGACCCCGAGTGGGCGGCCAAGTTCACCGAGGCCAACATCCCCATCATCGGCGACGACATCAAGAGCCAGGTGGGCGCCACCATCGTCCACCGCATGCTGGCCCGTCTCTTCGAGGACCGCGGACTGGTCCTCGACCGCACGTACCAGCTCAACGTGGGCGGCAACATGGACTTCAAGAACATGCTCGAACGGGAGCGGCTGGAGTCCAAGAAGATCTCCAAGACCCAGTCGGTCACCAGCCAGGTGGAGAACGGCATCGCCGCCGACGACGTCCACATCGGCCCCAGCGACCACGTGCCGTGGCTCGAGGACCGCAAATGGGCCTACATCCGCCTCGAGGGCCGCAACTTCGGCGACGTCCCCCTGAACATCGAGCTCAAGCTCGAGGTCTGGGACTCCCCGAACTCGGCCGGCGTCATCATCGACGCCGTCCGTTGTGCCCGCCTGGCCCTCGACCGGGGCATCGGTGGCCCGCTGCTCGGCCCGTCGGCCTGGTTCATGAAGTCACCCCCCGTGCAGTACCACGACGACGTCTGCCAACGGAAGGTCGAGGAGTTCATCGCCGCCGGGTGACGATCGGCCGATCGGTGGTCATAGGTGACCCTCGATCGACCAAACCCACGGTGGTGGCAGTATTCGCGGATGCCAAGCGACACTCCCGCCACCTGGAACCGGCTGATCGAGGGTGGTCGAGGTGGGGTGCTGCCGGCCGTCGACGCCGTTGCCTACGGGCCCGACATCGGCACGGAGGACGACTTCCGGCTCCTGGGCGGCAACGTCAGTGGCAAGCGGGTGCTGGAGCTGGGGTGCGGCGCGGGCCAGAACCTGGTGGCCATGGCCAAGCAGGGCGCCCACGTCATCGGGCTGGACTTCTCGGCCGATCAATTGGCCGGCGCCCGGCGGCTGGCCGAGAGCGAGGGGGTCAAGGTCGACCTGCACACGGGCGACCTGGCCGAGCTGGTCTTCCTGCGGGCCGAGAGCATCGACGTCGTCTTCTCGGCGTATGCGCTCGGCCTCGTCCCCGACCTGAACCGGGTCTTCCGCCAGGTGCACCGCGTGCTCAAGCAGGGCGCCGCCCTGGTGTTCTCCCTGCCTCATCCCTCCGCCCATCTCATCGACGACGACGACCCGATCCAGCCGTTGCTCATCCGCCGCTCCTATTTCGACCGGACCAGTGTCAACTACGACTGGGAGGGCCTGCCGCTGTCGGCCCACCACCACACGTTCTCCGACCTGTTCACCGGTCTGTCCCGTGCCAACTTCCGGGTGGACACCGTGCTGGAGCCCGAGCCGACGGCCGACGGCCACCGCACGCCCCACTGGCGGGAGGCCTACCGCTGGGTGCCCCGGACCCTGGTCCTGCGCGCCCGCAAGGAAGGCGTCTGACCGGCGCCCTGCGGGCCCCGGATGTGATCCAGAGCATCGAAGCGTCGCTCGGGCGAGGTGGGTTCAAGGTGACGCAGGACTCCGTGGCCGGCCGCCGGGCGGTCATCGGGCGCTCGGCCCGCGTGCGGTTCGGGCCCCGACGGCACCTGTTCGTCCTGGTGGCGGTGTTCAAGGCGGGCATGGCCGGGCGGGCGCACCTCGACCGGTTCCTGGACGAGGCCGCCCAGTACGCAGCGACGGTGAAGGCCGGTCGGGCGTCCGCCGCGGCTGTGGTGGTGGCCGTGGTCGAAGAGGCCACTGACGCGGCGTCGGTCGAATGGGCAGTAGCCCCGCCGGGCCGTCCGCCCGCCGGCCGTCCGTCGGCCTATCCCGTCCTGGTCGACCTGGTGGCCGGACGGGTGACCTGCCCGGAGACGCCGGCTGACCTCCACCGGCTCGTCGAGGAACACGTACGGCCATCCATACGGTTGGTGTAGGCGCAGGGTACGATTGGGCAGATCCTGTGACGTACCGGCCGCCTGGGCGGCGCGACGCACGGTGTGGGCGAGGCTCCTGAGGTGGGGTGGACGCCCGGCATGAAGCAGAGCAGGCGCGGAGAAGAGCGGCAGTGCCGTCCTCTCCCTCCGCAACGAAGTGCCGGAGGCACATGCACGACGTAGCAGCAGAGGAGCAGGGCCAGAGCGGCCCGTTGGGCGAGGAAATACGCCCGAGCGGCGGTTCGAGCGGGGAACCACGCCCGAGCGGCGGTTCGAGCGGGGAACAACGGCCCAGCGGGGCGGCCCGGCGGGTGTCGGAGCACGAGTTGGGCTGGGCCATCGAGGCCGAGGCGGCGGGCGAGGCCAGCTCGGCCCAGTACGCCATGCTCGAGGCCCATCGCGTCGAATGGCGGACCGGCCTGGCCCGCCTGCTCAGGGAGACCGAGGCGGATCTGGTCAAGGTGCGCACCCTGGTCGGTCCCGAGCGCGATCAGGTGGTGGCCGACTTCGAGCGGGAGCGGTCGCTCCTGGCGTCGGCACTCGGTCGACTGAACGGGGTCAAGGCCGAGACGGTCGACGACCGCACTCTCGACGGCCCCGGCGAGGTCCGGCTGCAGGCGTCGTGGTCCGAGGGGCGGGTCGTGCTGTGGGCGGCGGGCCCGGGCACCGAGCCCGTCTCCGACGAGGAGCTGGGCCACCGCCTCGACGATGTCGACGCGCCGGGCGGCGGCTGGTGGCCGCATGACCCCGTCCCGCTTCCCGCCGGCCCGTCCCAGAGCAGGGAACGGGCGCCGGCGCGGGCGATCGGCATGCCCCAGGCCCTGGGCTGGCTGGTCACGGTGGGGGCCAGGGACCGCCCCGAGGGCGTGGGCGCCAGCGTGGTCTGGCTGGGCCGGGTCGCAGTCTGGGCCGTCGACTTCGTGGCCCGGGGCGCCATCATCCCCACCCTCCAGAGCACCGGCGCGTCCTTCGCCGTCCGATGGGCCCCCGCCCTGGTCGACCGGGCCAAGCTCGACGCCCTGTCCCGGGCCATGCCCGGTCCCGTCGCCGCCCTCGACCGGGCCGACGCCCGGACCCTGACGCTCGACGTCCTGGGCGCCACCGTCGATGCCATCGTGCGCGATGCCGCCGGCCGACTCGAGCTCCCGGCCCGGCCGCCCGTGGTCCGCACGCCGGCCGACGTCGCCGAGGCGGTCGTCACCAGCCTCGACGGCTCGTCGTTCGACGCCCCCGCCCGCCTGGCTGCGCCGCTCGCCGAGCGCCTGGAACGGTGGGCCGAAGCGGTGCGGAGCCCGGTCGACGCCCGACTGGTCGTGCAGCTCGACCCGCCCGACAAGGGCGGCGCCTGGTTCCTCTCCGTGCTCGGCCCCGGCCAGGACGGCCGGCTGGTGCCGCTGGAGGTGGCACTGGTCGACGGCCGGTCGAAGCGGCACCTGGCCGACGAGACCGTGCGGCTGGAGCGGTTGTTGCCCGTGCTCAACCGCCCGGGTGGCCAGCGCCGGGGCGAGGTCGTCCTCAGCCAGGACGAGGCCTTCGAGCTCATGGGCATCACCGGCCCGGCCCTGGCTGCCGCAGGGTTCGACGTCCGGGTTCCCTCCCTGTCCCGCCGAAAGCCTCGACCTGCGCTGCGCCTGACCGCCGAGCCGGTCGACGCGTCGGTGGTCGGCGCCCACCAGCTGGCCGACGTGCGCTGGTCGGCGGTGTTCGACGACGTCGAGCTGACGGCGGACGACATCCGCCGCCTGGCCGCCGAGGCCCGACCGCTGATCCACTCCCGGGGCCGATGGGTGGAGATCGACCGGGTCGACCTCACCGAGGCCGCCGCCGCCCTGGCCGAGCGGGCCCACCGCACCCGACTCACCGGCGCCGAGGTCCTGCGCCATGCGGTGGGGCTGGAGAGCTCGCCCCTGTCCGGTGGCACCAGCGTGGGGGGCACCGGTTGGGCCGCCGACCTGCTGGCCCGCACCAGCACGGTCTCTAAGGAGGCCGTCGCCGAGCCCGAGGGCTTCGCCGGCACCCTGCGCAGCTACCAGGCCGAGGCTCTGGCCTGGCTGGCCTTCCTCGACTCCGCAGGCCTGGGCGGTTGCCTGGCCCTCGACATGGGCCTGGGCAAGACCCCCACCGTCCTGGCCCACCTGGCCCGCGCCGCAGCGTCATCCACATCGGCCGGCGTCGCCGGCGCCGGCCCCACCCTCGTGATCGCCCCGCCGGCGGTCGTCGGCAACTGGTCGGCCGAGGCCGCCCGGTTCGCCCCGGGGCTCCGGGTGGTCATCCACCACGGGGCCAGCCGGGCCACGGCCGCCGAGCTGCGGACCATGGCCGAGGCGGCCGACGTGATGATCACCACCTACGGCACGGCCGTGCGCGACATCGAGGCCATCAGCGGGTTCGAGTGGGCGCGCGTGATCCTCGACGAGGCTCAGGCCATCAAGAACCCGTCCAGTGACGTGGCCCAGGAGCTCCGCCGCATCCCGGCCCGCAGCCGCCTGGCCCTCACCGGCACCCCGGTCGAGAACGGCCTGGGCGACCTGTGGGCCATCCTGGACTTCACCAACCCCGGGCTGCTCGGGGCCCGGTCCGCCTTCGTTTCCCAGCTCTCGACCCAGAGCAAGGACGGCCGCCCCAGCGGCGAGCACGCCCTCCGGGCCCTCAACGGCATCCTTGTGTTCCGCCGCACCAAGTCCGAGCCCGAGGTGGCCGCCGAGCTGCCCGACAAGATCGACGAGCTCGACCACTGCACGATGACCCCCGAGCAGGTCGGCCTCTACCAGGCGGTGATCGACCGCCTGGTCCAGGCCAACGCCGACGAGCGCCGCCAGGGCGACATCCTGGCCGCCATCACCGCCCTGAAGCAGATCTGCAACCATCCCTCCGCCTACCAGGACGACGGCCAGCCCCTCGTCGGGCGCTCCGGCAAGCTGGCCCGGCTCGAGGAGATCGTCGACTCGGTCTTCGCCGCCGGCGAGAAGGTGCTGGTCTTCACCCACTTCGCCGAGTGGGGGAAGAAGCTGGCCGACCACCTCACGGCCCGCACCGGCATACCGGCCGGCTGCTACCACGGGGGCCTCTCCCGCGGGGTGCGCGACAAGATGATCGCCGACTTCCAGGCCCGCAAGGGCCAGGCCGCCCTGGTCCTGTCGCTCAAGGCGGGTGGCACCGGCCTCAACCTGACCGCCGCCAGCCACGTGGTCCTCTACGACCGCTGGTGGAACCCGGCGGTCGAGGACCAGGCCCGTGACCGGGCGTGGCGCATCGGCCAGGAGCGCACGGTGGTGTCACACCGCCTGGTCTGCCCGGGCACGGTCGACGAGCGGGTGGAGGACGTCGTCAACGGCAAGCGCCACATCGCCGATCTGGTCCTGCCGAAGTCCAGCTCGCTGGCCGACCTCGATCCGGACCAGCTTCGCGTCGCCCTGGGCCTTCGCCCCGACATGGTGCTCACCGCCGAGCCGGATGAGACGGCCACCAGTGGCGATCGGGAGGAGGCGGCTTGAGCCCGGAGGGCCCCCGGCGCAACAACGGCAGCGCCAACAGGCCGCAGGCCCGGCGGAACGGGCAGGCCCGGCCACCGACCGAGCCCACCCCCGCCGAGTTCTGGCACACCGCGCCGAAGGCCGCCGTCCCGGCCCGGATCACGCCGGCGTCCGATCCCACCGCCATGGTGCGGTCGCTGGGCCGCCCGCCGCTCGAGCACACCGGCGCCGACCGCTACCTGGCCAGCGTGGCCCAGCGGGCCGCCGGGCTGGCCACGGCGCTCGCCGTCGCCGCCGACATCCTGGCCAAGTCCGACGACGACTGAGCCCGATGCCGGCCTCTCCGCCGACTGATCTCGATGGCGCCGCCGCCGGCGGTGAGCCGCCGGAGGTCGATGTCGTCGTCATCGGCGGGGGCCCCGCCGGGCTGAGCGCAGCCACCTGGGCCGCCCGCTACCGCCGGTCGGTCCTCGTCGTCGACAGCGGCGAGTACCGCAACCGCTGGGCCGCCGAGTCCCACGGCTACCTCGGCGGTGACCCCGGAGACCCGATGGCCCTGCTGGGGCGGGCCCGCGCCGACCTGAGCCGCTACCCGGAAGTCGCCTACCGCCAGGGGGAGGCCACCGCAGCCCGCCGGGGGCCCGACGGTCGCTTCGTGGTGACCGTCGACGGGACCGAGGTGGCAGGGCTGCGGTTGATCATGGCCATGGGCGTCGTCGACGACTTCCCCGAGGTCGACGGGTTCTTCGACCACTACGGCGTCAGCGTGTTCCATTGCGCCACGTGCGACGGCTACGAGACCCGGGGGCGCCCGGTGGTGGTCCTGGGATGGGGCGAGCAGGTGGTCTCCTTCGCCGTCGGCCTCCTCGAGTGGGCCGGCTCGCTCACCGTCGTCACCGAGGGTCGGCGCCTCGACGGCGACGATCGTCATCGCGACCTCCTCGCCCGCCACGACATCGGCCTGGTGGAGGACGACGCGGTGGCGCTCGTCGGCGATCGGGGGGCTCTGAGCGGGGTACGGCTGCGGAACGGCCGTGTGCTCGACGCCGAGCTGGTCTTCTTCAACATCGCCCATCGACCCCGCTTGGCTCTGGCCCTACAGCTTGGCTGCGCCACCGACGAGTCGGGCTGCCTCTGCGTGGACCGCGACGGCCTCACGTCGGTCGACGGCTGCTACGCCGCCGGCGACATCACTCCGGGCTTCCAACTGGTTCCGGTGGCTGTGGGCGAGGGGGCGGTGGCCGGCGTGGCCTGCGCCATCTCCCTGCAGGGAGAGCGGGGGTCGTCCTCGTCGCCCCAACCGGCGCCCGACGCCGCCGCCGAGCTGGGCGAGTAGGCCCTCCTCAGACCGCCGCCATGTCGGCGAAGGCCTTGGACGACGTACGGAGCCGGAGCTTGGCGAGGGCCCGCCGCTCCACCTGACGGACGCCCTCGGCGCTCAGGCCGCAGACGCGACCCACCTCGGCCAGGGTGCGGGGCTGGCCCCGGTCGAAGCCGTAGCGGAGGCTGACGACCTTGCGCTCGTCGTCGCGCAGGGTGCCGAGGAGGCGGGCGACGTGGGCGGGCAGGGAGGCGGCGATGATCTGGTCGATGGGCGAGACCGCCTCGGGGTCCTGGACCACGTCGGCCAGGGTGTGGTCGCCCTCGGCCGACAGTGGCTCGAAGAGCGAGGCGGGATGCGGGGCCAGGCGAAGAGCCTCGACCACCCGGTCGCAGGCCAGGTCGCATTCGGCGGCCAGCTCCTCGACCCGGGGCGACCGACCCAGCTCGGCCTCCAGGTGGGCCTTGGCCCGCTGTACACGGGTCACGGTCTCGCCGGCGTGCACCGGCAGCCGGATGGTGCGGGCGGTGTTGGCCACGGCCCGGGTGATGGCCTGGCGGACCCACCAGGTGGCATAGGTGGAGAACTTGAACCCGCGCCCGAAATCGAACTTCTCCAGGGCGTGGATCAGCCCCATGTTGCCTTCCTGCACCAGATCGAGCAGGGGCAGTCCGGAGGACTGGTACCGCTTGGCGATCGACACGACAAGTCGCAGGTTGGCCTCGACGAAGGCCGTCTCCGCCCGCTCGCCGGCGGCGACCTGAGCCCGCAGCTCGTCAGCGGTGTGCGCGGCGAGAGCGTCGGCACCGGCGGCGGTCAGGTCCTGGGCCGCACGTCGACCGGCCTCGATCACCGTGCCCATTCGTTGTTCGTCGGCGCGGGTCAGGAGCGGGTGCCGGCCGATCTCGTTCAGATACAGCCGCAACAGGTCGGCGTCGGCGCCGTCCCGGCCCGAAAACGTGGACTTTTCCCTGGTGGGCATGCTCACAGCTCCATCACTCGAGGTGATCCGAACGATTGGTCAACCGCAACGGCACCCGGGTTGTTCCTTCCCCGAAAGGTTCACCGACAGTCGACGCAGAGGGCGGATCCGGACACGAACTGCCCCAACGACTTCACCATCCGGCACGACGGGCACACCCGGGAGGTGGGCGCCGGCTCCGGCTTGGGCGCCGGAGCGGCTCGGGGCGTGGTGGCCCGAGGGGCACGCAGGACCCGGGCCCCCGGCGCCGTGCGCACCCGGGGGGTCGGTCCGGGGCGACTGGGCAGGGGCGGCGGGACCGGAAACGGGGGATCGTCGAGGAGAAGGCCGGCTTGGAGGAACGCCTCGTCGACGGTGGCGGGCACCGGTCCGTACCAGTTGTCGGTCTCGAGGCGGGTGGGGATGCGACCCTCCATGCGGACGTAGTCGTTGGGCCTGGCCCCGCCCGGGAGCCGGTAGCCCACCACCCACCGCTTCCCGTTGGTCCAGCGGGCCAGGAACAGGTCGGGGGAGCGCCACACCCCCACAGCGAGCTTGCCGGGAGCGTGGGAGGCGGCCCCGACCGGCGACGCAGCCTGGGCGGTGCCGAGGACGCGCAGGACCGCCGATCCCGGGTCACCGTTGACTGCGTCGGTGAGCCGGATGGTCCGGTCCTCCACGTCGAAGGCGATCTTCCACTCCTGGGCCAGCTGTTCGACGGCGTCGGCGATGTCCGGTTCCACCCGCCCATCCTGCCGCGCCCGCCGGTGCACGCGAACTCGCCCGAGCAGACGACGAGTCTGCGCCGTCCTCGCTGCACGAAACTCAGGACGACCAGACCACGGCCATGGTCGTAGGCTCCCGACCATGGCTGTCCGTCCCGACGCCGCCCGCAGCGAGCTCCGGGCCGAGGATCTCGAGCAGTACCGCCGGGAGCTCACCGGCTACTGCTACCGGATGCTCGGATCGGCGTTCGAGGCCGAGGACGCGGTCCAGGACGCGATGGTGCGGGCGTGGAAGGCGCTGGACACCTTCGAGGGCCGCTCGGCGGTCCGGTCCTGGCTGTACCGCATCGCCACCAACGTGTGCCTGGACATGCTGCGGGGCCGCCAGCGGCGCGCCCTGGCCATGGACCTGGGGCCGGCGGGCGCCGCAGACTCGTTCCTGGGCGTCACCCGCGCGGAGAACGCATGGGTCACCCCGGTACCCGACGGCCGGGTGGTCCCCGACGACGGCGACCCTGCGGCCGTCGCCGAGGCCAGGGAGAGCATCCGCCTGGCCTTCGTCACCGCGCTGCAGCACCTCCCCGCCCGCCAGCGGGCGGTGCTCATCCTGCGGGAGGTCCTGCGTTGGCAGGCCACGGAGGTGGCGGAGCTTCTCGACACCAGCGTGGCGTCGGTGAACAGCGCCCTGCAGCGCGCCCGGGCCACGCTGTCGACCCTCGACACCGGTGAGACGCGGTCGCAGCCGGTCACCGCCGACCAGCGGGCCATGCTCGACCGCTACGTCGACGCCTTCGAGCGCTACGACATCTCCTCGCTCGTCTCGCTGCTGCGCGACGACGTGGTCATGTCGATGCCGCCCTACGACTTCTGGCTACGCGGCCCGGTGGAGATGGCCAAGTGGTTCCTGGGGCAGGGCATCGGCTGCAAGGGCTCACGGCTCCTCCCCGTCGAAGCGAACGGCTCGGCCGCCTTCGCCTCCTACAAGCGCGACCCGAACGGCGGCCACGCCCCGTGGTCCATCCAGGTCATCGAGATGTCGGGCGACAGGATCGTCGGGCACCACAACTTCCTCGACACCGCCCTCTTCGCCGCGTTCGGCCTCCCCGCCCACCTGTAGGACCTCGGTCACGCCGACCAGCTCGAGGAGGGCGGTCAGCTCTGTGCACGCGTTGCGCAGCCGGATCGAGCAACCGTGCCGCCGGGCTTCCATCAGCAGGCGGGCCAGCGTGTCGACCAACGAGAGGTCGAGACCGTGGGCGCAGACCAGCGGCCAGCTGGCGACCTCGGCGCCGGCTCGCAGGAGCACCACCTCGGCGCCGGCACGGGTCGGGACCACCGGAGGTACGACGAGGGTCGGCCGCCGGAATCATCGCCCTCTCGCCTACGACGCCGATATGGATCGGGCCCGACGGTCATCTCCCGGCCGCTTCGTCGGTGAAGGCGGGCAGGATCGTCTGGGACACGAGTTGTCGCAGCAGGAACCCCTTCGGGCGTTCCACGGCATCGGCATCGGCCATCGTGACGACGACCAGATCGAGCTCGGGGACGACGACGATGTACTGACCGCCGTAGCCTCCGGCAAAGAAGTGGGGCGGGCTCGCCCGGTCGGCCACCCACCACAGCAGCCCGTAGCCGCATGCCTCCGGCGGGCCACCCTCGATCAGCGGCGACGTGGCGGTGCGGACGTAGTC
>Ga0208736_1000458_pt1 | contig 11674 bp, 18 predicted proteins | sample AntDryMetagUQ255_FD_188090 | JGI IMG/M metagenome (GOLD analysis project Ga0208736, IMG submission 188090) | Polar desert microbial communities from Antarctic Dry Valleys - UQ255 (SPAdes) | ecosystem: Environmental > Terrestrial > Soil > Desert | place: Antarctic Dry Valleys | collected 2008-12-31 | reverse complement strand
CAACCGACCACAAGTCTGATCGCGGTAGGGACCGCCGTCGCCGGCGGCCCCCCGCGCAGATCCCAGCGTGCACTGCTACGTGGAGGGCTGCGCCGGCCTCAGACCACACCAGCCCTCCTCGTTGACCGCGCTTACCCGACGACGAGCAGCTCGAACGTGATCCGCCCGGCGTCGATCGATCCGATCCCCATCGTGTGCACCGGCGCGCGGCGGCGTTCGGTCGGCGAACCGGGATTGAAGATCTGAAAGCCGTCGCGCTCAACGTGCTCGGGCATGTGCGTGTGTCCGAAGATCACCGCGTCGCAGCGCGGGAACGCCGCGCGGAGGCGATCCAGACGCCCGTTTGCCGGCCCCGGGATGTGCTTCATCCCGACACGGACCGTCCCGAAGACCTTCTCCGTGCGCTGCGGCACGACGGCCCGCACCGCCGCGTTGTCGACGTTTCCGCTGATCGCGTGCACCGGCGGACCGAGCTCGCGTAGGGCCTCCAGCACGCTGAGGTCCGCGAGGTCACCGGCATGCAGGATCGCGTCCGCCTCGCGGCAGCGCTGCAGGCAGAGCTCCGGGATCGCGCGGGCGCCCCGTGGCATGTGCGTGTCGCTGATGATCGCCAGGCGCATGAAGCTCAGCGCGAGGCTAGTCAGTATGGACGTCGCCCGAACGCATCGACAGACGGCAGCCGGTTCTTGGGTGAACGGCTGCGGTAGCGTCGCATCGACCGATGAAACCACCGCCTACTCGTCTTGCGCTCGCCGTCTCGGTGGCCCTCCTCGTGGGCGGCTGTTCGACCGACTACGAGGGCGGCGACAAGAAGGACTTCGTCGCCGAGGCCAATGCCGCCTGCAAGGCCCACGGCGCGACCGTCGAGTCCGGGCTCGATGAGCTGCGCGAGGGCGGGCGTGTCCCGACGAGCGCCGAGGTGCGCAGCTACGTCGGCGACGTCGCGCTGCCACGCCTGCAGGAGCGCCTCGACGAGCTGCGTCAGATCGAGCCCCCAACGGCCGATCGCGAGAAGGTCGACGCCATCATCCGCGCCTACCAGGAGGGCCTCGACACGATCTCCTCGGATCCGGATCAGCTCGCCGACGCCGATCCGTTTCTGGATGCCTTCAGCAAGGCGGGCGCTTACGGGCTAACCGCCTGCGCCGAGTAGGGCATCCAGCCCACGTCATCGAAGTCCGCGAAATGGGTAGTTTCACGCCCAGCGCAGGAGGGCCAGCCCGCCGCGCAGCCGCCTGACATGCCCAGCGGAACGGAGATCGAGCGCAAGTTCCTGCTGCACGGTCTTCCGCCGCAGCTCGCATTCGCGCGGCGCGAACGCATCCGCCAGGGTTATCTCGCGCTCGACGGCGACACGGAGGTGCGCGTCAGGATGTCGACCAAGGGCTCGAGGCTGACGATCAAGCACGGTCGCGGCGCCGTGCGCGTCGAGGAGGAACTCGCCCTCGACGACCGTCAGGCGCAGGCCCTCTGGCAGCTCACCGAGGGCCGGCGCCTGGAGAAGACGCGCCGCGCGATCCGCGTGCAGGGAGTCGTGGTCGAGGTCGACGAGTACAACGGGTCACTCGACGGCCTCGTCGTCGCGGAAGTCGAGTTCCCCGACGAGGACGCGGCGCTGGACTTCACACCACCGGCCTGGTTTGCGCGTGAGCTGACCGGCGACGGCGCTTACAGCAATCGCGCACTGGCCAGCGAGGGTCTGCCGCCGGCCTGACCCCGTTCACAGCTCCTGACCACGGACCGCGTCCGGCGATGGGTTAGGGTCCGCCGATGGCGATAAGCGGGCGCGCGAGCGCCGATATCGAAGCCCCGATCGACGCCGTCTGGCCGGTCGTTCAGGACGTCGAAGGATGGGCCGAGTGGCAGAGCACGCTCGGTCATGTGGACGCGCTCGCACGCGACGCGGATGAGCGTGTCTCGCGCTGCGAGGTTCAGATCGACGCCAAGATCCAGAAGATCCGGATCGAGCTGGCGGTCTCCTACGAGGCACCCCGGCGACTGTCCTGGGAACGCGACGGCGGCGACCTGAAGGGCATGGACGGCTCGTGGGAGCTCGAGGACCTCGGCGACGGACGGACGCGCGCGACCTACACGCTCGAGGTCGACCCCGGCGGCATCCTCAAGATGTTGATCAACTCCAGCGTCGAGGAGAAGCTGCGCGGCACGCTCGTCGACGCACGCCCGGCCGAGCTCAAGTCGCGGGTCGAAGGGACCTGATCCCGATAAGCGTGCGAGCGCGGCCGGTCGAGATCTGGCTCGAGAAGGACGTGCCCGGCCCGCGTTCGGACAGCTACTCGTAGACGATCAGGTCCGGCGGCGGGGCCAGCCCCAGCACGTCGCGCGGCGTCATCAGGTTCGTGTCCTCTTCATAGAAGAGCTTGAAGCCGTCGTGGAAGCGCGCGACGTCGGACGTGAACTCGATGTACTTCTCGCGTTTGTTCGGGCGGTCGCCGAAGCCGTCGACGTTCATCGTGAGCGCGAGGCCGGGAGGCTCCAGCACGCGCTCCTTGTCCTTGATCATGTCGCTCGTGAACTGATGCACGACGAACAGCTTCTCCGGCAGGCGCAGCTCCGCGACGATTCTCGCGACGTACACGGTCACCTCGTTGATCTCATCGGCCGTCACCGAGCCGATCGTCTGGCCCGGGACCTCGTCCGGGCCGACGTGCCACTCGGGATCGAGGGCGAGACCCACATCCGGCTCGCGCAGCCAGCGCTCCAGGCGTTTGGCCTCGCTAAGGAAGTCGCCGCGACCTGGCTGGATGTCGAGTAGCAGCAGCGCCTTGGCGCGGCGGGCGGCGCGCAGGTAGCGGTCGATCGTCGCGGGCGACTGCGGGAGGCGGTACATCCCGTCGTCGCCCGGGTGCTCTGCGGCGATCGTCGAGATCAGCTCGAATGCCGGCAACACGGGACGGCTCTTCTTGGCGTAGCGGCGCGCGACGCGCTCAAGCCGCGCGGCGGCGCGCTTGGGCGAGCCGATGCCCAAGATGCCGAGCCGCTCGCTCTGCGGCGCCCCGTAGAAGGCGACGACGCGATGGTCGGGAAAGATCTTCATGCCGCCTCGTGGCAGCGTCGGCCGCGGCCCGTCGGGACCCTTCGCCGTCGCATCGGCGCCGGCACCCGCCGGGTCGGCCGGCTCATCGCCACATGAGCGCGCGGCCAACACGATCGCGAGCAGCAGGGCGGCGAGCCCGGCGAGTGCCCTGATGCGGCGCCGTCGGTAAACCTCGGAGGACGCGATAACGGCGCTTAGTCTGCCCTGTCTGATGAAAATTGTGCGCGAGCCTTCAGTCGTGCGCAGCTTCTGCCGATTGAGCGTGCGTGCAACACCGTTACGAGCGCATCTCAATCGAGACCACCCGCCATCGCATCACCGGCACGGCCACGTTGGCCGCGGACGGGTATGGCAGCCGCCTGTCAGACGTACTCAACGCGCCCGACCGCGAGTTTCTCGCGCTGATCGACGCGTCGGTTGAGTCGTTGGACGGAGGCCGCGACATCGTCGTCCACGATTTCATCGCAGTGCACCGCCACCACATCGTCTTCGCCGTATCGCTCGGATCCATCCAGGAGCCCGCCGGCACGAGCATGCCGGCGTAGCCGGCTAGCCGTCTGGTCAGCGAGATCGGGCGTGCGCGGCGAGCGCAGACCCCAGCCAGCCACGCCGTTCCAGCTCGCCGACAAAGCGCATGTAGGTCGCCGACAGGCGATCGGCGTGCTTTGCGCGTGGTTCGATCACCTCGCGCACGTGAACCATCTCGGATGCCACGTCGGCCACGGGCCTCCCCGTCGTGGTCGCCGCGGCCAGCACGGCCATGCCGAAGGCCGACTCGGACTCCTCGACGACCGCCGCCGGCCGGCCGAGCACGTCTGCGCGCAGCCGGCACCACACGTCGTTGCGTGACGCCCCGCCGGTGAAGCTCAGCTCGCCGTCCGTCGGCGCGCCGAGCAGATCGACGTAGTCAAAGCACAGACGCTCGACGAACGCGAGGCCCTGCAGCAGCGCGGCGAAATGCTCGTCCTCGCCCACCGGCTCGCCGATCAGAAACGGCTCGGCGGCCGACGCGGCGAAGGGAAACCGCTCGCCGCGCGATGCGAGCGGATAGGCGAGCGCATCGGTTGGCAGATGCGCGGCGCCACGGCGGCTGAGGGCGTCGAGGTCGCGCCCGGCGAACTGCGTGGACAGCACGCCGGCGCCTGAGCTCGACGCGCCGCCCGGCAGCCAGCCGTCGTCGGGGGCACGGTGGCAGTACAGGGCGCCCTGCGGATCGCGGATCAGCTCAGACGAGACGCCCTTGAGCACGAGCGTGGTCCCGAGCACGGAGTTCCACTGCCCGGGCGCCAGCGCGCCCGCGGCGAGCTGGCCGGCGCAGCCGTCGGTCATGCCTGCGATGACCGGCGTACCAGCGCTCAGGCCGGTCGCGGCGGCCGCCTCGACGCCGATCGCGCCGAGCGACGAGCCGGACCGCACGACGTCGGGCAGCACACCGTCGGGCACGCCGAGCCGCTCGAGCAGCTCGCGCGGCCAGCACTCGCCGACGACGTCGTAGCCGCTCTTCAGCGCGTGGCTGCAATCGGCCGGCACCGAGTGGCCGGCGAGCCGCCACGCGACGTAGTCGGACTGGTGAGCCAGGCACGCCCCGCTGCGCGCGATGCCGGGCTCTGAGCGCAGCGCCCAGACGAGCTTCGGCAGCCCCCACGTCGCGCCGACGGGCACGGGCGCGCCGATCGCGTTGATCGTCCGCGCCTCGTCGGCCGCGCGCGCGTCGTCGTACATGTAGCCGGGCGTCAGCGCGACGCCGCGCTCGTCGACGAGCAGGATCGTTCCCGAGGTCGCGCACGCCGCGACGCCCTCGACGCGCTGCGGCGCAAGCTCGCCGAGCGCGTCGCGGCACGCCCCGGCGACGCCGTGCCACCAGTGCTCGGGATCCTGCTCGTGACGAACGCCCTCGCGGCGGCTCTCGAGTGCCACCGAGCCGCGTCCCTGCACGCAGCCGGCGTCATCGACGACGAGCGCGCGAACGCTCTGGGTCCCGACGTCGAGGCCGACCCACAGCGGCCTCATCGATCGCCGTGGCCGTCCTCCGTGGCTTCGCGCCGCCGGGCGACGAGCGCGCCGATCAGCGCCAGAGCAGCGAAGCCCGCGCCGATCCCGAGCACGAGGTCGCTCAGGAGAAGCGCCCCGATCGCAAGCGCGATCGCCAGCGCGGCGTAGATCGCCACCTCCGCCCTGGTGCCGACGCGTATGCGGCGCAGTGCAGCCATGCAGAGAGCGTAATACTGCGTCGGTGCACGACGCGGACACCGACGGACCCGAAACCCCCGAGGACGCGCCGAGCGGGATGCCCGAGGGCGAGCCGGAGATCACGCCGATGGGCGTCGATACGGATCTCGAGGACGAGGACGGGCCGGCCGACGAGGAGTCCCTGCCAGGGTTTCCGGCGCAGGACGAGCCGGACGTCTCGGGCTGAGCGGTGTGAAGACCGTCGACGAATTCCTGATCGCCGAGCGCAGCTACTGCGACGACGAATCGAAGCTCTCGGTGGGCCTCGCCAACGTCAACGCCGAGGTGCCGGACATCGAGGCCAACAAGGACAAGATCCTGCGGGCCGTCTCGGTCTTTCAGGAGCGCGGCGTGAACATCGCCGTGTTCCCCGAGTTCTGCCTGTCGGGCTACTTCTGGGATCAGCACGCAGACTGCCTGGCCTACATGCAGGAGGCGGTCACCGAGAACCACAAGGACTGGATCGAGAACGAGCTGCAGCCGCTGCTCGGCGGCGACCTCGAGACGATCGTCCTCAACAACCTCACCGCGGCGAAGAAGAAGGATCGCTTTCTGAACCGGACGTTCGCCGTCGGCCGCGACGCCGACTACCTGGCCGACGAGCACACCTACGACAAGGTCTTCCTGCCGGGCATCGAAAACGACTTCACCGAGAGCGGCCGTGATGACCGGCTGGTCCTGGAGACACGCCACGGCCGGCTCGGCTTCACCACGTGCTACGACTACCTCTTCAGCGAGCTGCTGCGCGAGTACTCGATGGAGGCGCAGGTCGACGCGATCGTGCAGATCGCATCGTGGCGGGCGGCCGGAAACCGCGACTACCCCGGCATGAACCTGCGCACCGATCACTACTACGGCGACCTGTGGGACTCCGTGATGCCGGCGGCCTCGGCGACGAACCAGTTCTGGACGATAGCCTGCAACGCGGTCGGCAATCACGGCGTGACCGGTGAGCCGTTCTGGGGCGGCTCGGGGATCTGGGCGCCATCGGGCCTCTGCCTGATCCAGGCCTCACACGTGCGCGAGGAACTGCTGATCGTCCACAACGTCGACATCGAGGGCGCGCAGGAGTCCGAGAAGGACGACTTCGACTACGCCTTTGACTTCAAGCAGTTCTACCGTCCGCTCGAGGGCGGAAAGACGTTTACGCGCGACGTGACCTAGCGCGCTGTGTCTCGGTCGAGTCGAAATCGCCGACGGCGCGAGCAGACCACAAACGAGGCAACGACATGCGGGCATCGCCTGATCATTTCCGCCATCGGCCACGCCCATGAGGAGGCTGTGGCAATCTGAGGGCCATGTCGAAGCTCGGCGACGCCCTGCGGGCGCCCTTCCTCAAGCGCTTCGGAGGATCCGGTGCGCGCGACCGAGCACGCCTGCGGGCGTGGCTCGAGGAGATCGGCGACTTCACGCCGACCTATGCGCGAATCCTCGAGGCCTTCAAGGCCGCCAACGTGGATGGCGCCCGCGCCGAGATCGACCAGCTGATCGCGTCGGTCAACGGCGCTCAGGAGCGGATGCCAGCCTTCGACAGCGCCGACCTGCAAACGGTGACCAAGGACTACAGCGCCGCGCTGATGGCACTCGCCCGCGCGGCCGACGGCGTGCTGCGCCTCGACGAGAACGCCCGCCGGGACGGCACCGTCGTCGATCGCTCGGACGCCGACGAGGCGCTGGCGCAGTTTCGCCAGCGCGGGATCGAGGCCCGCGCCGCAAGTCAGGAGCTGCTCATGCGGCTGACCGCCGACCTCAGCGCCGGCCAGCGCGGGCAGGTCGACGAGCTCGTGCGCAAGCGCAGCGGCGGCGATTCGGGCTCGGCAGAAGCGTAGACCCGCGGCGCGCCCGGGTAGCCTTCTCGGCATGTGCAGAAACATCCGAACGCTCCACAACTTCGAGCCGCCGGCAACCGCAGACGAGGTGCACAGCGCGGCACTGCAGTACGTGCGGAAGATCAGTGGCTCGCCCAAGCCGTCGGCGGCCAACGCCGACGCCTTCCAGCGTGCCGTCGAGGCGGTCGCGCAGGCATCGCAGCAGCTGCTCGACGAGCTTGTCACGGCGGCCCCGCCGAAGGACCGCGAGGCTGAGGCGGCGAAAGCGCGCGAGCGTAGCGCCGCGCGCTACGCGGCCTAGCTGGCGCCGGGCGCGGTCGCCACGACGATCCAGGTCGAGGCCGGCGCGACGACGCCGTCGGGTCCCGCGAAGCGCGCGAGGTCCTCGCGCAGGGCGGCGAGGATCTGCGGCCGCTGGTCGTCGGCGCGCTCGCCGAGCAGGCGCAGCACCTCGCCGGCGGGACCGATTGCGGTAACAAAGTCGATGGCGCTGTCGATGTCCTCGCCGATCCGGATCGGGATGTCGCAGCGATGCAGCGTGATGTCCTCAAAGCCGGCGCTCAGGAAGATCGCGCTCGTCGTGTCGGCGTTGGCCATCGAGAACGGACCGGGGCCACACGTCGGCTCGTCTGACTCCTCGGGCTTCTCGACGAAGGTCTTCACGACGAGCTCGGCGCTGTGCATCCAATCGTTGTCCTCCCTGCGCCGCCATACGACGCTGCACAGCAGCCCACCCGGGCGCAGCGCGCGGCGCACGTTGCGCAGCGCCGCGACCGGGTTGGCGAAGAACATCGTCCCGAAGCGCGAGAAGGCGTAGTCGAATTGCTCGCCGTCGAAGTCGGTCAGCTCGACGTCGCGCACGTCGAAGCGCACGTTCGGCACGCCGGCAGCGGCGCTCTCCTCGCGCGCGAGTTCGATGAACCGCTCGGCGACGTCCACGCCGACGACCTCGCCGTCGGAGCCGACGAGGTCGGCAAGGCCTCGTGAGGCGTCGCCGAAGCCGCAGCCGACGTCCAGCACGCGCTGTCCGGGCTGCGGCGGGTAGCGCTCGAGCGCGGCCTCGCCGTGCGTTCCGAGGCCCGTCGTGACGACTTCGCGGTACTGCACGAAGCGATCGAAGAGCGGGCCGTTCCAGGCCTCGATCGCCTCCTCGTTGGCGAGGGCGAACTGCTCCATGGCGGGATCGTAACTGCAAGATCGCTCGCGCGTGCCAAGAAATTGGTCGGCGCACCGTTTCGACTCGTCGCGCTCGCTCGCGAGCCGCGGAGACGTTTGTGCAACGCGCCGCGCGATCGGCGCTCGCGGGCTCGCGGGCTCGCGGGCGTGTAGACGCTCATCCGCGCGGATCGGCTGGCCTTCATCCGTCGCCCTCCGCCGCGAGCCGTGCGGCCGCCTGCAGGTCGGCGATCGTGCGGTCCGCGACAGCGCCTAGCAGCGCCGTGGCCTGGCGCACCGCCTCACCGCCGGCGGCATCGGCGACAGGTGCGATTGTGCCGGTGAACATGTCCAGCAGCACCTCGCCGGGGTCCTCGCCAGCAAAGGCGTCGTCGGGCAGATCTTCGAGCAGGTCGCCGAAGACATGGCCGAGCATCAGACCGGTGCGCAGGATCGACTCGACGAGCTCGCGGACGTCGGGGTTCGGGACAGGCTGCATGGACGTGCCAGGCGATCAGCGCACGATGTTCGCCCCCCGGTGGTGTGTGCTCCTCTGCGGCGAGCACCAGCTCGGTCTGCGCAGCGGAGAGAGAGGGATTCGAACCCTCGGTGGACCGTAAAGCCCACACACGATTTCCAGTCGTGCCCGTTCAGCCGCTCCGGCACCTCTCCTGGAGGCAGATCAGGCTAATACACGCCGGTCAGTCGGGCCGCTTCAGAGCTCCCAGGCGCCGCCGCGCAGGATCGGCACGCGCTCGTCATCGCCGGTGATGCCGGTGACGGAGACGTCCGGCGCGCCGATCATGAAGTCGACGTGGATCTGCGAGCGGTTGATGCGCGGGTGGTCCGCTTCGCCGGCCGTGAACTCGTAGGCCGAGCCCAGCGCGATGTGCGACGCGGCGTTCTCGTCGATCAGCGTGTCGTAGAAGACGGTGTCCAGCGGGCCGATGCGCCCCTCGACGTCGACGAGCGCGACCTCGCCCAGCCGGCACGCGCCCTCGTCGCGCAGGCTGTACTGGCGCAGCACCTCGCCGCCCTCGTCGGCGTCGATCGACACCGCTCGGCCCTCTTCGAAGCGCACATGCAGCCCGCGCACGATCGTGCCGCCGACGACGAGCGGCTTCGTCGAGCGCACGACGCCGTCAACGCGCGCCGGGTCGGGCGTCGTGAAGATCTCCTCGGACGGCAGGTTCGGCATGTGCTCGATGCCGTCGATCGTCGAGAAGCGCGCCGACAGCCAGTGCGACGTGGGCAGCAGCCCGACGCGCAGGTCGGTACCGGGACCCTCGAAGTGCAGCGCATGCAAGCGCCGCTCGGTCAGCCGCTGGCTGACGCCGACCAGCACGTCCTGGCGCGCTCCCCAGGCGGCGACGGGATCCTCCTCCCCCACGCGGCAGACATAGAGCACCTGCTCCCACAGGTGCGCGAGCGCGTCCTCGGGCGCAAGCTCGGGATAGACGAGCTCGGCCCACGGCTGCGTCGGGCAGGGAACGGCGGTCCAGTTCGTCGTGCGCGCGTTGACGACCTCGCTGGCCTCTCGCAGGAACGGCAGCTGATCGCGGCCGACGCGCAGCGGGTCGAGGTCGCTCAGCAATCCGGGCGCCGCCGGGCCGGTCAGGCCGATCCGCGCCGCGCGGTGCTCGCTGAGCGCCAGGATCCGCTGGCCAAACCAGGGCGGCACGAAGTCCAGCGTGTCCTCGTCGGCATGCAGCAGCCGTGAGCGCTTGATGTGCAGATCGAACTCGACGACATCGACGAACTTCGCTCCCGCGCGGTAGGCAGCGTCGGCCACCGCTCGCGTCAGCGGGCGCTTGCCGGGCTCGGTGCCGATCGCGACGATCTGGCCTGGCTGGACGTTGGCCGCAAAGCGGACGATGAGGTCGGCGAAACGCGCGAGGGTGGCCTCGCCGACAGCCCCTGAGGCCGCCGTGGCCGCATCCGCATCGCGCACGAAGGCCACTGTAGCGGTGACGCACATGGCGTCGCCCCTCTACATTCCCGCACCATGGCTGTCGCCGCGCCAAGCAGTGTCATCACCGAACGCTCCGCGATCGACCTCGCGCAGCCGCCTGGGCAATGAGCGACCCCGTCGTTCACCACGTCCTGTTCTACGACTACGTCGAGGACGTGATGGAGCGTCGCGGGCCCTACCGGGCTGATCACCTCGCGCTCCTGCGGCAGTACAAGGACGCCGGCAAGCTCGTCTCGGCCGGCGCGCTCGGCAGCCCGCCGCATGGCGCCATGTTCGTCTTCCTGGTCGACGACCCGCAGCAGATCGACGCCTATGTCGCCGCCGATCCCTACGTCGCCAACGGCATCGTCACCGATCACCGCGTCGTGCCCTGGACGGTCGTAATCTCGTGATCGCGGTGCGCTACGTGCTGCCAGCGGTGATCGTCCTTGCGGGCATCGTCGTGCTCGCGCTCAACCCGTCGCTGCACGGCCTCGAGGGCTGGGCGCTGCTCACCGGGGCGGGCCTGGCGATCCTGATGCTCAACTGGCTCTACCGCGTCGGGGTCAAGGGCGACGAGGAGCGCGACGAGGAGGAAGCGGCCCGCGTCTACTTCGACGAGCACGGCCACTGGCCGGGCGAGGAGCCGCGGGCGCACTCGTGACGACGGCGCTGGCCCCCGTTCTCGAAGGGATTCTCGTCGCGCTGGGCGGACTGACGTTCGTCTGCATCGTGATGTCGCTCGTCGTGCTCGGCGCGCGCGCCGTGGCTCATCGATTGAACGACAAGGACGATCGCTGAGCGCGACCTTCTGTGCAGCTGCGTCGTTGCAGGGCGTGAAGTCATTCACCTGCATGGGCCACGCCTCTTGTGGCGCACACGACTTCGCTGGGAAGCCCGATCTGGCTGACGTAGTCGCGCGTGATGTCGACGAAGCCGAGTTGGTGCAGCAGCGGCGCGACCCGAATGCCGCGGCAGTTGGAGGTCAGCGGCAGCGGGGTTCCGTACACCAGTTCGGGGATGCGGTGTCTGCGCCGCTCGGCCGGCGTTACGTTGACGAGGACCAGTCGTCCGCCTGGGCGCAGGACTCGCCGGAACTCCGTCAGGGCGGCGACGATCTCGTCGGGAGGCAGGATGTCGAGGACGTAGCTGGATGTGAGGGTGTCGACGCCGTTGTCGGCGAGGATGAGCTCGCGGACGTCGCCGCGGCGTATCTCCACAGCGCCCAGCTGTTGGCGGGTCATGCGCCGTCTGGCCGCTGCGAGCATGCCGGGCGCGAGATCAAGGCCGACGGTGAAGCCATGTGAATTGTCGCGGGCGAGGTTGATGAGCAGCGCCCCGGTGCCGCAGCCCGCCTCGACGACGTGGCCGCCACCGGACTGGCGGACGAGCTCGCGTACGTGCCGCCTGACGCGAGAGTCGGCGATCGTTCCCCACGTCTCGTAGGCCCAGGCC
>Ga0208736_1000457_pt1 | contig 11675 bp, 14 predicted proteins | sample AntDryMetagUQ255_FD_188090 | JGI IMG/M metagenome (GOLD analysis project Ga0208736, IMG submission 188090) | Polar desert microbial communities from Antarctic Dry Valleys - UQ255 (SPAdes) | ecosystem: Environmental > Terrestrial > Soil > Desert | place: Antarctic Dry Valleys | collected 2008-12-31 | reverse complement strand
GGACGCGCCGTCGACGGAGAGCGATGGGATGGGATTCTCGTAGCCGCTGGGGATCGGCTGTACCGGCATGTCGCCTCCTGGGGTGGGTTTCGGTTGAGCCGGTGCGGATGCTAACTGTCCTGCGCCACTCACCCCTTGCTGCGGTACAGGCGCGTCGTCAGCGGCGCGAACACGGCGGTCAGGGCCGCGGCCGTCGCCAGCACGAGTCCGATCTCCCCGGCCGTCGCCGTGCCCTCCATCAGGCCGCGCGAGGCGGTTACCAGGTGGGTGATCGGGTTGACCTCGACGAACGCCTCGAGCAAAGCCGGCAACGTCCGCGGCTCGACAAAGGCGCTGCTCAGGAAGGTCAGCGGGAACAGGGCCATGAAGCCGCCGTTCATCACGGCGCTGGGCGTGCGCATCAGCAGTCCGACGGTCGTGAAGACCCAGGCCAGGCCGAACGCGAACACGACCACGAGCGCAATCGCCGCGAGCACTCCGCCGAGCCCGCCTTGCGGCCGGAACCCCAGCGCCACGCCGAGCGCGACGGTCACGCTCGCAGCGACCAGGTAGCGCACGCTGTCGCCGAGCACGGCACCGACGAGCGGGGCCGGCGGCCAGATCGGCAACGAGCGAAAGCGGTCGACCACTCCCTTGGTGGCGTCGGTGGTCAGGGCGACCCCGGAGTACACGGTGGTGAACAACACCGACATCACGAGGATCCCGGGGAGGAGATACTGCAGGTACTCCCCCGTCGACCCGGCGATCGCGCCGCCGAACATGTACGTGAACAACAGTGTGAACAGCACCGGCGTCATCGTGGCGTCGAGGAGCTGCTCGGGGACGTGCTTGACCTTCAACATCCCTCGCCAGCCGAAGGTCAGGCTCGCCGAGAGGGCGCTCGGGCGCGGCGGTCGCGGGCTCGAGGACAGCGCCTTGCGGAGCACGGCCTCCTCAGCGGTGCGCTCAGGCTCGGCTCGGGTAGGCGGGGTGATGCTCATGCTGCTCGCTCCCCCTGGGCGGCGGTGGCTTCTTCGTCGTCGGCCTTCTCCTCGGCCGGGTGGCCGGTCAGCGCCAGGAACACCTCGTCGAGGGTGGGCTGACCGAGCGAGAAGTCGGCGATCCCGACGCCCGAGCGAGACAGCTGGGCGACGGCCTCGGCGCCCCGATCGCTATCGGCGCACGGGGCCGAGAGGGCGGCCGGGTCGGGCTCGAGCTGCACGGCGTCGAGCTCGCGGGTCAGGACGCGTTCGGCTTCGGGTCGCTGATCGGGGTCGAGCAGTCGGACGTGTAGCGCGCCTACGCCGGCCGAGGCCTTGAGCTGAGCCGGCGTGCCCTCGGCGATCACCTGGCCGTGGTCGATCACGGCGATTCCGTCGGCGAGCTGGTCGGCCTCGTCGAGGTACTGGGTGCAGAGCAGGATCGTGGTGCCTTCGGCGACGAGCGCGCGGACGATGTCCCAGACCTGGTTGCGAGAGCGCGGGTCCAGTCCCGTCGTCGGCTCGTCGAGGAACATCAGCTTCGGCGTGACGACGAGGCTCGCAGCTAGGTCGAGCCGCCGCCGCATGCCCCCGGAGTAGTTCTTGACCAGCCGGGCGGCCGCGTCTGTGAGACCGAAGGCCTCGAGCAGCTCGGCCGAGCGGGCCTTGGCGTCGGGCCGCTTGAGGCCGAGCAGCCGGGCGAGCAGGATCAGGTTCTCGCGCCCGGTGAGGTCCTCGTCGACCGAGGCGAGCTGGCCGGTCAGGCTGACCACGCTGCGCACCGCGTCCGGCTCGCGCACGATGTCGTACCCGAGCACGCGCGCGGAGCCGGCGTCGGGGCTGAGCAGCGTGGCGAGCATGCGGATCGTCGTCGTCTTGCCGGCGCCGTTCGGCCCGAGCACGCCGTATACCGAGCCGCTGCGAACCGCGAGGTCCACGCCGTCCACCGCCCGGTTCGCGCCGAAGACCTTGACCAGACCCGTGGCCTCGACGGCAAGATGGGAGTGCGGTGGCGTTTGCATCCTCGGAGGTCGGGTTCGTCGCCGGCCCGTGGCCGTGCCCGCGCATTCTGCACCTTCTATTGCGCTTGAAGTCAACGGGACGCCGAGGGGTTCGCAACAAGTGGCTCGATAAAGCCGGCGCCGCCTGGAGCAGCTCGATGGGGTTCCCCGGAGGGCTCGTCGAGGAGGATGCGATCACTACGCGCCCCTCAGTCGGTCCACCAGTTCTGGATCACCTCACCGTCGCCCTCGTGTCGCGGGCCGAAGGCGAGCAACTCCATCCCGTTCGGTCCCGCCTCGAAAGCCCTCGTCACTCCAGGCTCTACCCGGAGCGCGTCGAGCCTGTCGATGTCGATGATCTCGTCGTCGAGCTTGACCCGGCCGGAGCCGGCGATCACGACGTAGACCTCCTCCGCGCTCTCATGCCGGTGCGCGAACGGCGGGCGCTTGCCGGGATGAAGGCGCTGGTGACTTACCCCTGTGTGCTCGGTGTCGAGCTCGTCGTTGGCGAAGCGGCCCTCCTGAAAATCGCCGAGCCCGAACTCGGCAGCTGAGTCCTTGACTTGGTTCAGGTTCTTGAGCGTGTAGGGACCGGCCATTCGGCCTCCTCCTCGTCGTTGGCGTGCGGCTCAGAGTGTGACGAGAACCCGCGAATGGCGATGATGGCTCGATGAGCGCCGCCGAGGAGAGCGAGCTCGGGCCCGGCGGGGTCTCCACGCTCGAGCTGTTCTTCGATCTGGTCTTCGTCTTCACGATCACCCAGCTCACCAACGTCCTCGTCGAGGAGCCGAACCTCAAGGGGCTGCTCGAGGTCTCCGTAATGCTCGGCGTGATCTTCTGGATGTACGGGGGAGATCGCGCTCGGCGGCGGAGTCGTGATCTTCCTGCTCGGCGAGGCGCTCTTCCGAGGAACGCTGTCGATGGGCGCGGTCGGCATCCGCAGCCTCACCGCCCTCCTGGCGCTGGCGACGATCGCGATCGGGCTCGGCCTGTCCGCAGCGGCCCAGCTCGTGGTCTTGATCTTGCTCCTCGTCGGGATGCTGTACGTCGAGCAGAGCGGGCCGCGGGGCTTCGCGGCACGCGACCGACTCGCCTCTGGCTGAACGAGGAGCCCCGCTGCGATCGCCTCTCAGCCAACGTATGGGCGCGTGACGGAAGTCATGATGCTGCCCCCGCGGGCGTCTACGCGGCGCCCGCGTGGGCCCCGGTCGAGCAGAAGCGGAGGACCCGGTGCCAGAGCGTCTCCGCATTTTCCGCGTCGTATTCGTCGGGCAGCGAGGCGTCGGTGAAAAGGTGCCCCTCGCCCGGGTAGTCGAAGGCCTCCAGCGGGGCCCCGGCGGAGCGGATCGCATCGGCGACCGCGTCGATCCACTCCTGCCGGCGAAAGGGATCGCCGAGGGCGTAGTGGATCTGGGCGGGCACCCCGGCCGGCCACTCGGAGGCGCCGAGCATGTCCAGGGGCAGCGCGCCGGAGAGCATGAGCACGCCGACGACCGGCCGCTGCGTAGCCACGTACTCGGCCATCCCACCGCCGTTTGAGAACCCGGCGGCGACGAAGCCGTCGGGGAGATGCTCGACGGCAGCGACGGCGCGATCCATGAGGACGGGATAGCCGATGGTCTCTGCGTGGGCGGAGGCCTCGTCGTAGTCGTCGAAGACTCGGCCGCCGTACTGGTCGACGACCTCGACCTCGTGCCCAGCCGCGCGCAAGCGCTCGGCGGCGTCGATTACCCCGGGGCGCACGCCGAGCACGGAATGGAACAGGGCGATCTGGGTCATCGGAGTCTCCTCACGTCGGGGGATGTACGCCCGCAATGGCGTGAGCGGACCCGGGCACGCGAAGCGCTGCGCGTCCTCATCGTCTACACGATCGGATCGCGGCCGTCGCCGTGCGGGCGCCGCTCATGCCCGGCGACGGCCCGAGCCGCCGTCTGACGAGCTCGCTGCGAGCTTCGACAGTGGCCTGCTCGTGATCAGTCCACTCCGAACAGCGCAGCGATGGGCGCAACCTCATCGGGGGCGCTCGGCTTGGCGCTCACGTGGAGGACCGGGTGGTGCCCTTCCTGGCTCACTTCCCAAGCGACGAACCCACAGCACTGCCGCTCGGCGGCGGCGAGCGCTTCGAGCTCGTCGCGGACCCCCGGCTCAGGTTGATAGCGGACCTCCAGCCGGTGACCGCTGCGTCGAGCACTGGGCTGGCCCTTCTCTGCGAGAGCCTGCCACCGCCGCATGCGCGCCGGCCCGTCGTCCGGGCCCAACGTGCAGGCGAGTGGCGGCTCGGCGGGCGCGGCGTCGCCAGGAGGGTCCACGCCGACATCATCTCAAAGGTGGCGCGGCCCGAGCCGGACGGCACCCCGGCTGCCTCGTCAGGATGGTGGCCGTGTCCGAGCCGCCGCTTCGCGCGCCTTGCTCTGGCGCTGGCGTGTGTCCAGGCTGTGGGGCGCTCCTGCCCGCCGAGGACGGGCCGACGCATCCGTACATTCGCTCCTCGCCGGCGTGCTGGGCCCGTTACGGGGAGGTCCTGGCGCGCGAGTTCGGCGACCCGGACTACTTCGCGCTGCATCAGCTCACGGTCGATGCCTATGCCGTGCAGCACCCCGGCGTGGCGGAGCGACGCGCGATCCAGTCAGTCGGCCTGCACCTGATGACCCTCTGCATGGTCATCGAGGACGGCGCCGACCCGCGCGAGGGCCCGAAGCTCCACAGGCGGATGGTCAGGCGCCCGGCGTTCGAGTGGCTCGACCCGCCGCCCATGGACGGCCGCCTGACGGTCGCGGCCATTCTGCCGGCGCAGAGCCCATCGGAGCACGAGCGACTCGTGCGCGCCTGGGCCCGAGACGTGTGGGAGGCGTGGACACCTCATCACGAGACCGTGCGCCGCTGGGTCCGTCACAGCCTCGCTTAGGCCCTCTGAGCTGCTACGGGCGAGGACGAGTTTCCCGCGCTTGGCTATCGAGAGAGGCGCGGGACCGCATCGACGCAGTGATCGAGCGCCTGCGCGCCGGGCCGGATGATCGACAGCAAGGCTACGCGCCGGCCGTCGCCCGTCCGAACCGCCCTGCCAGCTCGCGGAAGCGCTCGACGAGCTCGGGCGGCTCGTGCACCTCGAGGTCGACCCCGAGCATGACGATGCGGATCGCCAGCCAGTCGAGCGAGTCGTCGGCGGTGCGGTACTCGCAGCGCTGGGCGTCCAGGGATTGCACGTCGCCCCAGAGGTAAGGCGACCGGACCTGCTCTGCGGGCGCGAACAGGGTCACCCTCGCCTGATAGCGCGAGGGCGCACCGGAGAGGTTGGCCTCGACGTAGGCGGCGGCGTCGGCCATCGGCAGCTCGCGCGGCTCGAAGCGTGAGGCGGCCGGCGACGGGCGCTCGAGGCGGTCGACGCGGAAGGTGCGCCAGTCGCGGCGCTCGCAGTCCCACGCCACGAGGTACCAGCGCGAACCGCGGTTGACCAGGCTCAGCGGCTCGACGTGACGGCGGCTGCGCGTGCCGTCGCGGCTCGCGTAGGAGAAGTCCACGCGCTCGCAGTCGCGGCAGGCGGCGGCGATCACGCTCAGCGCCTCGGGGTCGACCGTAGGGCCGGTCGCAGCGAGGGTCGCCGTGGCGGACTTGAGGGCGTTGACGCGCCGGCGCAGGCGGGACGGGAGGACCTGCTCGAGCTTCACGAGGGCTCGTACGGACGTCTCCTCGATGCCCGTCACCGAAGCGCCGGCAGCGGTGCGCAGGCCCACGGCGATCGCGACGGCCTCGTCGTCGTCGAGCAGGAGCGGCGGCATGGCGGTCCCGGCGTGCAGGCGATACCCGCCGCCCTCGCCGGTGAGCGCGTCGACCGGATAGCCGAGCTCGCGCAGGCGGTCGATGTCGCGTCGGATGGTCCGCCCCGACACGTCGAGGCGCCCGGCGAGCTCGCCGCCCGGCCAGGCACGGCGGCCCTGCAGCAGGGTGAGGAGCGCGAGCAGCCGGGATGAGGGGCCATTCATCGGTCGGACAACTCTGGCAGCAATTGCGGACAGGAACTGACCTAGAGGCCCGATACGGTGCTCCCATGACCACGACCACGACCACGGCCACGGAGGTTCCCTTGACGGTCCCAGCGACCGGGCCGCTTGCCGCCCCGGGGGCCTACGGCGGCGAGCCGGCCATCAGCGTGAGCGGCCTGGTGAAGTCCTTCGGCGAGGTGCGCGCCCTCGACGGCGTCGACCTCGCGGCAGCGCCAGGGACGGTGCTCGGGCTGCTCGGCCCGAACGGCGCGGGCAAGACGACCGCGGTCCGGGTGCTCACCACGCTGCTCGAGCCCGACGCGGGCACGGTGCGCGTCGCGGGCTTGGACGTCGTGCATGACGCCAAGGAGCTGCGCACGAGGATCGGCCTCGCCGGCCAGTACGCGGCGGTCGACGAGAACCTCACGGGTCTGAAGAACCTCGTCATGGTCGGCCGGCTCTACGGGGAGCGCCGCGCCGTCGCCCGCCGACGCGCCGTCGAGCTGCTGGAGGCCTTCGACCTCATGGACGCCGCGAATCGTCCCGCGAAGACCTACTCGGGCGGCATGCGTCGCCGGCTGGATCTCGCCGCCGCCCTGGTGGCCAAGCCGCCCTTGCTCTTCCTCGACGAGCCGACCACCGGGCTCGACCCCCGTAGCCGGCTGGGGGTGTGGGAGACGATCGAGACCCTCGTGGCCGACGGCACGACGGTCCTGCTGACCACCCAGTACCTCGACGAGGCCGACCGACTGGCCGACTCGATCGCCGTGATCGACCGCGGGCGGGTGATCGCCGAGGGCACCTCCGACGTGCTCAAGGACCGCGTCGGCGGCGAGCGCCTCGAGGTGCTGGTGGCCGATGCCGGCGCGGTGCAGTCGGCGGCGGACGCGCTCAAGCCGATGTCCGAGGAGCCACCCGTAACTAGTGGGGCCACGCTGAGCCTCGCCGTGCGCGGGCGCGAGGGGACGATCGTCGAGGCGGTGCGCCGGCTCGATCAGGCGGGCGTGGCGGTCAAGGACCTCGGACTGCGCCGGCCGACGTTGGACGACGTGTTCCTGTCGCTCACCGGCCACGTGGCCGAGGCGACCGACGACGCGGAGGAGACGGCATGAGGCGCCTCGTAACGGACACCCTGGTGATCGCCGAGCGCAATCTCGAGCGCCTGCGCACCGCCCCCGACCTGCTGCTTGCCTTCACGGTGCAGCCGGTGATGTTCCTGCTGCTGTTCGCCTTCGTGTTCGGCGGCGCGATCGAGACGCCAGGATTCAACTACGTCGACTTCCTCATCCCCGGGATCATCGTGCAGAACATCGCCTTTGGCGGGTTCGTCACCGCGCTGGGGCTCAACGAGGACCTCTCCAAGGGGCTCATCGACCGCTTCCGCACCCTGCCCATGGCTCGCCCGGCGGTGCTGGCCGGGCGGACGCTCGCCGACGTGGCGACCAACCTGCTCTCGCTGTTCATCCTCTTGGCCACCGCCCTGATCATCGGCTTCTCGTTCGACGCGAGCGTCGGGGAGATCGTCGCCGGCATCGGCCTGATGGTGCTCTTCGGCTACGCGTTCTCGTGGGTCTTCGCGCTGCTGGGGCTGCTCGTGTCCTCGGCCGAGGCGGCCAACTCGCTGGGCTTCATCGCCGTGTTTCCGCTCACGTTCATCTCGTCGGCCTTCGTTCCCGTGGAGTCGATGCCCGGCGCGATCCAGTGGTTCGCCGAGATCAACCCGTTCACCATCGTCGTCGACGCGCTGCGGGCGCTCTGGCTCGGCGCGCCGGCCGGCAACTCGGTCTGGGCTGCGGTCGTATGGTCGCTCGTGATCCTCGCGGTCTTCGCGCCACTGGCGGTGCGGCGCTACCGCCGCGCCACGGCGAGGTAGTCGCCGGGCGCAAGCGCCAATCGAGCGCCATTCCCCGGCCACCGTTGCGAGACGGAACCACACCACCGAAAGGAAGGGACGATGCTCGACCACCTCGGCCTCGACGTCACCGACTACGACCGCAGCAAGGCCTTCTACGAACGGGCGCTCGCGCCCCTGGGGATCGGCCTCGTGATGGAGCCCGTCCACGGCATCGGCGGCTTCGGCGAGAGCGGAAAGCCGTACTTCTGGATCGGTCGCCGCGACCGCCCGCCGCATACGGGCGTCCACGTGGCGTTCGTCGCCTCGTCGCGCGAGCAGGTCGACGCCTTCCACGCTGCGGCGCTCGCGGCCGGTGCGAGCGACAACGGCGGTCCGGGCGTGCGCGAGATCTACCACCCCGACTACTACGGCGCCTTCGTGCTCGACCCCGACGGCAACAACGTCGAGGCGGTCTGTCACACGCCGGGCTGATCCCGACTCGTGCGCGGGCGCGCTGCTCATCGCGGCGACCCACCACTCGCGGAGTGGGTCAATCCAAGATCACGTTCCCGCGCGTTCGTGTGGCGCGGGAGCCCAGAGGCGCTTTTCGCCCCAGTAGTCGGCGTACGGGTTGCGGTTGTAGTCGGAGATCGCGGCGTACCCGGCAGACCCGTAGAGCGTGCGTGCGTGGGGCTGACGAGCTCCTGTGTCGAGCCGAGCGCGTCGATAGCCGAGCCGTTTCGCCTCTTCCTCGAGAGCACTGAGAAGCGAGCGCCCGAGGCCCCGACTCCGCGCCTCGGGGACGACGTACATGCGCTTGATCTCTGCGGTCTCGTCGGCGAGGCGCTTGAGGCCGCCACAGCCGACGGGCCGGCCGTCCTCGTAGGCGACGAGGAAGGCGCCTTCCGGCGGACCCATCTCGGCGGCCGTGGCCGAGGGCGTCTCGCCCCTGGGGTTGCCGTAGATCCTCTCGTACTCCGCAAGGGTCGCCACGATCAGCGAGCGTGCGGGCTCTCGATCGGCCCAGACGGGGCGGAACTCGACGATCACCTTAGTCGACACCGTACCCGCCGTGACACCGGTTTGGAGAGGCGCCTGGGGAACCGTCGACGCCATGGAGCGTGCCGACGCGCCGCTACTCACGGACGAGTCAACGATCGCGAGTTTCTGCTCCATGTTTCAGGGCGCGGCTCAAGCCGAGAAGTCGGGAATCGCGCCGTGCGCGCTCGCCGCGCGACCCTTCGGCTCCTCCCAGTCCTCCTGCCGGCCGAGCGCGGTGAGATCGAGGAAGTAGTAGGAGCCGCCGGTCATCTCTGCGCCGCGGGCAAAGTTCGAGTACGTGTGGAAGACCCTCTCGCCGTCGCGCAGGAAGTAGCTCGTGCCCGGCATCTCGAAGGGCTGCTCGGCCTCGACGAACATCGTCGTCCCCGCCTGCGCGTGCTCGGCCGCCCCTCGGTAGTTGTACTCGACCGGAGCGACCGATTCGTTCCATGGTGACGTGAAAGTCGTAGTTGAAGTCGCTGCCGTGCGAGGAGTACCAGGGGAACCTCCAGCCCTTGCGCACCTTGTAGCGCTCGATCTTCTCGAGCGGCGCGCGCGAGACCTCGACCAAGGAGGTCTCACGGGCGTGCAGATGCTCGAGCAGCCCGTCGGAGATCTCGTCGGCCCCGGCCGAGCAGCTCGAACAGCCGTCCTCCCAGCTCGGGTCGAACATGAAGTGCCCGACGATGAGCTGGCGGCGTCCGCCGAACAGGTCGAGCAGGCTGGCCTCGCCGTCTGGGCCCGCAAAGACGTAGTCCTTGTGGATCTCGACCATGGGGAGCCGGCGGCGCTCGGCGTTCAGCGCGTCTCGCCGCCGCGTGAGCTCCTTCTCCTCGGCCAGAAGCCGCTTGCGGGCGACCAGCCACTCGTCTCGTGTCACGACGTGGGGAAGGCTCATGCCGACCTCCTCGAATTGCCTGCGTTTGGTCTGTCCATGTGTGGACCGCGTGGCGAGGTGGAACTCATCGGTCCGCGGTTCGGTCGGTTCGCCTCTTCTGCCGCTCCCGCCTACGCCGGCACGGCCTCCGGCAGTCCAAAGCGCCGAAAGACCTCGGCACTCATCAGCTCCGGCGCCTCCCCGAAGCGGCGGGTGACCCAGGGGGCCAGGAACCCGGTGACCGCTTCGATCTGCGCGCCGCGGAGGGTGAGGACGTCGAGGACGGCCGCGTCGTAGCGACCCGTGTCCTCGTTCCACATGTAGCACCCGACGGCCAGCTGACCGTTCGCGCGCGTCGGGACGTGGCGCCACCGCTCGCGGAGCGGATAGTCGCTCAGGAAAGCGGCGACTGCCTCGTGGCCGCGGAACCAACCCGTCACCGGCGGCATCGACCAGGCGGCGTCCTCGGTCAACATGCCCACGAGCGCGTCGACGTCGCCGTCCTGGAGCGCTTGGGTGTAGCCCTCGACGAGCTCGCGCACGCGCACGTCGTCGAGTGCCCGCAGGGTGGCCTGCTGGCTCTGCTCGGGAAGCCGCTCGTCGATCGTCTTGCGGGCGCGCTGGAGCGCGCTGTTCACGGACGCGACGCTGATCTCCAGCGACTCCGCGACCTCGGCCGCCGAGAATCCGAGAACCTCGCGCAGGATCAGCGCGGCACGCTGGTTGGGCGGGAGGTGCTGGAGCGCGGCGATGAACGCCAGCTCGAGGCTCTCGCGCTGCTCGTAGCGCGCCTCCGGCCCCGCGAACCCATCCTCGGTGCCCAGCATCTCGTCCGGATACGGCTCCACCCACACCGACTCGACGAGCGGCTCGCCCGGGCTGTCGTGCGGGTCCGCGCTCGGCCCGTAGTCGCTCGGCAGTATCCGCTTGGGCCGGCGCGCGATCTCGTCGAGGCACGTATTGGTGGCGATCTTGTAGAGCCAGGAGCGAAGCGCACTCTGGCGCTCGAACCTCGGCAGTCCGCGCCAGGCGCGCACCAGCGCTTCCTGGAGAGCGTCCTCGGCGTCGTGGACCGAGCCCAGCATCCGGTAGCAGTGCGCGTGGAGCTCGCCGCGATGGGGTTCGACGAGCGGGCGGTAGGCGTCCTCGTCGCCCCGACGCGCCGCCTCGAAGAGCTGTTGCTCTGGAGTAGCCGTGCTCATCCAGGACAGACTAGACCGACGGAGCGAGGGGGCGTCTTCGCCCAGCCCGACGGCCCCGAGACCGCCTTCGGGCAGCCGAGGGAGCACCACCACTGAGTTCGGCCGCGCGCGGCCGTCTTAGCAGCATGATCATTCAGAGCGACACCGGTCCGGCTGACCACGCCCAGTGAAGCGACACCCAGACAGGGCGCCGGCTCCCGGCGCTCGCTGAAGAGCACGAGGAGACGGAATGACGACCATGACCAAGGCGGAGACGACCGCGCAGACCTATCGCGTGTTCATCAAGGCCGCGCCCGAGGCGATCTGGGACGCGCTCACGAAGGCCGAGTGGGCCGAGCGGTACGGCTATGGCGGCCGCATCGAGTACGACCTGCGACCGGGTAGAGATCGAGGCGGCCCAGAGTGGCGTCACAACGATCACGGTCATCCACGACGTGGAGGGCGCGCCGGGCACCGCGGCGATGGTCGCCGGCGCGATCGAGGGCACCGGGGGCGGCTGGAGCTTCGTGCTGAGCGATCTCAAGACGCTGCTCGAGACCGGCAGGTCGCTCGAGGGCTTCGAGGAGCTGCTTCTCCCGCTGACGTGCGGCGCGGGCACCATGTGGGCCGTCGTCTGCGCCTGGACGTCGTCGCGACTGGCGGCACCGCCGCGGGTCCACGACCGAAACGAGAGGAGAGCGAGATGAGTCTTCCGCAGGTGGTGCCACCGGCCGAGTGGCAGATCGCCCGCGACACGCTGCTCGCCAAGGAGAAGGAGGCCACGCGGGCCCGCGACGCTGGC
>Ga0208736_1000456_pt1 | contig 11677 bp, 21 predicted proteins | sample AntDryMetagUQ255_FD_188090 | JGI IMG/M metagenome (GOLD analysis project Ga0208736, IMG submission 188090) | Polar desert microbial communities from Antarctic Dry Valleys - UQ255 (SPAdes) | ecosystem: Environmental > Terrestrial > Soil > Desert | place: Antarctic Dry Valleys | collected 2008-12-31 | reverse complement strand
TTGCTCGGCGGGGCGATCGGTCGACGTGTCTCCGGTGCTGCCGGAGCGCTGGAGTCGATCGCCTCGTCATGAGCAGGTCCGATGCCGATCCCACCGGTGTGACCGCTCCGCAAGGGGTGGGCTGGGGCGTGGGCGTGGTCGTGTTACGGACGCGACACACCCGACTGCGGGGACCGGCAACACCGAGACGTTTCCGCCAGGAACGGCCCGGATGACAACCATGACCGCCTGTGATGGCGCAACTGCACGACGGGCCAGGAACCACTGGGGGCCAGGAACCACCGGGCACGAGAAGAGGAACGGCAAGCCACCATGGCGGGACAGAAGATCCGCATCCGGCTCAAGGCCTACGACCACGAGGCGATCGACGCATCCGCGCGAAAGATCGTTGAGACCGTGACGCGCACCGGCGCTCGCGTGGTCGGGCCGGTGCCGCTGCCAACCGAGAAGAACGTGTACTGCGTCATCCGCTCCCCCCACAAGTACAAGGACTCGCGAGAGCACTTCGAGATGCGCACGCACAAGCGCCTGATCGACATCCTCGACCCGACGCCGAAGACGGTCGACGCGTTGATGCGCATCGACCTGCCGGCCAGTGTCGACGTGAACATCCAGTGAGGTCCCAGATGGCAGTGCCCAGTCCGGACAATCCGGACAGTTCGGAAAAGCAGGTCAAGGGTATCCTGGGTACCAAGCTCGGGATGACACAGGTCTTCGATGAGAACAACCGGATCGTTCCGGTGACCGTCGTGCAGGCCGGTCCGTGTGTGGTCACCCAGGTCCGCACCCCGGAGGCCGACGGCTACTCCGCCGTCCAGCTGGCATTCGGCGCGATCGACCCTCGCAAGGTGACCAAGCCGGTGTCCGGTCACTTCGCGAAGGCGGGGGTGACGCCGCGGCGCCACCTGGTCGAGCTGCGCACCACCGACGCCGGGTCCTACGAGGTCGGCCAGGAGGTCACCGCCGAAGTGTTCGACGCCGGCACGGTGGTCGACGTCGTCGGTACGACCAAGGGCAAGGGCACGGCCGGGGTCATGAAGCGGCACGGCTTCAAGGGCCTCGGCGCCGGCCACGGCGTCCAGCGCAAGCACCGCTCGCCCGGCTCGATCGGCGGGTGCGCCACCCCGGGTCGCGTGTTCAAGGGCCTGAAGATGGCCGGCCGCATGGGCAACGAGCGCGTGACGACCCAGAACCTCACCGTCCACCGGGTCGACGCCGAGTCCGGCCTGCTGCTCATCAAGGGCGCGCTGCCCGGCCCGAAGGGCTGCCTGGTGCTGGTCAAGACGGCTGCGAAGGGCGGTGTGACCCCATGACGGAGTCGCCTGTGTCGAGCAGCTCGGTCGACATCCGCACCGCGGACGGCAGCACCGACGGCTCCGTCGAGCTGCCCGCCGAAGTGTTCGGCACGGCTGCCAACATCCCGTTGATGCACCAGGTGGTGGTTGCCCAGCTGGCCGCCGCGCGGCAGGGCACCCACGACACGAAGACCCGTGGCGAGGTAGCCGGTGGTGGCGCTAAGCCCTACCGCCAGAAGGGCACCGGGCGGGCCCGGCAGGGCTCGATCCGCGCCCCGCAGTTCGTCGGCGGCGGTGTCGTGCACGGCCCGACACCGCGGGACTACGCCCAGCGGACCCCGAAGAAGATGAAGGTGGCGGCGCTGCGGGGCGCACTGTCGGACCGCGCCCGCGCCGGGCTCGTGCACGTGGTCTCCGGTCTGGTCGGCGGCGACACGCCGTCGACGAAGGCTGCCCGCACGGCCCTGGCGACCATCGCGAGCAGCCCCCGGGTCCTCGTCGTCGTGCCCCGGGCGGACGAGGTCACGCGCAAGAGCCTGCGCAACCTGCCCGCCGTGCACGTGCTGAGCCCGGATCAGCTCAACACCTACGACGTGCTGGTCAACGACGAGGTGGTCTTCACCACCGAGGCGCTGCGCGCGTTCCTGGCCGGCCCGGCGAGCACCCGCTCGGCGATCGCGCCCGAGCGCTCTGCCGAGCTCGCAGCGTCCCGCGCGCTGGCCGCCGAGTCCGCCCAGCGCGGGGACGCCCAGCCCGGGAACGCCCAGCCCGGTGAGGAGGAGGGCCAGTGATCCCCGACCCACGCGACGTGATCCTCCAGCCCGTCATCTCGGAGAAGAGCTACGGGCTGCTCGAAGAGCACAAGTACACCTTCGTGGTCGCGCCGCACGCCAACAAGACCGAGATCAAGATCGCGGTCGAGAAGGTCTTCGGCGTCAAGGTGGTCAGCGTCAACACGATCAACCGTCAGGGCAAGCGCAAGCGCACCCGCTTCGGGTACGGCAAGCGCAAGGACACCAAGCGGGCCATCGTGACGTTGAGCGCGGAGAGCAAGCCGATCGAGATCTTCGGCGGACCGGCAGCCTGAGCGAGACCGGCCTTATCGAAGGATTTGGGAAGACATGGGAATCCGAAAGTACAAGCCGACGACCCCGGGCCGCCGCGGCTCCAGCGTCTCCGACTTCGCCGAGATCACCCGGACGACGCCGGAGAAGTCGCTGATCCGTCCCCTGCACAACAAAGGCGGCCGCAACGGCCAGGGGAAGATCACGACGCGCCATCAGGGTGGCGGCCACAAGCGGGCCTACCGCCTGATCGACTTCCGGCGGGCGGACAAGGACGGCGTGCCGGCCAAGGTCGCGCACATCGAGTACGACCCGAACCGAACCGCGCGGATCGCGCTGTTGCACTATGCCGACGGCGAGAAGCGCTACATCCTGGCGCCCGATCGGCTCAGGCAGGGCGACGCCGTGGAGTGCGGCCCGAGCGCCGACATCAAGCCCGGCAACAACCTGCCGCTGCGAAACATCCCGGTCGGCACCGTGGTGCACGCGATCGAGCTGCGGCCCGGCGGCGGCGCCAAGATGGCCCGTTCGGCGGGCGCCAAGGTGCAGCTGGTCGCGAAGGACGGGCCGTACGCGCAGCTGCGGCTGCCCTCAGGCGAGATCCGCAACGTCGACGTCCGGTGCCGCGCGTCGGTGGGCGAGGTCGGCAACGCCGAGCACAGCAACATCAACTGGGGCAAGGCCGGCCGGATGCGGTGGAAGGGCAAGCGTCCCACCGTCCGTGGTGTCGTGATGAACCCGGTCGACCACCCGCACGGTGGTGGTGAGGGCAAGACCTCCGGTGGTCGCCACCCGGTCAACCCGAACGGCAAGCCCGAAGGCCGGACCCGTCGCCGCAAGCCGAGCGACAAGTTGATCGTCCGTCGTCGCCGTGTCGGCAAGAAGCGCTGAGCAGGAGGGAGTAGAGAATGCCACGCAGCCTGAAGAAGGGCCCGTTCATCGACGACCACCTGCTCGCGAAGGTGGATGCGGCGAACGCAGCCGGCAGTAAGCAGGTCATCCGGACCTGGTCGCGCCGCTCCACGGTCATCCCCGACATGATCGGGCACACCATCGCGGTGCATGACGGCCGCAAGCACATCCCGGTCTTCGTCAGCGAGGCGATGGTCGGGCACAAGCTGGGCGAGTTCGCCCCGACCCGCACCTTCAAGGGTCACATCAGGGACGACCGACGGGCTAGGCGTCGTTGAGGAGGCCGGACCGGCCCGGTGTGCAGCATCCATTTCTCAGCCAGTCGAAACGATAGAGGTAGCAGCGCATGGACGCCCGTAACGAGGCCGGCGCGACGGCCGCGCAGGAACCGCCGCGCGCGGTGGCGCGGGCTCGCTACGTCCGTGTCACGCCGATGAAGGCGCGTCGCGTGGTCGAGCTCATCAGGGGACGCAGCGCCCGCGAGGCGCTCGCCGTGCTCGAGTTCGCCCCCCAGGCGGCCTCCGGACCGGTGGCGAAGGTGCTGGCCAGTGCCGTCGCCAACGCCGAGAACAACCTCGACCTCGACCCCGACACCCTGATGGTGTCGAGCGTGTACGTGGACGAGGGCCCGACGTTGAAGCGGTTCCAGCCGCGGGCACAGGGTCGGGCCTACCGCATCCGCAAGCGCACCAGCCACATCACCGTCGAGGTCGAGTCGGTTCCCCAGCGTCAGATGTCCCAGCGTCAGGTGTCCCAGCGGCGCACGCCGGCCCGGTCCCGCGCGAGCGGCGCAAAGGCCGGCTCGACTCAGAACAGGAGTGCCCGCTAGTGGGTCAGAAGATCAACCCGCACGGTTTCCGGCTCGGTATCTCGACCGACTGGAAGTCCCGCTGGTACGCGGACAAGCAGTACTCGGAGTACGTCAAGGAAGACGTCGCGATCCGCAAGCTGCTGTCCAAGGGCATGGAGCGGGCGGGTATCGCCACGGTCGAGATCGAGCGCACCCGGGATCGCGTCCGGGTCGACATCCACACCGCCCGGCCGGGCATCGTCATCGGTCGCCGCGGCGCGGAGGCCGACCGGATCCGCGGGGAGCTGGAGAAGCTCTCCGGTAAGCAGGTGCAGCTGAACATCCTCGAGGTGAAGAACCCCGAGTCCGAGGCGCAGCTCGTCGCGCAGGGCGTCGCGGAGCAGCTGTCCAACCGGGTGGCGTTCCGCCGTGCGATGCGCAAGGCGATCCAGTCCGCGATGCGCTCACCACAGGTCAAGGGCATCCGGGTACAGTGCTCCGGGCGCCTGGGTGGTGCGGAGATGTCGCGCTCGGAGTTCTATCGCGAGGGTCGCGTCCCGCTGCACACGCTGCGCGCGGACATCGACTACGGCCTGTTCGAGGCCCGCACCACCTTCGGCCGGATCGGTGTGAAGGTGTGGATCTACAAGGGTGACGTGATCAACGGTCGTCGCGAGCGCGACGTCGCAGCCGACCAGGCTTCTCGCGGCGCCCCGCGCCGCGAGCGCCCGGCCCGCCGACGCTCCGGAGCGTCCGGTACGACCGGTACCTCGACCGACGCCGGTCGGGCGGCGGTGGCAGCCGAGGCAGCCCAGTCGGGCAGCGGCCCGGACCCCTCAGCTGCGCCGACCATGGATACCTCGGCTGCGCCGACTCCGGAGGCCGGGGGGGACGCTACCGAGGCCGCCGTCGCGGCGGTCGTCGACGGTCCGGAGACGCCTCCGATAGCCGACACCGCCAACACCGCTAGCACGGCCGACGCGCGGAACGCGCCCGAGAACGGGGAGGGTTGAGACGTGCTCATCCCACGCAAGGTCAAGCACCGTAAGCAACACTCCCCGAGCCGGCACGGTGCGGCCAAGGGCGGCACCCAGGTCACCTTCGGGGAGCTCGGGATTCAGGCACTGGAGCCCGCGTACGTGACGAACCGGCAGATCGAGTCCGCTCGTATCGCGATCAACCGGCACATCCGCCGCGGCGGCAAGGTCTGGATCACCATCTTCCCGGATCGCCCGCTCACGAAGAAGCCGGCGGAGACCCGGATGGGCTCGGGTAAGGGCTCACCGGAGTGGTGGGTTGCCAACGTCAAGCCGGGTCGGGTCATGTTCGAGATGAGCTACCCGAACGAGACGGTAGCCCGCGAGGCGCTGCGCCGCGCGATTCACAAGCTGCCCATGAAGTGCCGGATCGTGACCCGCGAGGGTGGTGATTTCTGATGGCGACCAGCACTGCGGCGGCCGACTTGCGGGAACTGGCCGACGACGAACTGGTCCTGCGGCTGCGGGAGGCCAAGGAAGAGCTGTTCAACCTGCGCTTCCAGATGGCCACCGGGCAGATGGGCAACAACCGCCGGCTCCGTATTGTCCGACACGGCATCGCGCGGATCTACACCGTGATGCGTGAGCGTGAGCTGGGACTGTCGGTGTCACCCGACGCCGGAGCCGGAAGTGAGGGTGCGGCATGAGTGAGGCCACGAACGTGGACGGCACGAAGTTGGACGATTCAGGGACCGACGATTCAGGGACCGCCGAGCAGGTGCGGCACAACCGCAAGATCCGAGAAGGTTACGTCGTCTCGGACAAGATGGACAAGACGGTGGTGGTCGCGCTCGAGGACCGCAAGAAGCACTCGCTCTACGGCAAGATCATGCGGTCCACCACCAAAGTGAAGGTGCATGACGAGGCGAACACCGCCGGTGTCGGTGACCACGTCTCGCTGATGGAGACCCGCCCGTTGTCCGCGACCAAGCGCTGGCGGTTGGTCGCGGTGCTCGAGAAGGCGAAGTAACACCACAGGACCACGTTCATCACGCCAGACACACAGCAACCGTCTCGGCGGGCAATCACGGGTCAGGAGAAGGTAGTGATCCAGCAGGAGTCGCGACTGCGCGTCGCCGACAACACGGGTGCGAAGGAGATCCTCTGCATCCGGGTGCTCGGCGGCTCCGGGCGCCGGTACGCCAGCATCGGGGACATCATCGTGGCGACCGTCAAAGATGCCATGCCCAGTGCCGGTGTGAAGCGCGGGGACGTCGTCAAGGCCGTCATCGTGCGCACCGCGAAGGAGAAGCGCCGCCCGGACGGTTCCTACATCCGGTTCGACGAGAACGCCGCAGTGTTGATCAAGAACGACAACGAGCCGCGGGGTACCCGTATCTTCGGGCCGGTGGGCCGGGAGCTGCGTGACAAGAGGTTCATGCGGATCATCTCGCTGGCTCCGGAGGTGCTCTAGATGAAGGTCAAGAAGGGCGACACGGTCGTCGTTGTCGCGGGCAAGGACAAGGGCGCCAAGGGCCGGGTCATCCAGGCCTACCCGGACCGCGACCGGATACTGGTCGAGGGGGTCAACCGGATCAAGAAGCACACCCGGATCAGTCGCACCCAGCGCGGTGCCCAGTCCGGCGGGATCGTCACCCAGGAGGCGTCCGTGCACGTGTCGAACGTGATGGTCGTCGACTCGGACGGCAAGCCGGCCCGGGTGGGCTACCGGACCGATGACGAGGGCAGGCGCATCCGCGTCTCGCGTCGCAACGGCAAGGACATCTGAGATGACGACCATGGAAGAGAGCACCGAGCAGTGGGCCGGGACGCGAGTGCCGCGGCTCGCGGCCCGGTACCGCGACGAGGTCGTCGGCTCGCTGCGCGAGCAGTTCGGGTATGCGAACGTGATGCAGGTGCCCGGCGTGGTCAAGGTCGTGGTCAACATGGGAGTGGGTGACGCGGCCCGGGACGCCAAGCTGATGGACGGCGCGGTCCGCGATCTGGCCACCATCACCGGTCAGAAGCCGCTGGTGCAGAAGGCACGCAAGTCGGTCGCCCAGTTCAAGCTGCGGGAGGGCATGCCGATCGGGGCGAAGGTGACCCTGCGGGGTGATCGGATGTGGGAGTTCCTCGACCGGCTGCTGTCGATCGCGCTGCCCCGCATCCGGGACTTCCGGGGGCTCTCGGCGACCCAGTTCGACGGCAACGGCAACTACACGTTCGGCCTCAACGAGCAGTCGATGTTCCACGAGATCGACCCCGACTCGATCGACCGCCCGCGCGGCATGGACATCACGGTCGTGACCTCGGCGGCCACCGACGAGGAGGGTCGGGCGCTGCTGCGGCGCCTGGGCTTCCCCTTCAAGGAGAACTGATGGCGAAGAAGGCGTTGCGGATCAAGGCGGAGGCCAAGCCGAAGTTCGCCGTGCGCGCGTACACCCGCTGCCAGCGGTGCGGTCGGCCGCGTGCGGTGCTCCGCAAGTTCGGACTGTGCCGGATCTGCATGCGGCAGATGGCGCACCGCGGCGAGTTGCCCGGTGTGAGCAAGTCCAGCTGGTAGACGCTCCCAGCGAAGCGAACGACTTCGCCGCAGGCCCGGCAACGGGGACCACGGCGGGAAGGGACCCCAGGGGTCACCATGACGATGACCGATCCGATCGCGGACATGCTCACCCGTCTGCGCAACGCGAACTCGGCCTACCACGACCAGGTCGTGATGCCGCACTCGAAGCTGAAGGCACACATCGCGGAGATCCTGCAGCGGGAGGGTTACATCACCGGCTTCCGCACCGAGGAGGCCGCAGTGGGGCAGTCGCTCGTGGTCGAGCTGAAGTACGGCCCGAACCGGGAGCGCAGCATCGCGGGCTTGCGCCGGGTGTCCAAGCCCGGGCTGCGGGTGTACGCGAAGTCCACCTCGCTGCCCAAGGTGCTCGGCGGCCTCGGCGTCGCGATCATCTCCACTTCCACCGGCCTGCTGACCGATCGGCAGGCCGCCAAGCAGAGCGTGGGCGGGGAAGTCCTCGCCTACGTCTGGTGAGACGGGAGGCTCGCGAATGTCGCGCATCGGGAAGTTGCCGGTCGTCGTGCCCTCCGGGGTCGACGTCACCATCGAGGGCCGTACCGTGACGGTGCAGGGGCCCAGGGGCACCCTGTCGTACACGGTCAACGAGCCGATCACCGTGGAGCGGGCCGACGACGGCACCCTGCTCGTCAAGCGTCCGGACGACGAGCGCAAGAGCAAGTCGCTGCACGGGCTGTCCCGCACGCTGGTCGACAACATGGTCGTCGGGGTGACGCAGGGCTACGAGAAGCGAATGGAGATCCACGGCGTGGGGTATCGCGTGGTGGCCAGGGGTTCGGACCTCGAGTTCGCGCTCGGCTACAGCCACCCCGTCCCGGTGAAGGCTCCCGAGGGCATCTCCTTCACGGTCGAGAGTCCGACCCGGTTCTCGGTGGCCGGGATCAACAAGGAGCAGGTGGGGGAGATCGCCGCCACCATCCGCAAGCTGCGCAAGCCGGACCCCTACAAGGGCAAGGGTGTGCGGTATTCGGGCGAGCGCATCCGCCGCAAGGTCGGGAAGACGGGTAAGTGATCATGGCTGACACGACGTCGACGGCGCAGCCGCCGGCGACCACGAAGACGAAGCGGCCCCTGCGGGGCAAGGACGTCTCCACCCGGCGGCGGCTCGCGCGGACGCGGCGGCACTTCCGGATCCGTAAGAAGATCAGCGGGAGCCCGGCGCGACCGCGGCTGGTGGTGACCCGGTCGGCACGGCACATCACCGCGCAGCTGGTCGATGACCTCGCCGGGCACACTCTGGCGTCGGCGTCGACCGTCGAGGCGGATGTCCGCGCGTCCGGCGGCGACAAGAAGGCCAAGGCGGCGCAGGTCGGCCGGTTGGTGGCCGAGCGGGCGAAGGCGACCGGGGTGAGCGCGGTGGTCTTCGACCGGGGTGGTCGCGACTACCACGGCCGGATCGCGGCACTGGCCGACGCCGCGCGCGAAGCGGGCCTGGAGTTCTGATCATGGTGCAGACGGCACAGCAGTACGCGAGCGAGGGAAGGGACGCCTGATGCCAGGACGGACACGGCAAGGCGGAGGGCCTGGCGGCGCGCCCGGTGGCGAGCGCGGTGACCGTCGGGACCGCCGGGACGGTGGCCGTGGTGGGGCGGCCCAGCAGGACAAGAGCTCGAACCTGGAGCGCGTGGTCGCCATCAACCGCGTCGCCAAGGTCGTGAAGGGTGGCCGGCGCTTCAGCTTCACCGCGCTGGTCGTGGTCGGTGACGGCGACGGTGTCGTCGGCGTCGGCTACGGCAAGGCCAAGGAGGTGCCGGCGGCGATCCAGAAGGGCGTGGAGGAGGCCAAGAAGAACTTCTTCCGGGTGCCCCGGATCGCCGGCACGATCCCGCACCCCATCACGGGTGAGGCGGCCGCGGGCGTGGTGCTGCTCCGGCCGGCCAGCCCCGGTACCGGTGTCATCGCGGGCGGACCCGTTCGCGCGGTGCTGGAGTGCGCCGGGGTGCACGACGTGCTCTCCAAGTCGCTCGGCAGCGACAACGCGATCAATGTCGTGCACGCCACCGTGGCCGCGCTGAAGGGTCTGCAGCGTCCCGAGGAGGTCGCGGCGCGCCGCGGCCTGCCGCTCGAGGATGTCGCGCCGGCCGGGATGCTGCGGGCCCGGGCCGGGCAGGGGGTGTGAGCGTCGTGACACAGCTCCGGGTGACCCAGATCAAGGTGACACAGGTGCGCAGCACGATCGGCAGCAAGCGCAACCAGCGCGAGACGATGCGCTCGCTCGGGTTGCGCAAGATCAGGCAGTCCGTGGTGCGCGAGGACGACCCGCAGGTTCGCGGGATGATCGCCACCGTCCGCCATCTGGTGGCGGTGGAGGAGGTCTCGAACGAGGTGGATGCCACGTGACCATCAAACTCCACCATCTCCGCCCGGCCCCGGGCGCGAAGACCGCGAAGACCCGGGTCGGCCGCGGCGAGGGCGGCAAGCGCGGCAAGACCGCGGGGCGCGGCACCAAGGGCACCAACGCCCGCAAGAACGTGCCGGCCACCTTCGAGGGCGGGCAGATGCCGCTGCACATGCGGCTGCCCAAGCTCAAGGGCTTCAGGAACCGGTTCCGGACCGAGTACGAGGTGGTCAACGTCGGTGACCTCGCTCGGCTCTTCCCGCGGGGCGGCACCGTCGGCCCGGAGCAGCTGGTCTCCTCCGGCGCGGTCCGCAAGGGCTCGCTGATCAAGGTGCTCGGCGACGGCGACCTCGCCGGCGTCACCCTGCAGGTCACCGCGCACGCCTTCTCCGGCTCCGCCCGGGAGAAGATCAACGCTGCCGGGGGCTCCGCCGGTCAGGCCTGACGCCCACCGTCGCGGTCAGGGCTCGCTCGGCAGCGTCCGGGCGTCCAGGCTCGGCTGTTAGAGTCCTCGTCAGGGCAGTGTGCACCTCTACAGCGGTATGCACCAACAGCGGTATGCACCAACACTGTCCGACATCACGCTGTCGGCGGCGCCCCCGCCGGTCACCCAGGAGGTCTTGAGTTGCTCGGCGCCTTCCGCTCGGCTCTCGCGACGCCGGATCTCCGCCGCAAGATCCTGTTCACCCTCGGGATCCTCGTGGTGTACCGGCTCGGGGCCGCGATGCCCGCGCCCGGCGTCTCCTACGTCAACATCCAGCAGTGCCTGGACCAGGCGGCGGCCGGCGACAACCAGAACATCTACTCGCTGATCAACCTGTTCAGCGGTGGCGCGCTGCTGCAGCTGTCGGTGTTCGCGCTGGGGATCATGCCCTACATCACCGCGAGCATCATCACCCAGCTGCTGACGGTGGTGATCCCGCGTTACGAGCAGCTGAAGAAGGAAGGCCAGTCCGGCCAGGCGAAGCTCACCCAGTACACCCGCTACCTCACCATCGCGCTGGCCGTGCTGCAGTCCACCGGCATCGTCGCGCTGGCCGTGCGGGGGCAGCTGTTCCCGGAATGCAGACAGCCCATCATCGACAACGAGCAGTCGATCTTCAACCTGATCGTGATCGTCGTCGTGATGACCACAGGCACCGCGGTCATCATGTGGTTCGGCGAGCTCATCACCGAGCGTGGCATCGGCAACGGCATGTCGCTGCTGATCTTCACTTCGATCGCGGCGCGCATACCGGCCGAGGGCAAGAATATCCTGGACCAGAACGGGCCGCTGGTGTTCGCGGTGGTCTGCGTGTTCGGCCTGGCGATCATCGCGAGCGTGGTCTTCGTCGAGCAGGGTCAGCGCCGCATCCCGGTGCAGTACGCCAAGCGGATGATCGGCCGGCGGATGTACGGCGGGACATCGACCTACCTGCCGCTGAAGGTGAACCAGGCCGGCGTCATTCCGGTGATCTTCGCCTCGTCGCTGCTCTACCTGCCGCAGCTGCTGTCGCAGCTGACCGCCTCGCCCACCGGCACCTCGCCGAGCTGGTGGCAGACGTTCGTCAACGACTACCTGGTGGACCAGTCGAGCTGGGTGTTCATCTCCGGCTACTTCCTCATGATCATTTTCTTCACGTACTTCTACGTGGCGATCACCTTCAACCCGGAGGACCGCGCCGAGGAGATGAAGAAGTTCGGCGGGTTCATCCCGGGCATCCGCCCGGGCCGGCCC
>Ga0208736_1000455_pt1 | contig 11698 bp, 10 predicted proteins | sample AntDryMetagUQ255_FD_188090 | JGI IMG/M metagenome (GOLD analysis project Ga0208736, IMG submission 188090) | Polar desert microbial communities from Antarctic Dry Valleys - UQ255 (SPAdes) | ecosystem: Environmental > Terrestrial > Soil > Desert | place: Antarctic Dry Valleys | collected 2008-12-31 | reverse complement strand
TGCGGTAGTCCGCCGCCTCGGCGCCCCAGCACAGCACGACCGCGCGGGGCTCGTAGCGCTCGATGACGAAGAGGATGAGGTTCGCCGTGCCCAGCAGCGCGTTGACCGGGTGGCCGCCGTCGTCGGTGATGCTCTGCGGCAGCGCGAAGAAGGCGCGGTACATCAGCGACGGCGCGTCGACGGCGAGCAGCGGGGCGGGCACGGGCAGCAATCTAGACGGTCCCACCCGCCCACTAAGCTGGCGCCCATGCTCACGATCAACGGCTTGGAGGAGATGCGCGCGCAGGTGGGCGAGGAGCTGGGCGTCAGCGACTGGCACGAGGTCACGCAGGCCGACATCGACCACTTCGCGGACGTCACCGGCGACGACCAGTGGATCCACACCGATCCCGAGCGCGCGACGCAGACGCCGTTTGGCGGGACGATCGCCCACGGCTACTACACGCTTTCGCTGCACCCCCGCTTCGCGAAGCAGATCGTCGCCTTCGAGGGCTTCGCCTTCGCCGTGAACTACGGCCTCAACAAGGTGCGCTTCCCCGCCCCGCTGCCGGTCGGCAACCGCGTGCGCATGCGCGCCACGCTCGTCGGCGTCGAGGACGTCCTCGGCGGCGCGCAGATCACGATGAAGCTCACGTTCGAGGGCGAGGGCGCGCTCAAGCCGGTGTGCGTCGCCGAGCAGGTCACGCGGGTGTACACCGGGCCGTAGCGGCCGCGGCGTCAGCGGACCCGCACGGGCGGGCCGGCCTCGCCCGCGAAGCGCACGCGGTACAGCCCGGGCGTCCGCAGCCGGGCCGTGTAGCGCCCGCCGGCGCTCACCGGCGCATCGAACTTCGAGACCCAGCGCGTGCCGGTCCAGCCCTGGACCGTCACCCAGCTGCCCGCACCCGCAGGCGCCACGCGCCCGGCCAGCGTCGCCAGCGGGGCCGCGCTCACCCCCATCGCCGCCGCGCGGGCGGAGGGGGCGACGCCGCCGGTCGACGGGGCCGCCGGCCCCGTCGGCGGGGGCGGCGCGGCTGCAGCGGACGGCGTGTTGCCGTCACCGCGGCGCACGTTGGCCGTGATGACCGTGAAGCGCGCCCACGTGTCGAAGAGGCCCAGCTTGCGCCGCAGGGTCGGCCCGCTGACCGACGTGCGCCCGCCCGTGCCGATGATCTGCGCGGCGACGACGCGCGGCGACCGGCCGCGGCGCAGCACGCGGATGCGCGTCAGCGACCCCTTCACGAGCGAGCCGAGGCGCCGTTGCGCCGAGCGCAGGCTCATCGTCCGCGCCCAGCGATGGCGCGGCGAGGCGTCGTCGTGGGGGTCAACGACGGACACCAGGTAGGGTGCCGGCGCGGCGCCGATGAAGACGTTCTCGATGTTCTCCGTGCGCCCGCCGGAGGTCGAGAAGTAGTAGGTGACGATCGGCTTGCCGGCGTAGGCGACGATCTCGCCCGTCGTCCCGGCGACGGCGGCGTCCGTGGCGGCCGTCTCGCCGGCGATCCCGTTGTAGACCTGCGAGCGCGTGTCGGAGTACTGGTCGAAGCCGTCGCCGTCCTTGCTTGTCGCCAGGGCGTAGGTGCGTGCGGCGACCGCCTGGGCACGCAGCGCCTCCTGCGGCCAGCTCGACGGCATCTCGCCGGCCACGACGCCGCGGATGTAGTCGTCCAGGGCAACCGCGTTGATCGCCGACACGCCGCCGCCCAGCGCGGAGGCCCGGACCTCCAGGCGGCCGCGGTAGCGCCCGTCGACGGCCGCGTTCCCGCTGCTGCCGAAGACCTGCACGCCGCCCGGGGCGCCCTCGACCGCCAGCGGTGAGGCGTAGGTGCCGAGCTCCCGGCCGGAGGAGCTGCGCAGCACGACGGCCCCGCCCACGCCGCGCGCGGCGACGTACCGGCGCGCCGGCTCGAGCCTGCGTCCGCCCGCCAGGCGTGTGGCGGAGCCGAAGACGACGCGGTCGGCGGTCTTCAGCAGCACGCGCACCTCGCCGCCGCCGTCGAGCCTGCCGATCTGCGTTCCCGAGTAGTAGTGGCGCAGGATCGCGCCGTGGTCGGTGCCCTTCAAGGCGAAGCCGTGGGCGCCCCACTGGCTCATGCCGATGCCGTGGCCGAAGCCCGCGCCACGCACGACGAGCCGTGAGGCGCCCTGGGCCGGCGCGGCGAGCAGAGCGACGACCAGCGCGGCCAGCGCGAGGGGCAGGAGGATCGGGCGCATCCTGAGTGGCGACACGCGCCGTCGGCGTGAGTTGCGTCGGCTTGACTGGTGGTGGGTACCTCGCATGCGTGCGTCGCCAGCCTAGGCCCCTCTCACGACAACCATGACCGGTGCCCCCCGCTCCGCCGCCGAGCAGGCCGTGCTCGACGCCGTTCCCAAGCAGCTGTACATCGCCGGCGCGTGGCGCGACGGCGCCGGCGGCGACACGTTCGCCGTCGAGGACCCGGCGACCGGGGAGACGCTCGCCCGCGTCGCCGACGCCACCCCGCAGGACGCGCTCGACGCGCTGGGCGCCGCCGACGACGCGTGGCGCGGCGACTGGCGCCAGAGCGCGCCGCGCGAGCGCAGCGACATCCTGCGCCGCGCCTACGAGGCGATCGTCGCGCGCACGGACGAGCTCGCGCTGCTCATGACGCTCGAGATGGGAAAGCCCCTGGCCGAGTCCGAGGCGGAGATCGCCTACGGCGCAAGCTTCCTGCGCTGGTACGCCGAGGAGGCCGTGCGCGCCGACGGCCGGTTCGCCATGCACGAGGCCGCAACCGGGCGGCTGCTGACGATGAAGCAGCCCGTCGGCCCCTGCGTCCTCATCACGCCGTGGAACTTCCCGCTGGCGATGGGCACGCGCAAGATCGGCCCCGCCGTCGCGGCCGGCTGCACGATGGTCGTCAAGCCCGCGAAGCTGACCCCGCTGTCGATGCTCATGCTCGCGCGGATCCTCGAGGAGGCGGGTCTGCCCGCGGGCGTGGTGAACGTCATCACGGCGAGCTCCAGCGGATCGGTCATGGAGCCGGTGATCCGCGACCCGCGCACGCGCAAGCTGTCCTTCACGGGATCGACCGAGGTCGGCCGCACGCTCATCGGCCAGTCGGCCGAGCAGGTCCTGAACGTCTCCATGGAGCTCGGCGGCAACGCCCCCTTCCTGGTCTTCGCCGACGCGGACGTCGACCGCGCCGTGGAGGGCGCGCTGGTGGCGAAGATGCGCAACATCGGCGAGGCCTGCACGGCGGCCAACCGCTTCTACGTCGCGCGGCCGCTCGTGAGTGAGTTCGCCGACAAGCTCGCCGCGAGGATGGGCGCGATGAAGATCGGCCCCGGTACGCAGGAGGGCGTCGAGGTCGGACCGCTGATCGACGCCGAGCAGCTCGCCAAGGTCGGCGAGCTCGTCGATGACGCCGTCGCCAAGGGCGCGCGCGTGCTCTGCGGCGGCGAGCGGGTCGACGGGCCGGGCCACTTCTACGAGCCGACGGTGCTCACCGACGTCCCCGGCGACGCGCGCCTGCTCCAGGAGGAGATCTTCGGGCCGGTCGCGCCGATCCGGGGCTTCGACTCCGAGGAGGAGGCGATCACGGCCGCCAACGACACGGAGTTCGGCCTCGTGGCCTATCTCTACACCGCCGACCTCGAGCGCGCCCTGCGCGTCTGCGAGCGCATCGAGACGGGGATGGTCGGGCTCAACCAGGGCGTGGTCTCCAACGCGGGCGCGCCGTTCGGCGGCGTCAAGCAGTCGGGCATCGGCCGCGAGGGCGGCCCCGAGGGCATCGAGGAGTACCTCGAGACGAAGTACGTCGCGATCGCCATGAGCTGATCTGGCCGTGTGCGAGCGTATGCGCGCCGACGTTTGGCCCGTTCTCTCGCCGAAGCGACGTACGTACCGGGTGCACGCGCCCGGCCGGGTAGCGTGGAACGGGCTGCGGGACGGTACATTCTGCCGGTCGTCGCGTTCGGAGCGACAAGGACGTTCGCGCCTGCACGCGCTCATCGCGCGCACGGCCGCCGCAGGATCCAGAGGTGAACGATGAACGGGGTCGGGTGACGAGGGTGGGGAAGCGGTCGGTGATCGGAGGTGTCTTCGTTTGCCTTGCCGTGCTCGCGGGCGTCCTGCTGATGGTCGGCTCGGCGCAGTCCGATGCCACGCCCGCGCCGTCGGTCGTGCTCGCGCCGCACGGCGCCGAGCCGACGATCTACGCGGGCCCCGGCCAGCGCGCGCAGCTCGACGGGCTGTGGCGCTTTCGCCGCGACGCCGAAGACACCGGCCTGGACAAGGGCTTTCAGGCGGGCAAGTTCGGCGGCGAGCTCGTCCGCGTCCCGTACGTGCCCGACGCGACGAAGATCACCGGGCGGCGCGGCATCCCCATCTTCCGCGGCGCCGTCGGCTGGTACCGGACGAAGGTCCAGGTGCCGGTCGACGGCGAGTACGCGCTGCGCTTCGAGTCGATCAACCATCGCGCTCGCGTCTTCCTCGACGGCAAGGAGGTCGCACGGCACAAGGGCGAGTACCTGCCCTTCGACGTCCGGGCGTTCCTGAAGGCGGGAACGCGCCACAGCCTGGTGGTGCGCGCCGACTGGCGCGGCCCGACGGCGATGAAGCGCGACGGCTGGCACCGGCTGTGGTTCAACTTCGGCGGGATCAACCGCGGGGTCAGCATCCGCCGGATCGGCGACAGCGAACTGGCCCATCCGGTGATGCAGACCAAGCTCGTCGGCGGCGCGGCGCTCGTCGACCTGCGGGTGCACGTGCACAACAACGGCGAGCCACGATCGCTCGGCGCGCGCGGCACCCTGACGCGCGGAGATCGCAAGGTCGCATTCGAGCTCCCGGCCGAGCCGATCGCCAAGGAGGGCACGGAGGTGCTCGAGACGTCGGTCAAGGTCGACGATCCCGCGCTGTGGTCGCCGGGGGCGCCCAACCTCTGGGAGCTGGCGCTCGAGGTGCCGGGCGAGGCGACGTACCGTGCCCGCGTGGGGCTGCGCGAGGTGCGGGCCGAGGGCGCCGACCTCAAGCTCAACGGCACCGCGATCAGGCTGCGCGGGGCTTCGATCCACGAGGACGTCTTCGGTCGCGGTGACGGCCTGCGCCCGGCCGACCAGGACCGCATGGTGGCCCAGCTCAAGGCGATCGATGCGAACGCGACGCGCAGCCAGCATCCGCTCGATCCGGGCCTGCTCGAGCGCCTCGACGCGGCGGGCATCATGATCTGGCAGGGCATCGGCCCGACCGATGCCCCCGGCGCCTGGACGTCGCGCGGCGAGGAACGGGTGAAGGCCGCCAAGAACCGCGTGCGGACGACGTTCCGCCAAGCCCAGCTGCATCCCTCGATCATCACCTGGAACCTCGCCAACGAGGTGGCCGGCAACGGCCATCCCGAAGGGCAGATCCCGTACATCGATTCGATGGCCGCCGAGCTGAAGCGGATCGATCCCGGCCGGCCCGTCGCACTGGACATCTGGGGCGCCCATCCGCCGAAGAAGACGTCGAAGATCTACGAGAACATCGACATGATCGGCTGGACGAACTACATCGGCTGGTATGAGGCCACGAATGCCCCCGCCAAGGAGCTGCGCGCGCTCATTCGCGCGCGCCTGGAGCGGCTGCGCAACGTCTTCCCGGACAAGGTCATCGCTGTGACGGAGTTCGGCGCGGAGGCCAACGGGCGCAACGGGACCACGGCGCCGGGCGGCTACGCGTTCCAGGCCCACCTGCTCGAGCTGCACGTGTCGACGTACGGGCGGATCCCCAACCTCGCCGGCGAACTCGTCTGGAACCTGCGCGACTTCGCGGTCAACCCGTCCTTCTACGGCGGGTCGATCAGGCGGCAGGTCCCGGACATCACGCTCGTGCGCGGCCTCAATCAGAAGGGCCTGTTCGACGTGCGCAACAAGGCCAAGCCTTCGGTGAAGGCTGTCGGCGGGCGCTTCGCCGCGCAGGCTGCCGCCGACGGCGGCTGAGCGCAGCCCCGCAGTACACCCGGTTGGGTGTACTAGCGTTGGCGTCACGGTGACGACGACGCGGAAGGACAGCGAGAATGAGCGAGGCTGACCAGGAGCTGTGGGGCGGCGAGACGGCCAAGGCGGTCGAGAACTTCCCGGTCTCCGGCGAGCGGGTGCCGGTCAGCGTCGTGCGCTGGCTGGCCGCGATCAAGGGGGCCGCGGCGCGGGTCAACGCCGACCTCGGCAAGCTCGACGCCGACCTGGCCGAGCGGATCGGCGCCGCAGCCGACGACATCGCCGCCGGTGAGCACGACGACCAGTTTCCGATCGATGTCTTCCAGACCGGCTCGGGCACGTCGACGAACATGAACGCCAACGAGGTCATCGCGAGCCTCGCCGGCGAGGGGGCGCACCCCAACGACCACGTGAACATGGGTCAGTCCTCCAACGACGTGTTCCCCAGCGCCGTCCACCTCGCCGCACTGGACGAGGCCACCAACCGGCTGCTGCCCGCGCTCGAGCACCTCGAGGCCGCCTTCGCCGCCAAGGCCGCGGAGTTCGAGGACGTCGTGAAGTCCGGTCGCACGCACCTGATGGACGCCGTGCCCGTGACGCTGGGCCAGGAGTTCGCCGGCTACGCCGCGCAGATGCGCCTCGGAGCGCGCCGGGTGCGCAACGCGCTGCCGCAGGTCGCGCAGATCCCCCTGGGGGGGACCGCCGTCGGCAACGGCCTGAACACGCACCCCGAGTTCGCCGAGCGCATCCGCGCGCGGCTGAGCGAGGCGGGCGGCCTGGAGATCTCGGCGCCGGAGGATCCGTTCGAGGCGCAGGCCAACCGCGATGCGCTCGTGGAGCTGTCAGGCGCGCTGAAGGTCGTCGCCGTGTCGCTGACGAAGATCGCCCAGGACCTGGCGCTGATGGGCTCGGGCCCGCGCGCGGGGATCGGCGAGATCTTCCTGCCCGAGCTGCAGAAGGGCTCCTCGATCATGCCCGGCAAGGTCAACCCGGTCATCCCCGAGGTCGTCATGCAGGTCGGCGCGCAGGTGATCGGCAACGACGTCGCGATCACCGTCGGCGGGCTGCAGGGCAACTTCGAGCTCAACGTGCGCATTCCGCTCATCGCTCGCAACCTGCTTGGCTCCATCCACCTGCTCTCCACGTCGAGCCGCCTGTTCGCCGACAAGTGCGTGTCGGGGATCGAGGCGAACCTCGACGGCTGCCGGCGCTCGTCGGAGTCGACGCTGGCGGCGGCCACCGCGCTGAACCCGTACATCGGCTACGACAAGGCCGGCGCGATCGTCAAGGAGGCCGCGGCGTCCGGGCGCCTGCTGCGCGAGGTCGCGCTCGAGCAGGGTGTCGACGAGGCGACGTACGACGAGGCGATGGACCTGCGCAAAATGGCGCGCGGCAGCGCCGCCTGAAGCGCCGGCGCGGCAGTTGTTCATCACAAGCAGAACGCCGTGAGCTCCCGCGCCACGCCAACCGGGTCGTCATAGGCGAGCAGGAAGCCGGTGCCCGGCAGGACGCGCAGCTGGCCGTCGGGCAGCAGGTCCAGCGCCTGCTCGGCCCCGGCGAGGGGGTGGTAGCGGTCGCGGTCGGCCCACAGCAGCAGGACGGGCGCCTCGATGCGCGGGTAGGCGTCGAGCAGATGCGTCTGCGCGCCGGCCGGCCAGCGGCGCACCCAGCGCGCCCACGACCGCGCGAGGTTCGCGTTGCCGGACACGTCCGCCGTGGCGTGGCGCACGAGGTCGCGCGCCGCCGGGTTGCTGCGCGCGGTGAGCTTCATCCCCGACTCGGGCCGGTATGCCAGGCGCACGGCGCGCGACGCTGCGCGGTCGAGGCCCGGCAGCGACGCCGCGGGAGCGATCGCGCGCAGCGGCACCGCCAGCCGCGAGCGCCGCGGCGGGCAGTGCAGGCGGTTTGGCATGAGCACGATCCGGGCGGGCTGCAGCTGCCCGGTGGAGACCGCGCGCAGGAGGATCTCCGCCCCGGCGCCGTGCCCGCCGACGATCGGGTGCGCGCCGCACGTCTGGCGGCAGAACGCCGCCATCACCTCCGCCAGCCAGTCCAGCGTGTAAGCGTGGCGCGGGCGGTCCTCGGAGTCGCCGTGCGCCGGCAGGTCGGGCAGGACGAGGCGGAAGCGGTCGGCGAGGTGCTCGACGATCGGCGCGAACTCGCGGTGCGAGAGCGCGGCGCTGTGCACGAGGCACAGGCTCGGCCCGACGCCGGTCTCGCGGTAGGCGATCCGCGTGCCGTCGCGGTGGTGATAGAGGCGCAGCTTCATCCGCTGCGCTCGCCCGCCCGCGCGCCGCGCGCCAGTGCGCCCGTGGCCGCGGCACTCGCGCCGGGCCCGAGCGTCGCGAGCTGGCTTATGCGCCGCGCGAGCTGCTCGGCGATTCCGCTCGTCGCACGGCTTGCGCCGGCGCGCACCGCGCCGGCGAGATAGCCGAGCTGCAGGGCGGCGGCGGGATCGGAGTCCGCCCGCGCGCGCAGCAGGTCGGCGGTGCGGCCCAGGGAGATCCCCAGCGACTGCAGGTCGCCGTCCGTGCGCGCGCTGCTGACGCAGCGCGACAGGCGCGTGCCGTCCGCGAGGGTGACCGCCCCGGGCGCCTGACGCAGCGCGGTCATCATGCCCAACGGCTTGCCGAGGCAGCTCACCGGCACGGTCTCGGCCTCCTTCGTGCAACCCGCCAGCGCCAGCGCCAGCACCGCCGCCACGACGCCGAGCTCGCGCAGCCGGCTACGCTCCAATCCACCGATCCTCGGTCGATCCAGGCTGACCGTCGCGATGGTGAGCGGTGCCACGGGCGGATCGTAGAGTCCGCCGCGTGCCGGGATCGTGGGGCACCTCGGCACGGCGCCGCTCGCGGCGCTCGCGCTTGCCGCAACCGGTGCTCACGACGCTCGGCTCGCTCTGCGTCTTCCCGACCTGGTGCGCACCAGAGACGACCGCGTCGCCCGCGCTGATCACGACGAGTCCAGGGCAACGGAGTCGGCGATCCGTCCCTCGATCGCGAGCTCGGTGTCGAAGTCTGCTGTGTCGGCGTGGCGATAATCCATCCCGCGCCCGGCCAGCAGCGCGGCGAGCGCCTCGACGAAGCGCTCGTCGAGCTGGCGCCCGGCGACGCGGCGCAGCTCTGTCATCGCCTGAAAGGACGTCATCCGGTCGCGGTAGGTGTCCTGCGTGGTCAGCGTGTCGTAGACCTCGGCGACCGCGACGATGCGCGCGATCTGCGGAATCTCGTCGCCCTTGAGGCGGCGCGGATAGCCGCGGCCGTCGATCCGCTCGTGGTGGGCGCGGACGATCTCCGCCACCGGGCCGTAGACGCCGAGGTCGCGCAGCAGGTCGGCGCCGAGCTCGGGGTGCTCGTGGATCGCGTCCCAGTCGTCCGCGGTCAGGGTGCCGTGACGCTCCATCACGCGGTCGGGCAGGGCGAAGCGGCCGATGTCGTGCAGCAGGCCGGCGGTGTGGGCGAGCTCGGCGTCGCGCTGGCTCATCCCGCACTCGAGCGCGATGTCGCGCGCGAACGCGGCGACGGCGGCGCTGTGGCGCGCGGTGCGGCCGTCGCGGCGGTCGAGCGCGCGCACGAGCGAGGAGAGCACGCCCCAGGACATGGCGGCGTACTCCTCGGTGCGCTGTCGGGCGATCACCACGAGACGTGACATGTACGTGAAGGCGACGATGATCAGCACGAGGAACGCGCCCGCCGCCAGGCCGAACTGTGCGAAGACTCCGGCGATCGAGACCGTCAACGCCACGGTCAGCGCCAGCGAGGGCAGCAGCTCGCGCGGGGGGCGCAGGGCGGCGCGCAGGCTGCCGCCGTCGAGCAGCACCACGAGCACGCTGATCGTCCCGTAGTTGAGCACGAGGTAGGCGATCGCGACGAGCGCGAGTACCGCGAGTTCGGCGGGGCGGCCGTCGTGCAGCGTGCCGACGAGCTCGCCGTAGATCAGCGCTGCGAGCAGGCTCGGGATCGCCGTCGCCGCGAGGTTGATCGGCAGGGCTCGCAGGCGGTAGCGGTGCACGGCGAACAGGACGACCTCCGCGATGACCGGAATCGTGAACGCTGCGACCGGGCCGACGAAGGCGACGGCAAGCATGAAGCAGACGAACGCCGAGGAGATATCGATCGTGCCCTCCCAATGTGACGCGAAGAGCACGCTGAGGATCGCGCAGGCGGCGAGCACGAGCGTCAGCGGGTCGGTGAGCTCCGCCGCCGACGCCGTCACGACGGCCGGGAGCGCGACCAGCACAAGGCCCAGTGCCACCGCGACGGCGGCCCTGGGCCGTGCGCTCTGTGCTGCCTCGCTCACGGCCTAAAGGTACCGGCCGCCGCGTGGCGCAAAGGCGCGGCGGTCAGTTGGTGCGAAATGCGCCGCCCGTTGCCGCGAGGACCGTGATTGCGGTGATGAGCAGGGGGTATGCGCGGTACTTGAGCTGGGACATGAGGACCTCCGGGATGGTGGGGACGGCGGGACGCGGCCTAATGTCGCCCTTGCTCCGCCGTGCAGGGGCGCCGTCTACGCAGTGTCGCGCTTTCTCCCGATCGAGGCTGACGACGTGCACCACTCCCCTCGTCAGATTGGGCAGGCACGGGGCGCGAACACGCCGCTGACGGCGCGACAGTTCCCTCTTTGGCCCAGAAGGTGTGCGGTCGCCTCAGAACCGGTTTGCATCGGGATCGCCAAGCGCGGATGATGCTGGGATGCGGACCCTGAAGACCAGCGAGGCGGCGGCGTTGCTGAACGTCAGCCCGAACACGCTTCGTGCCTGGGAGCGCCGCTTCGGCTACCCGAAGCCGCAGCGTTCGGCCGGCCGGCACCGGCTCTACACGCACGGCGAGGTCGCGGCCCTGCGCGATGCGCTCCAGCAGGGCCTGTCGATCTCCTCGGCGGTCAGCCGCGCGCGCGAGGCGTTGAGCACCGACACCCACACACTCGTCGGCGCGCTCGGCGGCTTCGAGCTCGATCGGGCCGACAGCGCGATGGAGTCGGCGCTGGCGCTGCGCTCCGTGGAGCGCGCGGTGGAGGAGGTGCTGCTGCCCTCGCTCGACGAGCTCGGCGAGCGCTTCGGCACCGACAGCGCCCCCTGGGCGTTCGCGGCCCGCTGGGCCGACGGCTGGCTGCGCCGCGCGCAGCGGCTCGCCCCGCCGCCCGTGCGCCGCCTCGCGATCCTCGTCGGCGACGCGACGCGCAGCGAGCTCGATCCCGATGCCCTCGCCGTGCGCGCGTTCGAGCTGTTCTGCGGGCGCGCCGGCGCGCGCGTGATGGCGCTGCCGGTGGCCGGCGTGTCCGGCCTCTCGGACGTTGTCACCTCGTTTGCGCCCGATGCCGTCGTGATCGCCGGCAGCCACCTGCCCGACGACGACGTCGCGCTCTGGGCCTACCGCGTGCGGGCCACGGCCGGGCCGCTGCCGCTGGCGCTGTTTCGCAGCTCCCACCAGTCTGCGCCGGTGCGCACGACCGGCACGCGGATCCTGTCGGAGGAGCCGTTCGGCGCGCATCGACAGGTGCTCGCGTCGATCGACGAGCGCCAGAGCAGCAAGGTCGCGCCGCTGCCGGTGTCGCAACCCGAGCACGACCGGCGCGAGGTGCGCAGATGAGGCGGCTGCGCGCCCTGCGCCCCGTCGAGATCGACGAACGGGGCCTCGAGCTCGTGTCGTTCTGCGGGCACTGCGGCCAGCGACCGGATCCGCTGATCACCTCGCCCAGCTCGCGCGTCTGCGGTCACTGCGCCCTCGGTCTCGTCCTCCAGGCCGGTGCCGAGCTCGCCCCGCGTCCCGACGAGCCGTTTCTC
>Ga0208736_1000452_pt1 | contig 11762 bp, 15 predicted proteins | sample AntDryMetagUQ255_FD_188090 | JGI IMG/M metagenome (GOLD analysis project Ga0208736, IMG submission 188090) | Polar desert microbial communities from Antarctic Dry Valleys - UQ255 (SPAdes) | ecosystem: Environmental > Terrestrial > Soil > Desert | place: Antarctic Dry Valleys | collected 2008-12-31 | reverse complement strand
GGCGAGCAGGTCGTTGGGCAGGTCCGAGCCGGTGCGCTGCGGGATGTTGTAGAGCACGATCGGACGGTCGGCGACACGGCTGACCTCGCGGTAGTGGGCGACGATCCCGCGGCGGTTGGGCCGGTTGTAGTACGGGTTGACCGACAGCAGCGCGTCGGCGCCGCGCTCGCAGGCGCCTTCGGTGAGGGCGATCGCGTGGCGCGTGTCGTTGGATCCGACGCCGGCGACGACCGTCGTTCCGGCCGGCCGGGCCTCGACGGCGACCTCGATGACACGCAGGTGCTCCTCGTCGTCGAGCGTCGCGGCCTCTCCGGTCGTGCCGCAGACGACGAAGCCGTCCGAGCCGTGGCCCGCGAGGTGGCGCATGAGGTCGGCGAGCGCCTGTTCGTCGACGGCCCCTTCCTCGTCGAAGGGAGTCACGATGGCGGTGAGGATGGCTCCCAGTTCGGGCACGCCACCAAGGTATCGAAGCCGTAGGCGGCAGTTCGGCCTCGCGGCCGGGCGGGCCGCCGCGCCGGGCGGACGGCCCGATCAGGCCTCGAGTGCCTTCGAGAACGCGGAGAGCTCGTCTTCGAGCGCCTGCAGGCGCTCGCGGCCGAAGCGCGCTTCGACGAACTCCTGGACCAGCGCCCAGCGCTCCAGCGCCCCGGTCAGCATCGCCGATCCCTCGAGCGTCATCGAGACCATCCGTACGCGAGCGTCGTCCGCGTGCTCGTACGTGCGAATCAGCCCGCGGTCCTCGAGCACCCTGAGATTTCGCGTCAGCGTCGTGCGGTCCAACGCGAGCCTGTCGGCGAGCACGCTGAGCGGCGTGCACGTCAAGGGGCGTGGCACACTGCGACCGATGACGACGGACGGCGCGCAGGATGCCTCGCCCCGCGATCGGACCGCCGGCGAGCTGACCGCGGAGGTCATGGGCGTGCGCTGGAGCCTGCCCGACGGCGACTTCGCGGTGCTCGACGCGATCTCCGACGACGGCGAGCCGGTCGTGCTCGTCGGCGCGCTCGGCCACGTGCGCGAGGGCGAGTCGGTCGCCGCCGGCGGCGGCTGGCGCTGCCATCCGCGCCACGGCTGGCAGTTCAGCGTCGAGCGCGTGCGAATCCTCGAACCCGTCAGCGACGCGGCGGTGGCATCCTACCTGGAGTCCGTCAAGCACATCGGTCCGCGCGGCGCCGCGCTGCTCGTCGATCGCTACGGCGCCGGTGAGGTCCTCGCCGCGATCGACCGCGATCCCGAAGGCGTGCTGCGCGGCGTGCCCGGCATCGGCGCGCGGCGGCTTGGCGGCGCGGTGCAGTCCTGGCGCGACCAGCGGGAGCTGCGCGAGCTGCGCCTGTTCCTCGACACGCACGGCGTCGACGCCGCGTCGGCCGGGCGGATCGCGCGCCACTTCGGCGCCGGCTCGATCGCGCGCCTGCAGCGCGAGCCGTACGCGATCTGCGAGCTCGACGGGATCGGCTTTGCGACCGCCGACGCGCTGGCGCGCGCGCTCGACACCCCGCTCGACGCGCCCGACCGGCTGGCGGCCGGCGTGCTGCATGCGCTCGACCAGGCGCAGACCGACGGCCATTGCCATCTCCCCCGCCCCGAGCTCCTGGCGCGAGCGGCGCGCCTGCTCGGCGCCAACGCCGACATCGACGATGCGATCGACGCGCTGGCCGCGCGCGGCCGGGTCGTCGTCGACGTCGCCGGGCGGGTCAGCGAGGCTCGCCTGCACGCCGTCGAGCAGCGCCTGGCCGGCCATGCGCGGCGGCTGCTCGACGACGAGCCGGCGCTGGCGCTGCGCGACTGCAAGCGCCCCACGAGCGGCGCCTTCGTCCCCAGCGACGACCAGTGGCGCGGGGTCGCACAGGCGCTCGAGCATCGCCTGTCGATCCTCACCGGCGGTCCGGGCACGGGCAAGAGCGCGACGATGCGCACGCTCGTCGACCTGCTCAAGACCCACAAGAAGCGCGCACGGCTGTGCGCGCCGACGGGCAAGGCGGCGCGGCGGCTCAGCGAGCTGACCGGCGTCGACGCGACGACGATCCACCGGCTGCTGGAGTGGGCCCCCGACCAAGGCTTCACGCGCGACGCGACCCACCCGCTCGAGGGCTGCGACGTGCTCATCGTCGACGAGGCGTCGATGCTGTCGGTCCATCTCGCCGAAGCGCTGCTGGCGGCGGTCGGGCCGCGCACCCATGTTCTGCTCGTCGGCGATGTCGACCAGCTCGCGCCGGTCGGCCCGGGGCGCGTCCTCGAGGACCTGCTCGAGCTCGCGGCGGGCCCGGATGGCGCGCGGGTGGTGCCGGCGACGCGGCTGACCGAGGTCTTCCGCCAGGCCGCGCGGTCGCTGATCGTGCGGGCGGCGCACGCGATCAACGCGGGCGAGCTGCCCGACGGCGTCGCGGGGCCCGATGACGTGCGCGACTTCTTTCTCATCACGCGCGACGGCCCGCAGGCGATCTTCAGCGAGGTCTGCGAGCTGGCGGCGACCCGCCTGCCTGCCCACTACGGCCTCGACCCGGCTGCCGAGGTCCAGGTGCTTGCGCCGATGCACAAGGGCCCGCTGGGGATCGACGCCCTCAACGCCGAGCTGCGCGCGCGCCTCAACCCCGACGGGGCGCCGATCGCCGGCACCGGCCTGCGCGTCGGCGACAAGGTCATGCAGACGCGCAACTCCTACGAGCACGATCTCTTCAACGGCGAGCGCGGCGTGCTGCTGCACCACGACGACGAACGCGACCGCGTCCTGTTCGCCGGCGAGGACGGTCGCCGTGTCTCACTCCCGGTCGACGCCCTCGACACGCTGCGCCTCGCCTACGCGGCGACCGTGCACAAGGCGCAGGGCTCGCAGGCGCGGGCGATCGTCGTGCCGGTCTTCCGCGGCCACCAGATCATGCTGACGCGCAACCTCGTCTACACCGCGGTGACGCGCGCGCAGGAGGTCTGCGTCGTCGTCGGCGAGCGCTCCGCGCTGGCGTTCGCGGTCGGCCGCACCGACGCCCGCCGGCGCTACACGCTGTTGCGCGAGCTCGTCTCCGGCGGAGGGTGAGAGCTCAACCGGTCGGCGGCCCGCCGAGCAGCAGCGTGTCGATCAGCAGGAACACCGCGAGCAGTCCCACGACCACCGCGAACGCCCGCCCGAGCAGCGCCTGCGGCACGCGCTGCGCGAACAGTGCGCCGACGAGCGCCCCGACCCCCGTGGAGAGCGCCAGCGCGATGGTCACCCCGACCTCGACTGCGGCGCCGAGCACCAGGTGGCTGACGAGCGCCGCGCAGCCGGTGAGCGTGATGATCACGAGCGATGTCGCCACCGCGCGACGGAAGCTGAAGCCGAACCACAGCGCCAGCACCGGGACGATGAGAAAGCCGCCGCCGACGCCGAAGAAGCCGGTCAAGCCGCCGACGCCGACGCCTGCGAGGACGATCGGCCTCGCAGGTACGGGCGGGCAGCTCCCCGTGCGATCGGAGCTGACCTGCGCCGCGCGCTGCCAGGTCGCCCCGGAGGCCACGAGCATGACCGGTACGAAGGCGAGGATCAGCACTTCGGCGCTGACGGCGGTACTGGCGATGGTCCCCAGCAGCGCGCCTGCCGCCGCCGGCGCGGTGAACGTCAGCGCGATGCGCCAGCAGACGTGGCCGCGCAGGGCCAGCCCCCCGGCGCCCGCCGCGGCCGCGATCGCGACGACCACGAGCGAGGCCGTGGACGCCGGGCCGATCTCCTCGCCGAGGATGTAGACGAGCACCGGCAGCGCGAGGATCGCGCCCCCGCCCCCGACCGTGCCCACGACGAGGCCGATGGCGATTCCGAGCGGGATCGCGAGCACGACCGTGTTCACACCGGGCACGCTATCGGCCTCTGGACGGCGTGCGGGATTCCGCGATCGACTGCGCCACAGGCTTGCGGCGCGACGCGGGTGGTCGATGATGTGCGCATGGGCCGCCGCTCCGATTCGCCGGGACTCGTCGACGCTCCGCGGCTCCCGGCCGCGGGAGTGCTCGCGGCGCTGCTCGCGGTTGCCGCGACGACGCTGGTGATCTACCCGCTGCGCGACGTCGCACCGCCGGTGTCGGCCGGCGTGATCTACCTCGTGGCGGTGCTGCTGGTCTCGACCTACTGGGGTCTCGGGCCCGGGCTGCTCACGGGGCTGGCGAGCACCTTCACGTTCAACTTCTTTCACATCCCGCCCACGGGCGGCGTGTCGATCGCCGACTCGAGCAACCTGGTGGCGCTCGGCGTGTTCCTCGTCACCGCGGCGATCGCGTCGCGCGTCGCCGACATCGCGCGCACGCGCGGCGCCCGCCTGATCCTGGGCAGTGAGATCGACGAGGGCGCGCAACTCGCGAAGGCCCTGCTGAAGCAGTACACCGGCGGTGACAACATCGTCGCGCGGTTCCTGTATCGCGAGGAGTTCGAGTTCCGGCCCGTCGGGAAGGTCTGGATGACGGTCAACCACTTGCCGCGCGTCGGCAGTGACGACCACGCGATCTGGCGCCGCCTGCACCTCATCCCGTTCGGCGTGCGCATCCAGCGGCCCGACAAGGGCCTGGCTCGCAAGCTGCGCGCGGAGCTGCCAGGCGTCCTCTCGTGGGCGCTGCTCGGCTGCCTGGCGTGGCAGCGCGACGGCCTCGGCTCGTGCGGCGCGATCGACCACGCCGGCGCCGCCTACCGGCAGCGCGAGGATCGCGTCGCGCTGTTCCTCGAGGACCGCTGCGAGATCGACACGGGCGCTCGTGTCGCGAGCGGCGACCTGCGCGACGCTTACCACGCATGGGAGGCGTCGCGCGGCGGCACGCCCGTCAGCGACCTTCTCGAGCAGCTCGACAAGCGCGGGTTCCACGCCGGAAAGTCCAACGGCCAACGGGTCCGAAAGGGCCTACGACTGGTGTCCACAGACGCGGCAGGGTCGGGGAGGGTCGGGTGATCCGAGACTTCCACATACACACACACGTAGGGACTCTCGGATTGGGTGACCCTAGGCGACCCTGCGTCGTCGTGTGGACCCCGGGTGCTGGCCTTCTTCCGTGTGGAGAACGGGCATGAGCGGCGCACCGCTTATCGCCATCCGCCCGATCGCGCTGTCAAAGCCCGAGGCGGCAGCCGCGCTGTCGATGAGCGTCGACAGCTTCGAGCGCTACGTGATGGCTGACGTTCGCTGCATCCGGCGCGGCCGACTGCGCCTATTCGCCGTCGCCGAGCTTGAACGCTGGGCCGACGAGAACGCCGAACGGATCTTCAAGGAGGCCGTATGACCCGCCCGACCGTGATCGACGCCTGGGGCGTCGAGGCCAGCGGAGCGCCACTCCGATTCTTTAAGGGGGGGATCCGCAGGTGATCCCGCTCTCACGCCCATCCCTCCCCGATGTTTTTGGGAATGGTTCTCATGTCCGCTGAGCGCCGGATCTCCGACGAGGATCTCGCCCGTCTGCGCCTGCTGGGCGAGGAAGGCTGGTCGCTCGCGGCTCTGGCGGCCAGGTTCGGGATCTCGGCGACGCATGTTGGCCGGCTCCTGCGTGGTGTTCAGCGCCCGTCGATCGCGAGCTCGCACGACGACGGCGAGGCGGTTGGTGCGGCGGACGCTGTCGCCGCGTTCCTCGCTGAAGAGTCGGACTTGAGCGGCGCGGATGAGGTTCTCGCGGCGGTTGCGCTTCTGCTCGCGCAGAAGCTCGACGGCTGCGCTGCGTCGGATGCGGCTGCGGCTGCGCAGGCGATGCCAAGGCTTGCGGCGCAGCTCGTAGCGGTGCTCGACGCGCTGCGTGACGGGGCGCTGCGCGAGCCCGACGCCGTCGACTTGCTGCGTGCGCGCCGTGACGCTCGGCTGGCCAATGGCGCGGCGACCGCCGCGCCGCACTTCAACAAACCCCAGGACCAAAGGAGGCACCGATGAAGACGTCGACGGAAGGGCCGCGGCGGATGAGCGCTCGGCGTATCGAGCAGAAGCTCGCGCGCGCTGAGCGTCGTATCGCAGGCGGCGATTATGGACTGCGGCCGTTTCGCGACAGCCTGCGCCGGCAGTTGCGTGCGATCGCACGAAAGGCCGGTGAGCAGCGATGACGCCGTCACCGCTTGAAGACGCTGAGCGCGCTCTCCAGCTCAACGCCGCGGACGCTGCGGCTCGTGTTCCAGCCGCCCGGCCACGTGGCCGCGAGGGTGAGCCGTTCCAGGGCCTCGACCGCAGCGGCATGCCCCCAGTGCAAGAGCTTGGCCGGCTGGAAACCAACGCGCTTCGCCGCTTGTCGCCGACAAGAAACCGATGGCCCGAGCTTCGCGAGATCGACGAGCGCGTCGCGAATGTCGAGCGGCGCCACGGCGAGGCCGGGCAGCGGCTGCGTGAGCTGCGCGAGCAGCACGCCAACGCGCCGTCCGCTGACGCGACGCATCTCGCGGCGTGGTTCGCTGACCAGAAGGGACCGCGGCCACAGTCGTCGATTCCCGCCCTTGAGTTGGAGATCGCTGAGGCCGAGGCCGAGGTTGCGGGTCTCGAGATCCTTGTCGGCCGTGAACTCGAGGCTAAGGCTGAGTACGTCCAGAAGCATCGCAAGCGACTCGTGCGAGATGCCGCCGCGCAGACGAGCGAGGCTCACGAGCGCGCGGCGAGGCGCCGTGGGGCAAGCCGGCGCCATGGTGACGCACTTCCCGCCCCGGATCAGACGCCACGGCTCGACGCGCCAATGGCGCAAGCTGCGCGCTCAGATCCTCGCCCGCGACCGCCACCGCTGCCGGATCTGCGGCCAGACCGCCACGCACGTCGACCACGTCCGCTCGATCGTCAGCGGCGGCACAGACCACCCGAGCAACCTTCGCGCACTCTGCGCGACCTGCAACCTCGAGCCCGAGCCCGCGCGGCCAAGAGGAGGTATCGCATGAGCAGCAAACGCCGGCGCCCGACGCGATCACCGGCGCGGCGCGGCGCTGGCCCCAGACGTAGGGGGGAGGGGTGGGTTTTTAGGGAAAGAAGCCCTGCGGTGCTGCCCGGCCTCGCCGCGAGAAAAACCAGCGCTGACGTTTTTTTGGCTCGCTCCGTTACTCGCGCGGGCACGTAGAAGGCACCTGTAAGGCACCTGTAAGGCACCTGTGAGCCCCCCAACCCCTCCCAACCCCCCCCTGAAAGGACACGATGAGCGCTGCTAGAGCCCGGCGGGACGGCGAGTCGTGACCACGCTCGTATGGCGCTGGCGGACGTGCGCCGACCCCAACCGCCCGACCCCCGCCCAATGCAAGGCGCTCGGCATCCCGCCCGCGCCACGCATCGCGCACCCTCTCGCTGACCGCTTCGGCGAGCCCTGCACGCTGATCGTGCAGGACGGGTTCTGGACCATCGCTCCGCTCTATGCGACGAGGGCGTTGAAAACCTCGGACCGCCTGCCGGTGGACGGCGAGCCCGCGGCGGCGTAGGGTGACGTCCTCAAATCAAGTGGGGCCCGCGACTGCGAGAACAGCCCGGGCCCCGTGGCACCGAAGGACGGACCTTCGAATGCACTCTTGCACGTTACCCCGACATCACGTCGTCCCGACCGCTCCCGTGGTCCGCGTGCGCGCCGTTCATGGCTGCCCTCCCGGTGCCCCAACCAAAGGGGCATCACATGTCAGCGACAGTCCTCGAGCAGCTGCTCGAGCTTCAGCAGCGCCCGCGCGGCGCAGAGGTTCTCATCGACGCCGGCGCGGTCATGCTCGGCGAAGGTGAGCGGTGGACTCGCGTCCGCAAGGTTCGGCCCAAGGCGAGGTTCCAGGTCGTCGTCAACATCCGAGGCCTCGGCGAGGCGCAGTACCGCGTCGACGAGGTCCGCGGCGTCCGCGAGTTCGGGCATGTCTAGGGGCAGCGTGGGCACACTCCCGGCCGGACCGTTCGTCGAGTGGGCGGAGATGATCGCGGCCGAGGTCGGTGACATGACGGTCGTGGAGCGACTGATGGGCATCGACAACCAGACGTTCGCACGCGCTGTTCGCCGAGCCCGCACGCAGCAGAAGGTGTCGCTGGGGCTCGTCGATCGCTCTTTCACGGCAGCCCAGCAGCCGCACATGCTCGCGATCCTCTATCCGCAGGATGTCGAGTCGATGGAGGATCGGTTGTGCTCGACGTGCGTCGAGCTTGTGACCGTCGGCGATGACGGTCTATGTCCGTGGTGCGAGACGCCCGTCGACGAGCCCCCGCGCCGAGCGGCACTCGGCGCGCGGCCGGCCTGCGCGACCGCGCAGACTGCCGCGAAGGAGCTACGCGCCGCGGGCCTGAGCTACGGCGCCATCGCGTCCCGGTTAGGGGTGGCGCGCTCGACCGCCCACGGTTACGTCAACGCGGTGGCCTCCTGATGGCCGCCGGTATCGACACTCGCCACGCCCGTTCCTGCCGCTCACGCGGCGGGGGCGGGCGCTGCAACTGCACGCCGACGTACCAGGCGAGCGTCTTCGACGCCCGCGAGGGCCGCAAGGTGCGCAAGACGTTCCCGAGCAAGGCCGCGGCGCGCACGTGGCGTCAGGACGCGCTCGTGGCCGTCAGAAACGGCAAGCTCGCCGAGGCGCAGCCGAAGACCAGCATGCGCGAGGCATGCGACGCCTGGATCGCCGACGCGCGCAAGGGCATCGTCCGCCCGCGTAGCGGCGACCCGTTCAAGCCGGGCACGATCCGCGCCTATGACCAGGCGTTACGCCTGCGGGTTTACCCCACGCTCGCCGACGTCGCGTTCTACCGCGTGCGTCGCGTGCACCTACAGGACCTCGTCGACCAGCTCGTCGTCGCCGGCGTCGCGCCCGCGACGATCAACACGACCGTGGGCGCGCTGGGCGCGATCTACAGCCGCGCCGTTCACCGCGACGAGCTCGACGTGAGCCCGACGACCGGCGTGAGGGTGCCGGCGGCCCGCAACGGCCGTGAGCGCTTCGCGACGCCGGACGAGGCCGTGCGACTGCTCGCCGCCGGGCCTGGCCGCGACCGTGCCGTGTGGGCAACCGCGATGTACGCCGGGCTGCGCCGCGGCGAGATCATGGCGCTCCGCTGGACCGACATCGACCTAAAGGCCGGGACGATCGACGTGACGCGGTCGTGGGACCTCGGTGAGCAGTGCGCGGCAGACACGAAGAGCCGCAACCGCCGCCGCGTGCCGATCATCGCGACGCTACGCGAACACCTGGCCGCCGAGCGCCTGCGTCAGCTTCCCGGCGTCGAGCTGTGCTTCGGCCTGGCGCCGAATCGGCCATTCCGCGTCGATCGGCTACAGCAGCGCGCCGACGACGCGTGGAAGACGGCGAAGCTCGAGCGGCTGACGCTGCACGACTGCCGCCACACGTTCGCGAGCTTCGCGATCGCCGCCGGTGTCAACGCAAAGGCCCTGTCGACGTACATGGGGCACTCGAGCGTGTCGATCACGTTGGACCGTTACGGGCATTTGATGCCGGGCAACGAGGCTGAGGCGACGACGCTGCTCGACGCCTACCTCGCGGTCAGGAACACGGCATGAAATACACGTCGCTTTCCGCCGCGCGTGTCGCTACTGTGTCGCCTACACGCGACACAGTAGCGACAGGGAGGAATCATGGCGGTCCTTGAACAGGTCGAGCGGGAAGCGCTTAAGGCTGTCGATGATTCTTTGCGCCAAATCCAGCGGAGCCTTGAAGTAGCGGCCCGCCGTGGTGCCATCGACAGGGAAACAATTGAGCGGATGAGTCACACGCTCAAGCGCGCGGCGCAAAGGGTCAGCGAGAACCTGCCTCCTCAGCTTGATGAACGAGCGGTGACAGAGATCCAAAAACGCCTGATCGCGCTGCTCACGCTCGAGATTGAGGACACCACCAGTCTGGATGTCGCAGATCGGTTCCTGATGGAGATGGAGGCGGTCCGCCACATCATCCGCGATGTTCTCGACGAACAGCCGCCCATCGAGTTGCGTGACGCCGGGAACGTGGTCGTGCTGCTCGAAGAGTGGCTCCCGGGCCTCACCGTGGCGCAGCTGGCCGAGCTGTTGGGCCTCTCAGAGCGGCAGCTGCAGCGCCGTCGACGTGAAGGTGGCAATTCGACGCATCGCGGCCAACTGCTCACTCGGCTGGTGGCGATCCTTCGCCGCAGCTGGACGGACCAAGGGGTTGCGGCCTGGTTTCACCGGCCACAATCCGAACTGCGCGGCTCCAAGCCGATCGGCCTGTTGGACGATCCTGCCAACGAGCGGAACCTTCTGATGGCGGCTCGGGCGGGCCGCGTCCAAGGTGGCGTCTGAGCAGGTTGCGCTACCGGTAAGCGGTCCCGGCAGCGTAACGGTCTTTCGCTACACCGATTACGACGTGCCGTTCTGGGCGCGGCCTAATACGCGGCCGGGACGATGGAATGAGGTTGGAGACCCGCCTACGCAGTACTGGTCCATGACGCCCGATGCCGCATGGGCCGAGCTCATCCGTGCGAAGGATCTCTACGCCGAGGAGGAACTCGATCTGGTCAGGATGCCCATGTGGGTCTGCCGCGTGTCAGTCATGGGTCTGATTGACCTGCACGATCCGGACACGATGGACGGTTGCGGACTGACGCATGAAATGCTGATTGGCGACGACTGGACACCCTGCCAGCAGGCGGGACCAGTGCTGTGGGAGGAGATGCGGGGCGTGATCGCTCCGTCGGCGGCGCTCGATGGTCATGCGAGCCTCACGATCTTCGGTGCCAGGAGAGCCATCGACTGGAGAGGGAAGCCGGCCCTCGCCTCGACCCTGCCAGCGGCGCGCGCCGCTGTGGGCAGGCCTCCACCGGGCCTGATTCCGAAGGTTCGCCGCAAGGCCGGTGGGGCCCCCCAGGCTCACCTGTTCGATGATGCGTAAATGGGCAGCCCGCTGCCAACCGAGGACCTACCGGCCGCATCGGACGCCACCGCCCGATCCCAGCAATCTCTCACTGAGATCCGGGCTTAGACGGCCGCCCCGGAAGGGTGATCGCGAGACCGACGGCGACGCACGGCCGCATCTCAAAGACAAGGGTCGGTGGCGTGTTGACGGCTATTCGCGGCCACCATATGATCGCTCTCGGGGAGTCTCGGCGTCCGCGCGCGGACCCGTCAACGACTGCGAACGGAGACGATGATGAACGCTGCGCTGCTGCGCCGATCAGCTCGCGTCGCCGGGGGTCGCGGGTGGTTGGCCGCGCTGGTCGGGTTCGCCGGCCTGCTGGGGGTGCTGGTGCTGGCCTTGGCGCCGGCGCGGGCGGCGTTTCCGGGCGCCAACGGCAAGGATCGCGTTTACGAGCGAACGTGATGGCAACCGCGAGGTGTACGTGATGAGCGCCGACGGGTCGGGCCAGACGCGCCTGACCAACAACCCCGCGGTCGACGGCGACCCGGCGTTCTCGCCGGACGGCTCGAAGATCGCGTTTACGAGCGATCGTGACGGCAACAGCGAGGTGTACGTGATGAGCGCCGACGGGTCGGGCCAGACGCGCCTGACCGACAACCCCGCGCCCGACTTCGGGCCCGACTGGGGGCCGGCTATCTCCAGTGGGCCGGGCGTCCCGCCGCCGGGGGCGGGAACGCCGCCGCCGGGAACGCCCGAGTCCTGTCCGGCGGGAACGTCGCCGTCGGTGCGCTGCGTGCGCGACGAGCGCGGGCGGCTGGCGATGATGGGCACCAACCTCAGTGAGACGTTCGTCGGCACCGAGGGTCGTGACCGCATCTCGCCCTACGGCGGCAACGACACCGTCAACGGGCGCGCCGGGCGCGACCTGATCTCCGGCGGCACGGGCAAGGACACGCTCAACGGCGGCAAGGGCAACGACCGCCTCAACGGCAACACGGGAAACGACCGCCTCTCAGGCGGC
>Ga0208736_1000451_pt1 | contig 11772 bp, 13 predicted proteins | sample AntDryMetagUQ255_FD_188090 | JGI IMG/M metagenome (GOLD analysis project Ga0208736, IMG submission 188090) | Polar desert microbial communities from Antarctic Dry Valleys - UQ255 (SPAdes) | ecosystem: Environmental > Terrestrial > Soil > Desert | place: Antarctic Dry Valleys | collected 2008-12-31 | reverse complement strand
CAATTCTATAAAAAATTTCAGGAACAGCAAATGAAGGAGAATAAAGCAGACTAGAAGTTGGCTGATGACAAATGGCTGATGACAGTGGGTCGTTGATAATAATAAACACTGTTGCCTAGTAGATGGCAAATGATGTTTTTGAAATTATGACATGGCTATCATCTATCAACCATTCATCTGCCATCTTCTGTCATCTGCCAGCTGTTATACAACTACATTTAAAATAACAATTTATGAACCTGGAACAAAAAGTAATGGATGGAATGAAAGAGGCTATGAAAGCCAGGAACGAAGCTTCGCTGCGTAGTTACAGAGCCATCAAAGCAGAAATTATTAAAGCCAAAACAGAACCCGGTGCTGGCGGAGAAATCAATGCCGATGCAGAACTCAGGTTATTGCAGAAAATGGTTAAGCAACGAAAAGATGCATTAGATATTTACAAACAACAGAACAGGGAAGACCTGGCGTTAATAGAGCAGCAAGAGCTTGATATTATTTCAACATTTTTGCCTGCTCAAATGAGTCAAGATGATTTAAAAAAAGAACTTCAAGAAATAATCATAGAGACAGGTGCATCTTCACCTGGAGATATGGGCAAAGTAATGGGCATAGCTACAAAAAAATTCGCCGGCAAAGCTGAAGGAAAAGCAATTTCTGCAGCCGTAAAAGAGTTGTTAGGTAAATAAGACGATGTTCATAGATATAATTGTGGTTGTATTATTGGTAATAGCCATTTTTAAAGGGATAAGCAAGGGATTAATTATTGGTATTTTTTCTTTCCTGGCGGTTATAATTGGTTTGGCTGCTGCAATAAAGCTTTCGGCTGTAGCTGCTTCCTACCTCGGTAATAATGTCAGCATATCGCAGCGGTGGTTGCCAGTAATTGCCTTTGCTGTCGTTTTCATTATCGTAATTTTATTAGTGCGGCTTGGTGCAAAGGCTTTAGAAAATATTGTAAAAATGGCTATGCTTGGTTGGCTGAACAAACTGGGAGGTGTTTTCTTTTTTTCATTGATCTATCTGTTTATTTTCAGCATTATACTGTTTTATGCAAATAACCTGAACATCCTGAATAAAGAAACCGTACAACATTCCATCGTCTTTCCTTACCTCCAACCTTTAGCGCCAAAGATTATTAATGGGTTAGGGATTTTGCTTCCTTTTTTAAAAAATATGTTTGCCGAATTAAATATTTTTTTTGAAAATATTTTTCATAAAGCTGGAAAATAGTCAATAAGTAATAGGCAATGAGCAATAGGCACCTGCGCATGCAACCGTAAACCGTAACTGTAAACTGTGTTGTCATCTGCCAACTCAATCTGCAATCGTCAATCTAAAATCCGTATATATGTTAGTGAGTTTTAAGTAAATCGACTATTTTAGCGAATAGAGATTATTGGATGCAATACGAAATAAAACATCAGGATAAATTTAAGTTTATAGAAGAAGGGCAGGGCGAACCTCTTGTATTGCTTCATGGCTTGTTTGGTGCATTAAGCAATTTTAAAGACCTTGTTGAATACTTCCGCCAACACTATAAAGTAGTGGTTCCGTTGCTTCCTTTGTTTGAACTGGACATTTTGCACACAACCGTTGGCGGCCTTGCAAAGTTTGTACATAAATTTATTGAGGCTAGGGGCTTTCAAAATATTCATTTGCTGGGTAATTCATTAGGCGGCCATGTATCATTGATTTATTTATTAAAGCATGCTGAAAGAGTAAAATCCTTAACGCTCACGGGTAGCTCCGGTTTATTTGAAAACGGCATGGGTGATACTTATCCACGTCGTGGAGATTATGAATATATTAAAAAGAAAACAGAACTTACTTTTTACGATCCTAAAACTGCTACAAAACAATTGGTAGACGAGGTATTTGATATTACGAAGAATCGCATAAAAGTTATTAAGATTATTGCATTAGCTAAAAGTGCCATACGAAACAATCTTGGAGATGAATTGAATAACATCAAACAGCCGACTTTATTGATTTGGGGAAACAATGATACCATTACACCTCCGTTTGTAGCGAGAGAATTTAACAGGTTAATACCGAACAGTGAACTTTATTTCGTAGACAAATGTGGGCATGCACCTATGATGGAGCAACCAGAAGAATTTAATTTGATATTGCATAAATTTTTGAAAAAATCAGCGACCCCTGCAACAGTTACATGAATACTGTTGTCTTTTAATCTAAAACCCGTCATCCATGTTAACACGCGATCTCATATCTCACTCAATTCCTTACCTGCATTTGGATGATAAAGTATTTCATGCATTGCAGTTAATGAATGATTATCATGTAGCGCATTTACCAATTGTTGCAGAAGATAAATATATCGGTATTATAAGCGAAGAACAATTATTACATTCTGATGATGATGATCTTTTAGAGCAATTACTCATCAGCGATGGTGGTAAATCTGTGCAGGCAAATGATCATTTTTTGAAAGCCATCCAAATTGCTGTACAAAATAATATAAGCATTGTTCCCGTTATTGAAGAGAATCACATAATAGGAATTATAACTTATAATGATTTGCTCCGCAATGCATCGGATTTTATGAGCCTGAATGACCCTGGGGGTTTAATAGTACTGGAAATAGAAGGAAAAGATTACTCTTTTAACGAATTAAACAGGATTGTAGAGTCAAATGATGCACAAATTACCCAGTTAAATTCTTTCACTGATCCGGAAACCGGCACAATGCAGGTAACCATCCGGATAAATAAAGTAGAAATTTCGGATATCATAACCACTCTGCAACGATATGAGTATAGTATAAAATATTATTTTGGAGAAGAATTATATGAAAATGAATTGCGCAGTAATTACGATAACTTAATGCATTATTTAAAAATTTAATGGCAAATTACCTCTTACTTAATTCAGGTATCATATTTAGTATAATATAATGGAGAACCTTGCCTGATGCATTTTTTCAAATACCCATTGTCAATATTATTATTACTTTTTTGCTCATATGGGTTACAGGCACAATTGAATATTGGAGAAAGCAATGTTATTTACTCTACAAATGAAACAACATTCTATACAGATACGACCTCCATTTATACAATTAAAGAAATAGTTATTGTTGGCAACCGTAAAACAAAAGCCAAAATTATTTTGCGAGAGCTTCCATTTGAAGAGAATGAACAATACCCGCTGAACATTTTAATAACAAAGTTTGCAAAGGCAAAAAAACAATTAATGAACACAACTCTTTTTCTAGAGGTGGTGGTATCGTTAAACGGAATTATAGGAGAAGGTGCTTCTGTATTGATAACAGTAAAAGAAAGATGGTATATTTTCCCAATCCCATTTGTAAAACTGGTGGACAAAAGCGTTCAGGAATGGGTTCAAAATCAAAACATGGATTTGAACCGTGTTAAGTATGGCATCAAGTTTAAACATAAAAATTTTACAGGTCGTAATGATAAGTTAGAGGTAAACTTAAGTAATGGCTATACTAAACAAGTTGCCATCAGATACGCGAGTTTGCCAATGGATAAAAACCTGCGGTGGTCCTCCAACTTTAGTATCGCTTACGGTAGAAACAGGGATATTAATTATGCAACGGCTAATAATCGCCTCGTCACTTATAAAAAAACAGATCAGTTTGTTCATACCTTTTTTAATTCTTCAATGGAATTTTCTTACCGGCCTGCTATTAAAACCAAACATACTTTTGGCATAGGGTATAATTCTGAAAATGTACATGACACAGTATTCAAATTAAGCCCTGCATTTTCGTTCCAGAAAAATAAGATTCGATATCCAAAAATCTTTTACCAGATGCAGTATTTTGATGTTGATTTTATTCCTTACCCTACAAAGGGTTTTGCAGCAGATATTGTGTTAGAAAAAAAAGGGTTTAGTAAACAACTTAATCTTTGGCAATTGACAGCCAGGTCTTCTACCACGTGGCCGCTATCTTCTAAATATTTTTTTAATCTAAGATTGGCCGGTGTAATAAAGCTACCGTTTAAGCAACCTTACATAACACAGGGTTTTATAGGACAAAACAACTTTTATTTACAAGGTTATGAAGATTATATAATTGATGGAGTTGGAGGCGGATTTACAAAGGCAAGTTTTTCCAGGGCATTAATTAATACGAAAGTACATATTGCCTCTAAAAAAATTAAACGATTAAATGACTTCCCGGTGAGAGTATATGGAAAGGTGTTTGCCAATACGGGCTATATTTATAATCAGCATCGCAATACAAATACATTAAATAACACATTGTTATATTCCGGCGGTATTGGGTTAGATGTTGTTTTGTTCTATGATTTTATATTCAGGCTGGAATGGAGCTTTAATTCTTTAAAGCAAAACGGTTTATATTTACATGACAGGGGTTACCTCTAAAGCTGTTCAAAAATTGAATTTTCATTTCCTATTGCGGATGGCAAGGACACAGCGGCAGCCCGCCGTGACCGGTGTCCCCACCGGCCACTCTTAGCAGCAAATAAATTCTGAAAATGAACTTTAAACAGCTTCAAAAATTTTCAATCTGCATTTCCAAATAAACATAATTTGAAAGTAGCTGTCTATAGCAGGGTTTTGGATAAAGAACAACAAAAAGACGTACAACTTTTTTTTGATGAATTACAAAAAGAAGAAATCATCCCGGTAATTTTTCAACCTTTTTTTCATGAAGTAAGGGAAAAGCTTTCCTTAACAGATTCAGCTGAAATATTTTCATCATCGGATGATCTTACCAATGAAATTGATTTTATTATAAGCCTCGGTGGGGACGGAACCTTGTTAGATACCGTAATATTAGTACGGAATAAAAATATCCCGGTTGTCGGCATCAACTTTGGCCGTTTAGGTTTTTTAGCTTCTATTGGCAGAAACGAATTGCACGAAGCTGTGAAAGCGTTGGCCCGGCGTTCTTTTATTGTAGATAAACGGTCCTTGATCCATCTTGATTCAAGTTTGTCTTTATTTAATGGTGTTCCCTACGCCTTAAATGAATTTGCCATTCATAAGCGTGATGTTTCGCCAATGATAAAGATCCATACATATTTAAATGGCGAGCTATTAAACACTTATTGGGCAGATGGATTAATACTGGCAACGCCTACCGGCTCTACTGGCTATTCATTAAGCTGCCAGGGACCCATTGTATTTCCAGATGCCTGTAGTTTTGTAATGACACCAATTGCCCCACATAATTTAAATGTTCGTTCAATTGTGGTTCCTGACAATGTTATAATTTCATTCGAAATTGAAAGCCGTTCAGACGATATTATCGTTGCCCTGGATTCACGCAGGGAGGTGGTCAACAAAAACATACAGTTGGCAGTACGAAAAGAAAACTTTACCATTAACCTTGTTCGCTTAAACGAAAATAATTTTTTACAAACCTTACGTAATAAACTATCCTGGGGGCTTGATAAGCGTAATTAAATTGTCAAATACCAAACTTCCGATTATTTCGTTTAATTGATAAGAAATTGTATTTTACACGAGTATGAAAAAAATTTTTATTGCTATAATAATCTGTATCCCCACCGTTCTTTTTGCACAGAATAGTATTACACAGGAAGGGGAGTTTGGGGTAGGAATTGGAGCCGGACATTATTTTGGAGACCTGAACACCCGTGCTCATTTAAATCGCCCAAAGCCTGCTGCAACCGTTTTTTTCCGTAAAAATTTTGGTAATTATATTGCCTTAAGAATAGGCGCCAGTTTTGCCCAATTAGGCTATTCCGATGTGTATAACGACGAGAACGAATTTATGCGCCGTCGTAATTTAAGTTTCAATACTAATACATGGGAACTTGCTCTTCAAGGTGATTTTAATTTTTATCGTTTTTTGCCCGGCGATCCTGCCTTTCGTTTTACTCCTTATATAACATTAGGAGCGGGCCTTTTTAATTATGATCCATATGCTTATTTAGGCAAAGAAAAGTATTTCTTGCGCACCTTAGGTACTGAAGGACAGGGCGATACTTCTTATGCTGACCGCAAGCCATATAGTTCCATGGCAGTCAGCATTCCTTTTGGAGTTGGATTAAAATACTCCATTAATGAACGTATAAATATTGGGTTTGAAATTGTGCACCGTTTTACAAATACCGATTATCTTGATGATGTAAGCAAAACGTATGCGGATCCTGGTATTTTTCCACCCAACCCCGATGGCTCACCCTCCCCTGCTTTTTTACTTCAGGACAGGTCGTATGAAACTGGCCCATTGATTGGGGCAAAAGGGTTTCAAAGAGGTGTTAGTACAAATAAAGATCAGTTTGCTACAGCAGTATTCTACGTTAGCTTTAACCTGCAATCATATAAATGCCCAACGGTTAATTAATGTCCCCAATCCTCTTGCAATGCATCCTTCGGAAAAGGGGGAACTTAGTGTTACGATATTGAATTTGCATTTATCCCTATCCAGGTATATGAAAGATAGGAAAGAAGCTCAATTTGAAATGGCCATAAGTAATCGTTTTACAAATTCAGCTATCCATGATTACATTTGTGGCTGCCATGAACACAATCGACACTTTAGAACAAATAGATAAAAGTCGACTTCCGCGGCATATTGCCATAATTATGGATGGTAATGGACGTTGGGCAAAAGAGCATGGAAAAGATCGTTTGTTCGGTCATTTTCATGGAGTAGAGAGTGTACGTAACATTGTTGAAGGGTCTGCAGAATTGGGTATTGAATATCTTACCCTTTATGCTTTTTCTACAGAAAACTGGGATCGGCCACAATACGAAGTAGTCGGGTTAATGGAATTATTGGTAACAACCATCCGCAATGAAATTGAAAGCCTGCACAAAAACAACATTAAGCTACATGTTATTGGCGATTTAAGCATGTTACCTGTTTATGCCAGGAAGGGATTAGATGAAGCCATCGAAATGACCAAACACAATACAGGTTTAAATTTAATAATGGCCTTAAGTTATAGCGGACGATGGGAGCTGTTAAATGCTGTAAAAAACATTGCATGGGAAGTAAAAAGCAATAAATTAAATGTAGAAGAAATCGACCAGCATACCCTACAACAATTTTTATGTACAAGTGAATTTCCAGACCCGGAATTAATGATACGTACCAGTGGCGAATATCGAATATCAAACTTTTTACTTTACCAGCTTGCTTATGCGGAACTTTACTTTACAACTGTGCGTTGGCCTGAGTTTAGAAAAAACAATCTTTACGAAGCTATTATTGATTACCAATCAAGGGAAAGGCGTTTTGGTAAGACAAGTGAACAGATGAGCAGCCCCCTGTCTCCGCCTTAGGCGGAGAAATTAGATTGAAGAAACTTTATTTATACTGTTTAATTTTCAATATAAGTTTTCTTTTTACTTAGTCAGCTGCATTGCTATATGAAGGCTGGAAAAATCTTTACTTTAAAAGGTTTATTTTGTGCCATTAACACAAGTATAGCCAGTGGCAAAAAAGAAAAAATTATGTAGCCATCTTATTCATCGTCTTAGCCAGTAACGAAGCAATCTGCCGTTACCATTTTCAACGTTTGTTTGCTTAAGAATTTGTCGCTTTTTATGTCTGATGAAAAAAAATCAGCAGGCGTTTATTATTTAACAACACTACGAACAGCCAGGGATATTTACTTAACCAGGTATTATAATAAACCGCTATCAATAATATCATAATGATTTTTTTGTGTAACTTGTATATTAAACCTACACGTTATGCGAACGCTTCAATTAAAAAGCCATTTAACCAATGAACAATTAATTGAAAAACTTTCTTCTTGCCGTAACACACCCGACTTCAGCCGCTGGCAAATTTTGTATCTTATTCAGGTAGCAAGGCAACGCTCAGCAGATATTATTTCCCCTGTAGTGGGGCTGTCTAAACCAAGCATTTATAAAATAGTAGAAGCGTACAACAAACAAGGGCCTGCAACTATAAAATGTAAACTACGTGGAGGAAGACGCAATGCTCTTTTGAGTGTTGAAGATGAGGAACAACTTTTCACAAGCCTGGAACAGCAAGCCTCTAAAGGGTTAATAAAAACGGCTAACGACATACGCCAGGTGGTTGAATTAAAAGTCGCGAAACCTGTTTCAGATGATTTTTTATGGGACCTTCTGCATCGCAATGGCTGGAAGAAAAAAATGCCCAGACCGCATCATCCTAAAAGAGATGTAAAACAACAAGAGGAGTTTAAAAAAAACTCCCCGAAAAGCTGGGCGCCCTGATTGAAGGATTTGCTGAAACACAGACAGGCAAACCGCTAATAGTCTTTTTTGAAGACGAAGCAAGGTTTGGCAGGATAAGCAAAGAACTGGCGTGCTGGGTAAAGAAAGCCGTTGTTCCTACGGTAGCAAAACAAATGATCAGGGAATATATCTACGCTTACAGTGCGGTGTCGCCACAAACAGGTGATTGCTTTTCTTTTATTAGTCCACTTTGTAATACAGATGCAATGAATTCATTTTTAAACCAATTGTCCGCTTACTACAGCAACAATAGAATAGTAATGTTACTGGATAAGGCCGGTTGGCATATCAGTAAGACCCTGGCATCACCTGAAAATATAAAACTCATGCACCTGACACCATATTCTCCTGAATTAAATCCAGTAGAAATATTATGGAGAGAAATAAGAAACAAGCACTTCAAGAACAAGATATTTCAAACACTTGATGAAGTAGAAGATACACTTGCAACAGAATTAGCAGCCTATCATAACGATAAGGAGGCTGTCCAAAACTTATCAAGAGGTTTTCACTATTTTAATAGAATTGATGGCGGTTATAATATCCTAATCAATAGTCTTTATAAGTTTATGAATGTCGTTGCTGACGGTGTAAATAAACTGCAGTTGTTCTTTCATTAATATATCATCCCCGGAAGTTGCCGAAGGAGCATTTAATTTCACTTCCTGCCGCACTTCTTCTTTCTCACCAATTAATAATTTCCGTTCCACTTTTTTTGCTAACTGAAGCAGTTCTTCAGGATAAACTTTAACTTCTCTCGACAAGAGGGTTGTAGCCACCGTAGCAAAATTTGAAAATAAAATATGATTGAGTACCACAAACTGTTGCACTTTGGTTTCAGACTGTTGCTTGCTTTTTGGTTCTGATAACATTCGTTGAAAAAGGGCTGATAAGTTTGCCGAGTGCAGGTAAACATCACGTCTTGCTAATTTATATTCCAACATGCTTACTACTTTACCAGATAATGCCTCAATGATCTTTTGCAGGTAAGCAGCATTGGCATCAACCATTTTTTGCATGTAAGTTTTTAAATCTTCCCGTTCCCATTTAGGAAATAAAATGTAAGAAGCCAAAAAGGCAATGGCACAACCTATCACTGTATCTAATATCCGCTCTTTTGCCACTTGCTGAAACGGCACACCTAAAAATGTGAATAGGATAAAAACGTAAGGTGTAATGCAAATCACCATCAAGAGGTAATTGATGCGCATAAATGAATAAGTGCCTGTCATTAATAACACCATCACAATAAATAAGGCTGTTTTATTTTCTATATAGTATAAAACTATCACACCAATCACAGCGCCGGCAACCGTACCTACAATGCGTTGCACATTGCGTTCCCTGGTAAGTGAGAAGGCAGGCTTTAAAATAAAAGCAATCGTAAGCAAAATCCAATAACTGTAATTGCCATAAGCAAAAATTTTAATGATTATAAAACCCGCAAGGCAGGCAAGAGAAACACGTACTGCATGACGAAAGGAAGAAGAGGGCAGTGATAAATTATCTAAAAACACGCGTGGGTGCATGGACTGGTGAGAAACAAAATGCGAATGATTACCTCTTGTTTTTTTGCGTTTTACATTTTGTTCAAAGTATTCTTCTATTGTTACAAGGCCTGTAAATAAATTGCGAATGTTGACAATGATTTTTTTCAGCACCAGTTTATCTGCTGACTGAACGGCCAATACATCAACTTCTCTTTTTAGTTGTCGCACTTCTTCATCATAGTCAAATTTTTTTCGGAAGCTGGTATTCGTTTCAATGGCAATACCCACTGCATTTAATTCAGATACAATTTTCTTTAATGCAAAATGAATTAAATCTAATGCCCCGCTATCACCAAACCTTTCCCGCAGTAAGCGGTAATCGTAATATGAAGCAGTAATGTCTTCAAAAAGATCAACCGTTTCTACAAAAGTAAATACCAGCTTGCGACTTTCATCCGTTGACTCTTCTACAAGCTGTCTTGTTTTATAAAATAATTCGCGTACAGAATCTTGTTTTTCATTCACTATAATTTGCTGAGCTACCATTTTTTTGTAGCCTTCATCCAAATCTGTATGCACATTATAAAAATCTGCACGAATAGATAGATAGGTGGCTATTTCCCTGATACAATCCCCAAGTGCCCGTTGTGCAGTACGATAAGGCCTTATAATATTCAATAACAAACTGATGCTGCAATAAAACAAACCGCCTCCAAAAATAAACAGGGCATGTAAAAGGATGTCATTCCTCGGTACAGTTGTGTCCATGGTTAAAATCACAATCAACACAGCGGCATTACCTACTGCACTTGCTCTTGCTCCATAAACATTAAACATGGAAAAAAAGAAAGTAACAAACACAATTTCTGCGGCCATTGTGTACACATTTGTTTGTGCCAAAGAAGTAATAATGGCTATAATAAAAGCAAAGCCAGCAGCGGCAAGCATACCGTTGCGCTTATGCAATACTGGCCCAGGTGCATCAGTAAGACTCACACACATGGCGCCGAGCGAAATAATTAAACCAGTCTGAAAATAATTGAGGTAAGAACCGATAAGCGCCGGCAGTACAATAACAACTGTAGCCCTAAAGCCGTCAGCAAATGCCTGGCTGTAAAAAAAATAATGTGCCTCACGTAATTTTTTCCTCATCTTTTGTGGTGCAAAGATCTTACATACAGAGGTAGTTGTTTATTGAAATTTTTCGATGAATGTGTAAATTTTTATACCCCTTTGATAAGTTGGGAACAGGCAGTTCCTATTACTCTCTTTGATTTGAATTTACCTGAGCACAGAATTTCAGCAACACTTTTTACAGCAAGTCACAAGTACCAAGCCCTACTTGGCCAGGCTGAATACTTGAGACAGCTTGGGGCTATTTGTCAGCCAGGTAAGCTGTTAGTGTAAGTATCTTTGTTTTACCAAACATTTTAATGTCCAGTATATCCTTGTCTCCAGTAATAAGATGAGTTGCCTTACCATTCTTTGCAAGAGATAGTAAATAGTTGTCTTTAGGGTCTCTGCAAATGTTCGTCACACTGTTTACTATTATAAATTCTGCTCGATCTTTTATTTGTGTTAGTAACTCGTGTAAATCAGGCATTGAAAAATACTTTCTGAATTTGGGTCGCTTTGCCACTTCCAAAAACTCTTCAAGCAGTTCTTCGCTAAAAAGCAATGTCAGTAATTCTTCTGAAAGTATTCTGTCAAACTTGGAAAAATCTTTTGTTAATAGAAAACTTATCCAAAGGTTAGTGTCAATAATAACTCTATCCTTTGCGTTTGGCATAACGTTTTGCTCTTACTGATTCAACTTCTTTTGTAATTTCTTCTAAAGACGGAGGATTGTTTGCAGCTTTTGTTCGCAGTTTATTGATGATTTTTGAAAATCCATCTTCTGTAGTTTGTTTAATGGAAATCAAGTTAAGGTCAGCAAGGTCTTGCAGTAATTTGCTGGCTTTGGGATTCAATATGTCAACTTGATATGTCATAACTCAAATATAAAAGTTTTAAATGGTTTACTTGTATTATAGCATTTAGGTCAACAGTTAAATCT
>Ga0208736_1000450_pt1 | contig 11784 bp, 11 predicted proteins | sample AntDryMetagUQ255_FD_188090 | JGI IMG/M metagenome (GOLD analysis project Ga0208736, IMG submission 188090) | Polar desert microbial communities from Antarctic Dry Valleys - UQ255 (SPAdes) | ecosystem: Environmental > Terrestrial > Soil > Desert | place: Antarctic Dry Valleys | collected 2008-12-31 | reverse complement strand
GGCGTTGGCGGCGACTGTTCCCGCCGTCTCGCCCAGGCGCCAGTAGCCGACCGGACCGTCAGCCAGCACGGCCTCGGCGTAGCCGGTGCCGGGAGGCGGAGGCGGAGGCGGCGTCCCGAACTGGATTCCCGCCTCCCAGGTGATCGCCGACAGGCGCGCCTGACCGGTCCTCGACGGATGGAAGTAGTCGCGCGTGACGAAGTCGCCGGCCTGCGGCTGCCATCCGAACACCGCGCCGCCGTCGTATCTGCAGTTGGCATGCAGCGCGCACACCTGCGCGAGCTGGGTGTTGAAGGCGATGACGCGCTGACGCGCGCGCTGGCGGCGCTCGACGTCGGCGGCTGCCGTCGACTGGGGATTGGCGAGCACGACCGGGCAGACGCCGCGCGAGGACCAGGCCGCGCGGGCCTGCTCGTCGTTCATGTGCAGCGTGCGCAGCTGCTCGGCGTCGAAGATGCTCGCGACGAGGATGCGGGAATTCGGCAGGCCCTGCGTCAAGGTCGTCATGCCGGCCTCGAGGCTGGAGCGAAATGCCGCGACGCTCGTCATGGTGGCTTCGGTTTCGCGGCAATAGTCGTTGAGTCCGAGCATGATCGTCACGTACTGCGCGCGCTGGGCGACCGCCTGCTGGGCCTGGGCATCGAGGTCCGCGATCCTGCGCGCCGACACCGCGTTGGTGACGTTGGCGCCGGCGATCCGCGGTTCCAGCGCGAGCAGGCGCTGATAGTGGCTGTCGATGCCGGTCGTCGTGCCCGTCGACCACGAGTTCGCGGCACAGGAGTTCGACTCAGGGTCGCAGGGTGCTCCGGTGAACGCCCCCGCGCTATAGGAGTCGCCCAACGCGGCCATCGACGTCGGCAACGCCGCCACGACGATGCTCATGATCTTCGTGTCCACCTGGTTGTCATCGTCGATCGCCTTCAGCGTCACGGGGTAGGTCCCGGGATGGACGAACGCGTGCTCGACCTGTGCGCCCGTGGCCGTGGCGCCGTCGCCGAAGGCCCATTCCCAGGCGACGACTGTTCCGGCCGCGGACGGGTCGCGGTCGTCGCTGGACGGGCGGCCGTCGAAGCGCACGACGACGCCGGGCCCGACCATGCCCTTGGGGCTCGTGCAGTGCTCCGGGCACGGGTCACAGACGAGGCCGGAGGCGGCGCACGTGAAGCGCGCAATCGGGGGTCCGGCGGCGGCGCCTGCCCGTTCGGGCATCGCGGCGCCGGCGAGTACGATCGCGCACAGGATCAGCAATGTGGCGACTCCCCGCACGGCGACCACTATGCCATGGTCCATGGCGCGAGGTGTCGACGGACGTGCGCGGCTACGATCGATCGCCGGCCCAAGACGACCACAGAGGGACAGCGACCAGATGACATCACCGCACCGCGTCTTCATCGGCTACGACCCGTCGCAGCACATCTCCTACGAGGTGCTGCGCTTCTCGCTGCTCAAGCACGCGACGGAGCCGGTGGACATCCAACCGATCGACGCGGCGAAGCTCCCGGAGTTCGGCCGGCCGGTCGATCCGCTCGCCTCGACGCCGTTCACGTACACGCGCTTCCTCGTGCCGTGGCTGACGGACTACGAGGGCGTAGCGCTGTTCATGGACGGCGACATGCTCGCGCTCGGCGACGTCTGCGAGCTCTTCGCGCTGCCGATGGACGACCTCGCGCTGCGCGTGCGCAAGCACGACTACAACCCCGAGGCGACCGTGAAGATGGGCGGCAAGGTCCAGACCCAGTATCCACGCAAGAACTGGTCGAGCCTGATGCTCATGAACTGCGCCGAGCTCGGGGCGTGGACGAAGGAGGCAGTCGAGACCCAGGGCGGCGCCTGGCTGCATCGCTTCGAGGCCGTCCCCGACGAGAAGATCGGCGACATCTCCGAGGAGTGGAACGTCCTGGATCACATGACAGGGCCGACCAAGCTGCTGCACTACACCTCCGGAGGCCCGTGGCTGAAGGGCTGCGAGGACGCCGACCACGCCGACCTGTGGCACGAGTACCGCCACGAGTACGAGCGGTCCGCCGCATGAGCGACGGCGGTCCCGTGTCGACGACGGCCGTCCTACCCCCCTCGCCGCACGCGTCCTCGCGCCACCAGCTGTTTCTCTTGCGCCGCGCGGCGCGGGCGTCGCTGAACCTGCGCCGCCTGCAGCGCCTCGCCCCGCTCGACGACCTCTTTCCGGGGGTCAACGACCTCGAGCTGACGCTGCGCCACCACTTTCGCCCGCGCGGCCTGCCGCACGGCGACGCGTACGTGCTCGCGCTGATCGTCGCCCAGCTGCGTCCGCGGCGGATCTTCGAGATCGGCACGGGCACGGGCGAGGGCACGCTGCTGATGGCCCGCCAGTCCCCCGGCGTGCGGATCGACACGCTCGACCTCGGCGGCGAGGGGCAGGCGTCGCTGGGCGAACAGCGCGCGGACGCCCCGCTCGTCGCCGACGCCGTCGGCGAGGCCTTCCACGGCACCGACGTCGCGGGTGCGATCACGCAGCACCTCGGCGACAGCGCGACGTTCGACTTCTCGCCCTTCGCCGGGCGGATGGACCTCGTCTTCGTCGACGGCGCCCACACCGCCGAGTACGTCCGCGCCGACTCGCTCGCCGCCCTCGCGATGCTCGCGCCCGGCGGCGTCGTCGTGTGGGACGTCTGCCACCTCTACCACCCTGGCGTCAGCCGCGGGCTGCTGTCGCTGCAGGAAGACGGGCACTGGGTGGCGCGCATCGAGACGAGTCGTCTCGCCGTGCTGCGCACCTGAGCGGTGAGCGGCGCGAGCGGGCGGGAGAGCATCGGCGTGCGGGGCGAAGCGTGGCGCCCATGACCCGGATCGTCGCACTGACCGGCGCCGCGCTCGGCGTGCTCGTGTTGGTGCTCGTGCTCACCGGCAGCCGCCCGCCTGGACCGCAGGTGATGGCCGCGCTCGGCGACTCGCTGACGATCGCGCTGCGCGCGTGCTCGGACGACGGGAGCGTCGACTGCCGGGCGAGATCGTGGTCGACGGGCACGAGCCCCGCCGTCGACAGCCACCTGTTGCGCCTGCGCCGCCGCGGGCAGCAGCTCGCGGCCTACAACCTCGCGGTCTCCGCGCGCAAGGTCGAGCTGCTCGACGGCCAGGTGCGCCAAGCGGTCGCCCGCGGCGCGGACTACGTGACGATCCTGATGGGGACCAACGACGTCTGCCGCGAGGACCTCGCGCGGATGACCCCCGTCGCGACGTTTCGCAACCAGGTCTCGATTGCCATCTCGACGCTCGCGGCCGGGCGCCCGCGCGCGCGGATCTTCGTCGCGAGCCTCCCCGACCCCGAGCGCCTGCGCGAGCTGTTCGCATCCGACGCGCGGGCGCGCGCCGTGTGGGCGCGCGACGACACGTGCGCCGTGTTCCTGCGAGACCCGCTGTCGCAGCGCCCGCCGGACCGCGCCCGGCGCGCCCTCGCGGGCGGGCGCCGGGCCGACTTCGACCGGGCGCTCGCAGACGCCTGCGCGATGCATCAGCGCTGCGTCTTCGACGCGGGCGCGGTCAGCGGCTGGGACTTCGGCCGCGAGCACATCTCGGCGGCCGACTACTTCCACTTCTCGCCGCGGGGCCAGGCGGAGCTCGCGGCGCGCACCTTCCGGCGCGCATTCCCCGCTACAGACCGCCGATGAGCTTGCCCTGCTGCTCGCCGCGGTACGGGCCGCCGCGGGTGTTGCCGTCGCCGGTGTACTGCGTCGTCAGGTAGGCCGCGGCGTCGGCGACCGCCGACGGCGGCAGCGTCTCGTCGGTCGACCAGCGGCCCTTGGAGATGCTCGCCGTGCGGTTGAAGGCGGCGAAGGTGCCGTTGCTGCGGGTGTAGGTGACGCGCAGGCGGACGCTGCCGTCGACGCGGGGATCGACCGTGCCGGCGACCGGCAGCGGGCGATCGATGCGCACCTGCTTCTCCTTGGAGCCCGACGAGCCGACGTCGACGCTGAAGGACGTCCTGCCGCCGGCCTCGAGCTTGATCTGGAGCTTCCCGGTCGCGCGCCCGGTGATGCCGAGCAGGACGTTCAGGCGCCCCGAGGGCAGCGAAGCGCGCTTGACCTTCAGCTTGGCCGACGAGCGCCGCGGCGTCGGGGCGCTGCCGGCGGGGCGGGGCTGGGTGGCGCGAGGCGGCGCAAAGGCGAGTGGGAACGTCAGGTCGGCCAGCGCGGCCTGACCGGCGATCGAGAAGTGCACGTAGTCGGTCGTCGTGATGTGCCGCGCCTCGAAGAGCCAGCGGAAGGCGGCGTTGCCGTCGAACACGCAGCGCGGGTTCTGTTCGCAGACCTCGGCCATCTGGCGATTGAGTCGAGCAGGCGCTGGTAGCCGGCGGCACGCCGCTGCTGATCGGCCGGCGCCTCGGAGGCGGCGTTCTGCAGGAAGGCGCCGCAGTTGCGCGTGGTGTTCCAGACCTGGCGGGCGGCGGGATTGGCGGCCAGGACCTCACGCAGCCGGCTCAGGTCCGGCAGGCTCGCGACGAAGATGCGCGTGCTGGGAGCCCGCGTCGTGAACGTCGCGATCGCGCGGGCGAAGTACGCCCGGAACTCCGGCACCGGGGTCATCGCCTCGACGGTCGGCCGGCAGACGTCCGAAATCCCCGCGAGCACCGTGACGTATTGCCCCCTGGCGTTCACGGCCAGCCTGGCCTGCCGGAAGAGCTCGGCGACCTTGTGGGCGGAGATCGAGAAGTTGTCCGCGGTGAGGGCGGGCTGCTGGGCCTTGATGCGCAGGAAGTGGCTGTTGACGTCCGGGCTGGTCCCCGCCGACCCCGAGTTGAGCTTGCAGTTGGTGGTGCCCGAGGGCGAGCACGAGCGCGTGGCCGCGGTCAGCGAGTCGCCGATCGCCGCCATCTTGGCCAGGGTCGGCACCTGGGCTGCCCGCACGGCGGCGTCGTCGCGGGCTGGCGAGCTCCCGACGACCGTCGACAGGCACGCGAGCGCGACGATCCCCACGACGAGCCATGACCTGCGTCCCGGCACACTACCCGAGCCTGCGACCGCGACGCCTACCGCGAGACCCCGCCCCCGCAGGACCTGTCGCGCAGCCGCGGCGCGAGCGCGTCGGCGAGCTCGCGCGAGAAGCGCCGCGCCCCGGCCGGTGACAGGTGGTCGCCGTCGGCGAAGTCCCCGAGCCCGTAGCGGTCCTGCACCTCGGGGCCGACGTCGACGACGCCGATCGCCGGATGCTCGCGCGCGATCCTGCGCAGCAGCCGCTGAAAGTCGCGCTGGACCTCGACGGTCCCGAGCGGCTCGCGGTCGTAGAGCAGCGGCGTCGTGAACAGCGTCAGGCAGCCGCCCCGTGCTCGCACGAGGCGGTCCAGGCGCGCGAGCGCGGCGAGCTGGGAGGCGCCGACGCGCAGGCGGCTGCTGCCGCTGCGCTGCGCCAGCAGCCGCGCCTTCGTCGCCAGCTCGGGCTTGGGCACGACCAGCGACGGATCGAAGATTCCCCAGCCGTGATCGCCGGCGAGCCGGAAGCCGCGCGCGTCGAGCTTGCGCCCGCGCAGCAGGCGGCGCGGGCGGATCTCGTTGCCGCGGCCGCGCAGCGCGAACAGGCCGGCGAGCGCCTCCTCGGCGGCCTTCCAAACCGCGGTGCGGTCGCGGTTGGCGAAGCCGGGGCTCGCCTCGAACGCCTTGGCCTGCTGCTCGGCGACGACGTTGCGCTCGTCGAAGTCGCGCGGGATCACGCCGAGCAGCACGTCGCGCGGGGCGGCGCGGTTATAGAAGCGCTCGAGGAACGGTGGCCAGAAGCGCACGTCGACGGTCGGCATCGCGAGGTTGAACGACTCGGCGCGGACCCCGAGCGCGGCCAGTCGGCGATCGAACGGCTCCGGATCAAGCGCCGAAAAGGTCCGCGAGTTGCCCAGCACGAGCGTGTCGAAGCGCTCCTTGGCCGACGACAGGTCGCGCAGCTTGATGCCGACCGACGGCTCGTTGAACGAGCGGTAGGCGGGCACGAGACGGTCCGGTTGGGCGTACAGAACCTGGGTGAGCAGCCGGTCGCCCGCGACGACGACGGCCAGCAAGACGGCGAAGTAGGCGAGACATTGCAGTCCGGTCTTGAGGTTCATCAGAACTCGAAGTAGACGAAGGGGGTCAGGCTCGAGGGCGACAGCGCCATCGCGGCCAGCCAGCACGCGGCCGTGGCCGAGCCGAGCAGCGCGGCGCGCGTGGACGGCACGGCCAGCAGCCCTCGCACGGGCGCCTCCAGCCGCGGCAGCCAGCGGTTGGCGAGCACGAACGCGCCGGCCGCCGCGAGCGCTGCGGCGATCTGCGGTGCTGACACCGTGTCGGGCAGGTCCGCGAGTCGGTCGATGACGTCGAGCGCCTCGCCGAGCGAGCTCGCGCGAAAGAATATCCAGGCGAAGAACACGGCCGTCAGCGTGATCAGTCCGCCGAGCAGGTGCAGCAGCTCGGAGGGGTTGCGGATGCGCCCGCGCAGCGCGTGGGAGATGGCGAGGAAGACGCCGTGCAGGAAGCCCCACACGAGGAACTGCAGGCCGGCGCCATGCCACAGCCCGCCGACGGTCATCGTGATCATGAGGTTGCGGTAGGTCTTCAGACGCCCGCCGCGGTTGCCGCCCAGAGGGATGTACACGTAGTCGCGCAGCCAGCGCGACAGCGTGATGTGCCAGCGGCGCCAGAACTCCGACGGGCTGCTGGACGCGTAGGGGAAGCGGAAGTTCACCGGCAGCTCGAGGCCGAGCATCCGCGAAGCGCCGCGCGCCATGTCGCTGTAGGCGGAGAAGTCGAAGAAGATCTGCAGCCCGAAGGCGACGACGCCGAGCGCCATATACTCCGGCGAGTGCGCAGCCGGATCCGCGAACGCCTTGTTGGCGGGGATCGCGAGGTTGTCGGCGATCACGAGCTTCTTGGCGAGCCCGAGCGTGAACAGCGCGAGACCCGACTGAAAGCGCTCGAAAGACAGTGGCGCCGGCGCGGCGAGTTGCGGCGCGAGCTCACGAAAGCGCGTGATCGGGCCGGCGATGAGCTTCGGGAAGTACGCCTTGTAGGTGGCGAACGTCAGGAAGCTGCCGACGCGCGTATCGCCGCGATAGACGTCGACGAGCACGCTGATCATCTCGAACGTGAAAAAGCTGATCGCCAGCGGCAGCAGGATGCTGAGGCCGTCGTAGCCCCCGGTCTGCGCGATGCCGAGCCAGCTCAGCAGGTCGGCGCCGGCCTCGCTGAAGAAGCCCGCGTACTTGAACGTGCCGAGCACCACGAGGTTGACCGCGACGCCGACCGTCAGCAGCGTCTTCGGGCGCTGCGACCCGGGGATCGCGCGCGCGATCGCGAAGTTCAGGACGGTGCTCGCGGCCAGCAGCAGCCCGTAGATCGGGTTCCAGCTCAGATAGAAGACGTAGCTGGCGACGAGCAGGATCGGCACGCGCGCGCGAGCGGGCGCCAGCCAGTACACGACCAGCGTCGCCGGGAGGAACAGCAACAGGAAGACGGCGGCCGAGAAGAGCAGGCGCGGAAGACTATTGGCTTGCGTTGGCGCGGCAGGCCGCGCTGCGCGGGCGCTGCGGCGGCCCGTCATGCGAGCGTCTGAGGTCCGTATCGCGGCCGCACGCGCGACGACGAGCGCGCGCTCGTCGACGATCCCACCGTCGCGCGCTGGCTGCGCGGGCGGGTGTCGGGCCTATTCGGCGGACGGCCGGTGAGCTCGGCGACCGTTTCGTGGATCCGCCGCCGCTACGACCGCGCGTTCGCACGAGCTTCTGTCGGCGCGGACCTTTCAGGCCTGCAGGTCGTCGGACGGTGAGGGCGCGACCGGCGGCGGGCGCCTCATCGACGCGCAGATTTTCGAGGCGTGGCGCACGAGCGCCGCGGGCCTGGCGCTGTTTCGGATCTTCTACGGACTCGCCGGGCTGCTGATCCTCGTGGCGTCGACGCAGTCGCTGTGGATGATCGACTACCCGCGAGAGGCGATCACGGCGCCGTCGGGATCGGCTTCAGCTTCGGCAAGATCGACCACTTCGTCGCGGTCGCGCTGCCGGCGCTGGCTGCTCGCGCCGTGGTGGGGTCGCGCCTGGAGCGTCGACGCCCGGCGCGGCGGACGCTCGGATCCCCCGCCCGCGCGGCCCGTCGCGCTGGCCGCGTGGGGCGTGGCGTGCTGATGTCCACGGCCGGCTGGCCGAAGCTCCAGGCCGGCTGGCTCGACCCGTCGACGGCGGCCGTGCATGGCTTCGTGACCAACGTGCTGGTCGCCTTCGACCGCAACGGACTGCTCGTCGAGACGGCCGCGAACGCACCCTTCACCCGGCGCTCGAGGCGCTCGACTGGGCGACGATCGCGATGGAGTGCGGGCTGATCTTCGCCGTGCTGTCGGTGCGCCGCTTTCGCTGGCTGCTGGCCGTCGCCGCCGTCTTTCACCTCGCCGTGCTGTTGACGATGCAGATCAACTTCGCGACGAACATCGTCCTCTACGCGCTGCTCGTTCCGACGGCGGCGCTCGCCGCCCAGGCCCAGCACGCGGCCGCCTTCGGACGCCTGCGACGGCCGCTGTCTCGCCGCTTCGCCGTGGCGTTCGTCGCGATCGGGCTCGGCGCCGTCTCGACCGCGCTGCTCGTCGTCACCGAGCTCTGAGGCAACGACGAGGTGCTCGCCGCACGCCGCTGAACCTGCTCGTCCCGGGGCTGCTGATCTGCCTCGGCGGCGGCTCTACACGCTCGCCGGCCGCCTGCGCGTCCTGCGCGCCCGCCTCGGTCGTCGCGAGGGCACGCTGATCTACGACGGCGACTGCGGGTTCTGCGCGCGCTTCGCGGGCTGGGCGCAGGCGCACGGTAGCGCCGTCGCGAGCAGCACACAGGCGCCGGAGCTGCTCGCCGCGCACGGCCCGGCGACCGCGGACGGCCGCGAGGCGAGCTGGTGGGTCGACCGCTACGGCGACGGCGCGCCGCTGCGCGGACAGCACGCGATCGCGCACGTCCTGTGGCTCATGCGCGGACGGTGGGCGCTCGTCGGCCTGCTGGCGCAGCTGCCAGGCGCGTCGTATGCCAGCGCCGTGGCCTACCGGTTGATCGCGGCCGAACGGTACGCGATGCCTCGCGGCACGGCCGCGTGCGCGCTGCCGGCCGCGCGCTGAACCGTCACCAGGCCGTCCAGCCGCCGTCTACGACGACGTTGCTGCCCGTCGCATAGGACGACGCGTCGGACGCCAGGAAGACGACGGCGCCGACGAGCTCGCCGGCGTCCATCATCCGGCCCATCGGCGACTTCGCTTCGAAGCGGCGCATGAAGTCCTGCTCGTGCGCGTTGAGGATGCCGTGCGGCGTGACGCAGTTCACCCGCACGCCGCGCCCAGCCCAGTGCGCGCCGAGATAGCGCGTCAGCATCAGCACGCCGCCCTTGCTGGCGCTGTAGACGAGCGGGTTGCCGAGGCTGTTGGCGGCGTACAGGTCGGGGTTCGAGGACACGAGGCCGTACGTCGAGCCGAGGTTCACGACGCTGCCCGACCCGCGCTCGAGCATCCCGCGGCCGAACTCGCGGCAGGCCAGGAAGACGCCCTTGAGGTTGACGTCCATGACCGCGTCCCACAGCTCCTCGGGAAAGTCCTCGGCCTGCGCCTCGAGGAAGCCCTGCGGCTTGTGCTGGTGGGCGTTGACGAGCACGTCGACGCGGCCGAAGCGCTCGACCGCGGCGCGCGCCGCGGCGCCCACCTGCTCGGCGTCGGCGACGTCGCAGGCGATGCCGAGCGCGTCGCCGCCGAGCGCCGCGGCGGCCGCCGCCGGATCGGCGGCGGCGATGTCGACGAGCACGAGCTTCGCGCCGCGATGCGCGAGCGCCGGCGCCAGCGTGCGCCCGGCCAGCCCGCAAGCGCCGGTCAGCACGATCGTGCGATCGGAGACGTCGAACAGCGGGTCGTATGCGGTCATGCCCGGACCGCCAGCGCCGTGCGGACCGCGGCGAGCCCCTCGCGCACGCCGACCGTCGGCGCACCGCCGGTGCGGGCGGCCTGCAGGAACGCCTCGGCCTGGCGGCGGTAGGTCTCGTCGAAGTCGAAGTCCGCGTCCACGCCGCCTTCACGGTAGCCGCCGTCGGCGCCGCGCATGCTCCAGCGCCCCGACAGCAGGTCGACGTTCGCCGTCCCGCCGCTGAACGTCACGTCGAGCGTCCGGCTCGCGGGCTTCTCGACGAAGCTCAGCGTCAGCGAGCTGAGCACGCCGCCGGCGTGGCCGACGAGCACGGCGCAGGCCTCGTCGACGTCGGTGCCGAGCGGGCGCTGGGCGAGCGGCAGGGCGGCGATCCGCTCGGCCGGGCCGAACAGCCAGCCGATCAGGTCGATCTCGTGGACGTGGGTCAGCGCCGCTCCGCCGCCGAGCTCGGCGCGCGCCGCGTAGGACGTGCGGTAGTCCTCCCACGGGTGCCAGTCGGGCAGGTAGGTGCCGAAGTGCGCGCGTGCGGTCAGCGCGCGGCCGAGCGGCTCGCCGCTTGAGATCCACCCGCGCAACGCGAGCACGCTGGGGTGAAAGCGCAGGTTGCAGGCGACCGACACGACGGCGCCGGCCGCCTCGGCCTCGAGCGCGAGCTCCTCGCACCCCTCGACGGCGTCGCTCAGCGGCTTCTCGACGAGCACGTGGCAGCCGGCCGCGACGGCCGCGCGCGCGGTTGCGACGTGCAGTGACGTTGGGTTGGCGACGACGACGACCTGCGGGCGCTCGGCGAGCGCCGCGTCGAGCGAGTGAAACTCGCGGTCGGGGCGCGTCGTGTCGTCTGCCGGCATCGTCGCATGACCCGTGCGGTAGGCGTCGATGCGCTGCACGCCGAGCGCGCGCAGGTGTCGTAGGTGGCGGCGTCCGATCGAGCCGAGCCCGCAGATCAGCGCGTGCCGCGCCACGCTGCCCGCCGACGTCACAGCACCCTGCCGAGCGTCGGCTTCTGCTGGACCTCGGAGTTCAGCGCGACGACCTCGGGATGGCGCCGCAGCCAGGCGATCACCGTGCCGACGGCCGGCGGCGCGGCGCCGTCGTCGTACAGCGCGTCGAACACCCGCTCCAGCAGCGCCTGGTCCTCGGCCGTGTCGACGCACAGCCGCAGCTCCGGCCACGTCTCGCCGGGCGGGGCGCTGACGTTGGCCAGGCGGAACGCGTCGGGGTTCGTGCGCACGTAGGTCGTGACGTGCTCGCGGTCCTCGGGGCGCCGGCCGTCGCGCGCCGAGCGCTCGAGCACCTCGCGCGAGAGCACCTCGGAGTCCAGCCCGCGCGGCCACGAGCGCACCACGATGTTGCTCGCGTAGTCGCAGTCGCCGGCATGAAAGCGCCGAACGACGGCCGCCGTGACGGTCGGATCGAGCAGCGGGTCGTCGGCCGTGACGCGCACGACCGCGTCGGCGCCGTCGCCCTCCAGAGCGCCGACGAAGCGGCCCAGGACGTCGGACTCGCTGCCGCGAAAGGCGCGCACGCCGAGCTCCGCCGCGAGCTCCTCCAGGCGGTCGTCGGCGGGGTTGGTCGTCGTCGCGAGGACGACGTCGTCGATCGGCTCGGATGCGCGCACCGCGCGCAGCACGTGCTCGACGACCGGCCGTCCCCCAAGCGGGAGCAGAACCTTGGAGGGCAGGCGCTCGGAGCTGCAGCGCGCCTGCACGACGGCGACGACGCGGCTCACGGACGACCCACTAGTACGTTGTCCGGTAATTGGGTTTCATGCCTTGAGGGGCTTGCCCGCGTACGTCCAGGCGAACGGCTTTGCGGTCGGGTTGTAGCGCTCGATGAACGCCAGCAGCTGCGTCTTGAGATCGTCTTTGCTTGTGAAGACGCCGCGTCTGATCAGCCGCCGCGAGAGGATC
>Ga0208736_1000449_pt1 | contig 11812 bp, 9 predicted proteins | sample AntDryMetagUQ255_FD_188090 | JGI IMG/M metagenome (GOLD analysis project Ga0208736, IMG submission 188090) | Polar desert microbial communities from Antarctic Dry Valleys - UQ255 (SPAdes) | ecosystem: Environmental > Terrestrial > Soil > Desert | place: Antarctic Dry Valleys | collected 2008-12-31 | reverse complement strand
CGCGTCGAGGAGCTCGGACTCGAGCTCTTTCACCGCTACGCGCCCGACGGCGCCGGAGGTGTCTCCGACGAGGTGCGCGCGATGGTGCACGCGCAGGCGCCCAAGCGCGTCGCGCTGCAGTTCGCCGAGCGCTCGCGCGCGACGTGGGACCACCGCAAGCTCGCGGGTGCCGTGTCCTGATGGTCCAGCCTGCGCCGCTGCGGTGAAGGGCCTGATCCTGTCGGGCGGCAAGGGCACGCGCCTGCGTCCGATCACGCACACGAGCGCCAAGCAGCTCGTCCCGGTCGCCAACAAGCCGGTGCTCTTCTACGGCATCGAGGCGATGGCCGAGGCGGGCATCGAGGAGGTCGGGATCATCATCGCTCCCGAGACCGGCGGCGAGATCCGCGAGGCGGCTGGCGACGGCTCGCGCTTCGGCGTTGCGATCACGTACGTCGAGCAGGACGCGCCGCTCGGCCTCGCCCACGCGGCGCTGACCGCCGAGGCATTCCTCGATGGCGACCCGTTCGTGATGTACCTCGGCGACAACCTCCTGCAGGGCGGCATCACCGAGCTCGTCGAATCCTTTCGCGCGAGCCGTCCCGATGCCCTGATCCTGCTCACGCCCGTGCCCGACCCGCAGAACTACGGCGTCGCCGAGCTCGACGGCGGGCGCGTGGTGCGCCTCGTCGAGAAGCCGGCGCAGCCCGCGACCGACCTCGCGCTCGTCGGCGTCTACATGTTCACGGCGGACATCCACGACGCATCGCGCGCGATCGAGCCGAGCGCGCGCGGCGAGCTCGAGATCACCGACGCGATCCAGCACCTCGTCGACGGCGGGCGCCGAGTCGAGTCGCACGTCGTGCGCGGCTGGTGGAAGGACACCGGCCGCCTCGACGACATGCTCGAAGCCAACCGGCTCGTGCTCGACCGCATCGACCGCCGCGTCGACGGCGAGCTCGTCGACTCGCAGTGCGAGGGGCGCGTTGTGATCGAGGCCGGGGCACGGCTTGAGCGCACGACCGTTCGCGGGCCCGCGATCATCGGCGCGGGCGCGCGCCTCACCGACTGCTACGTCGGTCCGTACACCGCGATCGGCGAGGACTGCGTCATCTGCGAGGCCGAGGTCGAGCATTCGATCCTGCTGTCGGGCTGCACCGTCTCCAACCTCGCCGGGCGGATGGAGTCCTCGCTGCTGGGGCGCAACGTCACGATCTCGCGCGGCGTGCGCCAGCCGCGCGCGTTCCGCTTCATGGTCGGCGACAACTCGGAGATCGGGATCCTGTGAGGTTGCTCGTCACCGGAGCGGGGGGGATGCTGGGGCGCGCCGTCGTCGACGCGGCCGCGCGCCGCGAGCACGACGTCATGGGCGCGACTCGTGCCGAGCTGGACATCACCGATGCCGATGCCGTCCGCCGGGCCGTCTGCGAGCTGTGCCCTGACGCAGTCGTCAACTGTGCCGCCTACACCGACGTCGATGGCGCCGAGAGCGACCGCGCGACCGCGCAGGCCGTCAACGGCGACGGCGCCGGCAGGGTCGCCGCAGCGGCAGCCGCGGCGGGGGCCGCGATCGTGCACGTCTCGACGGACTACGTCTTCGACGGCTCCAAGGACGAGCCGTGGCTGGAGTCCGACCCGACCGGCCCGCTCGGCGCCTACGGCGCGACGAAGCTCGCGGGCGAGATCGCCGTCGCCCAGGCCAACCCGTCGCATGCGATCGTGCGCACGGCGTGGCTGTTCGGCGCCGGTGCACGGAACTTCGTCGACACGATGCTCGCGCTCGGCGCGCAACGCGAGGAGGTCTCCGTGGTCACCGACCAGATCGGCTGCCCGACGTGGACGGGCCATCTCGCCGGCGCGCTCGTCGCGCTCGCCGAGCGCCCATCGCAGACGGGCGTCCACCACCTTGCCGGCGCCGGGTCGTGCTCGTGGAACGAGCTTGCCGTCGAGGTCTTCAGGCAGGCGCGGATCGACTGCCGCGTGCGGCCCGCGACCACCGCCGACTTTCCGCGGCCCGCCCGGCGACCCGCCTACAGCGTGCTCGGCTCCGAACGCGTCGGTGCCCTCGTCCTGGCGCCATGGCGCCAGGGCGTCGCCGAGTACCTCGCCACGAGGGTGGCCGCATGAGGCTGCTCGTGTGCGGCGGCGCGGGCTTCATCGGCTCGAACTTCGTGCGCCTGCGCCTGCGCGAGCACGGTGACGATGTCGTCGTGCTCGACAAACTCACCTACGCCGGGCGCCGCGAGAACCTCGAGGGCCTCGACATCGGCTTCGTCCACGCCGGCATCGAGGACGCAGGCGCCGTCGCGGAGGCGATCACGGGCTGCGACGCGGTCGTGAACTTCGCCGCCGAGACGCACGTCGACCGCTCCATCGCCGAGCCCGACGCGTTCGTCACGACGCATGCCTTCGGCACGTGGGTCCTGCTCGAGGCCGCTCGCGCGGCCGGCGTGCGCTACCTGCAGGTCTCGACCGACGAGGTCTACGGCTCGATCGAGGACGGATCGTTCACCGAGGGCTCCCCGCTCGCGCCCTCCTCCCCCTACAGCGCGACGAAAGCCGGCGCGGACCTGCTCGTGTCGAGCTACTTCCACACCTTCGCCCTGCAGACGCTGATCTGCCGCGGATCGAACAACTACGGGCCCTACCAGTACCCCGAGAAGCTGATCCCGCTGATGATCCTCAACGCGCTGCACGGCGACCGCCTGCCGGTCTACGGCGACGGCCTGCAGGTGCGCAACTGGCTCTACGTCGAGGACTTCGGGCGCGGGATCGGCCACGTGCTCGAGCACGGCACCCCCGGTGAGGCCTACAACGTCGGCGGCCCGGACGAGTGCCCGAACATCGAGGTCGTGCGGCGGATCATCGAGCTGTGCGGCGCCGACGAGGGGCTGCTCGAGTACGTCAAGGACCGCCCAGGCCACGACCGCCGCTACTCGCTGGGCTCCGAGAAGGTCCGTGCGCTGGGCTGGGAGGCCCGCACGCACTTCGCCGACGGGCTCGAGCAGACCGTCGCCTGGTATCGCGACAACCCGGCCTGGTGGGAGCCGATCCGCTCGGGCGACTATCGCGAGTACTACGCGCGCCAGTACGGCTCGCGCCTGGAGGACTGACCGCCCGGCGCCCGGCGCGCGTCAGGATGCGGCGCGCAGCGCGGCGATCTTCCAGGCCGTCCCGGCGCGCGCAAGCTCGAGCGTGTCGGTCTTCTCCCCGGAGCCGGTGCCGGAGATGACCTTCGCGGTCGCCTGCGCGCCGTTCACCGTGACGTCGTCGACCGTCAGGTCGAAGGAGTCGGCGTCGGCGAAGGCATCCCTGACGGCGGTCGTGCAGTTCGTGCCCTGCTTCTTCAGCGTGGCGAGCAGGGCGCCGCTCAGCAGCGACTCGCAGACCCTGCCCGGCTCATCCGCCCGCGCGGCCTTCTCGAGCTCCTCGACGGCGGCGGCCACCTTCTGCTCCTCGCCCTTGAAGGACTCGGCGGAGTCCTTGGCGCCGGCGCCGCAGCCGGTCGCCACGAGGGCCAGCAGGCAGAGGGCGAGGACCGGTCTCACGGCCGGGAGCCTATCTAGACTGGGCGATCGTGACTGAGCTCCTACCGCCCCAGGCGCCGGTCCCGCGCGGCCGCCACGCCCCGCCGCTGGAGATCCGCCTCGAGGTGCAGAAGGGGCGGCTGTTCGAGGCGGCCGCCACGGTCTTCTCGCGCCTGGGCTATGCCGAGGCGAGCGCCGAGGCGATCAGCCGCGAGGCCGGGATGTCGAAGGCGACCTTCTACGAGCACTTCGCCAACAAGGAGGAATGCCTAGTCGCGCTCTTCGAGTACGCGTCGCTGTCGTTCGCCGCGTCGCTGGTCGAGGCCTCACGGGGCGCCGGACCCGACCACGAGGCCCGCCACCGCGCGGGGCTGCGGGCGATCCTCACGGGGATCGAGGCGAAGCCGGCGCTGGCACAGGCGATGCTCGTCGAGACGGTCGGCGCGGGACCGCGCGTGGCCGAGCTGCGCGACAACGCGCTGAGCTCCATCGCCCAGGTCATGTACGACCAGACCGTGCGCGCCGCCGCGCGCGACGGCGGCCCGGCCTTCGCCTCGCCCGACGACGCCTTCGCGATCGTCGGCGCGACGTTCGAGCTCATCTCGCGCCAGCTGCGCACCGGCCGGCCCGAGCGCGTGACCGACCTGCAGCCGCTGGTCGAGCGATTGATCCTCGGGCTGCTGTCCCAGCCGCCCGGCGGCAGGTGAGCGCGAAGGGGCTGGCCGCGCTCGAGGGCGAGATCGTCGCCTGCCGCGCCTGCCCGCGCCTGGTGGCGTGGCGCGAGCGCGTCGCGCGCGAGAAGCGCGCGGCGTTCGCTCACGAGACGTACTGGGGACGGCCGATCCCGGGCTTCGGCGATCACGCCGCGCGCGTGCTCGTGCTCGGCCTCGCGCCGGCGGCGCACGGCGCCAACCGCACGGGCCGCGTCTTCACCGGCGACCGCTCCGGCGACTTCCTCTTCGCTGCCCTGCACCGCGCGGGGTTCGCCAACCAGCCGCTGTCGTCGCATGCCGGCGACGGGCTGAAGCTGCGCGACGCCTGGATCACGGCGGCTGTGCGCTGCGCGCCGCCGGCGAACAAGCCGACGCCACAGGAGCGCGACACCTGCCTGCCGTTCGCCGTCCGCGAGCTCGCCGCGCTCACGGACGTGCGCGTGATCGTGTGCCTCGGCGCGTTCGCGTGGGACGCCGCGCTGCGCCTGCTCGCAGCGTCAGGGACCCCGCTCGCGCGCCCGCGCCCGCGCTTCGGCCACGCCGCCGAGCTGGCGTGCGAGCCGGCCCTGCTGGGCTGCTTTCACCCCAGCCAGCAGAACACGTTCACCGGCAGGCTCACGCCGGCGATGATCGACGAGGTGCTTGCTCGCGCGCGCGAGCTGGCGGGACGTGAGCCCTTCGAAGGGTCAGCTCCGGCGAGCGGAGATGTGCCAACTTCGGCAAAGCCCGTCAAATGACCGGGGATCGTCCGTGGTCGGGCTATAGCCGTCAACCCATCGCAGAGGAGCCCTCGCCATGACCACCTTTCGCAGGTTCAGCGCTGCCGCCATCGCCGTCGCCACCACAGCTGTTGTCGCGGTCCCCGCATCCGCGACGGCCGCTCCTGCCAAGCAGGACGGCGCACAGATGCGCGAGGTCTGCCTGAAGTCCGTCTACGTCAAGAAGCGCCCCGGCGTGCTGGTTGCCGGCACGGTCGTCAAGGGACAGAAGGTTCGCGTCACGCGCTACACGAGCACCCGGCGCTTCGCGCACATCGTCGCCCGCTGGCCGGGCTTCACCGTCCGCGGCTGGGTGCCGGTCGCGGGCCTGTGCGCGAAGGGCAAGTCGGCCGAGTACGCGAAGACCTCGCGCTACAGCGTCAAGATCGCGAACTCCCCGGCCGGCGGCGATCCTGGCTTCCTGTACGTGGGGGGACCGGCGAACATCACCGTCAAGGACAACCAGCGCGCGGGCCAGACGCTCACGCTGTGCATCACGCCTGCCCCCGAGCAGCAGCCGTCCTGCCGGACGGGACGCACCGGGCGCACGATCGACACGATCGTCTGGTCGAAGGCGGGCGCCACCGAGGTGCGCATCTCGATCGACGGCGGCCCCGTGCTCGTCGACACCGTCTACCCCTACGCCATCGCACACCAGCCGGCGGCCCGCTGACGCGACGCCCCGCTAACCCCCGCGCCGCCACCCCGGCGTGGGGGTTAGCGTTCGTCGTCAGAAGCCATGGCCTCCATCCTTCACCGCTCGCGCCACGATGACCACGAGCTCGCCCGTCGCGTCGGCGCGGGCGACGGCACGGCGTTCGCGATGCTCGACGCGCGTCATCGCAGCGCGCTGATCAGCTACGCGAACAGGCTGCTGCGCCGCAGCGAGCACGACGCCGAAGACGTCGTGCAGGACGTGCTGATCCGCGTGCACGACGCGCTGCGCGCCGGCGACGCCCCCGACGAGCTGCGCCCGTGGCTGTACAGGCTCACGCGCAACCGCGCGATCGACGAGGTCCGCCGCAAGCGCTGGGGCGACGAGGCTCTGGACGGCGACACGACGTTCGCCGGCGACCAGCGCCAGGACCCCGCGACGATGCTCGGACGCAAGGAGGCCATGCGCCGGTTGGTCGAGGATCTCGCCGGCCTGCCGCCGCGTCAGCGCACCGCGCTGCTCGCGCGCGAGCTCGACGACCAGAGCGTCGAGCAGATCGCCGCGCAGCTCGGCGTCAGCGTCCTGGCGGCGCACAAGCTTGCGGCGAGGGCGCGCGAGAACCTCATCAAGACGCGCGACGCCCGCGACGCGGCATGCCCCGACGTGCGCGCCGCCCTGCTTGACGCTTACGAGCGCGGCGTGCGCACGACCGAGCACGGCCTGCGTCACGTCAAGGGGTGCGACTGCTGCCGCGCCTACCAGCGGGACATCCGCCGCCTGTCCAAGCAGCTGCACGCGCTGAACCCCGCGCTCGGGCTGCCGCTTCTGGCCGGGCTCGCGAAGCTCGCCGGCGGCGGCGGCGCGAAAGCGGCGGCCGGTGCGGCTGCCGTGGTCGCGGTCGCTGCGACCGGCGGGATCGTGGTGCTCCGCACGGACATCCATTCGCCCGGAGAACCCGCGCCGTTTCGCCTGTTCGGCGCCCGTGACTCCAAGGGGCGTCCGGTCACACGAGGTACCCCGATTCCCGAAGGCCGCACGATCGTGACCGCGCGCGTCCGGGTGCCTGCCAGCGCGAGGCCGCGCACGATCGCCGCCCACCCCACCCTCATGCTGCCGTGCCCAGCGGGGATGAAGTACGCCGGCCTGCAGGCCCCGGGGAGCATCCCGATTGCCTTGAACACCAAGAACACGATCCTCGGGTCTACGCCGGGCGCCCATCTCGTGCTCAATCACCGCGGCATCGCGCGCTCGACCGTCTTCACCGTCGGCATAGAGTGCCGCCGCCCCGGCCCCTACGGCTCGATCTTTCCCGTCGCGCGGAGCTTCGAACGCGCGCTGCAGCGAGGCGAGCGTCGGCTGGGGCGCATCTGCGCGCCGAGCAACGCCGTGTCCGTGCGCGAGCCGCTCAGGGGACGCGGATTCTCCTTCGTCATCGCCCATGGAAGCCCGGTCGCGGTCCTGCGCCGAGACCGGTCGGGCAGATACACGCGCGTCCACATACCGTCCGGGGACGAGGGCTGGATCCGGACCCGCGGTCTCTGCCCATGAAACGCGCATGCGGTGGGGTGCAACCTCGCGCGCGGCTAGCCTGAGCGGCGTGCCGCTGTCGCACTTCACACCCGCCGTCCGCAGCTGGTTTCAGTCCGCCTTCGAGGGACCGACGGAGGTCCAGGCGCAGGCCTGGCCGGCGATCGCGACCGGCGAGCACACGCTGATCTCGGCGCCGACCGGATCGGGCAAGACGCTGGCCGCGTTCCTGTGGGCGCTGGACCGCCTCGCGCGTGATCCTTGCGCCGCTGGCCACACGCGGCTGGTCTACGTCTCTCCGCTGAAGGCGCTCGCCTACGACATCGACCGCAACCTGCGTGCGCCGCTGCGCGGGATCGGCGCCGATCTGTCGGTCGGCGTCAGGACCGGCGACACGCCCCAGCGAGACCGAGCGGCGATGCGCCGCACGCCGCCGGACATCCTCATCACGACGCCGGAGTCGCTGTACCTCATGCTCTCCAGCGGCGCGCGCGAGATCCTCACCGGCGTCGAGGCGATCATCGTCGACGAGATCCACGCCGTCGCGGCGACCAAGCGCGGCGCCCACCTCGCGCTGACGCTCGAGCGCCTCGCCGCGCTGCAGGCCGGCGAACGAGCGTCGTCATCGATGGTGGAGCCGCAGCGCATCGGGCTGAGCGCGACGCAGAACCCGCTCGAGGAGGTCGGGCGCTTCATGGTCGGCCCGCGGCGCAGGTGCACGATCGTCGACGCGGGCATCCGCAAGCCGCTGGACCTGCGGATCCACGTGCCCGTCGAGTCGATGGTGGAACTCGACCAACGGCCGGCCGGCGCCGAGACCACGGACCCGCTCGACCCGCTGATGTCCGGCGAGGCGACGCGCCGCTCGATCTGGCCGGCGATCTACCCGGAGATCCTGCGCCTCGTCGGCGAGCACCGCTCGACGATCGTCTTCGTCAACGCCCGCCGCGGCGCCGAGCGCCTGGCGATCCGCCTCAACGAGCTCGCCAACGCGGACCTTCCCGAGGGCGAGCCGCCGCGCGATGTCGCGCGCGCGCACCACGGCTCGCTCGCGCACGAGGAGCGCCTCGTCGTCGAGGAGATGCTCAAGGCCGGCAAGCTGCCGTGCCTCGTCGCGACGAGCTCGCTGGAGCTCGGCATCGACATGGGCGCCGTCGACCTCGTGCTGCAGGTCGAGTCGCCGAAGTCCGTCGCGCGCGGGCTGCAGCGCATCGGCCGCGCCGGCCACAACGTCGGCGACACCTCCAAGGGCCGGATCTTCCCGAAGTTCCGCGCCGACCTGCTCGAGTGCGCGGTCGTCTGCAAGCTCATGCGCGGCGGCGAGATCGAGCCGACCGTCGTCCCGCGCAACGCGCTCGACGTGCTCGCCCAGCAGATCGTGGCGATCGCCGCAAGCGCCCCCGAGGCGGACTCGGGCGCTGTAGGCGTCGACGATCTCTACGCGCTCGTCACGCGCACCCACTCCTACGCCGAGCTGTCGCGAACGCTGCTGGAGAACGTGCTCGACATGCTCGACGGCCGCTATCCCTCGCAGGAGTTCGGCGAGCTGCGCGCGCGGATCGTGTGGGACCGCGTCGCAGGCACGATCCGCGCGCGCAAGGGATCGCGCCAGCTCGTGGTCACGAACGCCGGCACGATTCCCGACCGCGGCCTGTTCAGCGTCACGCTGCCCGACGGCCGCCGCGTCGGCGAGCTCGACGAGGAGATGGTCTACGAGGCGCGCCCGGGCCAGACGTTCCTGCTTGGCGCGAGCACATGGCGCATCGAGGAGATCGGCCGCGACCGCGTGATCGTGACTCCGGCGCTGGGCGCGCCGGGGGCGGTGCCGTTCTGGCGCGGCGACGGCGTCGGTCGCCCGAAGGAGCTCGGCCGAGCGATCGGGGCGTTCAGCCGCTGGGCCGTTGACCAGGACGCCGCCACGCTCGAGGCCGACTACGACCTCGACTCCTACGCCGCCCGCAACCTGCTCGACTACCTGCGCGAGCAGCAGGCCGCGACGCGCGTGATCCCGTCGGATCGCATGATCGTCGTCGAACGCTTCCGCGACGAGATCGGCGACTGGCGGCTGTGTGTGCTGTCGCCCTACGGCGGGCGGGTGCATGCCGCGTGGGGGCTCGCCCTGTCGAGGCGCATCCGCGAGCAGTACGGCCTCGAATCCGACGCGATCTGGTCCGACGACGGCATCATCGTCCACCTGCCCGACGCCGACGAGCCCCCCGGCGCGGAGCTCGTGATGCTCGAGCCCGACGAGATCGAGGAGGCCGTCGTCGCGGAGCTCTCCTCGAGCGCGCTGTTCGGCGCGCGCTTTCGCGAGAACGCGGGGCGCGCTCTGCTGATCCCGCGCGCCTACCCGGGCAAGCGCACGCCGCTGTGGCAGCAGCGGCTGAAGTCGCAGTCGCTCTTGGAGGTCGCCAAGCGCTACCCCGACTTCCCGATCATCCTCGAGACCTACCGCGAATGCCTGCGCGACGTGCTCGACGTGCCCGGCCTCGTCGAGCTGCTGCGCGGCCTGCACGGGCGCGAGCTGTCGCTCGTCGAGGTGCAGACGCCGACGGCGTCGCCGTTCGCCTCCTCGCTGCTGTTCGACTACGTCGCGACCTACATGTACGAGGGCGATGCGCCCAACGCCGAGCGCCGCGCCGCCGCGCTGTCGCTGGACCGCGACCTGCTGCGCGAGCTGCTCGGCCAGGAGGAGCTGCGCGAGCTCATCGACCCGGGCGCGCTGGAGCAGGTCGAAGCCGACCTGCAGCACCGCTCCCAGCGCACGCGCGCCGAGACGCGCGACGCGCTCGCCGACGTGCTGCGCCGCGTCGGCGACCTGTCGCCCGCCGAGGTCCGCGACCGCGTGCTGGCCGAGATCGACGTGGACGCGATCCTCGACGCGCTCGCGGCGGAGCGCCGCGCCGTGCGCCTACGGATCGGCGGCGAGCCGCGCTGGGTCGCGGCCGACGACGCCGGCATGTACCGCGACGCGCTCGGTGCCGTGCCTCCCGGTGGGCTGCCCGACGCCTTCACGGCCGACGTGCCGGACGCGCTGGCGAAGCTCTTCGCCCGCTACGCACGCACGCACGGCCCGTTCACGACCGCCGAGCTGCGCGCGCGCTACGGCGTCGATCCGACGGCGGTCCTCAAGCAGCTCGAGCAGGATGGCGAGATCGTGCGCGGCGAGCTGCGCCCCGGCGGGCGGCCCGGCGAGCCGGAGTGGTGCGACACCGAGGTCCTGCGCCGGCTGCGCCGCGCCTCGCTGGCCGCGTTGCGCAAGGAGATCGAGCCGGCCGACCAGCGCGCGCTGGCGGCCTTCCTGCCCTCGTGGCAGGGCGTCGACCGCCACCCCGCGGCCGGGGCCGGCATCGACCGCCTGCGCGAGGTGCTCGTCCCGCTGCAGGGGCTCGCGCTGCCCGCCGAGGTGTGGGAGCGCGACGTGCTGCCGCGCCGCGTCGGAGCCTACTCGCCGACCTGGCTGGACGGGCTGTGCGCCTCGGGTGAGCTCGTGTGGGTCGGCGCGGGGACGCTCGGGCGCTCGACGGGCCGTGTCGCGCTGTACTTCCGCGAGGACGCCGAGGCGATCGGACGGCCGGGCGCGCCGGCGTCCGTGCGCGGCGCCGCGGCGCCCGCCGAGCGCGAGCACGACCTGCTGCGCGAGCGTCTCGCGCAGTCGCCGTGCTTCTTCACCGACCTGCTGGCCGAGATCGACCTCGCGCCGGAAGGGGTGCAGGAGGCGCTGTGGGACCTCGTCTGGGCGGGCGAGGTCACCAACGACGCGTTCGCGCCGTTGCGTGCGCCGCGGCTCACGCTCGCGCGAGCGCAGCGGGCCCCGCGCCACGGCACGCGCCGCTTCGGAGCGCGCCGCAGCGGCGCCCAGCCGACGGTGCAAGGCCGCTGGGCGCTGACGGACACCATCTTCCGCCGCGAGCCCGAGCCCGGACAACGCCGGCGGACCCTCGCCGAGCTGCTGCTCGAGCGCTACGGGATCGTGACCCGCGAGCAGGTGCTGGCCGAGGGCATCGGCGGCGGCTTCTCGATCCTCTACGACGCGCTGTCGCAGCTCGAGACGCTCGGGATCTGCCGCCGCGGCTACTTCGTCGAGGGCCTCGGCGGCGCGCAGTTCGCGCTGCCCGGCGCGGTCGAGCGGTTGCGCGCGCAGCGCGCGGTCGAGGAGGCGCCGCCGCTCGTGCTGGCCGCGACCGATCCCGCGCAGCCCTACGGCGCCGCCCTGCCATGGCCCAAGCCCGACGCAACCCCTATGGATGGCGGTGGCGCAGCCACCACCCGCCGCGGGGCGCGCGTGCGCGGCGCCTACGTCGTGCTCGCCGGCGCCGAGCCGGTGCTGTACGTCGAGAAGGGCGGTCGCGCGATCGCGACGCTCGTCGAGCCCGGCGACGCGCGCCTGCGCCCAGCCTTCGAGGCGCTCGCGGCCTTCATCACGGCGGGGCGCGGCCGCAAGCTCTCGCTCGAGCGCATCGACGGCGAGGCCGTCGTGGGTTCGCGCCACGAGGCGATGCTGATCGATCTCGGCTTCCGTGCCGGCCCGCGCAAGCTCACGCTCAGCGCGTAGCCACGCCTACTCGTGGCGCTCGAGCGAGTCGCCGATCAGCCAGATCGTCGGCGGCCACAAGCCGACGAACAGCGCCCGGCGCTCGGCGTTGCCGCGCT
>Ga0208736_1000448_pt1 | contig 11812 bp, 11 predicted proteins | sample AntDryMetagUQ255_FD_188090 | JGI IMG/M metagenome (GOLD analysis project Ga0208736, IMG submission 188090) | Polar desert microbial communities from Antarctic Dry Valleys - UQ255 (SPAdes) | ecosystem: Environmental > Terrestrial > Soil > Desert | place: Antarctic Dry Valleys | collected 2008-12-31 | reverse complement strand
CGGCGTGCATGCGATCGACGAGCAGACTCGGCCGATCGACGGCGAGATCCGCGGCATCAACGGCGCACTGCAGAAGGTCGCCGCCGCGCTCACGAACGCCACGCGCTGAGTCAACCCCAGCGCGGGGGCGCGCTGCCCCAACGCAGTGCGGGGGCCGTGCAACAGCACGGCCCCCGCCTGCGAGCGAACTTCAGGCGCGGGCGCAAGCCCGCGCCTTGTGGCTTCGTTACTACGCCTTGATGAACGGCTTGACGGCCTTGAGCACCGCTCCCATGTCGCTGGCCTTGTCGAACGCCGCGGGCGCCGGTGGCTTGTTGCGCACGAGGCGGATGATGGCCGCATGGCGCGCCTCGATCTGCACGATGCTGCCGGCGGCGCCGAGCACCTCGCCGGACTTGATCATCGGCGCTGCGCCGTTGTAGGCGCTGACACCGGTGTCCTCCAGCGTGTTGGAGGTCTTCAGGTACGTCGCGCGGTCACCAAAGGCGCCGCCGAAGTCGAACTCCGGCTTGGCGACCGGCTTGCCGCCGAGCTTCTTGATCGTCGCGATGAGCGCGTCGACGTGTGCCTTCTCGTCGTCGCGCAGCTTCTTGGTGAGCTTGGTCTCGTCGTCCGACAGACCCTTCACCTGATCGGCGGCGAGCGTGTAGAACTCCGACTCGAGAAACTCGAGCGTGAGCGCGAAGTTGAGGATTTCGACGTCGCCGCTGCTGGAGTCAGCCAGCGCCTTCGTGACGAGCCCCGTTGCCGACAGCGTGCCGTACGCGGCGGCGCCGGCCAGCGTCGAGCGCAGGAGAAAGGACTCCCGCGTCATTCCGTGAACCTTGATGGCGGCCAACTCGGGGGCCACCAGTAGTCGCGATGAAGCCATGTGCGTTCTCGCTTTCGTGATCGTGGTGGTCGATTAGGCCAGGAACGGCTTGACGGCCGCGAGGACCGCCGCCATGTCCATCGGCTTCGCGAATGGGCCGTCGGGCAGCGAACCCTTGAGCCCGCCCTTGCCGTCGCCAAACCCGCGGCCGACGAGCTCGTTGAGGGCCGCCGCATGGCGGGCCTCGACGGTGTGGATCGCCAGCGCTGCGGCGAGCACTTCCTTGTTCTTGATGTTGCCGGCCTGCCCGAGGTACGCGGCCGCGCCGAGGTTCTCGACGTCGGCAGCCGCTTCGAGCGTGGCCATGAGGCCCTTGTCGAACGTCGGGCCGAAGTTCGACTTCGGAGCCGCGACCGGCTTGCCGCCGAGCTTCTTGATCGTCGCGATCAAGGCATCGACGTGCTCCTGCTCGGTCGAGCCGAACTTCTTGGCGATCGACCCCACCTTCGGATCCTTGACCATGCCGCTGTCGATCACCTGGGCGTAGAAGTCCGCCTCGAGGAACTCGAGCGTCAGGGCGTAATTGAGGATCTCCAGGTCAGACTTGTTGGTGTCGGCGGACTTGGCCGGAGGGGCCGGCTTCGCTGACGATGACGATGACTCGTCATCGTCGCCGCCGCAGGCGGCTAGTGCGACGGAAAAGGCGCTGACCGCGCCCGCACCGCCGAGCATCTTGAAAAAGCGCTTGCGCGAAGACGGGTCGTCTGCGAGCTCACGCAGTGCTGAGTCGGTCACGGGAACGTGCCTCCGAACTCGGGGTTGACAATGCTTCACATAGCGCGCAGAGTGCGCCTACAGATCAAGCACTGGCGCGTTGCCGCTCAGACCGGACGACTTATAGTCGAAAGATCGGCACAAGGCGCTGCTCGTGCTCGGCCTCGATGCGCGCGACGACCTCGATGTGGCGCTCCAGCGGCGTGCCCCGCAACTTGGTCCCCAGGCCCTCGTCGACCTGGAAGATCCCCGCCGAGTTGGACATCTCGATCTCGATGCGCACGGCCTTCTCGTCGCCCGCGCCGATCGAGACCTTCTCGATCGCGTAGGCCGACAGCGAGTGGATGTTCGTGTGGCCGGCCTCGAAGGGCACGCGCGAGCGGCCGCGGGCCATGTCCAGCGCGTCGGCCACGCGCAGGATCGCGCCCTCGATCGTGAACGGCGCCCCCTTGGAGCGGTGCGAGATGATCGCGTGCATCGTCTCGGCGACGATGATCGAGCGCGTCGGCTCCTCGTAGATGTCGGCCAGCAGCCGGGGCAGCTTGTCGGCGGTGAGAAACAGCGAGTACGTCTCGTGGTCGGTGCGGTGAATCGACATCCCGACGCAGTGCAGCAGCGCCGCGCCGGCGATGACGACCTCGGCGTCGCGGGGCTCCAGACCGTGGTCGGCGACGATGCTCGGCGTCACGCCGCGGGCCACCAGCAGCCGTGACAGGCGCAGGGCCATGTTGAGCACGATCTGGATGTGCACCCAGGAGTGGTCGGACATGTGCAGCCGCTCGGCGTTGACCCCGGCGGCGTGCCACCACGCCTTGACCTGCAGATCGCCGTCGACGGCCTCCAGCAGCCGCTCCAGGCGCTTGTTGCCGCGCGCCGGCGCGTGCACGCGCGCGTCCTGCGGGGCACCCAGCGTTGATTGGGCCCCGCCCGGGCGGTCGCTCACCGCCCGCCCATCCTCATTCGTCGATCGCCTCGGAGCCCTCGCTGGCGCGCGCGGTGTGCAACTGCATGAGCTCGCGCTGGACCGAGCGCGCCGGGTCACCCGGCTCGCGTTTGCGCCACCCTCCGTCGGCGCGCAGCTCCCAGGCCCACTGGTCGGTGGCCAGTGAGCGGTTCAGCGTGTCGAGCAGATCCTCGCGCGCGGCCTGATCCTCGACGGACGTGATGAGCTCGACGCGCTTGTCGAGATTGCGCGGCATGAGGTCCGCCGAGCCGATCAGGACACATGTCTCGCCGTCGCGCTCGAAGCTGTAGATACGCGAGTGCTCGAGAAAGCGCCCGAGGACGCTCGTGACGGTGATGTTCTCCGAGATGCCCTCCACGCCCGGGCGCAGGCAGCAGATGCCGCGCACGTTGATCTGCACCTCGACGCCGGCCTGCGAGGCGCGATACAGCGCACGGATGCAGCGCCGGTCGACGAGCGAGTTCATCTTCAGGCGGATGCGCGCGCTGTCGTCGCCCGCCTCGCGCGCGGCGATCGTGCGGTCGATCTGGGCGAGGATGCCGTCGCGCATCCCGTGCGGCGCGATCAGCACCTTGCGGTTCTCCAGCGGCCGCGCGACGCCCGTGAGGGAGTTGAACATGTCGGCGACGTCGTTGCCGATGTCCTCGTCGCAGGTGAACAGGCCGAAGTCCGTGTAGATGCGAGCGTTCTTGGCGTGGTAGTTGCCGGTGCCCACATGCACGTAGTGGCGCACCCCATCGCCCTCGCGGCGCACGACGAGGATGCACTTGGCGTGCGTCTTCAGTCCGGGGTAGCCGTAGACGACGTGCACGCCGGCCTGCTCGAGCGCGCGCGCCCACCCGATGTTCGCGCGCTCGTCGAAGCGCGCCTTGAGCTCGACCATGCAGACCGCCTGCTTGCCGCGCTCGGTCGCGCGGATGAGCGCGGGAAACAGCGGCGAGTCGTCGGACGTCCGGTAGACGGTCATCTTGATCGCGAGCACGTCGGGATCGGCGACGGCCTGCTCGACGAACCGCTCGACGGAGGTCGCGAACGAGTCGTACGGGTGGTGCACGAGGATGTCCGCGCGCCGCATCTCGCCCAGGACGTCGGCAGGGTCGGAATCCTGACCCTGCAGGCGCGGTTGCGCGACGGGCGTCCACGGCGGATCGCGCAGGTCGGTGTAGCCGCGCACGCCGTAGATCTGCCATAGATCGGTGAGGCCGAGCAGACCGTCGACGTCGTAGACCTGGCGCTCCTCGAGGTCGAGCGCCCGGCGCAGCTGCTCGCGCACGCCGGGATCGATGCTGACATCGACCTCCAGGCGCACGGCCTCGCCGAAGCGCCGGCGGCGCAGCTCGGCCTCGACGGCCTGCAGGAGATCGTCGGCCTCGTCGGAGACCTCGAAATCCGCGTCGCGGATGACGCGGAAGAAGCCGTGGCCGGCGATCTCCATCCCCGGAAACAGCGACTCGAGGTTGGCGGCGATGACCTCTTCGAGCGCGACGAACGTGTTCGGTGCGTCGTCGACCTCGACGAAGCGGTCGAGCATCTCCGTCGGGACCTTCACCCGCGCGAACGTCTCCTCCCCTGTGACGGGGTCGCGTACGAGCGCGGCGAGCGAGAGCGACAGGCTCGAGATGTAGGGAAACGGGCGGCCCTGGCCAACGGCGAGCGGGGTCAGGACGGGGAAGATCTGGCGCCGGTAGCGCTCGCGGAGGGCCTTGCGCTGGGACTTGGACAGGTCATCGAGGCGCAGGATCCGCAGGCCGCTCTGTGCCAGCGCGGAAAACAGCGTGCCGAGCACCATCTCCTCGAGGCGCTGCTGCTGGGACAGCACGCCCTCGCGGATCGCATCGATCGTCTCCGACGGGGTCAGTCCGTCGGGGCCGGGGTCCGACAGGCCGGCATCGATCTGATCGTGGACGCCGGCGACGCGGATCTGGAAGAACTCGTCGAGGTTCGAGCTCCAGATCGCGGCCAGCTTGACGCGCTCGAGGACGGGCATCGTCTCGTCCTCGACGAGCTGCAGGACGCGATCGTTGAAGTCAAGCCACGACAGCTCGCGGCCAAAGTACAGCGACTTGTCGTGGAGGTCGAGGTCGGTCGGCGACGCCGGCGCGGGCGCCGGCTCGATCGAGGCGATCGGATCCTGTCGCGAGGTCTCGGTCTCGGGGTGTGCCATCGGTCGTTGAGACTATCCGCGCGCGCCGCCGGCTCACATCGTCGTAACAGGGGGTTCACGAGTCCAGCGCCGCAAGCTGCTCGAGGACGATGCCTTCGCGCAGCCCGCCGCCGGCGAACTGCAGCGGCGCCTGCAGCGCGCGCGAGGCGGCGTCGAGCAGCAGGATCGCCGCCGGCAGCAGGCGAGCGCGCTCGGGATGCAGCCCGAGGCGCACCGCGACCTCCGCGGCGGGCTGCGTCACGATCGCCCGCAGGCCGCGCGCGAGCGACTCGTGGTCGAGCGCCGCGCCCATCAGGCGCTGCAGCGACGTCGCGCTGCCGCCGACGGCGTAGGCCACCGCCGGACGCGGCGCCGCCACCACGCCGAACCGCTCGGCGAGGGTGCTCCGCACGCGTGCGAGCTCAGCCGCCGACGGCGGGTCCGACAGCAGCTCCGAGCGCGTGAGCAACGACGATCCGATCGGCAGCGAGATCGACCAGGTCACACCATCCTGGAGCGTTCCCACCACGAGTTCCGTCGATCCGCCGCCGATGTCGGCCACCCCGAGCAGCCCTGGCGGGCAGGCCGCGAGCATCCCGATCGCGCCGTGGAAGGCCAGGCGCGCCTCGTCGGTGGCGTCGAGGATCTCCAGCCGCGCGCCGCAGGCGGCGTCGATCGCGGCGCCCAGCTCGGCGCGGTCCGGGGCGCCGCGCACCGCGGCGGTCGCGACGACGCGCAACGAGACGGCGCCGAGCGCCTCGGCGACGCGCACCTGACGCGCCACGACCGCCGCGACCTCGTCGATCTTCGCGCGCCCCATCTCGCAGGGCACGTCGCCGGCGGACCTGAGCAGCGTGAACGCGCGCTCTGAGACGACCTCGCGCGACCGCCCGTCGACGGCCTCCGCGACGAGCAGACGCGTGGTGTTCGACCCGATGTCGATGCAGGCACAGCGCGTCACTCAAGTCGCCCGGTCTGATCTTGTCATGATTTGAGCCGGTGGATTCAGCCGCTCCGGCCATTCTCGTGCGCGACCTGCACAAGTCCTACGGCAACGTGCACGCGGTGCAGGGGGTCGATTTCGAGGTCGCCGTGGGCGAGGTCTTCGGTCTGCTCGGCCCCAACGGCGCCGGCAAGACGACGACCGTCGAGGTGCTCGAGGGCTACCGGCTGCGCACGAGCGGCATCGTCTCGGTGCTCGGGCACGACCCGGGCGGGCGCCCGCGCGCGCTGCGCGAGCGCGTCGGGATCGTGCTGCAGTCAAGCGGCATCTATCGCCACGCGACGCCGCGCGAGCTCGTCGCGCACTGGGCTGGTCTGTATCCGCTCCCGCGCGACGTCGGCGAGGTCATCGAGCTCGCCGGGCTCGGCGAGTGCCAGGACGTCCTCTCGCGCAAGCTCTCCGGGGGCCAGTCGCGGCGCCTGGACTTCGCCCTCGCGCTCATCGGGGATCCCGAGCTCATCTTCCTCGACGAGCCGACCACCGGCTTCGATCCCGCCGCGCGGCGCGCGGCGTGGGACACGATCCGCGCGCTCGCCGACCTCGGCAAGACCGTCCTGCTGACGACGCATTACCTCGACGAGGCGCAGGCGCTCTGCGACCGGGTGGCGATCGTCAAGGACGGGCGCATCCTCGCCGTCGGCGCCCCCGCCGAGCTCGGCGTCGGCGCCTCCTCGCGCTATCGCGTGGCGTGGCGCGACGAGAGCGGCGAGCTGCTCAGCCGCGAGACCGACGATCCCACGGCGCTGCTGCATCAGCTCACGAGCGCCGCGCTCGCCCGCGGCACCGGGCTGGACGATCTCAGCGTCAGCCGGCCTTCGCTGGAGGACGTCTACCTCGAGCTCACCGCCGAGGCCGCCGCCGCCGGCGAGGCCGGGATCGAGGCCGGCGTCGAGGAGGCCTCGCGATGAGCGCGGCGCTCGCACTCACCTGGCGCCAGTACCGCCTCGAGCGCAGGATGTTCTGGCGCAACCCGAGCGCCGCGTTCTTCAACTTCGTGCTGCCGCTGTTGTTCCTCGCGCTGTTCGGGGCGATCTTCGCCGGCAGCCAGGAGGACCTCGACGTCATCGTGCCGGGCATCGCGGGGATGAGCATCATGACCACCACGTTCGTGGCCCTGGCGATGAACCTCGTCTTCCTGCGCGAGCAGGGCGTCCTCAAGCGCCTGCGCGGCACGCCGCTGCCCAGCGGCAACTACCTCGCCGCGCTGGCCGGGCACGCCGTGACGAACACCGCGATCCAGCTCTCGATCGTCATCGCCGCCGGCGCCCTGCTGTTCGGCGTCGGTCTCCCTGAGGACTGGCTCATGCTCGCGACCTTCGTCGCCGCCGGCGTGATCTGCCTGGCATCGCTCGGCGTCGCGCTGTCGCACGCGATCCCGAACTTCGATTCCGCGCCGGCCTACGTCAACGCGGTCTTCCTGCCGGTGATCATCCTCAGCGGCGTCTTCTACGACGCCGACAACGCACCTGCGTTCCTGCGCGACATCGCCCAGGCGCTGCCGCTGACGCACCTCATCGACGGGCTGTCGGCGGCGATCGTCACCGGGGCCTCGTTCGCCGACCATCTCGACGACCTCGCGGTCGTGCTGATCTGGGCCGCGCTGGGGATCGTGCTGGCCGTGCGCGGGTTCAGCTGGGAGGCACGCCGCGGCTGAGCCTGACTGAGGCCGGCTGCGGTCGGCGGCGCTGCCCGGCGCCTGGTGGTCGTTGACGTCACCGTCGTCGACGGCGCAGTCGACATATCGATCGTCCGAGGCCCGCCTGTCGATCAGCGGATTCCGTCGTCCCGCACCCGGCCACGAGGGCCGAGGCGAGCGCGGACGGCGAGCAGCGGACGGCAGCGCATGCGGACCGAGGTGCTCAGCCCGGCAGCGCGGCCGCCTGTTTACGTGCGGCGAAGTAGCGCATCGCCGGGTAGACGGTGAGCGTCCCGAGGATCAGGCCGACCTGCATGAGGAAGGTGAAGCGGACGTCCGCTGCCGCGGGCATGTTCTCGGTGTAGTAGAGGATCAGCATCCAGCCGATCATCCCGAGATCGAAGGCGATGATGGTGACCAGCGAGACCACGAGCGCCGGGCGCAGCCCTGCGAATCCCGGTATCCGGCGGTCGCGCGAGGTGAAGACGAGGTACTCGAAAGCGAAGATGCCCGCGGTCGCCAGCACCGTGATGATCGCGACCATCGCCCACATGTCGACGTTGGCGATCGTCAGGCCGGTGGCCACGACGAACGGGACGGCCACGACGTGCGCCAACCCGGACGTCACGCCGCCGGGCAGCCCGGAGCGCACCGCGGCCGCCGTGAGATCCTCGCCGCGGACCCGCCCGAAGCGGTTATAGATCGGCACCGCCAGCGGTCCGAGGTACAGCGCCGCCAGCGGCCAGATCAGATCAAGCGCCTTGTTCGGCTGGCGGTGGTCCTTGACGAAGATGTCGCGGCTGATCCAGATCGCGCTGATCGCCGCCGTGGCGATCCATACCCAGGACAGCGTCGTCAGCCAAGCCGGTAGTCCGGTGCCCATCTCTTCCATCACGCTCCTTCGTTCGATCCACGGTGAGCCACGAACTATAGTGCGTAGTAGGCAATCTGCGCGCCATGCCGACCGGGGGCGCCACACTTGTCTCCGGCGTGCATCAGCGCCGAAGATACGATCCGATGCACCTCTCGATGACCGCGCGGCGCCTGCTCCTCCAAGCGATCGATTCGTCGGCCATCGCCAGATCCTCGACTTCCGTGATGTGAGCGAGTTGCGCTGCGTGTCCATCGACGGGCGCTCGGTCCCGCTGCACGTCGACGGCGACCACATCGGCGACGTGACGGAGGCCGTCTTCGGGATCCTCCCGGGCGTGCTGCGGGTCGTGGCGTAGTCGACGGCACGTCGGACCGGCGTCGGAGCGCGTCGGACGACCGCCTGCCACGTCGCGTAGCGGACGCCGCCTCCATGCCCGAGCCTCTCAACCGTGCAACGACATGAGACGATCGATCATCTCGACGCGGTCGTCCGCGACCGCGTCGACAGCGGGCGCAGCGAGGGGATCGCCGCGGGGATGATCTTCGCCGGCGGTGACACGCACGTCGTCGCCCACGGCGACGCGGGCGGCGGGCGGCGCCTGGATGCAGACAGCGTCTTTGAGATCGGCTCGATCACGAAGCTCTTCACGGGCACGCTGCTCGCCGCGATGGCGCACAACGGCGAGGTCCAGCTCAGCGATCCGGTCGCGAGCCTGCTCCCCGCAGGGGTGTCGGTGCCGGCGCTCAAGCGACGGCAGATCACGCTCGAGGACCTCGCGACACACTCCTCCGGGCTGCCGCGGGACCCGACCCTCGGACCCGGCAGCACCGCGAACCCGTACGCCGACTACAGCGCAGACGCGCTCTACGAGTTCCTCGCCGGGCACGAGCTCGCACGCGAGCCGGGTTCGAGGGTCGAGTACTCGAACCTCGCAACCGGGCTGCTCGGGCATGCCCTCGCCCTGCGCGCCGGCACGACCTACGGCGAGCTCGTGCGCGAGCGCATCCTGCAGCCGCTCGGCATGACGAGCACCGCCGTGACGCCGTCCGCCCAGATGGACGCCCGGGCGGCGATCGGCCACGACGCGGGCGGGCGCCCGATCCCCGCCTGGCTCTGGGGTCAGTCGACGCTCGCCGGCGCGGGGGCGCTGCGATCGACGGTCGGCGACATGCTGCGCTTCGCCGCCGCCAACCTCGAGAACGAGGGCAGTCCGCTGCAGCGCGCGATGGCGGCCGCGCAGGCGCCGCAGAAGCGGATGTCGCTCGGGATGCGGGTCGGCCTGAACTGGCACGTCCTCGGATCCGGCGATCGGACGCTCCTCCTGCACAGCGGCGCCACCGCAGGCTTCCTCAGCTCGATCGGGATTCGCCCGGCGCATCAGACCGCAATCGTCGTGCTCAGCACCTCGCGCCGCGACAGCGTCGAGGACATCGCACTGCACTACCTACATCCCCGCATACGGCTCACGCCGGCACCCAAGCAGCGCAAGGCGATCACGCTGGCGCCGGAAGTGCTCGACAGCTACGCCGGCGAGTACGACCTCGCCGGGACGATCGTGCGCGTGACGCGTGCTCCCGAAGGGCTCAGCGTCCACGTGCCGGGCCAGCCGGAGGACCTGCTGTATCCGGAGTCCCGGACGAAGTTCTTCTTCAAGGAGATGAACGCCCAGGTCACGATGAAGCGCGACCTGCGCCGCCGCGTCAGCGGTGCCGTCCTGCACCAGGATGGAGCGAGAGTCGCCGTCCGGAAGGTGAGCTAAGCCCGCAACCACCGGTCGGCCGGGCCGAGATCCGCGAGAGCCTCCGCGGGTCGTTGTCGGGCTGGTGCGGGTACAACCTGCACTTCCCGGTTGTGCGCGAGTGCGGCGAGCACGGTCCAGGCGTCGTTTGCGGGCCTGCGCGACGCTGCCGTGCGTGATCGGTCACGCCATTTCGGGGGCGGGCGGACTCGTTCGCGGGAGTTCGTGGTGCGCCAACGAGGCCCAGGAGGCCCGTAATGACTACCAGCACTCCCGCCAGCAGTGAGCTGCGTGTCGCGCTTGACGAGATCCGGTTGCGCACGAACGTCCGCGAGGTCGTCGAGAACGACGTCGACGCGCCCGAGCAGCGATCGCGCTGCGCGGCCTACTCGTGTCCGTGATCGTCCGATCGGTTGACGACGGCTATGAGCTCGTCGCCGGCTATCACCGCGTCGCGGCGTGCCGCAAGCTCGGCCATGCCGCAAGCTTCACGGGCGTCCTCGCGTCGTCGGCCTAGGCAAGGCAGATCGCACGCAGCCGTCGACGTCTACGGCTCGCGCTCGATTGAACTTCGGGAGGCTGGTACGTAGCACAGCGTTCGCACGAGGCCACTCCCGCTCATGTGAACCAGCCTGCGCAGCAGAGCACCGACGGACGCGTCCTCGATGACCGGCGACAGGATCGGCTCTCAGGCGAAATTGAGCCTTCCCCGACGAGAGTCATCCAGGATCTCCTGAGGGCCGGTCCTGAGGCGATCCTGGAGGTCCGAGATGGTCACAGTGAGCAGGTCTCGAGCTTTGGCGCGCGTGCTCGCGTCCGCGCCGCATGAAACTCGGTCGGCTCACTGGGGGGTGCCGTCAACGAAGCTGTCACGAGGGGCAATGTGCCTCAGTGTCCGCGACCTCTCACGCAAGGGCTGACAGCGCGCTACTCACCTGCGTCGATTGCGCGACATCGAGTGGGCCTCCCGCGCCGCAACTCTGTTTGCGACCACGTTCCCGAGAGACGGGTGGCGATGCCATGCACCTACTGTCGTGTCGACGTCGGCGGCCCGCGTCATGTGACGCCGCTCGATGCCGCGATCACGTGGCCGGCGGCGGGCCCGGCGAGCAGCATCGCGCGCCGCGCACCACGAGCCGGCCAGCGCGCGGCGTTTCTGCGGTGGACGGGCGTCAGCCCCGCCGGCGCAGCTTGAGGATCTCGGTGCGGGTGCCGCGCTTCCTGACGCTTATGCGCGTGACGTAGGCCCGATCGGCCGCGAGCGCCGTCGTCCACAGCGTGGTCCGGACGCCTTCACGTCCGCGAGGTGCGTAGCCCGGGCCGTGTGGACCACGCCGGTCCTCGACTCCGGAGTCGCGGCGGATGCTCGGCCCCGACCTGTACAGCCGCTTGTCGTTCTTGCCGCTGAGCGAGCGCCGCGGTCCAAGCAGCACGGTCTGGCCCTCCAGCGACGAGCGGACGTAGAGCAGCTTGCCGTCGAGCTCGGATGGGTTGAGCAACAGCGCGCCGCCCGTGACCCGGCGCAGGACGGAGCCTTTCCCGTTCGGCAGGAAGATCTCGATGATCTTGCTCGTCCGACGCGTCGCGACGTGAAGCACCGCGCGATCTCCGTCGACCGACGGGCGACCGAGCCGATCGGCGCCGCTCGTGCGCAGCAGCACGACAGACGGCTTGTCGGGCGCCAGCAGATCGACGGAGCGCAGGACGTCGCCGCCGTCCTCGCGCGCGCGCCACACGAGCCAGCGATCGGAGATCGCAGGCTCCTCTGCGCCCGGCGCGTCGATTCGCAGCACCGGGATCAAGGTGTCCTGGCGGGCCACGACGAGTGCGTTGCCTTCGCGCCATACGATGGTCTGCGGGCCGAGCGCC
>Ga0208736_1000447_pt1 | contig 11827 bp, 7 predicted proteins | sample AntDryMetagUQ255_FD_188090 | JGI IMG/M metagenome (GOLD analysis project Ga0208736, IMG submission 188090) | Polar desert microbial communities from Antarctic Dry Valleys - UQ255 (SPAdes) | ecosystem: Environmental > Terrestrial > Soil > Desert | place: Antarctic Dry Valleys | collected 2008-12-31 | reverse complement strand
ATCAAATTCAGAAATACAATGTGGGGGCGCTTTGTTTTTTCCAGGGCGGGCCCGTACGGCAGGCTAATCTTACCAATTTTTATCAATCACTTGCAAAAACCCCTTTAATGGTTACCATTGATGGCGAGTGGGGCCTGGGGATGAGATTAGATAGTGTTATCAAATTTCCTTATCAATTAACTCTCGGTGCACTGAATGATAGTAAGATCGTTTACGAAATGGGCAGGGCAATTGGCGAACAAATGAAACGCATAGGCGTGCACGTAAACTATGCACCTGTTGTAGATGTAAATAATAATCCAAATAATCCGGTGATTGGATATCGATCTTTTGGTGAGGATAAATATAAAGTAGGAAGTTTAGGCGTTGCTTATGCTAAAGGAATGCAGGATGCAGGGATTATGGCTTGTGCAAAACATTTTCCTGGTCATGGTGATACAGAAGTGGACTCTCATTATGATCTGCCTGTTATTTCTAAAAGCATTGAAAAATTAGATTCACTGGAGTTATATCCTTTCAAACAATTATTTAAAGCAGGCGTTGGTAGCGTTATGATTGCTCATCTTTCTATTCCGGCAATAGATAACACCGCTAATCGGCCTACCTCTCTTTCAAAGAAAAGTGTTACCGATCTTTTAAGAGATGAAATGGATTACAAGGGATTAACTTTTACTGATGCATTAGAAATGAAAGGCGTTACTAAATTTTTTCCTGCCGGGGAAGCAGCCGTACAAGCATTGATTGCAGGTAATGATATGTTATGCCTGCCCGATGATGTGCCTGCTGCCATTAATGCTATCAAATCATCTATCAAAAAGAAAAAATTAAAATGGAAAAATATTGATCAAAAGCTGATGAAGGTATTGGAGGCTAAGTATGATTTAGGATTAGCAAAGGGGCAAACAATTGACACTAGTAATTTATTAGCTGACCTGAATGCAAAAACAAATGAGGTAAATAAATCAGTAGCACGTAATGTGGTAACCCTGTTGCGAAACGATGCCGGTTTTTTTCCTAAGCAACCTGCAAAAAAACTGGCGTATATCGAAATAGGCACGCCCCAGGTAAAAGATTTTGGTCAACGTTTGCAAGGGGATATGAAAGCAGACACTTTTTCTTTTTTATTTAAAGAAGATGTTGCTAAAGCGGAAGCATTGGCTCAGCAAATAAATAGCGGCCAATATGATGCCTTGATCATCGGTGTGTTTTCCAATGTACGTACCGGCAATCCTGCTAATAATTTTAATATTACTCCAGCGGCTCTTAAGTTGTGGACAAGCCTACAGGAAAATAGTAAGGTTGCCACTTTTCTTTTTGGAAATGTATATGCAGCAAAAAACTTTTGTACAGCAAAAACATTAGTGGCTATGCACCAGGATGATGCTCCCTTTCAACAGGCGGCTGCTGATTTTTTGAGAGGCTCTGTAACAAGCATTGGCAAACTCCCTGTTACTGTTTGTAACTATCAATATGGAACAGGCAATGCCATTAGAAATTTGAGCCCGGTTGGGACAACTGCCGCCTGGTTAGCTATTGACAGCATTGTAAATGATGGACTGGCAAAAAAAGCTTTTCCCGGTGCGGTGGTAATGGCTGTTCACAATGGAGAGATCAAATACCATAAAGCCTTTGGCAATTTTGAATTTGATACTAAATCCTTACCAGTCACTTTGGAAAGTATCTATGATCTTGCTTCCGTAACGAAAATTTCTGCCACGACGGTGAGTGTGATGAAGCTGTATGAAGAAGGCAGGCTGGACCTCGATAAAACTTTAGGCGATTACCTTCCTTATACCTACGGAACTGATAAAGCAGGATTGAAGATCCGTGAAATATTGTTACACCAGGCAGGTTTAAATCCATTTATTCAATTTTATAGAGAAACGATAGATACTGCTACAGGTATGCCGTCCCCGGCTTTGTACAGCGATAAAAGAGATACATTATTTACTATACCTGTTGCCCGTAATGTTTGGTTGCGCAGAGACTGGAATGATACGATGTTGCTCCGTATTGTACAAAGCAAGTTAGGCACTGCACCAAAATATGTTTACAGCGACAATGATTTTATTTTATTAGGAAAAATTGTTCAGGCCGTTTCGGGGATGCCTTTAGATCAATACGTGCAAAAGGCTTTTTATAATCCAATGGGTATGGGTTCTACTACCTTTAAACCCTGGCAACGGTTTGGTATAGAAAGGGTGGTGCCTACCGAGGAAGAAAAACATTTTCGCCGGCAATTGCTGCGTGGTTATGTACACGATGAAGGCTCTTCTATGTTTGGCGGAGTTTCCGGACATGCCGGATTATTTTCAAATGCTTTTGACCTTGCTATACTTTACCAAATGTTGTTAAATGGTGGCGAGCTCAATGGCGAACGTTATTTAAAGCCAGAGACAGTACAATTGTTTACCGCTTATGGCAGTGATATTAGCCGGAGAGGTTTAGGTTTTGATAAACCTGAAAAAGATAATGCCAACCGCAAAGAGCCTTATCCATCTGCGTTGGCATCGTCTGAAACCTTTGGCCACACAGGGTTTACCGGTACATGCGTTTGGGCTGATCCCCAATCAAAACTGGTGTATATATTTTTATCGAACAGGGTGTATAATACCCGCAGTAATAATTTATTGGGTCAATTAGGTATTCGTGGAAAAATACAGGATGTTATTTATAGCGCCTTAAAAAAAGAAGAGGCTGCTTTGTTAGCAACCTCTCCAAAATCTTATTGATCTTTTTTTGGATCGTTTTTATTACCTGCTGGGGGAGGTCGGCGACGTTGCTGTGATGGCTGTTGTTTCCTTTGCGCCTGTCCTGGTTTAATTGCCGGATTAAATTTTTGTTGGGGATTATTACCTCTTTGCTGTCCACTTTTTTGTTGCGGTTGTTGTCCTCTCTGTTGAGAGCCTATCTGCCGTTGATCAGACTGCTGTTTATGATGTCTTTTTTTATCTGCTTTTTCCAGGCTTTGCAGACTTATATGACCAACAAGATCTACAAAAGCCGGCTCAATTTCTTTTTGCTTCATGCTAGTCACATCTACGGCTTCCATTTCTTCGGGTATAATATTCTGGTTGTTCAGCGATTTTATTTTATTAACTCTTTCAATTGTCAGTGGGTATTGCTTATTGCTATCCTGCAACACATACCACATGAGGTTTTTAAAAATATCTTTTTTAATTAAAGTCGCAGTTCCTCTTGCCACTTGCAGCATGTCTGCGTTTTCCGGGAAATGTTGCAAAGCATCTAAATAGGTATCCAGTTCATAGTTTAAACAACACTTTAACCTGCCGCACTGGCCACTCAGTTTTGTTTGGTTAATAGATAGATTTTGATAACGTGCCGCCGCTGTGTTTACTGATTTAAAATCCGTGAGCCAGGTAGCACAACACAATTCTCTTCCGCAACTTCCGATCCCGCCAACCTTTCCTGCTTCCTGACGGGCACCTATCTGCCGCATTTCCACTTTTACCCTGAATTCGCCGGCTAATATTTTTATCAGTTCCCTAAAATCGACCCTGTCATCTGCAATATAAAAGAAGGTTGCTTTTTTGCCATCCGCCTGAAATTCAATCTGGCTCATCTTCATGTTCAGATTTAGCTGGCGGGTAATGGCTCTTGAACGGATTAAAGCTTCTTTTTCCCGGGCTTTGTTTTGTTTCCATATTTCTATGTCACGGTCCGTAGCAGGCCGCAGCACTCTTTTCATTTCAGCACTAAATTCATCAGCATTTCTCTTTTTCATTTGCAAGCGAACAATCTCTCCGCTTAGCTGCACCTCTCCTACATCAAAACCACTAACACCTTCCACAGCAATGAAATCTCCTTTTTCAAAATATTGTAAAGTGCTGTTTCTGAAAAAATCTTTTCGGGTGCCGTTATTAAAACTCACTTCAATAACACGGCAAAAACTGGCTGCATCATTAATAGGCAGGTTCACCAGCCAGTCATAAGCATTCATCCGGTTACAGCTATTAGTGCCACAACTTCCATTGCTTTTACAACCACTTGGCGCTCCTCCTTTTGAGCCACAACTATCACATCCCATACATTGTTAATTGCTTATGTTATTAAAAATGAATTCCTCTGTAAATGACAATTGCTGATTGCCGATTGCAAATTTAAAATATGGGGGCGGGCTGTAGAATAGCTATGAAACCCTTGTTGCGTCGCACACTTGTACATTATAGCTACGAGCGGCAGACGTACTTCAGCAATTATATTTGCCAAATGCCAAAGCGTACTTCAGATGAAAAAAAGCACAACATCTTAAGTTTATAATGAGTATTCGATAGCGTTTTACAGTCACTCTTCACCAGTCAAAATGCCCCGTTTATATATAGAGGCCTCTTCCGAGGCTTACACAAATATAATTTTTTTATGCATCAATAGTAGGGGTGCAAATTTTGCCCGGCCGAAACCTATGACGTTTTTAAGATACTTTGTATTTAAAACTCTTTGTTCAAACCTCATAGGTTTAAAACTTAACCTAAAAAATTTTTTTCAATTTTCAATTTTCAATAACGGTCGTTTAACTTAATCACATTGTCTTACACAGAGACGATCACATTGTTTTTAACAATGTGAAAGACCTTTATAGTCAGGGCGTGAAAAAGAATTTTTGCATTGGCATTACGCTCTATGTAATAAGTCGATTTATCTAATTCATCTGCAACCGCTTCTTTTTGCTCTATAGACATCGCTTTATTTAACCGGGTAATAAATTCCTGTTCAGCGGTTGAGGCGGCTTCTAATAATTTATTTCGAAGGTTTTGTGAACTAACCTCAAGCCGCACCGCCTGCTCGAGCAAATGGGTAAAATAGCGCAAAAATTGTTTTTGTTTTTCCCTTCCTAACCTCGCTATTTCCTCAATGCACTTTACCTGCGCAACAGGATTGTTTTTTAGTGTGGCATTCAGCCATTCCCGCAACAGGCTGTAAAAATCTTCATCTGCATGTTGCAATAAATGCAAAGCTTCCCTATAATTACCCTCACACATAGTAGCCAGTTGCCTGGCTTTTTCAGGTTTGCAGTTACTTTTATTAATTAAAGCGTTTTCCATTGCCAAACTGTCTATAGCAGGAATTTTTACTAATTGACATCGGGAAAGTATGGTTGGTAAAACGGAGCTTTCATTTTCAGCTACTAAAATAAATAAAGTATCAGGAGGTGGTTCCTCAATTAGTTTTAGTAATTTATTTCCTTCTTTGCCTAAAAATTCAGGCATCCACATTACTAGTATTTTGTAGCCGGTTTCAAAACTTTTTAAATTTAGTTTGCGGTTAATGTCATTGCATTCCTGTGCGGTAATATTTCCTTGTTTATTATCCGCACCAATAAACTGCAACCAGTCAAATATATTACCATAAGGATATTGTTTTATAAATTCCCTCCATTCTGTAATATAATCACTGCTAACGGGGGGCGTGCCTGCTTTTTTTATAACAACCGGAAAAGAAAAATGAATATCGGGATGGACAAGATCTGATGCTTTAGCAAAAGAAGATTGCTTTTCCATCCATGCATCTGCAGCTTCTGTAGTAGCGGGTAATTTTATTTCTATTTCTGCAGAATTATTAAAAAGAGAATTTTCGTGGCTTTCCAGTGCATTTTTTATAGGCAAAAGGCCTACATATTGGGAAAAAGCCAGAGCCATCGGTAACGCCCCGCTTCCTTCTTTTCCCAAAAAAAGCAAGGCATGGCTCAAGCGGTTTTGCTCCACCATTTCTACGAGGTGTTGTTTCACTTGCTGCTGCCCTATAACATTTTTAAATAACATTTTTCTATATCTGGATTTGCAGCGATGTTAGCGATTAATTAGAAATAAAAAAAGCCGTCTTTTAGACAGCTTTCAATTATCATTTTATCATTTAAATCAAATGAATTAATTCAGGTAAACTAAAGTTCTGCACTAAAAAAGCCCTGTTTGCAGTCAGCTTTCAATATCATTTAATCATTTAAATCAAAAAATATTAATTCAAATAAACTGTAATTTCCTCACTGGTTGGTTTAATCTTACCTGGAAATACTTTTACCAACTTACCTTTTTCATCAACCAGGAATTTTGTAAAATTCCACTTGATCACTGGGTCAGGTGTTTCCTTTAGTTTTTTAGCTTCGTCCGTCAGGTATTTAAAAAGAGGATGAGTATCATCGCCGTTTACAGAAACCTTCTCTGCCATTTGAAAACTAACACCATAATTTTTTTTACAAAATTCTTTGATCTCTGAATTTTTACCTGGCTCCTGACCGCCAAAATTATTTGCAGGAAAACCAATAACCACTAATTTATCCTTATATTTTTTATGTAAAATTTCCAACTCAGCATATTGTGGTGTATATCCACAGGCAGAAGCCGTGTTGACAATTAATATCTTCTTCCCTTTGAAATTAGAAAAATCAATTGTATTTCCTTCCAAAGAAGGCACTTTAAAATCATAAATAGAAGTTCCTGAAAGTGTAATCGCAAGAATGATAGTCAGTAATAATGTTTTCATATTTCGCTACGTTATGTTGATGAATAAGAACGCAAAGATATATATAGCTCAATGCTATAACCTTCTTAAATTATTGTCTTTCATAAGCGCCGAGGTCTGGCTGTGCTACCGGGCGCAGGGCACCATCAAGATCAAAAGTCACACCCGCGTTAATCCCTGTATTTTTAGCGGGAGAGTTATTCTTTAAACGAAAACTATAAATTCGTTTACTAACGTCTATAGTATCAAACTCAGGGTTTTGATTATTGATGGGTGGAGCTGTCAAAGCTATATTTGCAGATTGATCTTTCACTCTCCATAAAACCCTGTCAAAAACAACATTATATGGCGTACTTCCTTGCTTTAATGCCACCACTTCATTTTCAACCAAACTGCTTTCGCCCCAAAAAATACAATTTTGAAAAAGAGCATTCAAAGGATTTGTGATTGCTACATTATTTTGTATAATAAAATTAGAAAGGCTAAGTACCGGATCTTTATGTTGAATATAATTGTTAGAGACCGTAGCAATGGTGCAATGTGTAAACCGGTAATCTCCTCCTTTGACTAACACAAGATTTTTGCCGCAATTGCTTACTAATAAATTACGTGCACTGATACTTGTGTTGATGCCCAATATGCCGGCATCGTAAGCATTATCAATAATGGTTTCATTAAGTGTTAATTTGGGACCTGCATTAGGAGATGGCTCCAGGACCACCATACCCTGGTAAGCATTTTTTATTATGCCATAATTGATCACATTGTTTTTGCTGATGTCAGTAAAAATCAATCCAGGATAACCGGCAGGAAAATCCCTGTAAAATTCATCCAGACGGTCACCGGCAAATACTACTCTTGTGCTATCCCATTTTTCACCATTTACCCGTAGACTACCATTAACAATAAATGGCGCATCGGCATGAATATAAATGCGGCATCCTTTATTAATAGTAAGTAGGGCATTTGTATCAATCACCAGCCTTCCTAAAATAATATACGGCAGGTCATTGTCCCATATCTCAGTTGTTTTGATAACCTTGTTGCGAAAGAAATGAGCATTACGGCCAAAGGCATCAAGCTGGATTATTTTTTTATTGCCATTGTAAATTATTTCAATGCTATCCCGCACAATAAAATCAAGATTGCCAGCAGTTGGATTTATACTTACAGAAATAAATACATAGGCGCTATCATTTGCATTAATATCAATATTGTTTATTTGCGGACCTGTTATTCCATCTACATTGATGTTGAATGGAGATGAAGTACCACCCGCCAAGCGAACCGAGCTAATATTGATTCCTTGAGCATTGTCATTTATAATTTTGAAAGATTGCGTAGCAGAACCAGTTGTAGTAAAGACTGTATCAAAATGTACGGTATCTACGGAGGAATATAAACGAATAGATGGATCAGTAGAAAAAGAATCTTTCCGGCAGGAAAAAATAAGAACAAGAAAAAGCGGGATCAATAGTTTTTTCAGGATAGTGGTCATAGAGTTGTAAAAATACATTTAGTGGGATGAGAAACAAAGTGTGGCGATGCTGAGTTGGGTATTATTGGCTTTTAATAATTCTCTGCCACAGGCTTCTAATGTGGCGCCGGTCGTTACTACATCATCTATCAATAATATGTGTTTATCAGAAACCCGTTTTTCGTTTATCAGTTCAAACCGGCTCTCCATATTTTGCCAGCGCTCCACCCTGCTTTTTTTTGTTTGACTTTCTGTAGCTGTATTGCGGATGACTACATCTTTTAAAACCGGTTTCGTCATTACTTCTGCTATTCCATTACATAAAATAGTGGCCTGGTTAAAACCTCTTTTTCTTTCTTTAGCCTCATGCAGTGGTAAAGGCACTAAAGCATCAATTGATAAAAACCGGTTGGACTGCATCAACGAATTTCCAATTAATCTTCCCAGGTATAAACCCAATTCTTTATTCGCCCTGTATTTAAACTGCTGAATCAAATGTTGCATCATCGATTCTTTTGTAAAGTAATATTGAGCAGTGGCATAGGTAACTGGCAGCCGGCCCCAAAATAATTTTTCAATGGGATTATTACCATGCAAATGAAAATTAGTTTGCGGCAAAGAGGAAATACACCGGAGGCAAAGCATGTTATCGGAATCTATAATATCGCTGCCACAGCTTTCGCAAACATGCGGGAAAATGAGATGTGATAATGATTCCTTTATTTGGTTAATCAGGTGCATGATGTTGTCTGAACCATGATTTGTGGAGATTAAAAGATTTATTGGATAATGACTTTTATAATCAATTAATTCTCCCAAACAAGGTTCAAATATTTAAATTGTATTAAGAATTGAACATTTCATTTTAAGAATCTGCAAAAAATAAAAATCATTGCGGCATTAAAATCTTTCTATTTCCTCATAATCCTAAAGTCCCTCAAAATCATGGTTCAGACATTATGCTTCAAAACAAATATCGATAAACTTCATCTACCTGGCCCATCATCACTATTTCAATATTAAAGTGTTGCCTGGCCAATCCTTTTTGATTATACTTAGAAACAATTATTCTTTGAAAACCTAATTTCTCTGCTTCAGCAATACGTTGTTCAATGCGATTAACTGCTCTGATCTCTCCACTTAAACCCACCTCTCCGGCAAAACAAATATTATGCGGTATAGCCACGTCTTCGTAAGAAGAAAGTAAGGCACTAAGAACAGCCAGGTCAATGGAAGGATCTTCTACTTTTATGCCACCGGCAATATTTAAAAAAACATCTTTTACGCCAAAATAAAAACCTCCTCTTTTTTCTAATACGGCTAACAACAGTTGTAATCTTCGAAGATCAAAACCTGTAACAGTCCGCTGCGGTGTACCATAAACAGATTGCGTAACCAATGCCTGCACTTCAATTAATAACGGTCGCTGCCCTTCAAGCGTCGCTGCTATGGCAATACCACTCAATTGATCTTCTTTTTGTGTTATTAAAATTTCGCTTGGATTTGTCACAGCGCTCATACCATTATCATTCATCTGGTAAATACCCAACTCAGAGGTATTTCCAAATCTATTTTTTACAGTACGCAGGATGCGATAAGCATAATGGCGATCACCTTCAAATTGAAGGACTGTGTCCACCATATGCTCAAGTAATTTAGGTCCGGCAATCGTACCATCTTTAGTAATATGCCCAATCAAAAAAACAGGTGTATTGGTTTCTTTAGCAAACTGCTGAAATTCAGCAGCGCATTCACGGATTTGCGAAACAGATCCAGGGGATGAATCTATAAATGGGGATTCTAAAGTTTGAATGGAATCAACAATAATTAATTGAGGTTTTAATTTTTTTACTTCGCTAAAAATAATTTGTGTAGATGTTTCAGTGAGCACATAAAAGCTTTCATTACTAATGCCCAGCCTGTCTGCCCGCATTTTTATTTGTTGTTCACTTTCCTCACCGCTTATATAGAGTGTAATAACATCTTTTAGCCCTAAACCCATTTGTAAGAACAAGGTTGATTTTCCAATACCCGGTTCCCCGGCAATTAATACAATACTACCCGGCACTATACCACCACCTAACACACGATTTAATTCTACGTCATAAGTGTCAACCCTGGGATTGTCTTTTGTTTTTACTTCGTGAAGGGCTTGTATTTTTTTATTAGATGAATTACCGTTATAAGTTTTCCAATCGTTATAATTTTTTTTATTATCCTTTTGAATTAATTCTTCAACGAAAGTGTTCCATTGCTGACAACCTGGACATTTGCCCGACCACTTTGTACTTTCGTATCCACAGCTTTGACAGAAATAGGCTGTTTTAACTTTCGACATTCATTAAAATTAAGCGATTCAATATAGAGTATGGTAGAAGAAAGCGATTACAGGTATCCAAATAAAAGAAAAGAAAACTAATGTAAAAAGGGCTGATCTTACGACCAACCCTTTTACTTACTAACCCATTAAATTCTTGCACTAAATTACAAATCTGCCTCACAATACAAAATTAATTTTTGGCCCTGTGCATAACTTTTGCTTGAGTTTATATAAAGATTTGTGAACAGATGGTATAGCCTAATTACTTGACGTTAAATAGGTTGTGATTTTTTTATATGGACATTTTTGTTAAGGTTCTCTGTTAAAATGTCAGCAGAAGATTAGAAAATTCTTTTAACTGCCAAAATGCTTACGATTATTTAAAAATGGATGAATGAATCTGTTTTTAGAAGGTTTGGTTATAGATTTGAGGAATAAAGTAAACAGTATTAATACTATGACACCTTCAATTTTGATAGTCTCCCTGATATTCATTGGCATCAGCATGGCTGTATCAGCTATTTTAAAAGGCCGTTTTGCGGCATACAGCAAAATACCACTTAAGGCAGGGCTTACCGGTAAGGAAGTAGCTGAGAAAATGCTCAGGGAAAATGGGATATATGACGTAAAAGTTATTTCTGTACAAGGTTTTTTATCAGACCATTATAATCCTTTAACAAAAACAGTGAATCTTAGCCCGGAAGTTTATAGCAATTATAGTGTGGCCTCGGCTGCCATTGCCGCTCACGAATGTGGACACGCCGTGCAACATTCGGATGCATATTCCTGGCTTATGCTTCGTAGTAAATTAGTGCCTGCCGTACAATTTAGTTCTTCTGTTGTGAACTGGATTTTACTAATAGGCGTAATCATGGCCAGTTCAGGAAATTCCACCTTATTATTAGTGGGAATTGGCCTTTTTGCAGCCACCGTTCTATTTTCTTTAATTACACTGCCGGTTGAGTTTGATGCAAGCCGCCGCGCCTTAGCCTGGTTAAACAATACCAACGTCACAACTTCCGAAGAATACCCAAAAGCAAAAAATGCTCTTACATGGGCGGCCATGACCTATGTCGTTGCTGCATTAGCGGCTGTTGTTACGCTTATTCAATATGTAATGATTTATATGGGGGGCAGAGATAGGGACTAATAATTTCTTACCAGCATGGGAGACTACTCCATATGAGGAGAGGATTTTTATTAAGCATTTTTATCAGTCATTAAAGATTTGAACTTTGTTTATTAATTGGATATTTTACTAATGAGATGAGATATTAGTAAGCAATAAAAAAAACTAAATAACAAGCCTTGGACCTGTTGGTAAATAGATTAAGATCACAGCTTATCCTGATTTTTTTATTTTTTCTGATCTCCTGCAAGGAACCTTTTTTATATAACATAAATGAAGTAATGCTTAATGAAGATGAGCGGAATTTGAATGCAAAAAATATTCTCAAAATTCAGATGCATTCCCCCCGCGATACTTTAAAATTTATTTTGACGGGCGATTCACAGCGTTTTTATGAAGAATTAGAGGTTTTTGTTACCCACGT
>Ga0208736_1000446_pt1 | contig 11839 bp, 14 predicted proteins | sample AntDryMetagUQ255_FD_188090 | JGI IMG/M metagenome (GOLD analysis project Ga0208736, IMG submission 188090) | Polar desert microbial communities from Antarctic Dry Valleys - UQ255 (SPAdes) | ecosystem: Environmental > Terrestrial > Soil > Desert | place: Antarctic Dry Valleys | collected 2008-12-31 | reverse complement strand
CGGCGCACCCAAAGGGTGGGCCCCTTTGGAAGCCGCCGATCGGCGCTGGTGCGTGATCCACGGCGGGGATTCGCCGCGAGGATCGGTGGATTCAGGCTGAGCCCGGGTCGGGCTGAGCGGGCGCCCGACCCCGGGGCGCGCGCTCAGCGCTCGATCTTCTCCGCGGCCGCCTCGATCGTCTCCAGCCACGCGCCGAGCTCCTTGTCGTCGAGCAGCTCTGCGGTCATGCGGGCGGGCAGCTTGAGGAACATCCGCTGCGCGGGCCACGAACGCTCCGACGAGGCCGGGCCGAGCAGGATCACACGGTGGCCGTCGAGCACGGGGATGTCCGCGGGCATGCCCTCGTTCCAGATCCACGTGTCCGCATACTCGCGATCAGTCGCCTCGGCCAGCTCGCCGCCGGGCAGCAGCGCGCCGTAGGAGTAGAGGTTCCAAACGCCGGTGACGGTCTCCTCGATCTGCTGCGGGCCGTTGCCGCGGGCGACCGCGACGGCCGGCTTGGAGACGCGCGGCTCGTCGCGCGGGAACTCGTCCATCAGCAGCGTGCTGAGCTGGAAGTTCTCGACGATGCCGCTCATCCGGCCGACGATCCCGGTCCGCGTGGAGGGGTCGATCGCGACGTACGGCTCCTCGTCGAGGACCGTGAGCATGGCGCGCAGCCAGCCGCCCGCCTCGTGGACCTCCTCGATCTTCTCGGCCACCTCGGCGAGCTCGCTCGCCTCGGCGCGGGCCGCGGGATCGACGGACAGCAGCGCGATCGCGCCCGGCCAGATCTCGTGCAGGCGCTGCCAGGCCTCCAGTGCCGAGGGGCGCCGGCCGGCGACCTCGTTGAGGGCGTGGGCGTGCTGGTCGGCGAGCCACTCGTCGATCGCGTCGTCGTTGAGGTCGAGCTCGGGGTCCGGCTCGCCGACCTCGGCGCGCGCGTCGTCGACCATGCTCGCGCAGAGCGGCAACGTCGTCTGCAGGGCACCGAGCATCGCGGCGCGCGCGGGCTGCGGGTCGTGGCCGGCCTCGATCATCGCGCCGACGATCCGCGAGGCCACGCCGGCGGGCTCGGGCTCGAGCGAGTTCAGGCCGGCGGCGAGCATCGCGAGCGCCTCGCGCGACTCGGCGGGCGTGGCGCGGCCCATCGACTGGCCGAAGGTCTCGATCAGCCGGTCGGCGCGGCCGTCGGTCCAGGTGTTGCTGCCGAGCGCTTCGAGCAGCTCGCGGGCGGTGGGGACAAGGTCGGAAGGCACGGCCGAGACAGTAGAAGACTCACGCTTCGCAACGGCGATACTGGCATGGCATGGCCCACGTTCCCGCCGCCCGCCACCTCCTGCGCGCCAAGGATCTCGCCGACGCCCGCTACTTCGATCCGATCGGCGTCGACGACATGGCCGCGGCGTTTCGCCGGCACGGTCTTCCTGACGACCGACGACGTCCACGCCTCCTACGAGGAGCTCAAGGGGCGTGGCGTCGAGTTCTCCGAGACGCCGGAGGAGCGGCCCTACGGGATCGACTCGGGCTTCCGGGATCCCTCGGGGAACAGCTTCCGGCTCACGCAGGTCTACGAGCTGGCGAACACCTGAGCTTGATGCAGCCGCGATCGGGAAAGGGGGACCGAGCCGGCCCTTCGGGTGGTCGGGTGAAGGGGGTCCGAGCCGGCCCTTCGGGTGATTTCCTTGCTCGGACCCCCTCCACCCTCTAGCTGTTGTGCCTCAGCTGCTGCTCATGGCACCTTCTTGCCGGGGTTGAGGAGACCCTTCGGGTCCAATGCGGACTTGATCGCGTTGTGAGCGACGACCGCGGCGGATTCCCACTGGCTTGAGAGCTGGCCGTTCTTGAGGAGGCCTATGCCGTGCTCGCCCGTGATGGTGCCGCCCAGGCGTATGGCGAGGGCGAAGAGGTCTTGTGCGGCGGCGTTGGCGCGGGTACGCATGGCGTCGTCGCCGGGGTCGAGCAGGAAGGTGGCGTGGACGTTGCCGTCGCCGGCGTGGCCCCAGGAGCAGGCGTCGAGGTCGTGGCGCTCGCCGATGCGGATGGTCTCCTCGATCGCCTCGGCCAGGCGGTCGATCGGGACGGCGATGTCCTCGGAGAGCTTTGCGCCGCGTACGGCCTCCACGGTGAGCGAGACGCCGTCACGCCAGCGCCAGATCGCGCGTTCGGACTCGGGCGCATGCAGTGCCGTCGCACCCGGGCCGAGTGCCTCGTGCAGCTCGTCGCGTATGCGTGCGGCCTCCTCGTGGCTGCCGTCCGCCTCGGCGAGGATGACGAACCCGTCCACGCCGCCGTCGTGCGGGAAGGCCGCGCCGGTCGCGCGGATCGCTCCCTCGTCGAAGAACTCGAGCGCTGCGGGGACGATCCCGCTCGCGAGCACGCGCAGCACGGCATCGCAGCCGGTGGCGGCGTCCGGGTAGGCGGCGGCGAGCGCCAGCCGCCGCTCGGGCGCGGGCACGAGCCGAAGCCAGGCCGCGGTGACGATCCCGAGGGTTCCCTCCGAGCCGGTCAGCAGCGCGCATAGGTCATAGCCCGCGACGTCCTTGCGCGTCGCGCCGCCCACGCGCACGAGCTCGCCGGGCGCGAGTACCGCCTCCAGGCCGGTCACCCAGTCGCCGGTCACGCCGTACTTGAACGCGTGCGGGCCGCCGGCGTTCGTGGCGATCATCCCGCCGAGCTGGGACTGCTCGGGCGCACCGGGGTCCGGGGGAAAGAGCAGGCCGTTCTCGCGTGCCAGGCGGGCGACCGTCGCGGTCGTCACACCGGCCTCGACCTCCATCCGCCACAGCTCCGGCTCGAAGGAGCGCACGGTGCGCAGCCGCTCGAGCGACAGCGCCACCGCGTCCGAGTCGAGCACCGCGCCCCCGCCCGCCAGCCCGCTGCGGCCACCGACCGGGACGATCGCCACGTCGTGCCCGTAGCACCAGGCGACGACCGCGGCCACCTGCTGCGCATCGCCCGGCGTGACGAGCGTGGCGGGCACCCCCGGCACCGCGATGTCGCCGACCCTTACGTCGAGCTCGACGTTGGCGGCGCCGACGATGCGGACGAGCGGGTGCACTGCGGTGAATGGTGACGAGCCTGCGCGAATCCGCGAATCCCCGCGCGTGGCGACTATCCGTCGGTGGCCAGCGAGGCCGCGATCAGGCGGGCGATCGCCAGCGCGGCGAGGTCGAGCACGCCAAGGAATGCGAACCCCACCGTCCATGCTTCCACGCGGCCGCTCGCTGCGGCGCCGCTCTCGCCGGCTCGCCGGGTTGCGGCTGGTCGGTGCCCGATGACGAGTGACGAGCCACGGTCGTCAGAGAGCTACGCGGCGCGCGACCGCGCGACGATTGCGCAGAGGCCGGCCAGCGTGAGCAGGAGCGGCCCGAAGAAGTAGATGTGCCAGTCGCGGGCGTAGGCGTCTGGAGCTTGGATCAGGTTGTTCACGCCGGCAAACCCGAAGACGACGACGAGTACCCAGGTGCCCACGCGCAGCATCCACCGCGGCAGCGGCACCGCCAGGACTGCGATCCGCGCGAGCAGCAGCAGGGCTGCGCCGGCGATCAGGACGGCGACGACCGCGCTCGCGGCCGGCGGCGGGATCTGGGGCGAGCCGTATGAGACGGCGCCCCCCCACTGACCCCCGGCGGCCCAGTACGCGTGGAAGCCGAAGGCGCAGACGAGAATCGCGACGCCCGCGTAGCCCGCGGCCCTGGTCATCGACGTCGCCGCGCGGCCTGTGGTCCTGCCGGCCATGACGGTGCTCCTCGCGTCGCGGGTGGATGCGATTCGGGTCGAGATCATCGGTCCTCCAATGGATGGTTGAGGGGTGGGGCGAAACGTGGACGGCGCCGCCGTCGCATGGCCGGTGCCGGGTCGAGGCTGCGAGTCCGCCGCACCGTGACCGCGAAGCTCAGCCCGAGCACGACGAAGCATGTGTAGACGCAGATGTAGGTCGCCGGCGTGAGCAGCGGGAAGGCGCTTGAGGCGATGACGTCGCTGAGCGTGCTGCCCAGCCCGGCGAGGCCCACCGAGACCATCGTCGCGAAGCCCAGCCAGGCCAGCGACGCGCGCAGGCGCCGCGGCACCCGCCGGCCCCACGGCTGCACGAGCGACAGCAGGATCGCGCTGGCCAGCATCGCCAGCAGCACGGTGCCCCAGAGCGCGACCAGCGGTCCTCCCATCGACTGCAGAAAGGCCTCCCAGGCCGCTGCGTCGGCGTTCACGCCGACGGTGCTGCCCGATGCCCATGCGGCCTTGAGGACCGCGTAACCCGCCGCGGCGGCGCACCCTAGGTGGGCCGCCGCGTCTGCCTTGGAGGAGTGAGGTGTGTGTGCCATGGCCCTCACTCTGCCGACGGCCGGCGGCGCGTTCCTCCCCTGTACGGGCGATCTGCATCCCCCGTGCGAGGGATTCGGAGCGCCCGGGCGTCTGTCAGGATCGCCACATGCCTCGGATGCGCGCACTGCTCGCCGTACCCGTGGCCCGATCGACCTGGCGGCGCTATGCGTACCTCGTGGTCGGCGCAGCCCTGGTACCGCCGTTCGGGACGCTCGCCGGATTCGTCGCGCCGGCTCTCGAGGGCGGGCTCGGTGAGGCAGCCGCGTGGGGTGTGGCGATCGCTCTGTGCGGGGTCGCGCTGCCGATCGCGATCGGCATGCTGCCCGTGGTGCGCGAGCTCGAGATCGGCGCGGTCCACCGCCTACTCGACGTCGAGATCGGTGATCCGGCGACGACTGTGGGGGAGCGTTCGTGGCAGACGCGCCGGCGTTCGGCGGCGTGGTTCGTGGCGCACCTCATCGTGGGGGGCGTGATCGGCACCCTGACCGTCGTGCTGCCCCCGGCGGTGGTCTCGGCCTGTGTCGTCCCGTTCCAATCCGCAGACGTGCAGCTCGGCCGACTGGACGCGACCGTGCCCGGTGGACTGCGGAGCGCGTGGATCGTGCCCGTCGCGCTGCTCTCACCGATCGCGCTCGTCTTCCTCGCCACCTCCGCGGGCGCGTTGCTGGGGCGGCTCGCGCCGCACCTGCTCGGTCCGTCGCCGGCCGAGCGCCTCGCCGCAGCGCAGCGCGACGCCATGCGCCTCGCCGAGCGCAACCGCCTCGCCCGTGAGCTGCACGACTCGGTCGGCCACGCGCTCAGCATCATGACCGTGCAGGCCGGCGCCGCCGGGCGCGTGCTCGACGACGACCCGGCGTTCGTGCGCGAGGCGCTCACGCACATCCAGACATCGGCGCGCAACGGTCTGCGCGACCTCGACCACGTTCTCGGGCTGCTGCGCGACGACGCTTCCTCACGCGCTCCGACACCGACCCTCGCCGACCTGCAGCGACTCCTCGACAGCACCCGGTCAGCCGGCATCGACGTCAGCACCGACGTGACCGGCCGGATCGACGAGGTGCCGCAGGCCGTTTCGCGGGAGGCCTACCGGATCGTTCAGGAAAGCCTGACCAACGCGGCGCGCCACGCCGGCCGCGCGCCCGTGAGCCTGCGCTTGAAGATCGGCGATGACGACCTCGAGCTCGAGCTGTCCAACCCCCTCGACGCATCACGTCCGCAGAAACCCGGGGGCGGCCGTGGCCTGAACGGAATCCAGGAGCGCGTCACCGGCCTGCGCGGCCACGTGTCCGCCGGCCCCGACGCAGGTCGCTGGCGGATCGCCGTGCAACTGCCGCTGCACCCGACGCCATGAGCATCGGCGTCCTGCTCGTCGACGACGAGCCGCTCATCCGCAGCGGTCTACGAGCGATCATCAACGCCGAGACCGATCTCGCCGTGATCGGCGAGGCCGAGGACGGAGCCGCCGTGACGCCGCTCGTGCGCCGCCTGCGACCCGACGTCGTGCTGATGGACGTCCGCATGCCCGTCGTCGACGGTATCGAGGCCACCCGGCGCCTGCTCGCCAACGTGGACGATCCGCCGCGGGTCCTCGTCCTCACCACCTTCGAGAACGACGACTACGTGTTCGATGCCCTCCGCGCCGGCGCGTCCGGATTTATGCTCAAGCGGGCTCGCCCCGACGAGGTCGTACGCGCGATCCGGCTCCTGGCGGACGGCGACTCGCTGCTGTTTCCGGCCGCCATCCGCGAACTGGCGGCGCGCCACTCGCCCTCCGGGCCCGCCGCCTGCGGCCTGGACGCCGCGGGGCTCACCGACCGCGAGGGGGAAGTGCTGCGCCTGATCGCACAGGGGTTGTCCAACGCCGAGATCGCGGGGCGGCTCATCGTCAGCGTCGAGACCGTCAAGACCCACGTCGCCCACGTGCTCACCAAGCTTCACGCCCGCGACCGCACGCAAGCGGTCATCGTCGCCTACCAGACGGGGTTCATCAGCACGGGCTGATCGTCGCCATCGAGCTCGCAGACCTCTCGCGTCCGGGTCTGCTCACCTCCGTCATCCAGGAGCGACCTCCCTACGCTTGGCAGCACCATGCCCGAGGGCGACACGATTCACTACGCGGCACGCCGGATCCGCCCGCTCGTCGAAGGGCGGATCCCCGAGATCGCGCATCCCAACCCGCGCCTGCGCGGCGAGCGCTGGCCCGAGAAGCTCGCCGGCCGCGCGGTCGCGCGCGTCGATGCGCACGGCAAGCACCTGTTCGTGCGCTTCGAGGGGGATCTCACGATCCACTCGCACCTGCGGATGACCGGCTCGTGGGGCACGTACCGCGACGGCCAGCGCTGGCGGCGCGCGCACCGCCGCGCCTGGCTCGTCCTGCGCACGGACGCCGGTGAGGTCGTCCAGTTCGACGGGCCGGTGCTCGAACTGCTGACCGAGTCGCGCACGCGCTCCGATCGCCGCCTGGCGATGCTCGGTCCCGACATCCTCGCCCCCGAGCTCGACGAGCCGGAGTTCATCGGTCGCCTCAGGGCCGACGACCCGAAGCGCGCGATCGGCGACGCGCTGCTCGACCAGCGCACGATCGCCGGGATCGGCAACCTGTGGAAGTGCGAGGGCTGCTTCGGGGCGCACGTCGACCCGTGGCGGCCGACCGCTCAGGTGACCGACGACGAGGCGCTCGCGATCGTCCGCTTCACACGCCCGAAGATGCAGCAGTCCGCGCTGGACGGCATGCAGGATCTGCATCGCGTCGTCTACGCCAAGGCCGGGCACCCATGCCCGCGCTGCGGAGCGCCGATCCGCAGCCGCGGACAGGGCGACGACAACCGCCTCACCTACTGGTGCGCGGGATGTCAGTCGTGAGCGCCGCCGGCGAGCGGGCGCCCGGGGCGATGCGCCGCGTCGGCCACAAGGGCGCCGGCCACATCGCGCCCGGCAACACGTTTGACTCCTTCGCCGCGGCGCTGGCGCACGGCGTCGACATGATCGAGTTCGACGTGCTGTCCGAGCATCGCGACGGCAGCGGCGAGCTGCTGCTCGCCCACGACTGGGAGGACGCTGCCGAGCGCGCGACGCACACCCTTCAGGAGGGACTCGCGCACTTCGCCGGCGCCGTCTACGACGCAATCGAGCTCATCGTCGACATGAAGACCGTCGGCTACGAGGAGCGCGTAGCCGTCGCCCTGCGCGACCACGGCCTCAGCGAGCGAGCGCTCGTCTCGACGATGGAGAACCCGTCGCTGACGCTGCTGCGCGCCCGCCACCCCGAGCTGCGGCTGGGCTGGTCGCTGCCGCGGATGCATCGCAACCCGCTGGCCAACCCGGTCACGATGCTGCCCGCGATGGCCGTCCTGGCGTACGTGCGCCGCGCGCTGCCGGGCGTCGCCGCCAACCGCATCCGGCGCGGCGAGATCGACGCGCTCATGGCGCACTACCGCCTCGTCACGCCGAAGCTGGCGGACGCGGTCCGCGCCGCCGGCGGGGAGCTCTACGCCTGGACGGTCGACGACCCCAAGCGGATCGCCGAGCTCGAGCGCTGCGGCGTCACGGGCGTGATCTCCAACGATCCGCGGCTGTTCGGCTGCCGGTAACTCGCACCACGGGTCATGTGATCATGCACGTCGACGCCGAGTAGCCCGCCGGGTCGTCGCCGGTGTTCGAGCGATGGCCCTTGCGCGTCAGCGCGCTCGCGCGGCGCACGACCTCGCCCTTGACGCGCCACTGGAAGTAGACCCGGCCGCGCAGCAGCACGGGCTGACCGGCGACCGGCTCGATCCGGAACGAGCGGCCGAACTGGCGCGCCTTGCGGCCCTTGCCGATCGAGAGGTAGTCGGAGTCGCCACCGGCCGCGACGCGGTACCAGCGGTCGTCGGCGCGCGAGAAGTAGTGCACGACGAAGCGCATGTAGCGCTCCTGGGGCCCGCTGCGCGAGCCCGGCATCGAGGCGCGGATGCCGATCGTGTTCGGCGCGCCGTCGGTGTCGCAGACGTTGACGGTCGCCCACGGATCGGGCATCTCGTCGGCCACCGCCACGGCCGGTCCGAGCGCCGCCGGCCACACGGCGACGGCGAACAGCGTGATGATCACCGCGCGTCGGCGTAGTAGTCGCATGAGCGCAGCTCTGACCATGGCAACACCACCCAACACCGCGACCGAGAGCTTCGATGCGCTGTACCGCCGATGTGCGCGGGACATGTACGCATACGTGCACACGCTGCTCGGCGACGACGCCTCCGCCGAGGACGTCACGGCGCTCGCGTTCGAGCGCGCCTTCCGCCGCCGCACGACGTTCGACAGCCGCCGCGGCAGCGAGCGCGGCTGGCTGTTCGGCATCGCGCGCAACGCGGCGCTCGACGAGCTGCGCCGGCGCCGGCGCTCGGCGCCGATGCTAGGGGAGCTGCCCGACGACTCGGCGCGCGCGCCCGAGGAGGAGGCCGATCTCGCCGTTCGCCGCGCGACGGTGCGCGTCGCGCTCGCCGCACTCGATCCGCGCGACCGCGAGCTCGTCGCGCTGAAGTTCCACGGCGGCCTGTCCAACGCCGAGATCGCCGCCGTGCTGGGAACCACGCAATCCAATGCCGGAACCCGAGTGCATCGGGCCGTCAGCAAGCTGAGGGAGGCCTGTCATGCGCCATCGTGACCCCTTGTCCGACGAGCAGCGCCATGAGCTCGACGCGCTGGACCGCGCGCTCTCCGGCGAGCCCGTGGACCCGACCGACCGTGAGCTCGAGGATCTCGTCCGCGAGGTGCGCGCCACCGCACCCGAGATGACGCCGGGCTTCGCCGCGCGCCTGCAGGAGGAGGTGCGCTCGGGCTTCCCTACGTCGCAGGAGCGGCCACCGCTGCGCGACCGCCGTGCCCTGGCCGGCCGGCGGTGGATGCTCCTGCCCGCCGCCGGATCGCTGGCTGCGGTGATCGTGGCGCTCGTCATCGTGCTCGGCGCGGGGAGCGACACCGCCCCCGTTGAGACGGCCTCCCGCGATGCGGACTCGGCGAGCTCGGCGCAGACCGAGGAGGCCGCCCCCGCGGCCGGCAACGCCACCGACTCGGCGGGCGGCACCGGCAGCGGCGCGGCCGGCACCACCGCCGATCGCCTGGCGGCGGAGCCCCCACCGTCCGCCAAAGCCGCCCGGCGGACCCCGACCACCGTGCCCCCCAATCGGACTCCCGGTCCCTCGAGCTCTTCCAGTCCGTCCACGACCGCGATCGCGCCGGCGCGGGCGCGCAAGTCCGAGCGCAGCGCGGTGCTGGCGCTGCGCACCTCCGAGGACCGCTTTGAGCGGACCACCGACGCGATCATCGCCACCGTCTCGCGCTTCGGCGGGATCGTCGCGAGCTCGCAGATCGGCGCCAGCGACTCGATGGGAGGCGAGGCGACGTTCGACCTGCGGATCCCGACCGAGCGCCTCGACCGCGCACTCGCCGCGCTCTCGAAGCTCGGCCACGTCACGGAGCGCAACCAGAGCCTGCAGGACATCACGGCCTCCTTCGCCTCCGCGCAGGAGCGCCTGACCGACGCCCGCGCGGAACGTCGCGGCCTGCTGCGCGCACTGGAGCGCGCCACCACGCAGAGTGCGATCGCCAGCCTCAAGGCGCAGCTGCGCACCGTGTCGACCCGGATCTCGGGCGTGAAGGCCGAGCTGTCCTCGCTGCGCCGGCGGGCTGACCTGTCACGGGTCGACCTCACCGTCCGGGGCAGCGGCGTGAGCGGCGGAGCCACCGGCGGCGGCGACTGGACCCCCGGCGACGCCGCGGCCGACGCGCTGCGCGTGATCGAGGTGTCCGCCGGCGTCATGCTCGTCGCCCTGGCCGTTCTGGCGCCGCTGGGCCTGATCGCCGGGCTCGGTGTCCTCGTTGTCCGGATGGGCCGGCGCCGGCGGCGCGAGAGCGCGCTGGATCGGGCCTGACGGAAGCGCGGGCGCGCCAGCTGCGTGCTCGCGCGCGCGAGACCGGAAACCGCCCGGCGCCCGCCTCGTGTGCTATTGCTCACACAATGGCGGTCCGCGAGCAGGAGGCGATCGAGCTCCTCACACACGTACGGGTCTTCGAGACGCTCGGCCCCAAGGAGCTCGCCCAGGTGGCAGCCGTGACGGTCCCGCGCCACTTCGGTCCCGGCCACGTCATCTTCCGCGAGGGCGACCAGAGCGACACGTGCTACCTCGTGCGCAACGGTCACGTCCGGGCGATCCGCGAGCACGGCGACGGGCGCACGCTGACGCTCGCGCACTTCGGTCCCGGCGACATCTTCGGCGAGCTGGCGATGTTCGACGACGAGCGCCGCTCGGCGACCGTCGAGACGCTCGACGAGGTCGAGGCGATCGCCGTGCTGGGCACCGACATGCGCCGCCTGCTGCGCGAGCACCCCGGCCTCGCGCTCAAGCTCGTCGTCTCGCTCGGGCGCCGCTTGCGCGAGGCCAACGAGCGCATCGCGCGGCAGTCGTTTCAGACCGTGCAGAGCCGCGTCGCGGGCGTGCTCGGCCAGCTGGTCGCGCAGGCGCAGGCCGAGGGCGCCGACCAGAGCGACGTGCTCGTGACGATCACGCAGGCGGACATCGCCCAGCTCGCGGGCTCGTCGCGCGAGTCCGCCAGCCGCTTTCTGGCGGTGCTCGAGCGCGCGGAAATCGTCACCCAGGGCCGCGGTCGCGTGACGGTGCACGACCCGGCCGCGCTCGAGCGCTACGTCTATTAGTCATGGCGGCCACGGAGTTCTCAGCCGGAGGCGTGGTCGTCAACGATGATCACGAGGTCGTGGTCATCGTGCCGACGCGGCGATCGGCCGACGGGTCGCGGGTGCTCGCGCTGCCCAAGGGGCATCCCGACGGCAAGGAGTCGGCGGTGCAGGCGGCGCTGCGCGAGGTGCGCGAGGAGGCCGGCATCGAGGCCGAGGTCGTCGGATCGCTCGGCGAGGTGCGCTACTGGTACCAGCGCGGCGGTCGCCGGATCGCCAAGGTCGTGGAGTTCTTCCTGCTGCGCTACGTGTCCGGTGACGTGCGCGATCACGACCACGAGGTCGAGCACGCGCGCTGGATCCCGGCGGCCCAGGCGATGGAGACGCTGACCTACGCGGGCGAGCGCGACATGGTGCGCGAGGCGGTCTCTCGCCTGGCACAGGACCGCCCGGCCGACGGCCTGTAGTCTGCCGGCTTGTGCAGGTACTCAACTTCTACTCGACGATCTTCGCCGACCAGCTCAAGCGCGGGCGCAAGACGGCCACGATCCGCCTCGGCGACAAGTCGCACAAGTACCGCAAGAACCAGGCGGTGCTCGTGACGATCGGCTACCAGCACTCGCCGCGCGAGAAGGTCTTCCTCGCGGTCATCGACAGCGTCGAGGTCAAGCGCATCAAGGAACTGTCGCCGCGTGACATCGAGCACGACAACCCGGAGTTCCGCCGCACCGAGGAGATGGTCAACTTCCTCGAGCAGATCTACAACCGCGACGTGACCCTCGAAGACACCGTCACCGTCGTGCGCTTCAGCCAGATCATCGAGAACCCACCGTCGATGACCGAGCGCATGCACGGCATCGGCGGCGC
>Ga0208736_1000445_pt1 | contig 11843 bp, 13 predicted proteins | sample AntDryMetagUQ255_FD_188090 | JGI IMG/M metagenome (GOLD analysis project Ga0208736, IMG submission 188090) | Polar desert microbial communities from Antarctic Dry Valleys - UQ255 (SPAdes) | ecosystem: Environmental > Terrestrial > Soil > Desert | place: Antarctic Dry Valleys | collected 2008-12-31 | reverse complement strand
GTCCTTGCGCTCGCGGGCGAAGCCGTCGGCGAGGCGTTGCATGACCTCGGTCACGAGGCCGTCGGCCTCCTGGACGCAGCGCTGAGGCTCGTCGACGAAGCCGACCTGCACGTCCTGCCAGCGGCGCTCGAACTCGCGGGCGTCGTTGTCGGCCAGCAGCGCCGACTCCCCGGCACCGTGGCCGGCCGTCGTTGGCGTGCCGGCTCCGGCAGGCGCGCCACCTGCTGCGCCGCCGCCCGCTCCGGCGTGCCCCGCGCCATGCTCGGTCGCGACCCCGCCCGGGGCGCCCGGAGCGCCGCCCTCGGTCTGTTGCGCCACGGGGGCGCCGGCCTGGGCCACAGGTGCGCCTCCCTGAGCGCCGGCCCCGTGCGGATCGTGTGCGCCTCCCTGAGCGCCGGCCGCGTGCGGATCGTACGCGCCGCCCCCTTGCGGATCGTGTGCGCCGCCGCCCTGCGGGACCCCACCTCCGACCACGCCGCCGGGCTGTTCGTGCCCGGCTTGGCCCGCCGGCGACTGAGGCTGCCACGCCCCGCCGCCCGCCGGTGCTCCGGCGGCCTCCTGGCCCGCGCCGTACTCAGCTCCCGGCGCGCCGGCGCCCGGCTGCGCTCCGGGCTGCTGCTCGGCGGGGGGGTACTCACCCTCGCGGGGGGCCGGCCGTTCTCCCCCGCCCGCGGCGATGTCCTCCGTCCGCATGCGTTCTTCCTCTGGGCGCTCCATCAGCGCACCTCCTCGCCCCGGCGGCCACCGGCCCCGGCATCGTTGCCCTGGCCCGGGGACTGCTGTCCGTGGCCACCGTCGGTTCCGTGTCCCTGCCTCTGCCTGTTCGACACCTGGGTGTCGAGCAACTCCTCGAACAGCGCGCGGTAGTGGACCGTGGCCTGGCGAAGGTCTTCGGTCGAGGCCTCGCCACGCTCGTTGCGCTCGGCGATCTCGCCGGCCGAGCGGTAGTTCTCGACCACGTGCGGGTGGTCGACCGAGATGTCGTCGGCGCGCTGGTTGAAGTTGTCGACTGGATAGCCGCGCTGGCGCATGACCTCGCGCACGAGCTGGTCGGACTCCCTCACGGCCTCCTGGGGCGCGTCGACGAAGCGGGCCTGGACGTTGCGCCACTCGCCCGCGAAGTGCTGCTGCTGCTGGGGGTCGAGCGGGCGGATGTCGAGCCCCTCGCGCCTGTCCTGGCGCTCCTTGAGCTTCGCCTCGGCTTCCTTTCGGTCCCCGTGCTGCTCGAGCGCGCGGTCGTACTCCGGCCCGAAGCCTTCCTTCAGCTTCTTCGACTCTCGCTTGCGCTTGCCGATCGTCGCGACCGCGACACCGACCGCCACGAGCAGGATGACCACCACGACCACGGCGATGATGATTCCGATGCTCATCTGCCTCTCCTCTTATGCCGCTGGGGCAGGGGCCCATCCCCTGCGGACTCAAAGGTCCCCGAGCCCGTACGCGCCGAAACTACGGATGGACGGATGGCGCGGTCCCATGGCTCTGGCGAGCCAAGTGCCCGTAAGCTTGCGTTCACGGATGACGACGCCCGACCGCCTCACGCACCTCGACGCGACCGGCGCCGCGCAGATGGTCGACGTGGGAGCGAAGGCGGCCACCGAGCGGCGCGCGGTGGCGAGGGCGACCGTGACGATGGCGCCGGAGACCGCCGCCGCGGTCGCGCGCGGCGACGCGCCCAAGGGCGACGTCGTCTCGACCGCGCGGATCGCCGGGATCCAGGCCGCCAAGCGAACGGCGGAGCTCGTGCCGTTGTGTCATCCGGTCGCCCTCTCCTACGTCGACGTGCGCGTCTCGGTCGAGGCGGAGGGCGGCCGGGTCGAGCTGGAGGCCGAGACGCGGACGATCGGCCCGACCGGGGTCGAGATGGAGGCCATGTGTGCCTGCTCGGTCGCCGCCCTGACCGTCTACGACATGGTCAAGGGCCTCGAGCGCGGCGTCCGCGTGTCCGAGCTGCGGCTCGTCGAGAAGACGGGCGGCAAGGAGGACTGGCGGCAGACATCGAGCGGGTAGAGGTCGGCAGGTGAAGGCCGCCGCCGCGGTCGCCGCCGTCTGCGGGCTCATCCTGCTCATCTCGCTGTTCCTGAGTTGGGCGCAGATCGTTTGCGTGCAGGCGCCGTGCGTGAATCCGTCGGGCTGGGAGGTGCTGCGCGTCCTCGACGTGCCGATCGCGCTGCTCGCGGTGGCGTCGGTGGCCGTCGCCGCGCTCGTGGTCATACGCCAGGCTCCCGCCATTGCGCTCGCGCTGGCCCTGGTTGGGCTCGTCTCCGTCGTTCTCGTCCTGCTCGCCCCGCTGATCGAGGCCCGCGGAGCCCGGCCGGCCGACTTCGGGGGCAACTGGTTCCTCGGCCTGCTGGCCGCCTTCGGCGTGATCGCCGGGGGGCTCGTCGCCTTCTTCCTGCTCCGGCCCTCCTCAAAGAACGGGAACGAGGAGGAGGACTAGGCGCGAGTCTCGCTTCGCGCCGGTGTAGCGCTCGCCGGCCCCGCGCCCGGCCGGGCGAGCTCGCGCTCGAGGTCGTCGAGCGCGGCCCTCAGGATCCGCACCCGCTCGGTCAGCACGAGCTCGTGGGCGGTCTCGTCGTTTCCGGGATCGTCGTCTTCGAGCTCGCGCTCGGCTCGGGCCAGCTCGAGCGCTCGCGCCTCCTCCATCGAGTTGATGACGATGCCGATGAACAGGTTGAAGAGCAAGAAGGCGGCGAGCAGGGCGAACGACACGAAGTAGACGACCGTCCACTCCGACAGCTCGCGCCCCATCTCGAGGTTGTCGGGCAGGTTCTCGAGCGAGAGCATCACGAACAGATTCAGCATCGCGGAGCCGATGTTCCCGAAGCGCTCGGGGTCGTGGCTGTCGAAGATCACCCACCCGACCATCCCGTAGACGAAGAGGAACAGCAGCGTGAGGACGGCCAGGCTGCCGACGCCGGGGAGGGCGCGCCCGACGGCGACGATGAGGACCCGCAGGTCGGGCAGCAGCCGCACTACCCGGATCACGCGCGCGAGGCGCGCCAGCCGCAGGAGGGTGGAGTTGGCGGCGAGGCCGGGCACGAACGCCGCGCCGATGACCACGAAGTCGAACACGTTCCAGCCGCTCGAGAAGAAGCGCCTGGGGTTCGCTCCGACCGCGAGGAAGCGGATTGCGAGCTCGACCACGAACACGACCAGAAAGGCGCTGTTGAGCGCGTCGAGCACGCCGCCGTAGGCGCGCTCGAGCGACACGTAGGTGCTTGCCCCGAGGACGGCGGCGTTGGCGAGGACCACGAGCACGATGCTGCGGTCGAAGGAGGGGTGCTCGGCGAGCCGGCGGCAGGCCACGGGGATGGTGGTGCGGGGCCTGGCGGGCGCGGTTGGGCTCACGGGCCGCAATCGTAGGGCGCGCCGCTCACCTACCCTGAAAGGCATGCGAGCCGCCGTGTTGACCGTGTCGACCACACGCGCGCGCGGGGAGGGCGAGGATCTCTCGGGCCCCGCGCTGGTCGAGCTCTGCCGCGCCGCGGGACTCGAGACGAGCCACGAGGTCGTCCCCGACGATCGCGTCGCCATCGCCGGGGCGCTGCGCCGGCTCGCCGACGAGCAGGACGTGCGCTTCGTCTTCACCGCCGGGGGCACCGGCATGACCGCCGACGACGTGACCCCCGAGGCCACGCGCGAGGTCATCGATCGCGAGGCGCCCGGCTTCGCGGAGACCATGCGTGCCGAGTCGCGGCGCCACACGCCGCTCGGCATCCTCACGCGCGGGGTGTCCGGCATCCGCGGGCGCACGCTGATCGTCAACTTCCCCGGGTCGCCGAAGGCCTCGGGTGAGCTGTGGCCGGTGATCGAGCCGACGCTGCGTCACACCGCGGCCACCCTCGAGCGGGCCTGAGGCGGTGGCCGTCACGGCCCGCGAACCCGAGGCCGCGGTCGCTCGCGGGGACGCCGCGGCCCCGGTGGCCGGGCCGTTCGCCGTCGAGCTCGAGGGACTCGAGCGCGACTACGGCGAGCGCGCCGCCCTCGACGGGATCAGCCTGCGGCTCGAGGCCGGATCGACGCTCGCCGTCCTCGGCGCCAACGGGGCGGGAAAGTCGACGCTGCTGCGAGTGCTCGCCACACTGCTCCGGCCCCACCGCGGGGCGGTCCGGGTCCTCGGCGCCACGCTGCCGGACGAGGCCGTCAACGTGCGCGGGCGGATCGGCTATATCGGCCACGAGCCGCTGCTCTACCGCGACCTCAGCGGCCGCGAGAACCTCCGCTTCCACGCGCGCCTGCACGGGGTCGGGTGCGAGCGCGTCGAGGAGCTGCTGGCGGCCACCGGCATGGAGCGTCGCGCCGCCCAGCCGGTGGCGGAGCTGTCGAAGGGGATGAGCCAGCGCCTCGCGGTGGCGCGCGCTCTGCTCGCCGATCCTCCGCTGCTCCTGCTCGACGAGCCGCGCGCGAACCTCGATCCCGCCGCCGCCGAACTGCTCGAGCCGCTGATCGGCCCCGCGGCCGGGCGCACGCGGGTGATCGTCACCCACGATCTCGAGGCTGGCCTCACGGAGTCCGACCTGGCGCTCGGGCTGCGGGCCGGGCGGCAGGTCTTCTGCCAGCGGACGGGGCCCGAAGACGCCGCTCAGGTCGCGCGGAGGCTCTTTACCTAGGTCGGTCGGCACCGCTTACACTCGGACGCACAGATGGTCGCCAACAACACGCGCGGGTCGTGGCCGCTACGGCGGTGGGCGGCCGTGATCAGCCTCTCCCTGCTCGCAGCCTGTGGCGGAGACGCGGCGGACGAGCCGCGTGAGCCGCGGCCCCGACCGGACGCGCGCACCCCCGGGCAGCAGGCGGCTCCACCGGCGCCGCAGCGAGACTCGGCTGCTCCTTTCCCCGACGGCGAACGTCCTCTGCGCGACCGGTTCAGCCTCCGTACCGGCGAGGTCTGCTCGCGCTTCTACGCTGAGGCGGCGCCGCTCCAGGCTGAGCTCAAACGCGTCGGACCGCGGATCCAAAGCGATCGGGGCGCTCGCAACCGGGCCGGGGAGCTCATCGACGACATCCAGGCGGGGTCGGGCGAGTTTCTGCGACGCCTCGAGTCGATCCCGCCTCCGTCCTCGCCGGCAGGCCGCCAGGACAGGACGCGCCTACTCGCGTCGACTGAGGACCTCATGCAACTTCAGCGCGACAACGTCGAGCTCGCCGAGGAGCTGATCTTCAGGCCAGGCAAGGCGTCTGACGCCGATAGAAGGCGCGTCTCCGAGCTGAGAACCCGACTCGGCGCCGAGCTCGTCGAGCAGCAGGCCCTGCTGCGCCGGCTCGAGGTCCCGGAATGCCTGCCGAGTTAGAACGCACGGCACGGCCGGGCCCCGTCGTGATCCGCGCCGCCGTCGCCATCCTCCGCAAGGATCTTCGCGTCGAGCTCCGCGCCCGCGAGGCCGTGCCGGCCATGGCGCTGTTCGCGGTCACCGCCTTCGTGCTCTTCCACTTCGCCTTCGATCGCGACGCCCTCGACGGCGATGTGGCGGCGGGGACGCTGTGGGTGACGCTTCTGCTCACCACCGTGCTCGGGGTCAACCGCCTGTTCGTGGCCGAGCGCGAGCAGGGCGGCCTCGAGGCCATGCTGCTCGCGCCGATCGACCGCACGGCGATCTTCCTGGCCAAGGCCGCGGCACTGTTCCTCTACCTCGTGGCCGTGGAGGTCGTGGCCCTACCGGCCTTTGCCGTGCTCCTGCTCGGGCCGGACCTGTTCGGCTCACTGCCCGCGCTGTGCGCGCTCCTGTTGCTCGCCGACCTCGGCCTCGCCGCGGTCGGGGCGCTCGTCGGCGCGCTCGCCGCCGAGACCCGCGCCCGCGAGGTGATCGGACCGCTGCTGCTGCTCCCGCTCGTGGTCCCGCTGGCCATCGCCGGGGCCCAGGCCACCGAGCCGTTGTTCACCGGTTCCGGGGCGCCCGAGGACCTTGGGCGCTGGCTGGGGCTGATGGGCCTCTACGCTACGATTTTCGTACTGCTTTCAGTCGCCCTTTTCGACTTTCTCCTGGAGGACTGAGTCCCCTTGTACGGCCGGGCCTTGAAGCCCCTCGCTCTCGCCACGGCCGCAGGCGCCGCACTCGCCTTCGGCCTGATCTTCTTCTACGCCCCGCTCGACGCCGATCAGGGGTTTATCCAGAAGATCTTCTACCTGCACGTACCGATGGCCATCGTCGCCCTACTCGGCTTCCTGGCCGGGGGAGTGATGGCGGCGATGCACCTGCGCACTCGCAGGCGCATCTGGGACATGCGCTCCTACGTGGCCATCCACCTGTCGATCATCCTGGCCGTCGGCGTGCTCGTGACGGGCTCGATCTGGGCCAAGGCCTCGTGGGGTCACTGGTGGGTCTGGGACGAGCCGATGCTCGTCTCCTTTCTGATCGTCTTCCTGCTCTACGCGGTCTACCAGCCGCTGCGCTTCTCGATAGACGATCCCGAGCGCCAGGCCCGCTACGCGTCGGTGTTCGCGATCTCGGGGGCGGCCTTCACCGTGCTGAACTTCGTCGCCGTGCGCATGGCCGCGACCTACACGCACCCGCGCGTGTTCTCGCAGACCGGTGGCAACATGCCGGCCGAGATGTTCCTGACCTTCCTCGTCTCGCTCGCGGCCATGGCACTGATCTTCACGACGCTATGGACGCTCGAGCTCGGCTCGAAGAACGCCTCGGAGCGGCTGCGGCGGGCGCGACGGCGCCTCCAGCGCGAGGCCGATGGTGGCGCCCTCGGACTCGACGGCGAGGGGAGCCGCGCGCGGCCCGTCGGCGGAGCGCCGGCCCCGGCAACCGCCTCCGTCTCGGCCGCGAGCGTGCCGGCGCCGCGCTGATGCCGGCCATCCCGCTCGAGACGGCCGCCGCCTACGTCGCCGCCGCCTACATCGTCTTCCTCGCCCTCGTGCTCGTCTACGTCGCCATCATCGGGCGCAAGATGGGTCGCCTCGAGCGCGAGCTGGCGGAGCTCGACGAGCTCAGCCGGGGGCCGAGCGGGGACCGCGAGCGGTGAGCGACCCGCGCGGGCCGGAGCCCGCGGCGGCGGGCGCGGGCCTGATCGCCCTCGGGGTCTCGCACAAGACCGCGCCGCTCGCTCTGCGCGAGCGCCTTGCGTTGCCGGAGGGGCGCGCGAGCGGCATCCTCTCCGAGCTCGTGCGCTCCGAGGCGATCCACGAGGCGGTCGCGCTCTCGACCTGTAACCGCACCGAGCTCTACCTGCTCGCCGCCGATCCCGTCGAGGCCGAGTCAGCGGCGCTCACCACCCTGGCGCGCCAGGCCGGCATCCCGCCCACCGAGCTCTTCGGGCGCCTCTACGCCATCCGCGGCCTCGAGGCCGTCCACCACCTGTTCGAGGTGGCCGGCGGTCTCGACTCGATGATCGTCGGCGAGGCCGAGATCCAGGGTCAGGTCAAGCGCGCCTACGAGCTCGCCCTCGTCGAGGGGGTGACCGGGCCTCTGACCAATCGGCTCTTCCGCGACGCGCTCGCCGCCGGCAAGCGCGTGCGCACGGAGACGGCCGTGGGACGTTCGCGGGTCTCGGTCGCCTCCGTGGCCGTCGAGCTCGCGCGCGAGGTACTGGGAGACCTGGCCCGGCGGCGAGTCCTGGTGATCGGCGCGGGCGAGAACGGCGAGCTGACCGCGCGCGCCCTCCGCCAGGCCGGTCTCGACACGGTCTTCGTGGCCAACCGACGCTACGACCGCGCGATCGGCCTGGCCCAGCGCTTCGGCGGCGAGGCCGTGCGCTTCGACGACCTGCCCTCGGAGCTCGAACGCGCCGACATCGTCGTCTCCTCGACGGGCTCTCCGCACCAGATCCTCGGTCGCGAGGAGCTCGAGCTGGTGGTCGCCGAGCGGGCCGGGCGGCCGCTGCTGCTGATCGACATCGCGGTGCCGCGCGACATCGACTCGGCCGTGCGCGACCTGCCGGGGATCGCCCTCTACGACATGGACGACCTTCAGCGCGAGGTCGCGCGCAACCTGTCCGGGCGCGAGGCCGAGGCTCCCCGCGCGCGCAGCGTCATCGACCGCGAGGTCGCGCGCTTCGCCGACTGGCTCGCCAGCCTGGAGGTCGTGCCGACGATCGCCGCCCTGCGCGGCCGCGGCGACGAGGTGGTGAACCAGGTGCTGGCCGAGAACGCCGGGCGCTGGGAGTCGCTGTCGGAGGCTGACCGCGAGCGCGTCGAGGTGCTCGCCCGCGCCGTCGTGCGGCGCCTGCTGCACGAGCCAACGCTGCGGCTCAAGCGCGCCGAGGAGGGCTCCTACGCCCAGGTGCAGACGCTGCGAGAGCTGTTCGGGCTCGATTCCGAGGCCGGCGTGCTCGACGCGCCCGCGGCCGAGGTCACCGAGCTCGCGACGCGGCGGCGCGCGGTCCGGCGTCGGCCGCCACACCGCTAGGCGGTGCCCGAGCGAGGGGCGGGTCTGAGGCTCGCCACGCGGGGTAGCGCGCTCGCGCTCGCACAGGCGCGGCTGGTGGCGGGCATGCTCGAGAAGGCCGAGCCGGGCTTGATCGTCGAGCTGGTGACCGTACGCACGTCCGGGGACGAGCGGCCGGCCGGCCCGGATAACGAGGAGCGGGTGAGCCCGACTCCGGCGCAGGCCGGCGACAAGTCGCGGTTCGTCAAGGAGATCGAGGAGGCGCTGCTGAGACGCGAGGCCGACCTCGCCGTGCACTCGGCCAAGGACGTGCCGGGTGAGCTCCCGGAGGGTCTGGCGATCGTCGGGGTCCCCGCTCGCGCTGACGCGCGCGACGCGATCTGCGGGGCCTCGTCGATCGCCGCGCTGCCTTCGGGCGCGCGGGTCGGCACGAGCAGCCTGCGCCGCCGTGCTCAGCTGCTCGCCGCGCGCGAGGATCTCGAGGTCGGCGAGCTGCGGGGAAACGTCGACACGCGGCTGCGGCGCCTCGCCGCCGGGGACTTCGATGGGGTGGTGCTAGCGCTCGCCGGGCTCGAGCGCCTCGGGCGCATCGAGGGAGTACCCGTGAGCGCGCAGGAGATGACGCCCGCTCCCGGCCAGGGCTGCCTCGCGCTCGAGGCCCGGATCGGCGACGAGCGCACCGAGGCGCTCGCCGGGGCGCTCACCGACCACGCGGCGCTCGTGCGCCTGACGGCGGAGCGCTCGGTGACGACGGCCCTCGACGCCACCTGCCGCACGCCGATCGGGGTACACGCGACCCTCGACGAGGACGCCCGCGAGTTGGTGATCGAGACGTTCGTCGGCCTCCCCGACGGCAGCGCGTGGATCCGCGACCGCGTCGAGGGCGACGCCGGGGCTCCGTCCGCGTTGGGAAGGGTCGCGGCGGAGCGGCTGGTGTCCGCGGGGGCGGCCGAGCTGCTCGCCGAGGCCGAGCGCCATCCCGAGGCCGAAGCGCTTCGGCCCGACGGTCAACCGTCGTCAGGTCATCCGTCGTAGCGCCGCGCGCGCCGCGAAGTGGCCGCACATCCCGTGCACGCCGCCGCCCGGGGGGGTCGACGACGAGCAGATGAACAGTCCCTCGACGGGTGTCGAGTAGGGGACCGGCCGGGCCACGGGACGTGTGAAGAGCTGGCCCAGGTCTTGCATGCCTCCGTTGATGTCCCCGCCGATGCAGTTCGCGTCGTGGCGCTCGACCGCGGCGGTGTCCATCGCCGAGCGGGCGAGGATCCGGTCTCGAAAGCCGGGGGCGAATCGTTCGATCTGGCCTTCGATGGCTGCGGTCATGTCCCGGGTCGAGCCGTTCGGCACGTGACAGTAGGCCCAGGCGGTGTGTTGCCCGTCGGGCGCTCGATCGCCGTCGAACAGGGTCGACTGAACGAGCAGCACGTACGGTCGCTCGGGGTGGCCGCCGCGGGCGACGATCTCCTCGGAGGCGACGAGCTCCTCGAGCGTGCCGCCGAGGTGGACCGTCCCCGCCCGTGCCGCCTCGGGCGCCCTCCACGGGATCGGGCCGCCGAGCGCCCAGTCGAGCTTGAACACCCCCGCGCCGTAGCGGTAGCGTCCGAGCGCGCGCCGGTAACGGTCCGGAAGCCGGTCGCCCGAGAGCTCGAGCACCTGTCGCGGGGTGAGGTCGAGCAGTACCGCGCGCGCGTCCGGCAGCTCAGCGAGGGAGCCGATACGACGGCCCGTCTCGATCTCGCCGCCCAGCGAGCGCAGGTGCGAGGAGAGCGCGTCGGCCAGCCGCTGCGATCCCCCGCGCACCAGCGGCCAGCCGACGGTGTGGCCGAGCAGCGCGAGCACGAGCCCGAACGAGGCGCTCACCGGGCGCCGGAGCGAGAGGATGGAGTGGGCGGCGCAGCCGGCGAAGAGCGCGCGCGCCCGCTCGCCGGCGAAGCGCCGCCGCGCGAGCCCGTTGGCGCTGCTCAGGGCGTCGAGGCCGAAGCGGGCGAGCACGAGCGGATGGCGCGGCGGTCGCAGCGGCCCCAGGATCTGTGGCAGGAGGCGCTCGGCGTCGCGGACCAGCGGCTCCATCATCCGGCGGTAGGCCTCGGCGTCCGGGCCGAGCCCGCGCGCGGTGGCCGCGACCGAGCGCTCGAGCAGCACCGCCGTGCCGTCGTCGAGCGGATGCGCGAGCGGCGCGGGAGGATGTACGAGCTCGAGCCCGTGCTCGGCGAGTGGGAGGCCGCCGAGAAACGGCGAGCCGAGCGCGAGCGGGTGGGCGGTCGAGCAGACGTCGTGGACGAAGCCCGGCAGCGTCAGCTCGGCGGAGCGGGTGCCGCCACCCACCGTCTCCGCGGCCTCGAGTACGAGCACCGAGCGCCCGGCACGCGCGAGCGTGATCGCCGCGGCGAGCCCGTTGGGGCCCGCGCCCACGACTATCGCGTCGTGCTCAGGCAATCGATCGGAGAAGGGTCGAGCGTTCCCCGTTGTGGCGAAGCATCACGCAGTGCTCTTACCCGCTGCTCCACGCCGCCGACCGCGGCGAGGAGTCGATGGCCGAGCTCAAGCGCGCGGTCTCGATCTTCTCCGCGATCAACGCCGACGAGACCACCCGCCAGCCGGAGGTCTGGAAGCTGGTCATCCTGGTAGGCCGAGGCTGCGCCGGCACGCTCTACGGTGTCGAGCATGGCCGTGAGACACACGGACGTAGCCGAGGCCGGCAAGGTCTACCTGGTCGGCGCGGGACCCGGGGATCCCGGGCTCATGACCCGTCGCGCGCTCGAGCTCATCGCCGCGGCCGACGCCATCCTCTACGACCGGCTCATCCCGGCTGGGGCGCTCGACGGTGCCCGCCCCGAGGCCGAGCTGCGCTACGTCGGCAAGCGGCCGGGTGCGCCTTCCCTGACCCAGGAGGAGATCAACGCCCTGCTCATCGAGCAGGCACGCGCCGGTCGCTCGACCGTCCGCCTCAAGGGCGGCGATCCGTTCGTCTTCGGTCGCGGCGGCGAGGAGGCCCAGGCCCTGGCCGGGGTGGGCGTGCCCTTCGAGGTCGTGCCGGGCGTCACCTCCGGGGTCGCCGCCCCGGCCTACGCGGGGGTTGCGGTCACGCACCGCGACGACGCCTCGGCGGTCGCGCTGGTCACCGGTCACGAGGACCCGACGAAGCCCGAGAGCGTCCTCGACTGGGAGGCGTTGGCGGCCTTTCCGGGCACGCTCGTGCTGTACATGGGCGTTGGCCGGCTGGCAGAGATCGTCGAGCGCCTCGTCGCGTCGGGGCGCTCGGCCGAGGAGCCGGTGGCGGTCGTCGAGCGCGGGACGCTCCCGCACCAGCGCACGGTCTCGGGACGATTGTCGGACATCGCGAGGCGAGTGCAGGAGGCCGGGGTGCGCGCGCCGGCGATCACAGTGGTGGGCCCGGTGGCCCGGTTGCGCGAGGAGATCGCGTGGTTCGAGCGCCGGCCGCTCTTCGGCCTGACGGTGGCGGTCACACGCGCGCGCGCGCAGGCCAGCGCTCTCTCGACACGCCTG
>Ga0208736_1000444_pt1 | contig 11844 bp, 15 predicted proteins | sample AntDryMetagUQ255_FD_188090 | JGI IMG/M metagenome (GOLD analysis project Ga0208736, IMG submission 188090) | Polar desert microbial communities from Antarctic Dry Valleys - UQ255 (SPAdes) | ecosystem: Environmental > Terrestrial > Soil > Desert | place: Antarctic Dry Valleys | collected 2008-12-31 | reverse complement strand
GCAGGTCGTCGCGCTCGCCGACGCCGTCGGCGAGCAGGGGCCGTTGGACATCCTCATCAACAACGCCGCCCAGACCGTGCGCCGCTCGGCCGAGTCCTACGCGTCGCTCGCCGAAGCGGAGGCGGCGCCGCTGCCGCCCGGCCCGCTGCCGCAGTTCGTCGAACTCGGGGCGGCGGGAGGCGCCGGAGACCGGGCCGCGCTCGGCAACGGCAACCGCCCGCACTGGACGCCGACCCCGCACGCCTTGACCGGCCTGGCGCTGGCCGCGGGCTCGGCGTTGCCCGAGCGGATCGCGGCCGCAACCGCCGTTGACGCCGGCGGCCTGATCCCCGACCCGCACCCGGTCAACAGCTGGACCCAGCGCGTCGACGAGGTCGATCCGATCGAGCTGCTCGAGGTCCAGCTGTGCAACGTGACCGCGCCCTTCATCCTCGTCGGCCGCCTGCGCCCGGCGCTGGCGGCATCGGACGCGCGGCGCACCTACGTCGTCAACGTCTCGGCGATGGAGGGTCAGCTCAACCGCGGCTACAAGGGTCCCGGGCACCCGCACACGAACATGGCCAAGGCCGCGCTGAACATGCTCACCCGCACGAGCGCCGAGGAGCTACGCGGCGACGGCATCCTCATGACGAGCGTCGACACCGGCTGGATCACCGACGAGCGGCCCCACCCGACGAGGATGCGCCTCGCGGGCGAAGGCTTCCATGCGCCGCTGGACCTCGTCGACGGCGCCGCGCGCGTCTACGATCCGATCGTCCGCGGTGAGGCGGGGGAGGACCTCTACGGCTGCTTTCTGAAGGACTACGCGCAGGCACCGTGGTAGGCGCATGAACCACGGGTTCGAAGTCGAGCCGCTGAGGGCTTAGGAGCCCCACCCTCCTTGGCGGCGCGTGGCGGTGTTCCATGCCTGATCGGTATAGGCGTGGGCCAGGCTCGACGGGTACGGCGGGCGCTTCCAGACGTGGAAGCCAACGGTGCCGTAGTGCTGGCGTAGGTAGGCGACGAGGTCGCCGCGATGGTCCGGGCAGGCGTAGCGCGTCGGCCCGTAGAGCCCGCGAGCGTGGAAGACGAGCCAGCGCCCGGGCATGGCGTCCTGGTAGGCCCCCCACGTGGTCTCGCGCATCGCCTGCTCGAGACTCACCTGGGTCATCGGATCAGGCTGCTCTGCGCAGAACTGACACCTGAAGACAAAGCGGATCGGCACAAGGTCAGCGTAGCGCGGGGTTCTAACCGACCCGATGGGCCCAAGCGTGCGTTCCTGTTCCGTTACTACCGCAAGGCCGTGTCGGGCACGAGCGGGTAGGGCACTGAACCATGAGCATGCTCCGACCGACGGCCGACCTCGGCGACATCAGCTTCTCGCCTGGGGCCGAGGACTGGGTTGAGTTCGGCCCGGTGGACGCCCGCCGGCGCATCGCCTTTCATGACTACGCGGCGCTGTACGCGGTGCCGGGCCTCTACGAACGGGTCTTCTACGACGAGCTCGGCATGTGCTCGTCGCAGCAAGTCGTTGGCCTGTACGCCGGCGCCCTGCGCCAGCTCGAGCGGCCGCCGGCCGGCGAGCGCGCACTCGACCTCGGCGCGGGCAACGGCCTCGGCGGCGAGGAGCTGCGGCGGATCGGCGTCGGGCATATCGTCGGCGTTGACCTCGAGCCGCAGGCCCGGGAGGCCGCCTGCCGCGACCGGCCTGAGGTCTACGACGACTACCTCGTGGGTGACTTGGCCGTCCTGCCGGACGCGAAGCTCGCCGCCCTCGAGCTGACCGCTGTGCTCGCCCTTTCCGCCCTCGGGCCCGGCCATGCTCCGCCGGCCGTGCTCGAACGCGCACTCGAACTTCTGCCGTCAGGCGGGCTATTCGGGTTCGCCGTGACACCGACCCTCCTGCCGGGAAGCAATGACCCGGCCGGGCTGGCGACCGGCTACCCCGAATACCTCCTCGACCTCTTCACGTACCGCGCCGACGAACTCGCGCGCGCCGGCTACGTGCACCGCCGCAGGACCGACGGCTCCGACGACCGCGCAGTCGCGTTCGTCGGGCGAATGCGCGGCTGACACGTCGCGCGTCACCGCCGCTGACCGGCGGCTCGGATCGTCTAGTACCCGATCTCCACGCCGTCGCCGCCTAGGCCAGGTCGCGGGTGAAGGTGCTCCCGCCCTCGAGCGGCCGGTAGATCTGCTTGAAGTCAAAGGCGTAGTCGAAGTCGTCCTTCTCAGACTTCTGGGCCCCCTCGATGTCCACGTTGTGCACGATCACCAGTTCCTCGCTCACATGCGATGCCTGGATCAGGCAGACGCCCGACGGCGCCCAGATACCTGAGCCGCCCCAGAAAGGGGCACCGGTCACGCCGTGGGCGCCCACGGCGTTGCACGCGATCGTCCAGATCTGGTTCGTGGCCGAGGACGCCGGCATCACGTAGTCCCACAGGTCGCCGTAGTAGTGGTCGGTGCGCAGGTTCATGCCCGGGTAGTCACGGCCCCCGGCGGCTCGCCACGACGCGATCTGAACGATGGCATCCACCTCCTCCACCATCGAGTACTCGCGCAGCAACTCGCTGAAGAGGTAGTCGTAGCAGGTGGTGAACCCGAGCCGACCGTGCCGGGTCTGCAGGACCAGGCGGTCGTCGCGGCCGCTCTCGGTGTGGTCCTTTTCGATCCCCGGGAGGAAGACCTTGTCGTAGGTGTTCTCGTCGGCCAGGTAGTCGCTGTCGCGGCCGACGGCGAACGTACGGTTCAGAAAGCGGTCCTTCTTCTTGGCCGCGGTCAGGTTGTTGAGCACGATCGCCTCGAGGTCGTCGCCGATCAGAGGCTGCAGTTCGCGCTCGATCCAGTCGGCGTGGTTCTCGGCGACCGCTTGCTTCATGTAGGCCAGGCAGTCCGCGTGCTCGTCCCAGAAGTACCCCGACAGGCAGAACTCGGGGAAGACACAGATGTTCACGCCGCGCTCCTTGAAGATGCTCGCAGCCCGCAGGATCTTGTCCTTGTTGGCCTCGACGTCCGGCACCTCGGCGTGGATGTTGGCCAGGCCCACCGACAGCTTGGACTCGTCGTCGCAGTAGCCGCGCTCAGCGATCAGAAACTCGTCAACGGTCTCCATGGGCTCCTCGTTGGTCGCGGGCCCGGCGACCTTACCAGCGGCTCCCCAGCGCCTCGCGCAGTCAGCGCGAATCGATATGGTCTCCTCCGGCCGGGACAGCATGGCGAACGCCTCTGGCTGACCCGCGGTACTCCGGTTTCAGGTGAAGTCCGAGTAGGCCAAGTGAGTCGAGCACCGTCGACAGCGGAAGAGGTAGGCGGTCGGCTGATCGTCCTTATCGAGGGCGGCCAGATACTCCGTGACCTCCTCGAGTGGAGCGTCGACCTCAGCCTGCGCGGCTCGTAGGGCCTCCAGCGCCTCCGGGTGCGGCTCGAGCTCCTGGCGGCCGGCCCGGCCGAGGAACGCCGCAGCGTCCCCGCAGTGATAGAGCCAGTGCTCCTGCTGCCAGCCGGAGAACCCGGGCGTCCGGGTGGACAGCTCGTTGGTGACCTCGGACGGCACGTCATCCGGCACTCCCGATCCGATGTCGGTGAACTCGGCGTCGAAGCGCGCGGCCGCCCGGCCGCCCGCTATGCACCACGGGCACAAGGCGTCATCGAGGTCGTCGCGGGCGCAGTAGACGGGACCCGTGTAGATGAGCCCGCGCGCGTGGCCGCAACAGACGCAATGCGCCTCCGACGACTCGACCGAGCCGGTCGCCTGCGGGTCCGGATGGTATGGAAAGTCAGGGAAGGGCTCGTCGAGTGGCCGACCGGCCTTCGGCTTGGCCAAGGGGGCGGCCTTCGTCCTCCGGGGCGGCTTCAGCCTCCGGGGCCCTTTCGTCCTGCGGCCGCTGCTTTCGTCGCCAGAACGCCACCCGAACGGACTGCCCGAAACGGGCGGAGCCGACACAGCAAGGTGCCGGCAGTCTGCGCCGAGCTGTCGATTTCGTCGCTCCCCGTTCGTCTCATAGGCGACCATTGCGAGAAGGAGGAAGCGATGAAGTGCATCCTCCTGATTCGGTGGTGTCGACGCGTGCCTCGTCGGCCTGGCCGGCGGCGCAGCACGAAGAGGTCGGCCTCGTCAGCTGAGCCATGCGGACAGCTCCTTGAGCGCATCGGGACGGACGTAGTAGTAGGCCCACAGGCCGCGGCGCTCCGAGTCGACGATCCCGGCCGCACGTAGCTTGGCGAGGTGGTGTGACAGCGTCGGCTGTGAGACGTCGAACAGCGGCACGAGCTCGCAGACGCACACCTCACCGGCATGGTGAAGCAGAACATCGACGAGCTGCAGGCGGATCGGGTCGCCGAGCGCCTTGGCGACCGTCGCCATCCGCGCAGCGTGCTCGCGCTGGACGTCGGGATAGACGATGGGCTCACAGCAGCGTTCGCCGGCGGGCCGCTTGCGTTTCGGGGCGAGTTCCAGATCGATACTCATCAATGTACAAATATCGATTGAAGTCATGTTTGTCAATCGATACGTTGCGCGGCATGAGATATGTGCTGTTCGTGTGCAACCACAACGCGGGCCGCTCGCAGATGGCGCAGGCGTTCTTCGAGCGTCACGCGCCGGAGGGCTTCCGCGCTGAGTCCGCGGCACCAACCCCGCAAAGCAGGTCCACGCAGTGGTCGCTGAGGCGATGCGCGAGGTCGGCCTGCGCCGACGTGATCCTCGATGAGTACGACGGAGCGCCAGTGCGCTCGTTCGTTCTCCAGCTCGCTCACCGGCGCACGCGGGACTGCCTGCGCGCCGAGGTCTGCGAGCCGCTCGCGCTGGTCTAACCGGTGGAGCCGCCCGATCTGCTGCGCCGTTCGTGCGCCGAGGGCCTGGCGGCGTTCGCGCTCGTCTTCGCCGGATGCGGCGCGATCATCACCGACGCGACGCGCGACGGGGCGCTCGGAACGACCGGCGTCGCGGCCGTCTTCGGCCTGATCATCATGGTCATGATCTACGCGACCGGGCACCTCTCCGGGGCGCACATCAACCCCGCCGTCACGATCGCGTTCACCCTCACGCGACACTTCCCGATCAGAGACGCCGTCGCGTACATCGCGGCGCAGCTCAGCGGCGCGACGGCCGGCGCGCTGCTGCTGCTCGCGGCGTGGAGCGACAAGCCAGCGGCGCTCGGGGCGACGGTCCCCAGCGTCCAAGCCGGGACGGCACTCGTCTACGAGATCGTGCTGACCGCGCTGCTGATGTTCGTGATCATTGCCGTGGCGACCGATACGCGCGCGGTCGGTGCCGCCGCGGCGATCGCGATCGGCGGCACCGTCGCGCTCGACGCCCTCTTCGGCGGGCCGCTCACGGGCGGTTCGATGAACCCCGCGCGCTCGTTCGGGCCGGCGCTCGCGGCGGGCGAGTGGACCGACTTCTGGATCTACGTCCTCGGGCCGGTCGCGGGGGCCGCGCTCGGCGCCGGCGCCTACCAGCTCATTCGCACTCCGCAGGTGGCGTGATGGCCAACGTCCTCTTCGTGTGCCTGCACAATGCCGGGCGCTCGCAGATGAGCCAGGCGCTGTTCGAACAGGCGGCGGCCGGTACCCAGCACGAGGCCGCGTCGGCAGGCACGACACCGGCCGACCGCGTCCATCCCGAGGTCGTCGAGGCGATGCAGGAGCTGGGCGTCGACGTCGCCGGCCGCGTGCCGCGGCTGCTCACCGACGAGCTCGGCCAGTGGGCCGATGTCGTCGTGACGATGGGCTGCGGCGACGCATGCCCGTACGTGCCCGGGACGCGCTACGTCGACTGGGAGCTGCCCGATCCCAAGGGCCGCCCGCTGGATGAGGTCCGCGCGACGCGCGACGACATCGCCGGCCGGGTGCAGGCGCTGCTCGCCGAGCTGTAGCCCGCTGCGTCCGCGATCTCCGAGAGTCCGCGCTTCGTCGGTCGCGCGGTCGCCGCCCTCGCTGCCGACCCCGACGTTCAGCGCCACAACGGCGGATCGTTCTCCTCAGGCGCCCTCGCGCGCGAGTACGACTTCACCGATCTCGACGGCTCCCAACCCGACTGCTGGCGCTACATGGTCGAAGTCCAGGACGCGGGCCTCCCGGCGGACCCGACCGGCTACCGCTGACGTGGCCGGCCGGCGGGGGCGGTCGGCCCCTGGGTCTGCACGGCCGCGGTCCTTACGCTGTGCAGGCGGCGGCCCGCGACCCCTGCCGCCGTGCGCTGGCGCTGGTTCATAACGACGCCGAGCGGCGCTTGCTCGAGCGGCGGCTGGCGGAGCAGGGCAGGGCTACCGGCCCGGCCCGGCCATGACGCAGGGCGGGTGGGGGAGAGCCGGCCCCGGCCTCGAGTCAGCTGCCGAGGATGCGCGCCTTCTGCTGCTCGAACTCGGCGTCGGTGAGAGCGCCCGAGTCGCGCAGCCTGGCGAGCCGCTCGAGCTCGGCGAGCGAGTCGCCGCCTCCGCCGCCTGCCGGCCGAACCTCGCCGCGCGCCGGGCCCGAAGCGACGTTGTCCCAGTCGATCGCGATCTTGGCAGGGTCGTTGGGGTCGACCCTGACCGGGAGCCGAGCCCCCTGGCCGATCGGCGCGGATGCGGGCACGATGTACTGGTTCGCAACCCGATACGGGGCTTGGCCGCTGATGTGTACTTCGAGGTCGAGGTCGAGGTTGAAACGCTGGGCGCCCCGAGCCGGCGTGCCCATCCCGATGATCACGGCCTCTGCGGGGATCCCCTCGGCAAGCAGGCGCTGCTGATCGCCGGACTGGTCGGTGAGGTCCTTGAGCTGCTCGTTCATCTGCCCGACCATGTCGCCCATCTGGGACATCATCCCGCCCATTCCGGGCTTGTAGCCGGCCTTTTCCTGCTGCTGATCCTGAAGCTGCTTGGCCTGCTTGGTGACGTTGGCCAAGTCCTTGATTCCCTTGAACAGTCCCACGCTTGCCTCGCTTCATCGACGACCGAGCATTGACTCGGATCCTACCCGGCTTCTCAGGAGGCCCCGCCGCAAGCGAGCCGAGCAGCGAGTTCGATCACGCCCCGCACCGATCGGTGGTCCCAACCCGCTGACGCCATGGCCGTGGGGCCGGCTCAGCCTCGAGCGACACTGCGCCTTGACATATTCCCATATGGGTATATATAGTCGGCCCATGGCACGGGCAGCCACCACAGCAGACGCGTTCAACGCGGTGGCCGAGCCCCGGCGGCGAGAGATCCTCGACGTCCTCGCCGGCGGGGAGCGCCCGGTCAACGACCTGGTGCGCCTGCTCGGGCTCACTCAGCCACAGGTGTCCAAGCACCTGCGGGTGCTCCGAGAAGTGGGAGCGGTTGACGTGCGTGACGAAGGACGCCGGCGGCTGTACCGGCTCAACGGCCACGCGCTCAAGCCCATCCATGACTGGGTGAAGACCTACGAGCGCTCGTGGTCGGAACGGTTCGACCGGCTGGATGTCGTGTTGGCGGAACTCAAAGAAAAGGAGCAAGGAGATGACGGCGATGACGAGTAGCGGGACGGCAACGGTGACGCTCCCCACGGATGAGCAGATCCTCATCACGCGGGAGTTCGACGCGCCCAAGCACCTCGTGTACAAGGCGTGGACAACCCCCGAGTTGGTCAAGCGCTGGTGGAGCGGAGATCGCGGCGAGGTGACGATCGCCGAGATCGACCTGCGCGTCGGCGGCACGTGGCGCTACGTGATGGTGGCCAGCGGCGACCTCGAGGTCGGATTCCACGGCGAGTACCGCGAGATCGTTCCGAACGAGCGGATCGTGTCGACCGAGGTCTTTGAGGGCATCCCCGGAGTCCCCGGAGGAGAAGCGCTGAACACGCTCACGTTCACCGAGGTGGATGGGCGCACGATTCTCGAGATCCTCGTCGAGCACACCGACAAGGAGACTCGCGACATGGTCATCGAAACCGGGATGGAAGCCGGCATGCAGGAGTCGATGGACCACCTCGAGCAGGTCGCGGTCTCGCTTGGCTGAGCAGACATCCGCATCACGGACCACCGGGACACCGCTCCCGGTGGTCCGGCGTTACGTCTGCGCCATGATGCGGCGTGTGCGCGCGCATACGTCCTCCGGCCGCCGGGTCTCGGCTTCCTGACCGATGCCCTGGCTTGCGCTGGCGCTGGTCAGCGCGTTTCTGGTGATCGTCTTCCCCGTGCGGGCCGCGCGTCGTCGCAGGTTGTTCGGCTCCGCGGCCCGCGCCGTCTACCGCCGTGGCCGGCGAGGCAGCTGGGTGCTTGCGGACTTGCTGTTCGTCGGCGGCTTCGCGCTCGTCGTGGCGGGCCCGGCGCTGCAGGCCGCGGGGGTGACCGGCGCGCCGCTCGACACGCCGGCGGTGCTGGCGTGGGTGGCCGCGGGCTCGATCGTTCTGGCGGCCGCGCTGGCGATCTGGTCACAGGAGACGATGGGCAGTGCGTGGCGCCCGGACATCGCGCCGGCGCGAGGCAGCCAGCTCGTGACCGGCGGGCCGTTTTCCGTGGTGCGCAATCCCACCTACGTCGCGATGCTCGTCGCAGGGATGGGCACGCTGCTGCTGGCTCCCAGCGCATGCGGCGTCATCGGCTGGTTGTCGCTGCTTGCGGGCCTGCTGCTGACCGCGCGGGCCGAGGAGCCGCAGTTACGCGCGGTGTACGGCGCGCAGTACGGGCGCTACGCCGCCCGCGTCGGGCGTCTGCTCCCGCTGATCGGCCGGCTGTGCGATGCATCTGAGGCGCAACCGCCTGCAGGTGCGCCGGATCCTGCGGAGATGGCGCCCGGTCGCTGACGCCGCGGGGCCTGACCCGCCAGACTGGCAGGTCATGCGACCGTCCTGGTGCCTTGCCCTCGTCGCCGTCGCAGCGCTGATGACAGGCGGCCTCACGGCCTGCGGGGGGAGCAGCACCGCACCCCGCTCGGGGAACGCCCCAGCGAGCGCTGACGGGTTCACTGCGACCCTGCGTGCCGCGCGCGGCCAGACGGTGCGCTGGTGGTTGTACGGCGGCGACGAGAAGATCAACGCCTACGTCGACAACGTCGTGGCGCCCGCGGCGCGCAGGCTCGGCGTGACGATCAAGCGCGTCCCGATCACCGATACCGCCGATGCCGTGCAGCGCGTGGTCGCCGAGCGGCGAGCCGGCAAGACCAGCGGCGGCGCCGTCGACCTGATCTGGATCAACGGCGAGAACTTCGCGGCGGGAAAGCGGGCGCGACTCTGGCTGATGCAGTGGGCGGCCGCTCTGCCCAACGCGCGCCGCTACGTCGACGCGTCCGATCCGAGCATCGCTCGCGACTTCCAGGTGCCGGTCGAAGGGCAGGAGTCGCCATGGCAGCGCGCGTCGTTCGTCTACGCCCACGACAGCGTGAAGGTCCCGGCGCCTCCCCGCGACCTCGATGCGCTGTTTGCCTACGCCAAGGCGCATCCGGGACGCGTGACCTATCCGGCTCCGCCCGACTTCACCGGGTCGGCCTTCGTGCGTCAGGTCGTGTCGGTCAAGGGCGAGGACTCCGCGTTCGCCTATCTGCGCCGGATCAAGCCGTACCTGTACCGCAGGGGCGTCACGTACCCGAAGTCCGAAGCGGAGTTGAGCGCGCTCTTCGGTGACGGCAGGGTGGACTTCGCGATGTCCTATGACTCCTCGTTCGTCGGCTCAGCGGTGCGCAAGGGCCAGTTCCCGGCCTCGGCGCGACCGTTTCTGCTCGGCGGCGAAGCGCTGCAGAACACCTCCTACGTGACGATCCCGGCCAACACCGCCCGCTCGGCAGGTGCCAAGGTGGTCGCGAACCTGCTGCTCAGCCCGGAGCTGCAGGCGGCGAAGCTCGACCCCGCGGTGCTCGGCAATCCGACCGTGCTCGACCCCAAGCGTCTGGGCTCCAAGCGAGCGCTCTTCGCAGCCAAGCGCGACAGCCGCTATGTCCTTCGCGACTACGGGCGCACGGTCGCCGAACTCCCGGCTGACAAGGTGACTTCACTGGAGCAGCGCTGGACGCGTGAGGTGCTGCGCTCACCGTGAGCGGCGCCCTGCTGCGGCATCCGCGCGTGCGCAACTACGCCCGGCTGGCGCCCGCGATCCTGACGATCACGCTGTTGTTCGGCGGCGCGCTGGCCGGGGCGGTCCGCACCAGCGTGCTGCCGCTCGGGCAGGACGCGACGCTGGCGACCTGGAGCTCGCTGCTGCATGCCCCGGAGCTCGTCGACGCGGCGCTTTTCACGCTGCGCACCGCGCTGATCAGCACGCTTCTCGCAGCCGCGGTCGCTGTGGCGATCGCCCTCGCCGTCTGGCGCCGCGGCACATGGGTGCGTGCGCTGCTCGCACTTGCGGTCCCCATCCCGCACCTGCTGGTCGCGACCGTGGCGGTGCTGTGGCTGGCGCCGGGCGGACTGGCCGAGCGCGTGCTGGGCGCGCTGCCGATCACGCTCGTGCGAGACCGTGCCGGACTCGGCGTCGTGCTCGTCTACGTCTACAAGGAGGCCCCGTTTCTGGCCCTGCTGCTGCTCGCGGCCATGGGTCAGGGCTATCGAGAGCGCGAAGAGGCCTGCGCCGCGCTCGGAGCCTCTGCCTCGCAGCGGCTGCGATGGGTCACGTGGCCGACGATCCGCGGCCCGCTGGTGGTCGGGTCGATCATCGTGTTCGCTTATGTGCTCGGTGCCTTCGAGGTGCCGCTGGCACTCGGACCGTCGTATCCGCCGACGCTCGCCGAGTACGCCTTCAACGCCACGCGTGGCGACCTCATCTCCGGCCAGAGCACCGCCGCCGCGACGCTGCTGCTGACATCGGTGGCAGCGATGCTGCTCGCCGTGCTCGCCGTCCGACTCGCCAAGGATCCCCAGGGTGACTGAGCCCCGCGGACGCCTGGGGGCAGCGCTGATCGCCGCGCTGTTCAGCGTGCCACTGCTGGCGCTCGTGACACGCGCGTTTGCCGACAGCTGGCGGGCACCGGCACTCGTGCCGCAGGAGCTCGGCCTGCGCGGTGTCCGGATCGCCTTCTCCGGCGACACGGGCACCGCGTTTCTCAACTCGCTGCAGGTCGCGACGCTGACCGTCGCGATCGCGCTGATCCTCGCCTGGCCGGCGGCCCGCGTGCTCGGGGAGCGTCGCCTGCGCCATCCCGCGACGGTGTTCATCCTGCTGGCGGCGCCGCTGCTCGTCCCCAGCTACGCGGTCGGCAGCGGGCTGACGGAGTGGTTCATCCGACTGGGGCTGGACGGCAGCACCACTGCGCTCGTCGCCGCCCATCTGACGTTCGTCCTGCCCTACGTGACGATCGTGCTGCTCTCGGGCTTCGGGCCCGGACTGACGACGCTCGAGGAGATGGCCCGCGTCAGCGGCCTGTCTCCGCTTCGCGGCCTGGCGTTGGTCTCGCTGCCGGCGTCGGCCCCCACGGTGGCCGCGGCCGCGCTGCTCGGGTTCCTCGTGTCGTGGAGCGACTACGGCTCCAGCCTGGCCGTCGGCGGCGGACGCCCGATGCTGCCGGTCGTCCTGCTGCCCTTCGTCGGCGCCGACCCCCAGGTGGCAGCGACGCTCGCGCTGCTGTTCCTGGCACCCGCGCTGCTGTTCCTTGTCCTCACGGTCCGAGCGGGGCGCAGACCGCTGTGACGGCCGCGGGGCTGAACTGCATGGACATCGCCGCGTCGCCGGGCGGCAGCCCCGTCCTGCGCGGCCTGTCGCTGCAGATCGTCGCCGGCGGGCGGACGTCGCTCGTCGGACCCTCAGGGGCCGGCAAGACCACGCTGCTGCGGGTGATCGCGGGCCTGCAATCGATCGACGAAGGCCGGATCCTCGTCAACGCAGTCGCGATCGACCACCTGCCGCCCCACCGGCGGGGAATCGCGATGGTCTTTCAGGAGCCGCGTCTCCTGGGGCACCTCAACGTGCTCGACAACGTGGCGCTCCCGCTGCGGGCC
>Ga0208736_1000443_pt1 | contig 11868 bp, 11 predicted proteins | sample AntDryMetagUQ255_FD_188090 | JGI IMG/M metagenome (GOLD analysis project Ga0208736, IMG submission 188090) | Polar desert microbial communities from Antarctic Dry Valleys - UQ255 (SPAdes) | ecosystem: Environmental > Terrestrial > Soil > Desert | place: Antarctic Dry Valleys | collected 2008-12-31 | reverse complement strand
TCTCGCGACGCCACGCGCCACCCGCGATCCGGTACCCCGAGCACCAATCTTGCTCATTGACACTTCCTAAGCTCACATGAGCAGGAGGATGAGGACGATCACGGCGATGACGAGAGCGATGATGGCGATCATGCGGGTGTTCATGTGCCCTCCCAGGAGTCAGTGCAGGGACGCCTCCAACGGCTCCCCGTGCTCGCCTCCCTACCCGGTCGGCCCGCCGCGTAGACGCGGGTGAGCCGCCGCGCGTCCGGGGCTCAGCCGCCCGGCGTCGTCGCGCCCCAGTCCTCGGGCTCGAGGTCGGCGAACGGCTGCGAGAAGTGCCAGTGATGGCCCTCCGGGTCGACCGCGCCGAAGCGCCGCTCGCCGTACGTCTGGTCGGTGGGCTCCTGCGTGATCTGCGCGCCGGCGGCGCGGGCGCGCTGGCACAGCGCGTCGACATCGGTGAGGTCGCTGACGCCGACGAGCACGGTCGGCCCACCGAGCCTGCCCGGGTTGCGGTACTCCTCGCCGGGATCGCCGAGGTAGATCACGTCGTCGCCGAGGCGCATCTCGGCGTGGTTGACGTAGCCCTCCGCGCTCGTGTAGCGCAGGACCTCCTCGAAGCCGAACGCGCGCGTCAGAAACTCCATGGCGGCGTCGACGTCCTCATAGAGCAGGTACGGGGTGATGGTCATGGGGCCTCTCCTCGGATGATCCGGTCGAGCTGGTCAAGGCGTCCTTCGAGCGTGATCGGCGGCGCGCCGGGCGCCGTGGCGTCCGCCCCGCTCGTGGGGTCGGCGGAACCGCCGTCGTCGTCACCACCGAGCGACAGGACGAACGCGACGACGAGCAGGATGACGATCCCGGTGGCGATGACCGGCACCGCGGTCAGGCGCACGTGGTGCGGCGCCGACCGATCCTCGGAGACCGGCGTCGGGACTAAAGCCGGCCTCTGCTGCTGGGTTTCCGTCGGCGTCTGGGCGCGCGCCTGCGCCGGCGGCTGGGTGGGCGGCGGCGTGATCGCGCCGAGCGCCTCGGCGGCGCTTGCCGGGCGCTGCGCGGGCTCCGGATCGGTGAGCCGGTCGACGAGCTCGCGCAAGTCCCCCTCCAGCCGCTCGCCGGCGAGTTCGCGGACGAGGACGCCGAAGGCGTAGAGGTCGCTGCGGGCGCTGGGCGGGGCGCCCTGGATGAGCTCGGGCGCGAGGTAGCGGATCGTTCCGATGAGATGCCCGGTCTTGGTCAGACGGGTCGCGTCCTCGGGATGGGCGATGCCGAAGTCCGTCAGGAGCGCGCGGCCGTCGCTGCCGAGCAGGACGTTGGCCGGCTTGATGTCGCGGTGCAGGATGCCCGCCTGGTGCACGCACGCCAGCGCCGAGAGCAGGTCGCGGGCCACGGCGGCGGCTTCCTCGGCGGCCACCGGCCCGCGCGCGATCCGGTCGGCCAGGGTGCCGCCCTCGACGAGCTCCATGACGAGAAACGGGCGCTTCGCGGAGGCCGCGTAGTCGTAGACGCCGACGAGGTTGGGGTGCGACAGCCCGGCGGCGGTGCGCGCCTCGCGTGTGAAGCGCTCGAGGTAGGCGGGGTCGGCCGCGAGGGTGTCGGCGATCAGCTTGATCGCGACCTTGCGTCCGAGGCGCTGGTCGGTCGCGCGCCAGACGATCGCCATGCCGCCGGTCCCGAGGATCTGCTCGAGCCGGTAGCGGCCGCCGAGCAGCTCGGTCCCGGGGGCGGGAGCGCCGGCCATCTCAGTCGTCCGTCTCGGGGTCGGGGTCGGCCTCGCCCTCGCCCGCGACGGGCGGTACGGGCGGCGAGGACGGCGCCGATCGCAGGGTTGTCCGCGCCCGCAACTGCGTCACGGCGCTGTACTTCAGCAGCTGATCGGCGGCCGCGCCGTCGAGCCGGCCCGCCCCCCGGAGCTCGCGGACGCGCGCCTGCAGCGCCTCGAGTGCGCTATCGGTTCCCGGCAGATCCCCCGCCCGGGCCGCGGAGCGCGCGCGATCGACGATGCCGTGCAGCTCGTCGCGCTCTATCGGCGCGAGCTGCGGGCTCGAGCCCCCACAGCCGCTGAGCATGAGGAGTCCAACGATCACAAGAGCGGCGGCGCGCATCGCCCCATGATGCCCTGCGCGGCGCGGGGCGCCTGCCATCGCGTCGGCAGTCCGGCGCCGGCGCTGCCATATGGGCCAGGTTCCTCACAAGGGGCGATGGGTACTTTGGGCCGGATGCCCGCAGCCACCCCTGAGCCCTATCCCTGGGAGCGCCGCCTCGGCGCGACCCCGCTGGACGACGACACCGTCGAGTTTCGCGTCTGGGCGCTCGGCACCGAGAACGTCCGCGTCCGCGTGGGCGAGGACGAGCACGCGCTGACCCACGTCGGCGACGGCGTGCACGAGGGCCGTGTCGACGCCCACGGCGCCGAGGACTATGCCTACCTGCTCGGCGACGCTCATTCTGGCGCCCCCGGCCTGCCCGATCCCGCCTCGCGCCACCAGCCCGCCGGCCTGCGCGGCCCCTCGCGCGTGGTTGACACGAAGGCGTTCGCGTGGACGGACGCCGGCTTCTCGCCCCGCCCGCTCGACGAACACGTCATCTACGAGCTGCACGTCGGCACGTTCACCGGCGAGGGCACGTTCGACGCCGCGATCGAGTACCTGCCGGGGCTCGCACAGCTCGGCATCACCGCGATCGAGGTCATGCCGATCGCCGAGTTCCCCGGCAACCACGGCTGGGGCTACGACGGCGTCTACCTGAGCGCGGCGCAGTCCAGCTACGGTGGCCCGCAGGGCTTTCAGCGCCTCGTCGATGCCGCGCACGCGTGCGGACTGAGCGTCGTCCTCGACGTCGTCTACAACCACGTCGGCGCGTCGGGCAACCAGGCGCTCGCCGCGTTCGGGCCGTACTTCACCGATCGCTACTCGACGTTCTGGGGCAACGCGATCAACTACGACGACGAGCACTCCGACCCCGTCCGCGAGTGGGTCCTGCAGTCCGCCGAGGGCTGGGCGCGCGACTTCCACGTCGACGGTCTGCGGCTCGATGCGATCCACGCGATCTACGACACCGGCGCGGTGCCGATCCTCGCGGAGCTCGGCGACCGCATGCACGCGTCCCGGCCGGGCGCGCTCGTGATCGCGGAGTCCGGCCTGAACGATCCGAAGGTCATCCGCCCGCGCGAACAGGGCGGCTTCGGCCATGACGCCCAGTGGGCCGACGACTTTCACCACGCGCTGCGCGTGCTGCTGACCGGCGACCGCAGCGGCTACTACGAGGAGTTCGGCGCCGTCGCCGACCTCGCCACGGCGTTCGCGCGGCCCTTCGTCCACGACGGCCGGTACTCGACGTTTCGCAAGCGGCGCTTCGGGGCTCCGGCGCACGACCGCCCGCCGCACCAGTTCGTCGTGTTCGACCAGAACCACGATCAGGTCGGCAACCGCGCCTGCGGCGACCGCCTGCCCGCGGAGGCCCGCCCGCTCGCCGCCTTCGTCACGCTGCTGTCGCCGTTCGTGCCGATGCTCTTCATGGGCGAGGAGTACGGCGAGCCGGCACCCTTTCAGTTCTTCTCAGACCACATCGACGAGGAGATCGCGACCGCGACGCGCGACGGGCGCCGGCGCGAGTTCGCCGCGTTCGCGGAGTTCGCCGGCGAGGAGGTGCCCGATCCCCAGGACCCCGAGACGTTCGAGCGCTCCAAGCTCACGCGCGAGCGCGACGAGGCGCTCGCGGACCTGTTCGCTTCACTGTTGCGCGTTCGCCATCAACTGCCCGACGAGGAGACCATGACCGAATTCGACGAAGACGCGCGCTGGCTGGTGGTCGACCGTGGCCCGTACCGGCTGGCCTGCAACTTCGCCGCTGAGGAGCGGTCCGTGCCGCTCGGCGCCGCGCATGGCGAGATCGTGCTCGCGACGGACGACGGTGCGCAGCTCGGCGACGGCGCGGTCGTCCTGGCGCCGCTCTCCGGGGCCCTCGTCCGATGATGGACAGCACACTCGAGGTGTGGCCGGGCCGCCCGTTCCCGCTCGGCCCGACCTGGAACGGCCGCGGGACGAACTTCAGCCTCTTCAGCGAGAACGCCGAGCGCGTCGAGCTCTGCCTGTTCGGCGCCGACGACGTCGAGACACGCGTCGAGGTCGTCGAGCGGACGGCCTACAACTGGCACTGCTACCTGCCCGGCGTCGGCCCCGGCCAGCGCTACGCCTACCGCGTCTACGGTCCGTACGAGCCCGAGGAGGGCCACCGCTTCAACCCATGCAAGCTGCTCATCGATCCCTACGCGAAGGCGATCGAGGGTGAGATCCGGTGGAACAAGGCCAGCACGCTGCCCTACATCCCCGACGACACGGACGTCGCGGATCTCGAGGCCGACGACGAGGACGACGCCGAGGCGATCCCGAAGTCGCTCGTCGTCGATCCGCACTTCGACTGGGAGGGCGACCGCCTGCTCGGCACCCCGTGGACGGAGACCGTCATCTACGAGGCGCACGTAAAGGGGTTCACGAAGCTGCATCCCGACGTCCGGGAGGACCTGCGTGGCACGTACAGCGGACTGGCCGCCGAGCCGGCGATCCAGTACCTCAAGGATCTCGGCGTGACGGCGGTCGAGCTGCTGCCCGTCCACCACAAGGCCGATGAGCACTTTCTCGTCGACAAGGGCCTGACCAACTACTGGGGTTACAGCTCGATCGGCTACCTCGCACCGTACTCAGAGTACGCCGCCACGGGCTTCACGGGCGAGCAGGTGCGCGAGTTCAAGGGCATGGTCAAGGCGCTGCACAAGGCCGGTATCGAGGTGATCCTCGATGTCGTCTACAACCACACCGCCGAGGGCAACCACCTCGGCCCGATGCTGTCCTTCAAGGGCGTCGACAACAAGAGCTACTACCGGCTCATGCCCGACGACCAGCGCTTCTACATGGACTTCACGGGCACGGGCAACTCGTTGAACCCGGTGCACCCGAGCGTGCTGCGGCTGATCATGGACTCGCTGCGCTACTTCGTCATGGAGTGCCACGTCGACGGCTTTCGCTTCGACCTCGCCTCAGCCCTCGCGCGCGAGCTCTACGACGTCGACCGCCTCAGCGCGTTCTTCGACACGATCCACCAGGACCCGGTGCTCTCGCAGGTCAAGCTCATCGCCGAGCCCTGGGACGTCGGCCCCGGCGGCTACCAGGTCGGCAACTTCCCGGTGCTGTGGACCGAGTGGAACGGCATCTACCGCGACACGATGCGCGACTTCTGGCGCGGCGAGGCGAGCGTCGGAGACTTCGCCCGGCGGCTGACGGCCTCCAGCGACCTCTACGCGGAGGACGGCCGCGAGCCGTTCGCGTCGATCAACTTCATCACCGCGCACGACGGCTTCCCGCTCGCCGACCTCGTCGCCTACAACGAGAAGCACAACGAGGCCAACCTCGAGGACAACCAGGACGGCACGGACGACAACCGCTCGTGGAACCACGGCCACGAGGGCCCGACCGACGCCCCCGAGATCATCGCCCTGCGCGAGCGCCAGCAGCGCAACTTCCTCACGACGCTGCTGCTGTCCCAGGGCGTGCCGATGCTGCTCGGCGGCGACGAGTTCTCGCGCTCGCAGGGCGGCAACAACAACGCCTGGTGCCAGGACAACGAGATCTCCTGGTTTCACTGGGACATCGACGAGCACGGCCGGCGGCTGCAGGAGTTCACGAAGCGGCTCATCCGGCTGCGCCACGATCACCCGGTCTTTCGCCGCCGGCACTTCCTCACGGGCGATGCGACCGGCGCGACGGGGCAGGGGCTGCCCGACGCGTGGTGGTTCCGGCCCGACGGGCGCCGGATGACGCAGCGCGACTGGCAGCAGAACGGGCACGTCATCGGCCTGTTCCTCAATGGTCAGGAGTTCCCCTACCGCGGGCGCACCGGCGAGCAGATCGTCGACGACTCCTTCCTGCTGCTCATCAACGGCTATCACGAGGACATGACCTTCACGCTCCCGGGCCGGCGCTTCGGCAAGTCGTGGGCGCTGGAGCTCAGCACCGCCGACCCGGACGCCGCAGCGGGCGCGCTGACGACGGGCATGCGCGAGTCGCACGAGGTCAAGGCGCGCTCGGTGACCGTGCTCAAGCGGGTCGATCCCGCCAAGTGAGCGAGCTGCGCGCGACCTATCGGCTGCAGCTCGGGCCGCAGATGCGGTTCGCGGACGTTCGCGAGCTCGTGCCCTACCTGCGCGCGCTGGGCGTCAGCCATCTGTACCTGTCGCCGTCGCTGCAGGCGCGATCGGGCTCCACGCACGGCTACGACGTCGTCGACCCGACGCGCGTCTCGGAGTCGCTGGGCGGGGAGGAGGGCCTGCGCTCGCTCGCCGAAGCCGGCCTCGGGATCATCCTCGACATCGTTCCCAACCACATGGGGACCGGGGACGAGAATCGCTGGTGGGCCGACGAGCAGGAGCGCCTGCGCGTCTTCGACGTCGACCCCGACACGGGCCACTACCGGCGCTTCTTCGACATCGACGACCTGGCCGGGGTGCGCGTCGAGGATCCCGAGGTCTTCGAGCTGACGCACCGCAAGGTGCTGTCGCTGCTGGACGACGGCGTGATCGAGGGGCTGCGGATCGACCATCCCGACGGGCTCGCCGACCCGGCGGGCTACCTGGAGCGGCTGGCGGGCGAAGGCGCGTCGCGGGTGTGGGTCGAGAAGATCTTGACCTGTTCGCGCCCACCCGAGGCGCTGCGCGACTGGCCCGTGAGCGGGACGGTCGGCTACGAGTTCCTCAACGACGTGCAGGGCCTGTTCATCGACCCGGCGGGTGAGGCCTGCCTGACGCAGCTGTGCTTCGAGCTGACCGGCGAGGCGCGTTCGTTCGAGGAGGTGGCGCTGGAGGCGCAGCTCGAGCAGGCGCGCGGCACGTTCGATCGCGAGGTGCAGCGCCTGCGCACGATCCACGACCCGGGCGACCTCGAGGAGGCGCTGGCGCGGCTGCCGGTCTACCGGACCTACGTGCGCGACGGCGCGTTCGAGGCGGCCGATCGGCGCGCGCTGGGCGCCGCCGGGCGTCCGGACCTGTTCGACGGCGCGCCGGAGGAGTTCATCTCGCGCTTTCAGCAGACCTCGCCGCCGGTCACGGCGAAGGGCATCGAGGACACCGCGTTCTATCGCTACGTGCGCCTCTTGGCGCTCAACGACGTCGGCGGCGATCCCGGCCGCTGGGGGATCTCGGTGGTCGAGTTCCATGCCGGCAACGCCGAGCGCGCGCGGCGCTTTCCCGAGAATCTGCTCGTCACCCAGACGCACGACACGAAGCGCTCGGGCGACGCGCGGGCGCGGATCGGCGCTTTGAGTGCGATGGCCGAGGGCTGGGCAACGTGCGTGCGGCGCTGGTATGAGCTGACCGACGAGCTTGTGCTCGACGGGGCGCCGGATGGCCAGGAGCGTTACCTCATCTTCCAGACGCTGGCCGGCGTCTGGCCGATCGCGCCCGAGCGTCTGGAGGGCTACCTCGAGAAGGCGCTGCGCGAGGCCAAGCGCAACACGAACTGGGTCGACCAGAACCTTGGGTGGGAAGAGCGCGTCAAGCGCTTCGCGGTCGCGCTGCTGACGCACGCGCCGTTCGTCGAGTCCTTCGAGCCGTTCGTGGCCGAGGTGGTGGCGGCCGGCGAGCGGTCGGCGCTCGGGCAGCTGTTGCTCAAGCTCACCGTGCCGGGCGTGCCCGACATCTACCAGGGCGACGAGCTCGTCGACCTCTCGCTCGTCGACCCCGACAACCGCCGGCCGGTGGACTGGAATGAGCGGCGGGCGGCGCTGGAAGCTCTGCAGGGCGGCGCGGAGCCGACCGACCGGACGATGAAGCTGCACCTCATCGCGCGCGCACTGGAGCTGCGCGCGCGGCGGCCGGAGGCATTCGGCGCGGGCGGGGCGTATGCGCCGATCGAGGCTGGGCCGGACGTGGCGGCGTTCAGCCGCGGCGACGGCGCGGTCGTCGTGGTCGTGGCGTTGCGCGCCGGCGCGGGCGGCACGTCGATCGCGCTGCCCGTGGGCGAATACCGAGACGTGCTCGACGGCGGTCGGCCGGCTGTCACTGCAACCGTGTCCGCCGAACAGGTCGCCGAGCCGCACGGGCTCGCGCTGCTCGAGCGCGCTTGAACCTGCAAACGGGTCGCGCCGACGCTAGTGGGCCGTCCAGGAACGTTGCACCCGAAACGACGGGCGCCGATCACCGCCATGCGGCGTCCTGACCACCGGCCGGAGAACCATTTGCCTGGACCAGCGTCGGTTGGCCGGCGGTGCCCCTCGATGTGGCGGGGCCACACCTTCGATCCTGCGTCCTTGCCTGGCGGCGCCGGCACCCCGGCGTTTCAGGCACCACGTTCCTGGACGACCCACTAGCGTTCCGTGATCGGCGGGCGCTCCGCGAGCGCCTGCGCGGTGACGAGCGGATCGCCCTCGGCGTGGTGGACGCCCAGCTGCCCGGCCAGCCGAGCGGTCGCCGCACTGCCCGCGAGGATCGTGTGGTGGTGGCGGCCGAGCTCGGTGATGGCGTGCGCCTCGGCCGCCAGGTGCTGCGGGTCCAGCGCGCAGAGGACGACGACGGCCGGGCTGAGCGTGGCGCTCATGTCGGCGACCTGATCGACGGGCGTGTCGGCGCCGAGGTAGGCGATCCGCCAGCCGCGGTCGGCGAGCAGCAGGCCGAAGCAGACGAGACCGAGCGTGTGGCGCTCCCCGGGCGCGCAGGCGAGCAGCGCGAGGGCGCCGGGGCCGGCGTGCCAGCCCTGCGCCATCGTCAGCAGACGTCGCTCGATGAGGTGGCTGACGAAGTGCTCGTGGCCGACGGTGAGCTCGCGGCGTTCCCAGCGCATGCCGATCTCGCCGAGGAGGGGCAGCACGACGTCGCGGATGCCGGCGACGGCGCCGCGTGTGAAGGCCGCGTCGAGGAGGGCATCGAAGCGCGTGGCGTCGAACGCCACGGCAGCGGCGATGAGCGCCTCGAGCAGCTCCGCGGGCTCGGCGGGGGACACCACGTCACGCGTTGACTCGGCAACCGCGAGCGCCGCCGCCTGCGCCGCCGCGAGGCCGCGCGTCATGTGCGCCTGCATCGAGCGGATCCGCCGCTCGTCGGCCGGCGAGTAGAGGCGGTAGCCACCCGCACTGCGCTGCGGCTGCAGGAGCGCGTAGCGGCGCTCCCAGGCGCGCAGCGTGTCCTCCTGCACGCCGACGAGTGCGGCGAACTCCTTGATCCGCCAGCGGTCTTCGGAGTCGAGCACCGCCGCAGTATCGCAGATTGGACTAACCTTTGACAAACCCTGGGCAAACACTGTACAGTTGCGGTATGCCGACTCTCACCACCACATCCCAGCCCCGCAATCACGGCCTGACCGCCACCGCCCCCGACAGCATCCTCATGACGCGGATCGCCGGCGGCGACACCGTGGCGTTCGACGAGCTCTACCGCCGTCACGGCCATCGCGCCCTCATGCTCGCCCGCAAGCTCTGCGCCAGCCGCGAGCTCGCCGAGGAGGTCACGCAGGAGGCGTTCATCTCGCTCTGGCGCGGCGCCCATGCCTACCGGTCGAGCGCCGGCAGCGTGAGCGCATGGCTGTCGAGCATGGTCCGCAACCGGGCGATCGATGCGTGGCGCCGGGCGTCGGTACGGCCGGTCGAGGTCCATGCCTTCGAGGACGGCGCCGGCCAGTTGCGGGCCTCGGCCTTCGCCGAGCCGGCGGCTCCGGAGCGAACGATCGCGCTGTCGCTGATCGCCGACCTGCCCGCGCCGCAGAAGGAGGCGATCTTCCTGGCCTACTTCGGCGACATGACCCACTCGGAGATCGCCACGGCCGCCGAGGCGCCGCTGGGCACGATCAAGGGCCGCATCCGCGGTGGGCTGGAAAAGCTGCGCTGCAGCTACGACGAGCGCGGCGACGAGCGCCCCGAGCGGCCGACATCGCGCTCCGCGCTGCGCGCCGTCGCCCCGTGCAGCGGCGCCGACAGCGTCGTCGAGCTGCGTCCGCCGGCGCGCCGCCAACACGCCGCCTGAGGCGAAGCCGGGCGCGTCGGCGGCTCGGTCGAGCGCTCCACCGGGGCGGCCGCAGCACCCCTTCGTCATACTCGCGGCCGTGAAACTTCCCTTCCAGCTCGCTCTCGCCGCGCTGCTCGTGGCCGCCGTGATGGTGCCCACCGCTGGCGCCAGCCCCGCTGCCGACCTCTCGGCGATGATCCGCGACCACTCGCGCGACGACAAGCTCACGCCGTGCCGGTTCACGAAGAACCAGCTCAACAACGCGCGCACGCAGATCTCGGCCGACATCGACACCTACGGCAAGGGCATCCGCACCGCGATCAACCGCGAGCTCAAGCGCTGGAGCGACGGCAAGTGCAAGGGCAAGCGCGACGGCGCGAAGCTGCAGATCTCGACCGTGCGCGCCGCGGGCGCGGCCGCCAAGGAGTACGTCACGATCCGCAACCTCGCCGGCAAGACCGTCAACCTGCGCAGCTACGCGCTGCGCGACAGCACCGACCACGTCCTGAAGTTCCGCTCCACCAAGCTCAAGCGCGGCGCGAAGCTCAAGGTGATCACGGGCTGTCGCAGCGGGCACAGGAGCGCGTTGCGGCGCGGGTCGAGCTACTACGCCTGCCGCTCGGCCGAGGTGTGGGACGACGCGGGCGACCTCGTCGAGCTGCTCGGACCCGGCGGCGGGCTGCTGTCGCGCAAGCAGTACGGCACGATCGCGCCGCCGGCATGAGCGTGGTCAAGATCAACGCGATCACGGTCCCGCGCGAGCGCTTCGAGGACTTCGCGCAGCGATTCGCCTCCCGCGCCGGCAAGGTGTCGAGCGCGGACGGCTTCGAGGCCTTCGAGCTGCTGCGCCCCAACGACGACCGCGAGGTGTGCCTCGTCGTGACCCGCTGGCGCTCGGAGGAGGACTTCAAGGGGTGGCTGAACGGACCGGACTTCAAGGCCGGCCACGCACAGCACCGCACGGGCGGTCCGGTCGGGACGTCGAGCGAGCTGTGGTCCTTCGACGTGCTCGAGCTCGAGGGCCCGTCCGAGCCCGAGTAGTGGTTCCTGCGAGGGACCACCAGTAGTGGGCCGCCGTGCAGGCGTGGCGCTCGCGGCGATCGTCGCTGCGGCGGTCGCGGGGGCCGCTGTCGTCGGGGCCGCCGCGCCCGGCGGCGAGCCCGCGCCGCCGCCGCCGCCACCGCAGTTCAGAGTCATCAACCCGCAGGCGACGCCGCACCGGGCGTACTTCGCCGGACCCCCCGTCGAGATCACCTTCGGCCTCGCCGCGCCGGCTCCGCTGGCGCTGCAGGTCGACATCGTCCGCGACCGGACCAACAGGCCGGTGCGGCGCATCGCCCTCACGTCGACGCCGGCGGAGACGGAGCTCGTCTCGTGGGACGGGTTGACCGGCGGCGGGAAGGTCGCGCCCGAGGGCGGCTACCGGATCCGCATCCGCGCCGCCGACGGGCGGGTGCGCCGCGGCGGCAGGTTCACGTTGCGCAGCCACGCCTATCCGATCCGCGGACCGCACGTCGACCGCGGCGCGATCGGCACCTTCGGCGTCGCCCGCAACGGCGGGCGCCGGCACGAGGGCTTCGACGTCAACGCCCCCTGCGGCACGCCGCTGGTCGCCGCCCGCGGCGGACGGGTCGTGCGCGCCGGCTTGGACCCGGTCCTCCACGGCAACGTCGTGATCATCCGCGGCGCTCAGACCCAACGCGACTACTGGTACTCGCACATGAAGAACAGCACGCGGCTGCGGGTGGGCGACATCGTGCGCACGGGCCAGCGGATCGGCAGCATCGGCGACACCGGCAACGCGCGCACGATCGGCTGCCACCTGCACTTCGAGATCCACTCGCGGGGACGCCCGATCGACCCCGCACCCGAGCTGCACGACTGGGACCGCTGGAGCTAGT
>Ga0208736_1000442_pt1 | contig 11870 bp, 8 predicted proteins | sample AntDryMetagUQ255_FD_188090 | JGI IMG/M metagenome (GOLD analysis project Ga0208736, IMG submission 188090) | Polar desert microbial communities from Antarctic Dry Valleys - UQ255 (SPAdes) | ecosystem: Environmental > Terrestrial > Soil > Desert | place: Antarctic Dry Valleys | collected 2008-12-31 | reverse complement strand
GCCGGCAGGTCGCCGACGACCGTCGCCCCGGCCCCGACCGTGGTCCCTGCGCCGATCGCTACGTTCTGGGTGATCGCCGCGCCCGTGCCGATGCTCGCGCCCTCGCCCACGTCCACGTGGCCCGAGACGTTGACGCCGGGGAGGAGCGTGGCGTAGGGGCCCAGCCGCGCGTCGTGACCGAGCGTGCAGGCGGTGTTGACGGTCGCGAACTCGCCGATCTCGACGTTCACGGACGCGACGTTCCCCGGCCCTACGGTCGCTCCCCGGCCGATCCCGGCGTGGCGCGAGACGACCGCGCTCGGGTGGACCACCGGCGGGAAGTCGAGGGCCAGGCCCGCGAGGCCCTCGACCACCCGCCGCTTGATCGCCGGGGCGGCCAGGCCGAGGACCACGGCGACCGGCCTCGAGCTCGCTCGTTCGGCGAGCCAGCGCCGGCCGCCGAGGACGGGGTGGCCCGTCCGGACGCTGCCGTGAGCAGCGTCGTCGTCGTCGACGAAGCCGAGGATCTCGAAGCGCGGGTCGGAGGCGTTGGCGTCCTCGACCCAGAACATCACCTGCTGGCCGAACCCGCTCGCCCCGTAGACGATCAACTCGCGCATCGCGGCCGGCGATTCTAGGCCGCTCGGCCGCCGCTCGGCCGCCGCTCGGCCACCCGCGGCGCCCGGCGTGGGGAGGCTCAGCGCTCGACGAGCCGCACGGCGTCCGCGATGAGCCAACCCGAGGCGGAGGTCCAGCGCGAGACGACGCCCGCAGCCGGAACCGTGCGGCGTCGCTCGCCTTGACGGGCGCGGCATAGCGGTAGTCGGCTCCGTAGCGGGTGCTGACCCGGCTGCTCGTCTTCCAGCTGCTCGAGGCAGCGAAGCGAGGCGTCGAGTTGTCGACGCTCTGCTAGGAGGCGCTCGTCGGCTTGCCAGTGGCGTAGTTCGAGAAGGAGCTGCGGTTCCCGGCCGAGTCGTAGGCCTTGACGCGGTAGAAGTAGGTCTCTCCGCCGCGCACGGAGCGGTCGGTGTACGCGCTCGAGCGAACCGTCGCGATCGACTCGTAGCCGTTGCCTGCCTGGCGCCGGTAGACGCGGTAGCCGGAGAGGTCGCCCTCTCGGTTGTCCGACCAGTTGAGCGCGACGCTGCCGGCACCGTTGCGGGCGCTCAGGTTCTTGGGCGCCGAGGGTGGGGTCCTGTCGCTCGAGGGCCCCTCCTCGACGGCCGTGCGCAAACGCGGGAGCTGGCGGTAGAGCGCCGAACCCGGGCAGCTCGTCTGGTTGCCGTCGCGGTGGCCCGAGATGCGGTTGAAGGTGCGGCGCGTGCCCGCGGAGTAGCGATTGGAGGCGCCTCCGGCCGAGGTCAGGGTGACGCGACCGCCGCGCGGGGTGCGGTGGTGGTCGAGCTTCCAGGTGATGAGGCGGTCCAGGGCGGTCAGGGCGGATGAGGACTGACCGCCGGAGGAGAAGTCCCCGAGGTTGGCCACGCCGGTCGACTGAGCATTCCAACCCTGGGCCTGAGCGCCGACGATCGCCTTCGTGATGCCGCCGGCTCGGCCCTCGTAGGCGCGGCCGTACTTGTCGACGAGGAAGTTGTAGCCGATGTCGCTCCACCCGTTGGTGTTGCGGTGGTAGCGGCAGATGCCGAGGACCATGTTCGAGACCTCGCCGCGCGTGTAGCCGTTGGTGGTCGCGGTGTGGTGGACGAACACGGCCTTGACCGAGCCGGTGTCGGGCGAGCTCCTCGGCCGGCAGTAGCGGTCGCCGCCCCACTCGGCGCGGCTGACCATCGACGGCGCGGCGGCGCTGGCCGAGAAGAAGCCGGCGACGCCGGTCACGCCGCGGTTCGCTGCCTTGCGCACGGCCGTCTCCGCTCGAGCGGCGGCGGTCGCGGTGCCGGTGGTGTTGATGAACTCGAGCTTGGCCCCGCGCAGTCTCTCCGAGGTCCGGTACTGGACCTCGTCGGCCCCGCCGGTCCACACAGGCTTCGACGCGCGGGTGGCCGTGGCCTCGCGGCTGCCCGGATCGGGCGCATCGGCTACATCGGCCGTTGCCTCTGCCCAGTCGCTCCACTTGCCGCCTTCGGTGCGCACGCGCACGTCGACGTCGGTCTGGGCGTCGCCCCCGCTCCAGCGCACACCGACGACATCGAAGCGCTTCGGCGCGTAGAGGGGACGCGAGACGACCTTCCCGCTGACCTCCTGGCCTGCCTCGGCTGCATTCGGAGCGAGCTCGAAGTCGACCGGCGCGGGGATGTAGTTCTGCGTCGACAGCGCCGGAGCGGCGACGGTGCCCGCTGCGATCAGCGAGGCGGCGAGGAGGCTGCTGATGATGGTTCGTCTCATGACGGTCTCCAACACGAGGTTTCGGGTTTCGTTGCGCCCTTTCGTCTCTGAAAGTCTCGTCCCTGCTCGTTCTCTCCCCCGGGAAGGGACTCTCAGCCTGGATGGCATCGACCGTCTAGGGCACGAACTCCGGCGCCCGGTCGCGATGGCGCTCCTTGAAGGCGCGGATCGCGTCGAAGACCTGCGGGTTGGACCGCTTGCAGCCGAGCACCTCGGTCCAGGCCACCGCGGCGACCTCGTACGGCATCGTCGCGTTCGGGAGCAGGATCATGTGGTACGGGTCCTCGTCGAAGAGCGCCTTCAGCTGGCCTCTCGTCTCCTCGGAGGCCGAGGGTTTGAACTCGATCTCGATTCGACCGTGCTCGAGGGCGTGAACGGAGTTCTCGTTCCGGGGGGCCTCGGCGTAGAGGCCGTCCTCGAGCGGGATCTCATTGTGGTTACCGGAGTGGGCTGGGCTCGACTTGTACTTCACGGGCTCCGGCGTATGGGTCTCGCCCTCGCTGCGAAAGCTCTGGGTCGTGCAGCCCGCGGCCCGCGCGGCCTGGGCGAGGTCGGTGATCCGCTGGGGAGGAGCGGGGCTCGAGGGAAAGTCCGCTGGCTCGACCGGCCCGACCGCCTGGCCACCGCTACCTCCGCCACCACCACCCGTGCCACCGTTCCCGCCGGCGAGGGCAACGACGATCACTGCCACCAGGGCCGCGACCCCGAGCACGCCGGCGGCGCCGTACCCGACGAGCCGCTTGCGGCGAGCCCCCGCGGCGGCGGTGCGCTCGCGCTCCTCGCGCTCCTCGCGGAGACGGGCCTTCTCGTCCTTGCGGCTGGCCATGGTGGTCTGAGGGTCGCCTTCGGCTCTAAAGGGTCACTAAGCGATGGAGGGCTCGGGGATCGGCTACCTCGGGGCCGCGCGGACCATCACCCTAGCGGCGGCCACCGCCCGCCGGGGCGGAGCGCGCGCCCGCGCCCGTGGCCCCGGTCGCCCGCCGTTGCCCCGCCCGCTCGGATGCGAAGCACTCGTCGACGAACCCCCCGATCTCCGCCATCAGGCGCGCCGGCGCGAGGCGCAGCTCGAGCAGTGAGCTCGCCCGCAGCAGGCGACCGTTCGCGAGCTCGGAGACGAGCATCCCCGAGTCCGAGAAGGGGTGGATCGGGTCGCGGCTGTGGCCGATCACGAGCGCCGGCGCGTCGATCTCGCGGCGCTCCGAGCGCGGCGGGGCGATCCGCCCGAAGAACAGGCCCTGCAGCACGGCGGCCGAGGGACCGGGATCCTGGCCAAGGGCGTCGAGAGGGATGTCGGCGAGGCGCGAGAGCCCGCGCGGCACGAGCCGCGCGCCGAGCGAGGCCATGCGCGCGAGCGGCTCGCCGAAGGTGAGGCCCACCAGCAGGGGCGTGAAGGCCAGCGCGCACCCGAGCAGAGCGTTGTCGAGCACGGGCATCTCCACCAGGAGGCCGCGGAGGCGCTCAGGGGCCTGCACGGCCGCCTCGAGCGTCGCGTTGGCGCCGAGCGAGGTGCCGCCGATCACCGCCCGGTCGACCTCGAGGTGGTCGAGCAGGGCGATCGTCTGCTCGCCGAACAGCGGCATCGAATAGCGCCACATGTCGCGCGGGCGGTCCGAGGCGCCGTGGCCGAGCAGGTCGAGGCAGATCACGCGGTAGCCGCGCAGCGCGAGCGCCTCGGCCACCGGTGCCTGCATCCGGCGCGAGAGCAGCAGCCCGTGCAGGAGCACGACGACCCGGGGGCCCTCGCCGTACTCGTCGTAGACGAGCCGGTGGCCCGCGTGCGTCAGCTCGCTGGTGCGTGGGGGCGACACGGAGGAGGAAAAGGGTGCAACGCCTGCTCGGAGGACTCTTCGCGCGGCTCAACCTAGAGGACGGGGCGGCGGCGTCCGCGCGCGGTCAGGCCGCCCGCCGATAGCGGCAGAGAGCCCGGTCGCCCCGACGGGCTGGAGGGTGCCGGTGCAGTGTCGTCAACGGCAAGGTGCACGGGAGCGAGGTCGAGCCGCGGCTGCTGGTCCATCTGCTGCGCAACGGCATCCGGTTGACCGGCACGCACGTCGGCTGCGGCACGTTGGGGCGGCGTGCACGTCGACACCGACTTCACGATCACGGGGCGGCTGGCCCGCTTCGGTCGCAGCGGCATGATCCAGGACACCTCGAAGCGCCTGTTCGGCGAGTTCGCGGCGTGCCTGCAGGAGGAGCTGAAGCGCAGCGGGGACCCGGCGGCGACAGCGCCCGCCACCTCCGAGGGGGCACATTCGCCCTGGAGCGCCGACGCCGCGCCGGCTCAGCCCCGGCCCGCCACGGCGCAGGCCCCGTCGGTGGTGCCCACGCGATCCTCCGCGCCCCTCAGCGGCCTCGGCCTGCTCCTGTCGGTGCTCCGGGACCGGATCAGGCGCCTGCTCGCTCGACGGCGCGGCTCGAGGAACGACAGGTCGCGCTGAGGACGGCGACCCCGGCCGCGCCGGACGGCGCCGCCGCGCGCGCCGAGGCGGGACGATGGAGCTAGCCGGGCTCGAACCGGCGACCTCCTGATTGCGAACCAGGCGCTCTCCCAGCTGAGCTATAGCCCCGTGGGGCGCCCCCGAGAACCCGTGGGCGCGATGCGCACGGATGGTAGCGCGCCGTCCGACCCGCGGTGACGGCCGGGACGCGCCTCCGCGGTAACCTCTAGCTCGGAGGTCGCCGGGGTTTGCCACCCCGGTCCCATCATGAGCTTCCGCAACCGTCTTCACCTCCTCTGGGCGATCGTTCTGATCGCCCCGGTCGTCGCGGTTGTCGTGCTCGCCGCGAGCGGCGGTTCGAGCGCGGAGCAGGGCGACGCACAGGCGCGGCAGGGTCTACGCACCGCCTTCGGCCTGTACGCCGCGCGGCGGACCGAGGCCCGCCGCCAGGTGGCGGCGGTGGGGGCGGATCCGCGGCTGCGCGGCCTGCTCGCCCGCGGGCCCTCGCTCGAGCTCGAGCGGCGGGCCAACGAGCTCGTGGAGGCCAGCCCGCGTCTCGTCGCCCTCACCGTTCGCAGCGAGAGAGGGGATGTCGTGGTCCAGGCTGGTCCGCGGAGCGCGGTGGCCGCCTCGGGACTCGCGCCGTCTTTCTCCGCGGGGGATCGCATCGCTGCGGTGACCGCTTCGACGGTGACCGCGCAGAGACTGCTTGGCGACGTACGCCGCCTCACCGGCCTCGAGGCTCGGGCCGTCCGCGGGGCCGAGCCGCTGGCCGCCACCCGCCCCGGGCTCCGCGGCACGGGATCGACCCAGCCGGGGTCGGTCGACGGGGGTGGAGAGGAGTATCGCGCCGCCTACGGCACCGTCAGGGAGCCCGCTGGTCCTCCCCTGCGCCTCGGCGTCCTCGCCCCTGCGCAGGCGGCCGGCGACGGGCCGGTCGACGGCGACCGGGCGCTGGCCGCCATCGCGATCGTTCTCCTGCTCATCATGATCGCTGCGGCCCTGCTCGCCTTCGTCCTCCTGCGCCGGCGCCTCGACGAGCTGATCGCCGCGGCGGAGCGCCTCCGCGGCGGCGACTATCGTTCCAGGGCGCCGGTCTACGCGGGCGACCGCCTCGACGCCCTGGCCGCCGCGCTCAACGCTCTCTCGGACGAGCTCGCCCTCAAGGCCGACGAGGTCGAGCAGGGCCGCGACGAGCTCGAGGACGTGGCCCGTCGCGTTGGCGACGCCTTCGCCAGCGGCCTCGATCCCGACGCGCTGATCGACCTCGCGGTCCGCACCGCCGTCGAGCGCTGCGCGGCCGAGGGAGGCCGCGCGCTGCCGGTCGATCCGGACAAGATGCGCTCCGCCCGCGTGGGCGAGCGCAGCCGCGAGCTGACCGAGGCCCTGGCCGCCGCCGAGCGGCTGGCCTTCCGGGTGAGCCCGCGAGAGGGGCGCGAGCTGCTCGCCCGCATCCGCGGAGACGGACGCACCGCGCGCGGACGCACGGCGGCCCACGAGGCCGAGGCCGGCGGCATCCATGCGCTGGCCACGGCCCTGAGGGCCCGGGTCTCGGTGGGTAGCGCCTCGGAGTACGTGGGGGTGATCTCGATCGCGCGGCGCGAGCGCGGTTTCTCCGACTCCGAGCGCGACCTGTTCGCCTACCTCGGCGCCCAGGCGGCGGTGTCGATCGAGAACGCCTTCGTGCACGAGCGGACGCGGCGCCAGGCCGTGACCGACGATCTCACCGGACTCGCCAACGCGCGCCGCTTCCACGAGGCCCTCGCCCGTGAGCTCGAGCGCACGCGACGCTTCAGCACCGAGGTGAGTCTGGTCATGGCTGACATCGACGACTTCAAGCAGGTCAACGACGAGTACGGCCACCAGCAGGGGGACGCCGTGCTCGTCGAGGTGGCGCGCGCGATGCGCGACCAGTGCCGCGAGGTCGACCACGTCGCGCGCTACGGGGGTGAGGAGATGGCGCTCATCCTTCCCCAGACCGACCTGCCCGGTGCGGCCGAGCTCGCCGAGCGCGTCCGCCGGGCGGTCGCCCGCAAGACGATGACCCGGCTCGACGGCGAGGGCGAGGTCTCGGTCACCGCGAGCTTCGGGGTGGCCGCCGTGCCCGAATCGGCGGCGGACGCGCAGAGCCTGATCGCCGCCGCCGACAGAGCGCTCTACCACGCCAAGCGCGCGGGCAAGAACCGGGTCGCGCAGGCCGAGCCGCCGCGGCGCTCCGAGGCCGGCGACGGCTCTCCCGGCGAGGCGCGACGGGGGGCCAGCGTCTAGGCTAGGCCGGGATGGGCCTGCTCGACGACGCCATCCGCGAGCACCTCGACCTCAAGCGTCAGCACGGCGCGAACGAGGATGAGCTCGCACGGCAGGAGGCCGAGGCCCTCGGCCCCGTGACCGAGGGGGACGTCTCCGGCCCGCAGGCGCTCGTCGTCGACGGGCCCGAAGGCGAGCGCGAGGCCGGATGGCCGTTCGACCGGGTGGCCGAGGACGAGCTCGACGAAGAGCCCTCCTTCGAGTGGAGCCGACGAGGCTCTGGCGAGGTCGAGGTCCCGTCCTTCGTGCCCGCCGAGCCGGCGAGCGATCCGCGGCCGGACGAGGAGCCCGAGAGCGTCGAGATGCCGACGGCGGCCTTCGACGCGGTTGGGCCGCCCGTGGCCGACGAGGAGGAGGAGCGCGGCTTGCCGGACCCCGCGACCTCCCTCGAGGAGGGACCTCTCGCCGAGGATCTCGATGCGCGGGCGGCGGCGGCGGGGCCGGCGACGGAGTTCCTGCCGCCACCGAGCGCCGAGACCGAGGAGCCGCTCGAGCCCGAGCCGCCCGCGACCGAGCTTGCGGCGGATGACCTGGCAGAGCGCAGCCCCGAGGCACACGGGTCGCAGGCCGAGCTCTCGGAGCCCGAACCCTTCGGGCCGGATCCCGTCGAGGCGGAGCTCCGGGAAGCCGGAGCGCTCCCGGCCGAGACCGAAGAGCCGCTCTCCGAGCCCGAGCCACTCGAGCCGTATCCGCTGGGGTCGGTCGAGCCCCACCCCCTGCCCGCCGAGACGGTCCCTGGCTCCGAGCCGGAGCCGTTCGCTGACCCGGGCGAGCCGCCGCTGGAGCTCGATCCGAGCCTCGACCTCCCGCCCGAGGAGGAGCCGCCACCGGCCGAGCCGGACGCGCTCGCCACCGAGCCGCCCCTCCTCGACGAGACCGCCGAACCGCCTCTGGGCGAGAGTCCCGAAGCCGGCTCGTTCGGCCCGCCAGCCGATCTCGAGCCCCCGCTCACCGGCTCGGAGTCCCCGGTCGGTCCGGACCCGGCCGCCGAGCAGGGCAGCCCTCCCGCCGCGGCGAGCGCTCCGCTCGAGGGCGAGGCCGGCCCCCCCACGCAGGCGTGGTCGATCGAGGACCACCCAGGCCTCGGCTCCGCGGCGATGGGCGAAGAGCGCGGCTTCGCCGCCGGCTCCGTCGAGGACGACCTCGACCCCGCCGAGGTCGCGCCGATCGACGAGCGGCCGGTGTTCGAGCCGCTGCCTGACGCCGAGGACGGACCCGACGACGCGCTCGACCTCCCTCCCGAGGGCCCGTCAGGCTCCGGGCCGGTTGATGCCGACCTCGACCCGGCGCCCCTCTCGGCTGAAGAGCCTCCGCCGCACGAGCCGCCCGCAGCGGCTCGTGGCTTCTTCGAGGAGACCGAGGAGCACGAGACGCCGGGGCACGAGGAACGCCCCGGCGCCGATCCGGACTTCGAGAACTGACGCGGGCGTTCGCCCGAGCGGCGCTACGGGCGCGCGGGTCCTTGGACGCATGATCGAACTTCTCACGGCTCCCTAAGCGGACTCGCCGCACCCGCCGAGATTGATGCAGGGCGGCCAGGAGGTTGCCGCCGAGCAAGCGGCACGGTTGCCGCGCACAAGCAGGCGCGGTGAGGGGCGCCGGGCGGGCGCCCCTCACTCGTCGCCGGGCCTTCTAGGAGATGTACCCGCGGGTGCGCGCGGCCTCGACCACGCGCTCAATGCCCAGCTCGTAGGCGGCGCTGCGCAGCGAGATGCCGGAGTCTCCGGCGCGCTTGGACACGTTGCGGTAGGCCCGGCGCATGATGTTGCCGAGCTTGTCATTGACCTCGCGCTCGTCCCAGCGGAAGTGCTGGAGGTTCTGCACCCACTCGAAGTACGAGACGACGACGCCGCCCGCATTGGCCATCACGTCGGGGATGACGTAGATGCCCTTGTCCTCGAGGATCTCGTCGGCCTTCGGCGTGGTCGGACTGTTGGCGCCCTCGATCATCATCTTGCAGTTCATGCGGTCGGCGTTGCGCTCGTGGATCATCCCGCCGAGCGCCGCCGGGATGAACACGTCGCACTCGATCTCGAGCAGCTCGTCGCCGTCGATCGACTCGCCCCCCTCGAACTCCGGCAGCGTGCCACCCTCCTTGACGTGGCTCAGCAGGGCCTCCGCATCGATGCCGTCGTCGTTGCGGATCGCTCCGTAGGCGTCGGAGGCGCCGACGATCGTGGCGCCGAGCCCCTGGATGATCCGCGCCGCCCACGAGCCGACATTCCCGTAGCCCTGGACCACGACGCGCGTCTCACCCGGCTTGATCCCGACCACCGGGGCGGCCTCGCGGTAGAGGTATACGACTCCCCGGCCCGTGGCGGCCTCGCGCCCGAAGGAGCCCTCGAGCGGGATCGGCTTGCCGGTGACGCAGGCCGGCGTGTGACCGTGGAGCTTGCCGTACTGGTCCATCATCCAGGCCATCGTCTGGGCGTCGGTGTTGACGTCGGGCGCCGGGATGTCACGGGTCGGCCCGAGCACCTTGTCGATCTTGTCGATGAACGACCGGGCGATCGTCTGCTTCTCGCTCGCCTCGAGGTCGCCTGCAGGGCAGTTGACGCCGCCCTTGGCTCCCCCGAAGGGGATCTCCGCGATCGCGGTCTTCCACGTCATCAGCGACGCCAGTGCGCGCACCTCGTCGAGGTCGACCTCGGGATGGAAGCGGATGCCGCCCTTGTAGGGGCCGCGGGCGCCGTTGTGCTGCACGCGGAAGCCGGTGAAGACGTGGGTCTCGCCGTCGCTCAGCTTGATCGGGATCTGGACGGTGACCTCGCGGTAGGAGGTGCCCATCACCGTCGTGACGGCCTCGGGCAGGTCAAGCCGCTCGGCCGCCGCGCGGAAGTGGTGTTGGACGATCTCGTAGTTCGAGACCTCCGCGCGGTCGGCGCTGTCGCGCTTCTCGGAGCCGTGCGAGCTGTTCTCGCTGCGCGGGCGTTCCGCCTTCTCCTCAGCCGTCTGGGCCATGCTCGTCCCTCTCCGTGTGAAGGGGGGTCTCCCGCCCCCTGCCCGCGAGCATCGTCGCATACGCCCGCGGGCCCCGCGCGGCCGGTCCTAGGGCCGCCGCTAGCCTGCCCGGCGAGGGGCCTTAGCTCATCTGGGAGAGCGCCTGCTTTGCAAGCAGGAGGTGGCCGGTTCGAGTCCGGCAGGCTCCATCGGGCCGGCGAACGAGCTCGGCGGCGGTCATCCCGGCGCGCGCATTCGACCCACTCGCTCAGGCCCGCGCCTCGCCGAGCACCGGCCGGCGCCCCGCCACCTCGCGCTGGCGCACATAGCACCACCAGGTGATCGCCGCGCAGATGAAGTAGAAGCCGATGAAGACGTAGAGCGCCGCTTGCGGCCCACCCGTGGCCGTGCGTGAGAGGGAGAAGCCCTGCGGGATCAGGAAGCCGCCGTAGGCCCCGATCGCCGAGCTGACGCCGAGCACCGCGGCAGTCTCGCGCTTGCCGATGCGGATCGCCTGCTCGCGATCGCCGCGGTTACGGTCGAGGGCCTGGGCGCGGAAGATCACCGGGATCATGCGAAACGTCGAACCGTTGCCGATCCCCGTGGCCATGAACAGGACCATGAACATGCCCAGGAAAGCGGTGAACGCCCACGGCTCGGCTTTGTTCTGAAGACAGAAGATGACGCCGAGCGCGGCCACGATCATCACCCCGAAGTTCCCCAGGGTGACGCGGGCGCCCCCGAAGCGATCGGACAGGAGGCCACCGATTGGGCGTGCGAGCGAGCCCACCAGGGCGCCGAGAAAGGCCAGCTTGAGGCCTGCGTCGGGGAAGTTCAGGCTCAGCAGGATCGGCAGCGCCCCGGAGTAGCCGATGAACGAACCGAAGGTGCCGATGTAGAGCACCGACATGAGCCAGGTGTGGCCGTTGCGGACGACGCGCAGCTGCTCGCGAAACTCTGACCTCGACACCCTGAGGTTGTCCATGAAGAAGAACGCGCACGCCGCCGCGAGCACGATCAGCGGGATGAAGATCAGGCCCGCATTGGCGAGGAACGGCCCTCCGCCGACCTGACCGCCCACGATCGCCACCGTGATCACGAGGGGGACGAAGGCTTGGACCACGGCCACCCCGATGTTGCCGCCCGCGGCGTTGAGGCCGAGCGGGAAGCCCTTTCGGGCATCCGGGTAGAAGTAGGAGATGTTGGCCATGCTCGAGGCGAAGTTGCCGCCGCCGAAGCCGGCCGTGGCGGCGGCGACCAGCAGCAGTCCGTACGGCGTCTGCGGGTCGCTGACCATGACGGCGAGCAGCACGACCGGGATCAGCAGGAGCAGGGCGCTGACCACCGTCCAGTTGCGTCCGCCGAAGCGCGCGACGGCGAAGGTGTAGGGAAAGCGCAGCGTCGCCCCCACGAGCGCCGGAACCGAGACGAGCCAGAAGAGCTGGCTGACCGTGAGGTCGAACCCGGCGTCGTTCAGGTTCGCCGCAACGATGCTCCACACGAGCCAGACCGAGAAGCCGAGGAACTCGGCGAAGATCGAGAAGGTGAGGTTGCGCCGGGCGATGGCGCTGCCGCGCTCTCGCCAGAACGTCTCGTCGTCGGGTCTCCAGTCGGTGATCCACCTGCTCACGGTCGGCTTCCTCCTGTCGAGGTCGTGGTGCGCCCGACGCTAGGGGAGGAGAGTGTCCAGTCCATGACGCGACCGGCACGGGTGTGTCACGGGCCCGTTTCGGGCGTGTGACGGCGGGCGGGCGGGCAGCCGAACGCCGCGCCTTCAGCGCTCGAAGCGGTAGCCGACGCTGCGGATCGTCACTAGCCGCGAGGCGTACTTCTCGCCGAGCTTGGCGCGCACGCGGCGCACGT
>Ga0208736_1000439_pt1 | contig 11913 bp, 12 predicted proteins | sample AntDryMetagUQ255_FD_188090 | JGI IMG/M metagenome (GOLD analysis project Ga0208736, IMG submission 188090) | Polar desert microbial communities from Antarctic Dry Valleys - UQ255 (SPAdes) | ecosystem: Environmental > Terrestrial > Soil > Desert | place: Antarctic Dry Valleys | collected 2008-12-31 | reverse complement strand
AGCTGACCTTAAAGGAAGTTTTTTTATCTTTTTAAAAAAGAAAAATAAAATAAACAAGCTGATAACTGTAATTAATAAACGATACCATACCAACCAGGTTTCGTTTAATGTAATTAGCCTGCCTAACACGCCGGTAATGCCCCACAAAAAAACAGCAAGATGTAACTGAAGTAAAGCTTTTTTCATTTCTCACACACCTCACCCCCTTCCCCCTCTCCCAAATTGAATCCATTTCCATTTCCCTTCTCCTTTGGAAAAGGTGGCGAAGCCGGATAAGGCCTGGAGAGGGGAGTTGTCGTTTTCTTTACGTCAAAGCTATTATCAATTGAAAAATTTTTATCCAGATATTGTTGAAATTTGTTCTGCACAATTTTTTTGTTGATTGTCAGTTTGTGTTAGCGCTGCTCTCCTCTCCACCTCGGTGGAGAGGGGCTGGGGTGAGGTTTTCTGATTTAACACGTTTGCGATAATTGGTAAACAGGCTATGCCAGCGCAACTGTAATACTCCTAAAATCCCTTCTTTTACAATGCCTTTGCTCATTTTTGAATCACCATATTTACGATCCTCGAATTGAATCGGTACTTCTTTTATTTTGAAGCCCAGCTTCCAGGCTGCATATTTCATTTCTATCTGGAATGCATATCCAACGAAACTGATCTGGTCAAGGTTTATAGTTTCCAGTACTTCCCTTTTATAACACATAAATCCCGCAGTGGTATCTTTAAAAGGCATCCACAAAAGAAGACGTGTATATAAAGAGGCACCTTTTGATAATGCAATTCTATTAGCCGGCCAGTTTATAAGGCCGCCACCTTTTACGTACCTGGAGCCAATTGCAGCATCTGCACCACCATTTTTACAGACATTGTGTAAGCGGAGTAAGTCCGCAGGGTTATGCGAAAAGTCTGCATCCATCTCAAAAATGAAATCATATCCTTTTGCCAGGGCCCATTTAAAACCATGTATGTAGGCTGTACCTAAACCTAATTTACCTTTTCGCTCCTGTAAAAAAACGGTGCTATTATAACCAGGTTGCAGTTGACGCACTATTTCAGCCGTTCCATCGGGAGAGCCATCATCAATAACCAGCACATGAAAATTTTGTTGGAGTGCATGAATAGCATTTAGTATCGCAGCTATATTTTCTTTTTCATTATACGTTGGTATTATAACAATTTTCTCCACAAGCAATTAGTAAGGCCCTATTTTTTTAAAATATTGCGGGTATAAATTTCAGTAAGCTTTTGTTTGGTATTCATGGGAAACTCTCCTTTCATCATCCAATCGTAATATTGCGGCTCTGCCTTCATTACTTCTGCTACCGTCCTACCTTTGTGCTTGCCAAAATTAAATGTTTCAAGGCCTTTATCATTGTATATAAAACGACGGGCAAAATCTATAATATTATCATCACCAATTGCTTTTATCACCGAATCCAATGTATTCCCTAATTGAGGATAACGTTCAATTTGCGCAGATAGTATCTCTGCCGTTGCTGTCGCATCAACTTCGGCACCGTGAGCATTTTCCAGCGTTTTACTACAATAGAATTTGTAGGCAGCAGATAATGTGCGCTGCTCCATCTGGTAAAATATCTTTTGCACATCAACCACCTTTCTATTCTTCATTTCAAACTCAATTTCCGCCCTTATAAATTCTTCTACGAGCAAAGGAATATCCAGGCGGTAAGCATTATAACAGGCAAGGTCACAACCATCCAAAAATTGTTTGACCTCATGTGCAGCCTGCTTAAATGCAGGTGCATCCTTTACCATTTCATTTGTAATACCGTGTATATCTATACAGACCTGGGGAATGGGGATTTGAGGATTAAATAATTTTCTTTTTATTGTCCGCGCTCCATCCGGTAAGGTTTTAATAATGGCAATTTCGACAATACGGTCCGTAGTAACATTCATTCCTGTTGCTTCAATATCAATAAAAGCAAGTGGTTTTTTTAGGTTTAACATCTATAAATTATGTATAATATGATAAAGATAAATTTTTGTAATTGCTCTGCCGTAAATTAAACAGCCGCTGGTGTAATTTGTTTGGCGAATGCATCAATATCAATTCCGTCATAATTCCCCGAGCTCATTAATAATATTGCAGCATTTTCTATTTCAAGGTTTTTTAGCCAGTTCTCCAGTTCTTTTTTTTGAGTTATTACCTGCAAATTTTTTTTTTGAAAACCCTGCTGCACTATATCTTTTTTTAATTCAGGCATTCGCTTTAGTTCTAATGCATGCTGGCTATAAAAAACGGCGGCTTCATCTGCACTGTCCATAACGCCTGAGTACTCCTGCATAAATTTTTCATTTAAACTGCTGAAAGTGTGCAATTCCAGCAGTGCTATTAACTTACGATCTGGCAATTGTTTTTTTACCGCTTCAATGGTAGCTTTTACCTTGGATGGAGCATGAGCAAAATCTCTGTAAATAGTAGTTTGATCATTTTTTGCAACTAATTCAAGTCTTTTAGCGGCTCCTGTAAATGTACTAATTGCTTCAACAAATTGAGCCGAAGAAATTTTTAACTGCTTACATACCAGCCATGCCGCCTGCAAGTTTAATAGATTATGATTGCCGAAAACTTTTAGTTGAGATTCTGCACCTTCAATCAATACTGTTGTCTCACCATTGCTGATAAAATGCTGTGGAATGCTGTAAGAAAGGTAGTCAATGTCTGCTCTTCTTGTTTCTTTAATCAAATTATTTAATACCTGATCTTCTTTATTGTAAATTAATTTTCCTCCACTTTCAATTTTTGTGATGAATATTTTAAACTGCTCCAAATAATTTTGAAAAGTGGGAAAAACATTGATATGATCCCATGCAATGCCTGTTAATATAGCGATATGAGGAAAAAGAAAATGAAATTTTGGTTTTTTTTCAATGGCACTGGCGGGGTATTCATCGCCTTCACAAATTATCACAGGAGCGTCTGTAATATTTACTGATTGAGCAAAACCTTCCAATCTTGCACCCACGAGATAATCGAATGGAAAATTTGTTTTTTTTAAAGCATGCATGATCATTGCCGTGGTAGTAGTTTTTCCATGACTGCCCCCTACCACTATCCTGGTTTTCTGCAGGCTTTCTTTATAAATATATTCCGGAAAAGAATAAATCGGCAAGCCAAGTTCTTTTGCTCTTGCCATTTCAGGATTATCAGCTTTTGCATGCATGCCTAAAATAACGGCATCCAGGTCATTAGTTATTTGCTCAGGAAACCATCCATTTTTTAAGGGTAAAATGCCTTCTCCTAATAAACCTGACTTTGAGGGTTCGAAAATTTCATCATCACTACCCGTAATTTGATAACCTTTTCGTTTTAATGCAATAGCTAATTGATGCATTACACTGCCACCTATTGATATAAAGTGAATTTTCATTATTATATTTACAAAATATCCGGCAAATTAACGTTTATCACTAACCCTTACATTATGAAAAACAAATTATTCGTGCTTACGCTTTTGATGACTTTTGCAATAATGCTTTCTTCTTGCTTTTCTTCCCGAAGTAAATATGGATGCCCTACTGTTTATCATTATAAGCCTGTTCACAAAAGTTAATTTATTTATATTATGGAATGGATTGAGCTCACCAATGACGAGGAATTGGACCCCATTATAAGTCTATCAAATCAAAGAACACAGGTCATTTTTAAACACAGTACCCGTTGCTCTATAAGTTCAGTTGCCTGGAAACGGGTACAAAAAAACGAAAAGCAAACCGATATAGATTTTTATTTTTTAGATATTATTGCTTACAGAAGCCTTTCCAACAAAATAGCTGATACTTTTAAAGTTCCTCACGAATCTCCTCAAATCCTGGTTATTAAAAATGGGCAATGCATTTTTGACGAAAGTCATTTAAGCATTTCCATAGACGATATATTTGAGCAGGTTAAAGTTGCGTAAGATTTATTCAATATAAAAGACGTTTATACCGTCACCTTCTCATTAAACTTTTCCATGTATACGTTTTGAAGACCTTCTTTTAAAGGTATGGTTGCCTCCCAACCAATATCCTTCAGTTTCGATACATCCAAAAGTTTGCGTGGAGTACCATCTGGTTTGGTAGTATCAAATACAATTTTTCCTTCGAAGCCAGCTATGCCTTTAATCATTTCTGCCAATTCAGCTATACTTATATCTTTGCCCATGCCCACATTTACTAATCCAGCCGCATTATAGTTTTCCATTAAAAAATAACACGCATCAGCCAGGTCATCTACATGTAAAAATTCCCTTCTGGGGACACCTGAACCCCATACAACCACCTCTGAACTTTGCTGTAATTTGGCTTCATGAAATTTACTAAGCAGGGCAGGCAGAACATGTGAATTTCTTAAGTCATAATTATCGTTAGGCCCATATAAATTGGTTGGCATGATTGAGATAAAATTGCAACCATGCTGGTCTCTGTAGGCATCGCACATTTTAATACCGGCAATTTTGGCAATGGCATATGGCTCATTGGTTTGCTCTAAAACACCCGTTAATATGTACTCCTCTTTAATTGGCTGAGAAGCCATTTTAGGATAAATGCAGGAAGAACCCAAAAAAAGTAATTTTTTTACACCTGTCTTATATGAGTGGTGAATAACATTATTCTGAACCATCAGGTTTTCATATATAAAATCAGCCCTGTAATTATTGTTAGCCAATATACCGCCCACTTTTGCTGCGGCAAGAAAAACATACTCAGGTTTTTCGTTCTTGAAAAAATCTTCAACAGCAGCCTGGTCAATGAGGTTTAATTCCCTTGAAGTACGGAAAACAAAGTTGCTAAAACCTACTTTTTTTAATCTTCGTACGATTGCGCTGCCAACCATGCCCCTATGACCGGCTACATATATTTTACTCCACTTTTCCATTTTACACTAATTGTTATTCAAACTGCCGGACTACCGGAAAGCCGGAATCCATTAATATCTTTTCCTGATTAAAAGATTTGAGGTCGGCTTCTACCATTTCTGCTACTAATTCCTGCAAAGAATATTGGGGCTTCCATCCCAATTTTTGTTGTGCCTTTGTTGCATCCCCAATAAGCAATTCCACTTCAGTGGGTCGAAAATAACGGGGATCAATTTTTACCACTTCCTGACCTGTCTTAAAAGCGTATTTATCGCTACACGAACGAACTACACCGGTTTCATTTACTCCTTCACCTTTAAATTCTAATTCCACTTCTATTTCTTCAAATGCCATCTTAATAAAATCTCTTACCGAAGTTGTAACGCCGGTGGCGATGACATAATCTTCAGGTGTATCTTGTTGAAGAATGCGCCACATTGCATCTACATAATCTTTTGCGTGGCCCCAATCTCTCTTCGAATCGATATTACCCATAAACAATTTATCAGTCAAACCTAATGCCAGTTGCGCTACAGCCCTGGTGACTTTACGGGTCACAAAGGTCTCCCCGCGTAAAGGACTTTCATGATTAAATAAGATGCCGTTACAGGCAAACATATCATAAGCCTCACGATAATTAACCGTTATCCAATAGGCATATATTTTAGCAACAGCATAGGGTGAGCGAGGATAAAAAGGGGTGGTTTCTTTTTGTGGGATTTCCTGTACCAGCCCATAAAGTTCAGATGTAGATGCCTGGTAAATCCTTGTCTTTTTTTGCATGCCTAATAACCGAACGGCTTCCAGTATTCGCAAGGTGCCAATACCATCAGCATTAGCTGTATATTCCGGCATATCAAAACTCACCTTTACATGCGACATGGCACCCAGGTTATAAATTTCATCAGGCTGCACTTCTTGTATAATGCGTATAAGGTTGGTGCTGTCTGTTAAATCGCCATAATGAAGAATAAACTTTCTTTTCTTCTCATGCGGATCCTGGTACAAATGATCGATCCTATCTGTATTGAAAAGAGAAGCACGGCGTTTAATACCATGCACTTCATACCCTTTATCTAATAAAAGCTCAGAAAGATAAGCTCCGTCCTGACCTGTAACTCCTGTCAATAATGCTACCTTACTCATGATTTTAGATTTTAATACCAAATGATGCTTACATTAAAACTCATTATTGTATAAAATTATGCGCAAAATAAGTCTTTCTATTTTTTACTGCAACCCCCATTTTAATTTTATTTGACCAATAATAAACAATCCCGCTATTTTAAATGGTGACAGGGGCGTTTGCACACTGGCCATTATCAAGACTTGTATTTCTTTTTTATACGCCGGTGCCATAAACTGTGCATGGTTATTGATGCATCCGATTAGGAACAGCAGTTATGGATTTTTATAAATTTCGCATGCTCGACAAAAATGAGCAAATTGATCTTTTATATAAAGAAGGCATCTACATTGGAAAGTTAAAAGAAGGAAATTCAATTGTAGTATTATATCAACTGGACAGTTTTTACGTGAAAATTTTCTATCAAAAATATCGTTGTTACGTTAACCGGCTCTACTGTTTTACTTCTACCGCATTACTTGAACCTTTTTTAGACCAGGTAAATGTAAACGACATGGTGAAGTGCTGAGTATTATCAACTATCATTTTATAAGTAATATTTCCCAAACATTATAAGAATAGCTATTTGTATTCATATAACTATTTCGGTCATGTATAAACTTCTTCATATAAATTTGCTTAACAAGCAACCAAAATGACAAAGTCAGTTAGCTCTAAAAATATAGTTCTCTACGCCGATGATGATGCCGATGATTTACAATTAGTACAGGATGCTTTCTTACAATATGCCAATTATGTTAGTGTATTTCCTGTTAATAACGGCGTGGAAGCCTTATCTTATTTAAAAAACCTGCCTGAGTCTGACCCGCCACCCTGTTTAATTATTCTTGATGTTAATATGCCTCGTATGAACGGGAAAGAAGCACTTTTGTCAATCAGGCAAATCAAACGTTTTGACTCAGTTCCTATTATACTTTTCACAACTTCTAATCAATTACACGACAAAGAATTTGCAAATCGCTACAAAGCTGGCTTTATTACCAAACCAATTAATGTCAGGCAGATGGATATTATTACTGACACGTTTATCGATTATTGCACAGAAGAAATCAGAAAAAAAATAAAAAAAAAGGCTAATTAAAAAATTTACGACATTCAAAATCACGATCGAGGATTTAAGCATCCACAATCTGTATTTATATTCCTCAATAAAATTTATAATCCATTTTAAAACTTTTCCGGATAAATAATTTTCACATTTTAAACCATAGAATGTTATTACCTTATTATGGTGAAAAGAATTTTATTTATTACCGGTCTTTGCCTGTTGTATTCTTTTTTACTTTCAGCACAGGATTTAAATGGCTTCTGGAAAGGCACGCTGGAAATGAAAGGCGGTTGCTTTGCAGAAAATAATATTGAATTAGAATTGACCATTTCCGGAACAGCGGTTATCGGCACCTCTTACCAATACCTTGATACAGGTAATTATATTAAAAAATCTATAAGAGGATCATACAACCTTGTATTAAAAACCTTAACCCTGCAGGAAGGCAATGTAACCGGTTATAAAATACCTCAACGTTGTATTATTTGCGTAAAAAAATTTGAATTATCATATAGTAAAACCGATGATACAGAAACAATTAGTGGTGGGTGGACCGGAAACATTATGAATACAAATGCTCCCTGCCAACCAGGTACACTTGTTTTGTCAAGGATTAAAAAATCAGTTTTTAACGAACCTCCTGTGCCACAAATAAAAGCAGATACAGGAGACATAAGGTTAGACTTTTATGATAATGGCGTAGTTGACGGGGATTCAATAACCGTGTTTGTAAATAATAATGTAGTAGTTTCTAATCAAAGGTTAAGCGCCAGGCCCGTCACTGTTTTTGTGAGAGTGGATGTTACTACACCTTTCCAGGAAGTAGAAATGAAGGCTGACAATTTAGGATCTATTCCACCAAATACTGCCCTTGTACTTATAACCGCGGGCACAAAGCGTTATCGTTTATTCTTAACTTCTACAAAAACAAATACGGCAATTATCCGGTTTGTGTATAGTAAAGGGCCGGGATCTGCCGAAGGGTTTTCTATGTTTTAAAAATATAGCCAAAAAGAAAGATGTTAAAAACAAATTATTATTCTAATTTAACACTGCAATGAACATAGTTTTTATAAATTACAAGAGCAATATGGCAATGTGTAACAATTTTAAATTATTAAACCCTATTCTATGAGCTTGAGAGATGTATTGTTGATTTTGTTAGGATTGAAAAAGCCTGTTTTAATACCTGTGCCTAAAAATAATCAACAAGAGAAAAATTAAAAATATATATTGGTTTAAATACCTCAAAGCCATTTAATAAGCCTTTCTCAAGGCTTATTTTTTTCTTCCATTTTAAGAAATAAACCCTTCCAAATATGTCGTGAGGCGTGGAATTTTTTCACGGCTGAATTAGAAATGCTCAATGGTCAGTTCAACGTAACACTAGAAAGTGTAGAATAAGTACTAAACGAACAACTACCAATTTAGCGACCAACTTTCTACGCTGTCAATATGACAAGTTTCGACTGTTTGGAACAGCTATTGTTATTTCCCGCTAACTATAAACCTAAAATTCAAACTTATATGGTACAAGAGAAAGGATCCATTTCAATACATACAGAAAATATCTTCCCTATCATTAAAAAATTTTTATACTCTGATAATGAGATTTTTTTGCGTGAGTTGATATCCAATGCGGTGGATGCAACCCAAAAAATAAAAAGGCTCGCGGCATTAGGACAATACAACAAAGACCTTGGCGAACTAAAAGTAGAAATTTCTATTGACGAAGCAGCCAAGACCATTAAAGTTTCGGATAAAGGTCTTGGCATGACAGCAGAAGAAATAAAAAAATACATTAACCAGATTGCTTTTTCAGGCGCTGAAGAATTCCTGGAAAAGTTTAAAGAGTCAAAAGACGCCAATGAAATTATTGGGCGTTTTGGCCTTGGTTTTTATTCAGCCTTTATGGTTGCAGATAAGGTAGAAATCCAAACTCTTTCTTACCAGGAAGACGCTGAGCCTGCCCGCTGGATATGCGATGGAAGCACTGAATTTGAAATTACAGAAGGCAATCGTACAGAAAGAGGTACGGATATAATTTTATATATCAATTCAGAATCCGAAGAGTTTTTAAAAAAATATCGCCTCCAGGAAATATTGAATAAATACGCTAAGTTTTTACCGGTCCCTATTCAATTTGGCAACAAAACAGAAAGTTTACCAGATGGGGAAGACGAAGAAGGTAAGCCAAAATATAAATCGGTTGAGGTTGATAACATCATTAACAATACCACTCCTATCTGGACAAAAGCACCAGGCGACCTGAAAGATGAGGATTATCTGAGTTTTTATAGAGAATTATATCCAATGTCAGAAGATCCTTTATTTTGGATCCATCTGAATGTTGACTATCCTTTTAATCTTACGGGTGTGCTCTATTTTCCTAAACTAAAAAATGATTTTGAAGTTCAGCGAAACAAGATCAAACTTTTTTCACGCCAGGTTTTTATTACCGACGAAGTGAAAGATATTGTTCCTGAATTTTTAATGCTGCTGCATGGTGTGATAGACTCACCCGATATTCCTCTGAACGTTAGCCGTTCTTTTTTACAGGCAGACAGCAATGTAAAAAAGATCAACTCATACATTACACGCAAAGTTGCTGATAAACTGAGTGAGTTATTCAAAACAGATAGAAAGTCTTACGAAGAAAAATGGAATGACATAGGAGTGTTTGTAAAATATGGAGCCATCAGCGAAGAAAAATTTTATGAAAGGGCAAAAGACTTTTTACTGCTAACCAATACAAAAAAAGAACATTACACCTTGGATGAATACCATGAAAAGGTAAAAGGATTACAATCTGATAAAGAAAGTGCAGTTGTTTATTTATATACTGTTGATGCAGAAAAGCAAGATGCTTTTATCCAGGGCGCTACAAAAAGAGGTTATGATGTTTTGGTGATGAACTCACCAATTGACAATCATTTTATTCATCACCTTGAGATGAAGTTGGAAAAAACTTCACTGAAACGTGTAGATGCAGACGTGATTGATAAATTAATAGCGAAAGAAGAAAATTTACAGCATGTATTAACCGAAGATGAAACAAAAAAAATAAAGGAAGTTTTTGAAAAAGCTATCAATAATACCAATATGAAGGTAGAAGTTGAAGCGTTGAGTACAGAGGAACTCCCTGTTACTATTACTATGGAAGAATGGATGCGCCGCATGAAAGATATGTCACGCATGGGTGGTGGTGGTGGAATGAATTTTTATGGCGCCATGCCCGACACTTATAAAGTTGCCATCAATGGAAACCACAAACTGGTCAATCGTATTTTGCAAACCTCAAATGAAGATGAACAGCAGCAATTGGCTAAGCAGGGATTTGATTTAGCTATGTTATCGCAAGGGTTATTAAAAGGCGCAGACCTTACAGCGTTTGTAGAGCGGAGTGTAAATATGATTTAAGAAAGTAGTTAACCCCTGTTTCTTAAAAATAAATATTCAATTTTTCATATTGCTCCTTGCCTCGGTTCGGTGCGCCTATGAATCGAAATTAATATGCACAATAGATGCTTTTGATTATCGCACAAATTAAATTCAACTCCTTGCCTCGGTTCCATGGCAGAGAAAAGGAGCTAACCTTACTGCCGTTATAGAGCGTAGTGTGAATATGATTTAAGAAAATCGTTAACCTCTCTTAGTGAAAAATAGAATATTCAATTATTCAATATTGCTCCTTGCCTAGCCTACGAACCGAAATTATATGCACAATACATGCTTATGATTATCGCACAAATTGAAATTGAACCATTGGTCATATTCTCTACATAAAACCCTTTTTAGTATTTTAAATTGCCCTAACTTTTACTTTCTAAATAATTTACGATTTATGAAATATATTTCTTCCATCATGCAGGGCAATCTTGCCTGGTTGTTATTGCCGGCAATTTTGCTCATCTCATGGGGACACAAATCTCCACCCGAACTACAACTGCCTATTACTTATTACAAACTACCAAATGGTTTAAAGGTGGTGCTTTCACCTGATAAAACGGCGCCTACCATTGCTGTTGGTGTGTATTATAATATCGGCTTTCGCAATGAGCCAAGAAACCGCACCGGCTTTGCCCATCTTTTTGAACACATGATGTTCCAGGGATCGGAAAACCTGGGCAAGATGGAATTTATTCAGATGGTGCAAAAGAACGGCGGTGTACTCAATGGTTCTACCCGTTTCGACTTTACCAATTATTGGGAAGTGATGCCTGCTCATAAATTAGAAACAGCATTGTGGGCAGAAGCTGACAGAATGAAAGGGCTAAAGATCAACCAGGAAAATTTAACCAACCAGCAAGGTGTGGTAAAGAATGAAGTAAAAGTAAATGTATTGAACCAGCCTTACGGTGGTTTTCCCTGGCTGGATATGCCCCAATATGCTAACAAGAACTGGTACAATGCACACAACTTTTATGGCGACTTAGCTGATCTTGATTCCGCAAAGCTTGAAGATGTAGATGCTTTTTTTAAAACATTTTATGCGCCTAATAATGCTGCGCTGGTTGTGACGGGTGATTTTGAAATTGCTTTAGCAAAAAAATGGGTGGAGCAGTACTTCGCAAAAATTCCTGCATCAAAACTTCCTGAGAAACCAGATTTGAAAGAACCTGCACAGGAAAAAGAGCAGCGATTTACAAAAGAAGACAAACTGGCAAAAAAACCTGCTTTTGCTATTGCATACAAAATGCCCGAACGCAATAGTCCGGAATATTATGCTATGGGACTTATTGACCAAATGCTGGGACAAGGACAGGACAGTAAATTGTACGAACGCCTTGTGCAGCAAAAAGGTTATGCCAATAATATAGCGGCAGGTATCAACATCGGTCTCGGTAATATGT